>Ga0207864_1003692_pt1 | contig 12565 bp, 11 predicted proteins | sample HigsolmetaAR202D_FD_184834 | JGI IMG/M metagenome (GOLD analysis project Ga0207864, IMG submission 184834) | Ionic liquid and high solid enriched microbial communities from the Joint BioEnergy Institute, USA - AR20-2-D (SPAdes) (version 2) ...
TCCGCCCCGCTAGCACCACCAGCACCGCCGCCGCTTGGCAGGCCGCCGCGGCCGCGGGCACGGCGCCGTCTCCCCATGCCTCGCGCAGCGCGCCGAACACGCCCGGGGCGGCGGCGTAGAAGGCTTGGTTCGTCGCCACGACCAGCGCCACCACGCGCCCGACGAGGGCCGGCGGGAACTCGGCCTGGGCGATCACCGGCGGCAGCGAGGTGAGGTTGCCGAGACCGAGCCCGAACAGCGCGCAGCCCAGCAGCAGCAGCGGCACCGAGCCCGTGGGCAGTGCCACGAGCAGTGCCGCCATCCCGCCGATCTGTACCGCGAGATTCAGTGCCGAGGCCGCCCGCGCCGCGCCCGGCCGCAGCACGGAGCCAAGCACCGTCCGCCCGATCACGCTGCAGGCCGTGAGCAGGCTGAACGCGCCGCCCGCCCCGGCCTCGCTCAGCGTCGGCGCGAGCAGCGAGAAGAGCTGCGTCACCAGCCCGACCTGGGCGAAGAGCGCGACGGAGAAGGCCAGACTCAGCGTGACGAAACGCACATCGCGGAACAACGCGCCGCCCCGCGGCGGCGCCAGCGCCGGGCGCGGCGGGGGCGGCGTCTCCGCCCCGTCCGGATGCAGGCCGAGCGCGGCAGGCCCCGGCCGGAAGAACCGGCCGGCGAGGGGCCAGAGGACCAGCACCGTCAGCACCCCCACCACCGCGACCGCAGCCAGGAAGCCGTACCCGGCGATCAGCGCCGCCCAGAGCGGGGTGAACAGCACGCCGCCCACGCTCGCCCCGTTGTAGGCGAAGGCCAGGGCCGCCGGGCGGCGCCGGTCGAACCACGGCGCGACCACCGCATTGATCGCAACGCCGCCGGTCGCGGCCCAGCCGGCCCCCGTCACCGGCGCGGCGAGGAAGAGCTGCCAGGGCTCGGAGGCGAGCGCCCAGCCGAGCAAGCCGAGCGCGCAGGCCAGCGCCCCCGCCCGCGTCACGGCCGCCACGCCGAATCGCGCATAGGCCGCGGGCAGCCGCGTGACCAGCGCCGCGCCGGACACGTAGTGCCAGGTGATCGCGGCCGAAATCACCGCCACCGGCCAGCCCCGTTCCGCATGCAGCGCGTGCAGGAAGACCGAGGGGCCGTAGAAGCCGATCCCCCAGCCAAACACGGCGAGGACGAAGGCCGCCGCGACCACCTTCCACCCGAAGAACACGCGTACGATGCTCCCCTGCCCCGCCCGGCAATCCGCCTGAATCCGGCGGGCAGCAAGCTACCCGACGGCGGCGGGCCATGCTTCGGCGGCCATCGAAGGGCGGGCAGGACGGCGGGGCACCAACCGCTGCAGCCGGGAGGGTCGGTTGCGGTGCATCTGACCCTATGGTAAGGCGCGCCGCCGGCCGGGGGCCCCCCGCGCGCAGCCCCCGCACGGCCGTCCGTCTCCCCCGAGCGCCGCCGCAACGAACAGGACCGGGACCGCCCGTCGTGGCCTCCGCCGTAGAGAGCATCGCCTCCACCTCGCCCCATCCGCCCAATCCGACCGGCCTCGCCGCGCGCTATGCGCTGGCAATGCTTGCGCTCGCCGATGAGCGGCGGGCAGCGGAGCCGGGCATCGCCGACCGCATCGCCGCCGACCTCGAGCGGCTGTTCGCCCTCTGGCGCGACGATCCCACCTTCCGCGCCTTCGTGTCCGACCCGCGCCTCGACGCGGCGGCGCAGCGCAAGGGCGCCTTCGCGGTGCTCGAAAGGGCGGGCATCGGCACTGAGGTGAAGAACCTCGTCGGCGTGCTGATCAACAACCGCCGCCTCGCCGCGCTGCCGCAGGTGGCGCAGGCCTTCGGCGCGCTGCTCGCCGAGCGGCGCGGCCAACAGACCGCGGAGGTCACCTCCGCCCATCCGCTCTCGGACGCGCAGCGCGCGCAGATCGCCGCGCGGCTGACCGAGGCGGGCTTCCCCGGGGTGAAGCTGGTGGAGCACGTGGACCCGTCCATCCTCGGCGGGCTGATCGTGCGGATCGGCTCCCGCCTCTACGACAACTCGATCAAGTCAAAGCTGCAGCGCCTGCAGTACGCGATGAAGGGGGCCGCCTGATATGGAGATCCGTCCCGCCGAGATCTCGGAGATTCTGAAGCAGCAGATCGCCGGCTTCGACACCGAGGCGAACGTCGCAGAGGTCGGCACCGTGCTGACCGTGGGCGACGGCATCGCGCGCTGCTACGGCCTGCAGAACGTCATGGCCGGCGAGATGGTCGAGTTCCCGAACTCCGGCCTGCGCGGCATGGCGCTCAACCTTGAGGTGGACAACGTCGGCGTCGTCATCTTCGGCGACGACAAGGCGATCCGCGAGGGCGACACGGTGCAGCGCACCGGCGCGATCGTGGACGTGCCCGTCGGCAAGGGCCTGCTCGGGCGCGTCGTGGACGGCCTCGGCAACCCGATCGACGGCAAGGGCCCGATCCAGGCGACGGAGCGCCGCCGCGTCGAGGTGAAGGCGCCCGGCATCATCCCGCGCAAGTCCGTGCACGAGCCGATGCAGACCGGCATCAAGGCGATCGACGCCCTGATCCCGGTCGGCCGCGGCCAGCGCGAGCTGATCATCGGCGACCGCCAGACCGGCAAGACGGCGGTGATCGTCGACACGATCCTCAACCAGAAGAGCGTCAACGCCAGCGGCGACGAGAAGGCCAAGCTGTACTGCATCTACGTCGCGGTCGGGCAGAAGCGCTCGACCGTGGCGCAGCTCGTCAAGACGCTCGAGGAGAACGGCGCGATGGAGTACTCCATCGTCGTCGCCGCCACGGCGTCTGACCCGGCGCCGATGCAGTACCTCGCCCCCTACACCGGCTGCGCCATGGGCGAGTTCTTCCGCGACAACGGCATGCACGCGGTGATCTTCTACGACGACCTGTCCAAGCAGGCCGTCGCCTACCGCCAGATGTCGCTGCTGCTGCGCCGCCCGCCGGGACGCGAGGCCTATCCGGGCGACGTGTTCTACCTGCACTCCCGCCTGCTCGAGCGCGCGGCGAAGATGAACGACGAGAACGGCGCCGGCTCGCTCACCGCCCTTCCGGTGATCGAGACCCAGGCTGGCGACGTCTCGGCCTACATCCCGACCAACGTGATCTCGATCACCGACGGGCAGATCTTCCTCGAAACCGAGCTGTTCTACCGCGGCATCCGCCCGGCGGTGAACGTCGGCATCTCGGTGAGCCGCGTCGGCTCGGCGGCGCAGATCAAGGCGATGAAGCAGGTCGCCGGGCGCATCAAGCTCGAGCTCGCGCAGTACCGCGAGATGGCGGCCTTCGCGCAGTTCGCCTCCGACCTCGACGCCTCGACCCAGGCCCTGCTCGCGCGCGGCGCGCGGCTGACGGAGCTGCTCAAGCAGCCGCAGTACAAGCCCGTGCCGGTGGAGGAGCAGGTGGTCGCGATCTTCGCCGGCACCCGCGGCTACCTCGACAGGATCGAGACGACCAAGGTCGGCGAGTTCGAGCGGCGCATGCTCTCCGAGATGAAGGCGCGCGCGCCGGAGATCCTGGAGGCGATCCGCACCGACAAGGAGATCAAGAAGGAGACCGAGGCGAAGCTCGTCTCCTTCCTCGACGACTTCGCCAAGTCCTTCGTGGCCTGAGCGGAGCGGGCAGGGAAGCCGACCGATGCCCAGCCTGAAGGACCTGCGTTCGCGCATCAACTCGGTGAAGTCCACGCGCAAGATCACGCAGGCCATGAAGATGGTCGCGGCGGCGAAGCTCCGCCGCGCCCAGGCGCAGGCCGAGTCCGCGCGCCCCTATGCCGAGCGAATGGAGCGCATGCTCGCCTCGCTCGGCGCGGCGGTGGCGAACTCGCCCACCGCGCCGCGGATGCTGGTGGGAACGGGGCAGGACAAGGTGCACCTGCTCGTCGTGGTGACGGCAGACCGCGGCCTGGCCGGCCCGTTCAACGCCAACGTCAGCCGCTTCGCCCGCGCGCGCATCCGCGCGCTGGAGGCGGAGGGCAAGCAGGTCAAGCTCCTCACCATCGGCCGCAAGGGCGCGGCCTACCTCAAGCGTGAATTCGCCAGCCGCTTCATCGGCGAGATCACGATGCTCGGCAAGAAGACGGTCGCCTTCAGCGACGCCGAGGAGATCGCCGGGCGCATCACGGCGATGCTCGAGGAGGGCGGCTTCGACGTCTGCTCGCTGATCTACAACCGCTTCCGCAGCGTCATCAGCCAGGTCCCGACCGAGCAGCGGCTGATCCCGGCGGCGAAGGAGGAGGAGGGCGCGCGACCGGCGGCCCAGGTCCCCGACGGCGCCGGCCCGCAGGCGCTGTTCGAGTACGAGCCGGCCGAGGAGGAGATCCTCAACCGGCTCCTGCCGCGCAACCTGGCCATCCAGGTCTATCGCGCGCTGCTCGAATCCGCCGCGGGCTTCTACGGCAGCCAGATGACGGCGATGGACAACGCCACGCGCAACGCCGGCGAGATGATCAACCGGCTCACGCTCAACTACAACCGCACGCGCCAGGCCAACATCACCAAGGAGCTGATCGAGATCATCTCCGGGGCCGAGGCCGTCTGAAGGAATACGCGCCATGAAGAACAACGTCGGCAAGATCACCCAGGTCCTCGGCGCGGTCGTGGACGTGCAGTTCCCCGCGGAGCTGCCTTCCATCCTGAACGCGTTGCACACCAAGGTGGATGGCCGCACGCTCGTGCTCGAGGTGGCGCAGCACCTCGGCGAGCGCACGGTGCGCTGCATCGCCATGGACACCACGGACGGCCTGGTGCGCGGGCAGGAGGTGGTGGACACGGGCGCGGGCATCTCCGTGCCCGTCGGCCCGGAGACTCTCGGCCGCATCCTCAACGTCATCGGCGAGCCGATTGACGAGCGCGGCCCGGTGAAGGCGACCAAGCACTACACCATCCACCGCGAAGCCCCGCCCTTCGAGGAGCAGGCGACGAGCGCCGAGATCCTCGTCACCGGCATCAAGGTCGTGGACCTGCTCGCCCCCTACCTTAAGGGCGGCAAGGTCGGCCTGTTCGGCGGCGCCGGCGTCGGCAAGACGGTGCTGATCCAGGAGCTGATCAACAACATCGCCAAGGCGCATGGCGGCGTCTCGGTCTTCGCCGGCGTCGGCGAGCGTACGCGCGAGGGCAACGACCTCTACCACGAGATGATCGACGCCGGCGTCATCAAGCTGAACGACGACGGCTCGACCGACGGCTCCAAGGTGGCGCTGGTCTATGGCCAGATGAACGAGCCGCCGGGCGCGCGCGCGCGCGTCGCCCTCACCGGCCTCTCGCTCGCCGAGTACTTCCGCGACGAGCAGGGCCAGGACGTGCTGTTCTTCGTGGACAACATCTTCCGCTTCACCCAGGCGGGCGCGGAGGTGTCGGCGCTGCTCGGCCGCATCCCCTCGGCGGTGGGCTACCAGCCGACGCTCGCCACCGACATGGGCGCGCTGCAGGAGCGGATCACCTCCACGAAGAAGGGCTCGATCACCTCGGTGCAGGCGATCTACGTGCCCGCCGACGACCTGACCGACCCCGCGCCGGCGACGAGCTTCGCGCACCTCGACGCGACCACCGTTCTGTCGCGCCAGATCGCCGAGCTCGGCATCTACCCGGCGGTTGACCCGCTCGACTCCACCTCCCGCGCGCTCGACCCGCGCATCGTGGGCGAGGAGCACTATCGGGTGGCGCGCGAGGTGCAGCGCATCCTGCAGACCTACAAGTCGCTGCAGGACATCATCGCCATCCTGGGCATGGACGAGCTGTCGGAGGAGGACAAGCTGATCGTGGCGCGTGCGCGCAAGATCCAGCGCTTCCTCTCCCAGCCCTTCCACGTCGCGGAGGTCTTCACCGGCACGCCGGGCGTGTTCGTCAAGCTCGAGGACACGATCCGCTCCTTCGCGGGCATCGTGGCCGGCGAGTACGACCACCTGCCGGAGGCCGCCTTCTACATGGTCGGCACCATCGAGGAGGCGGTGAAGAAGGGCGAGACCCTGAAGGCAGCCGCCTGACATGGCCGACGGCACCTTCCAGTTCGAGCTCGTCTCGCCGGCGCGGCTGCTGTTCAGCCGGGCCGTCGAGATGGCGGTGATCCCCGCGGCCGAGGGCGAGATGGGCGTGCTGCCCGGCCACGCGCCGATGATCGTCGCGCTCCGCGGCGGCGTCATCCGCGTGCGCGAGAACGGGCAGGAGACGGAGCGCCTCTTCGTCGCGGGCGGCTTCGCCGAGGTGACGCCGACGCGCTGCACCGTCCTCGCCGACGAGGCGACGCCGGTTACCACCCTCTCTCGCGCCGCCGCTGAGGAGCGGCTGCGCGAGGCTGAGGCGGCGCTTGCCGAGTTGCCGCTCGATGTGCAGCCGGAGCGGCGCGAGGCGGCGATGGAGCGCCTTCTCTCGGCCCGCGCCATGGTGGAATCCGCCGAAGCGGCCTGACGCCCCGCCCAGCGGCGTGGCCAACGCGCAACGCCGTTGTGCGTTCACCACCCCGGACCGCTTGAAACATCTCGCCGCCCGCAGGACATTATCGTTCCTGCGGGCGGCGTTTTCGTTTTGGCCGTTCGTCCGCGCAAATCCGCGACGTCAGCGAGGGCAGACTCGGCCATGAAGCACTGGCGCATCGAACAGGTGGCCTGGGACCGGTTCGACCCCTCCAGGGTTGATCCTGATATCGTCCCGCTGGTGAAGGCGGCTGCCATGGTCGAGAAGAATGGCAGCGACTACGCGCTCTACCTGAACGGCGTTTTCCACGATGACCCCGATTTCCGCCAGGCCGCCGACTACTGGGCGCAGGAGGAGATCCAGCACGGCGATGCGCTCGGCCGCTGGGCGACGCTCGCCGATCCGTCCTGGGACTTCGACGCCGCCTTCCGCCGCTACCGCGAAGGCTTCAAAATCGACGTCAACGCCAACGCCTCGATCCGTGGCAGCCGCACCGGCGAGCTGATCGCGCGCTGCATGGTCGAGACCGGCACCTCCTCCTACTACACCGCCCTCGGCGAGGCGACGCAGGAGCCGGTGCTCAAGGAGATCTGCCGCCTGATCGCGGCGGACGAGTACCGCCACTTCAAGCTCTTCTACGACCACATGAAGCGCTACCTCGCGCGCGAGAAGCTCTCCTTCCTCGGCCGCCTGCGCGTCGCTGCCGGACGCATCGGTGAGTCGGAGGACGACGAGCTCGCCTACGCCTACCATTGCGGCAACGAGGCCGAGGGCGTCGCCTACGACCATCACCGTTGCATCGCCTCCTACATGGCGCGCGCGATGGGCTACTACCGCTACCGCCATATCGAGCGCGGCATGGGCATGATCTTCAAGGCCGTCGGCCTGCCGCCGCGCGGCCGGCTCTCCGATGTCGCGGCGCGGGGCGCCTGGCGTCTCCTGCAATGGCGTTGCGGTCGCTACCGCCGGGAGGTCGCCTTCGCGCCCGCCGCGGCTCGCGCCCCGGCAAGCCCGCAGGAGGCGCTCCGGGCCGCGGCCTGACGCCCCACCGCCCGGCGCGCCGCGCGCGGCGCGCCGGGAGCAGGTGCCCGTCCACCTGGCCTTGCCCTCCCCTCCACGCACGGGCAGGGTGCGCCTCATGCGAACCGAGGCGAGCGGCGTCACCTGCGACGACCAGGCGTCAGGTGCGCCGGCCTCCGCCTTCCGGCCAGGCTCCGCCGGCTGGGGCCGCGGCATCGCTGCCGGGCTGCTCGCCGCGGCGGTGGCGCTCGTCCTGGTCAACCGCGCGGCGCTGCCCGGGCTTCATGCGCTGCTGCCGCCCGCGCTCGTCCTGCCGGTGCTGATCTGCGGCGTCGGCCCGGCGATCGAGGAGCTGTGCAAATTCGGCGCCTTCCGCCTGCTGGTGCGGCCAGCGCGCCGGGGCTGGCGTGCCTATTGGGCGGTCGGCCTCACCTTCGGCGTGCTGGAGGCCCTGCTCAAGCTCTCGCCCCTGCTGCTAACGGCCATGTCCGATGGCAGCGGTGACGAGGCGTCCCTGGCCCGCCTCGCCGGAGCCGCCACCTCGCTGCTGCTGCACGGCGCGCTGGGCGGGCTCGTCGCCGTGGTGGCGACCGGGGGGCGGCAGGGCGGGCGCGCCGGGCTGGCCGTGCTTCTCGCCGGCACGGTGCACATGGGCTTCAACGCCTCGACCACGCTGGCGGTCCTGGCGCTCGCCCGCGTGGCGGGCGAACCGGGGGCGAAGCTGGCTGTCTGGCTTGCCCTGCTGCTGGCCCTTTGCCTGCTGCTGCTGTCCTTCGCCCTGCCCCGCCGCCGCAGGCACAGGCCACCCTCCGCCGCCCTCACGACCTAGCGGCGCGGCGGGCGGAAGCGGGTGGATGAGCTTGCCCGTCCGCCCCCTGCTCAGCGTCCCGCCGGGATGAAACACCGGGCGCGTTGGTAGGCGCGGTCTCGCTGGGCGCGTGCAAAGGCCGCGCCGGCTGCGGTCTCCAACCGCCCGAGGGCACCGGAGGGTTGCTCCTCGTCATGCCGCTGCGGGATCCGCCCGACCACCACGTCCTGGCCGTAGGTGGCGAAGCCGATGTCCTCGTCGTGGCCGGAGTAGCCGCTCCAGCCACTCCCGCGCCATTCCGCCTCGCGCGCGTCGAGGTCCACGGCGTTGTTCGCCTCGAAGGTCTCCAATGCGTGCTCGACCCGGCTGTCCTCCACCCAGGCTGCGACGAGGATGCCACCACGCCGGACGGCCTCGCGGCAGAAGGCGTCGTCCTCGTCCGGCAGGGCGAGCCGGTCGAGAGCGGCGGGAGCCCTCCCCGCCCCGGCATCCGCGCCTTCGGCCTCTGCCGCATGGACCTCGACCGACTCCGGCTTCACGCCGGGCTGCCCGAGGAGCTGCGCGGCGGCGCGGTCGGCGTCGCTGCGGCTGTCGAACAGGCCGATGACAATCCGCGTCATGGGGATGCTCCCTTCTGGTTCCGCGCAGACGAACGCGGAATGGCCCTCTCGGGTGCCCGACCGGAGGGCACACGACGGCGGGGCACGCCGCTCTCCCGCCACCACCCTTCTACCCTTCCGGAAGCGGGTACAGCACCGTTGCGCCGGCCGTGACGCCGCGCCCTCCCGCCTTCGTGATGCCTGCCCGCGCCGGGCGGCGCCGAGCGGGACCGCACGGCGCCCATCCGCAACGGGCGCTTCTCCCCCCGCCCCCGCCGCGCTACGCATGGCGTCCGGAGGAGGACCCCGCACGTGAACGCCATCGCCGACGAGACGACCCGGTTGCTCGAGACCGCTGCCCGCGCCGCCAAGGCCGCGGCCGCGGAGCTGGCCCGGGCCCCGCGACCGGCGAAGGACCAGGCGCTCACCGCCGCCGCCGCGGCGCTGCGCGCCCGTGCGCCCGAGATCCTCGCCGCCAACCAAGCCGATCTCGCCGCGGCCGAGAGCGATCTCACGCCCGCCTTCCGCGACCGCCTCACCCTCACCCCCGCCCGGATCGAGGCCATGGCCAAGGGGCTTGAGGAGGTTGCCGCGCTGCCCGATCCGGTCGGCCGCGTGCTCGCCGAGTGGACCCGTCCGAACGGCCTCGTCATCCGCCGCGTCGCCCAGCCGATCGGGGTGATCGGCATGATCTACGAGAGCCGGCCCAACGTCACCGCCGACGCCGCCGCGCTCTGCCTCAAGTCCGGCAACGCCGTGATCCTGCGCGGCGGCTCGGAGAGCACGCGCAGCGCCGGCGCGATCCATGCCTGCCTCGTCGAGGGCCTGCGCGCCGCCGGCCTGCCGGAGACCGTGGTGCAGGTCGCGCCGACCGCGGACCGCGCCTTCGTCGGCGCCATGCTGGCCGCGGCCGGCCTGATCGACCTGATCGTGCCGCGCGGCGGCAAGGGGCTGGTCACGCGCGTGATGCAAGAGGCGCGCGTCCCCGTGCTCGCCCATGCCGAGGGGCTCTGCCACACCTACGTCCACGCCGCCGCCGATCCGGAGATGGCGCGGCGGATCCTCGCCAACGCGAAGATGCGCCGCACCGGAATCTGCGGCGCGACCGAGACGCTGCTGATCGACGAGGCGATCGCGCCCTCGCTCCTGCCGCTGCTGGTGGCGGACCTTCGCGCGCTGGGCTGCGACTTCCGGGCCGATGCGCGCGCGCGCGCCATCGTGCCGGACCTGCCGCCCGCGACCGAGCAGGACTTCGCGACCGAGTGGCTGGACGCGATTCTCTCGGTGAAGGTGGTGGACGGCGTCGCCGACGCCCTCGCCCATATCCGCCGCTTCGGCAGCGAGCACACCGAGGCGATCGTGACCGAGGACGCGGAGGCGGCGCGCGCCTTCCTCGACGGCCTCGATTCCGCCGTCGGCCTGTGGAACGCCTCGACGCAGTTCTGCGACGGCGGCGAGTTCGGCTTCGGCGCGGAGATCGGCATCGCCACCGGCCGGCTGCACGCCCGCGGGCCGGTCGGGCTGGAGCAGCTCTGCACCTATCGCTACCAGGTGATCGGGACGGGCCAGGTCCGGGACTGACAGCGCAGCGCGCGCGATCGGCGGGCCGGAGCGCGAACCGAAACGGGCTCCCGGTCCGGCCCGACGCCGCCTAGAATGAGTCCGCTACCGGACAGGATTCGCGTCATGTGCCGCAGCCGCCGCCGCTCGCCGTTGCCGTCCCTCGCCGCCTGCACCGCGCTGATGCTCGGGGCCGGCATCGCCGCACTTCCCCCCGCCGCATCGGCGCAGCCAGCCGCCAGGCCGCCTGAGGCCATGACGACGCCACGCGCCACGCCGAACTGCCCTTCGGACGAGGCAGTGGCCACGCTCGCCCGGAACCTGCTCGCCAACCGTCCTTCGCCGCCCTTCACCGGCATGACCTCGCTCGAGGACGGGCTCTGCGCGCAGGACAAGCTTGTGCGCCTGCTGCAGAGCCACTGGGGGCGCCCGGTCGGCTACAAGCTCGCGCTCACCAGCGCCCCGGTGCAGCAGCGCTTCGGCGTGAACCAGCCGGTCCGCGGCGTGATCTTCGAGAACACGGTGCGCCTGCGCAGCGGCGCGGAGGTGCCGGCCCGCTTCGGCGTCATGCCGATCATCGAATCCGACTTCCTGGTCCGGGTGCGGGACGACGGCATCAACAACGCGGGCCGCGACCCCGTGGAGATCCTGCGCCATCTCGACCAGGTGATCCCCTACATCGAGCTCGCCGATGTGCCGCTCAGCGGCGCGCCGGATGCAGCGAACCTGCTCGCGGTCAATGCCGGCGCACGGCTCGGCGTGCTCGGCCAGCCGATCCCCGTGGAGGCGACGGAGGACTTCGCCCGCCGCCTCGGCGCGATGATGGTGACCATGACCGACGACACCGGGCGGCAATTGGCGCAGATGCCGGGCACGGCGGTGCTCGGCCATCCGCTCAACGCGGTCGCCTTCCTGTTGGAGGACCTGGCAAAGGCGGGACGGCGGCTGGAGGCGGGGCAGCTCCTCTCGATTGCTGGCTTCTCGCCGCTGATCACGCCGGAGCCCGGCCGCACCTACACCGTGCGCTACGACGGCCTGCTCGCGCAGCCGGTGAGCGTCAGCGTGCGCATCGCGCCCGCGCCGTGACGACCTCCTCCCGGGCATGACGCCCGCGATGCGGCGCCGCCCTGGCTCGGCGTCCCCTGCGGTGGGCGAGCGACGGCCGGCGCCCGCGGAGGCCACGTCATGCGGGCGGGCCGGGGAGCGCCAGGGCGGCAGGCCAGCGCCCGGGCGCTGGGGGGACCGGCGACGGCGGCGGATCGGCCTGCTCGGCGGCAGCTTCAACCCGGCGCATGGCGGCCATCGCCACGTGGCCGAGACGGCGTTGCGGGCGCTCAGGCTCGACGAAGTGTGGCTGCTCGTCTCCCCCGGCAATCCGCTGAAGCCGCGCGCCGGCATGGCGCCCTTCGCGCACCGGCTCGCGAGCGCGCGGCGTATCGCCGATGGCCGGCGCATCCTGGCGAGCGACTGGGAGGCACGGAAAGGCACGCGCTACACCGTGGACACGCTCGCCGCCCTGCGCCGGCACTTCCCTCGTGCGAGCTTCGTGCTGCTGCTGGGCGCGGACAACCTGGCGCAGTTGCCGCGCTGGCGACGCTGGACCGAGCTGGCGCGGCGGACGCCCATCGCGGTATTCCCGCGGCCCGGCTGGACTTTCCGGGCACTCGCCGGGCAGGCGGCGCGCCGGCTCGCGCGCCACCGTCGGCGCCCTGCGGCGTTGATGGACCTGGCCGAGGCTGCCGCGACGGCGGACGGCGGCGTCGCGGCGCAGCACGCGCCCTGGGCCTTCGTCCCGGCTGCCGAGAACCGCGAGTCGTCTACCGCGATCCGTCGCGCCACAGCGGAGAGCGGGAAGGCATCGAACAAGGATGACCCGCGCCCGCCGCCCGCCGCCCGCCGCTGCGGCGCCCGGGTGTCCGAGCGCCCCGGGACCGAGGGACCGAGGGGCTCGACATAGGCGCCGGCGTGCCGATCATCACGGGACGGCGCCACCCGCCGGGCGCGTGACCCGGAAGGCGCCCGGACGCAAACTGCAACCCAGAGCGAAGGACAGAGGAGGCGGCCATCGCCCGCACCCCGAAAGAGCCGGAAGAGCGGCCCAGGAAGCGACAGACTCGCGCCAGCGGCGCGGCAGGAACGACCCGTGCCGAGAGGGCTGCCCCCAAGCAGACCGCCCCC
>Ga0207864_1003693_pt1 | contig 12564 bp, 12 predicted proteins | sample HigsolmetaAR202D_FD_184834 | JGI IMG/M metagenome (GOLD analysis project Ga0207864, IMG submission 184834) | Ionic liquid and high solid enriched microbial communities from the Joint BioEnergy Institute, USA - AR20-2-D (SPAdes) (version 2) ...
GGCGGGCCCTTCACGCACCAGCGAGACCCACTCTTTCAGGCGCGATCCCGTCTCGCCTCTCCCGCACAAGCCCGCCGCAGCGCGGCGGGCCCTTCACGCACCAGCGAGACCCACTCCTTCGAGCGCCCTCGCGCCCGCCCCCGGATTCCGGCCTTTCCAGGCCAAAATCCGCCGCGTCAGGTCAGGTTATACTGTGGCCCGTCGCCCCCAGTTCCTCAGGAGGGCGGGTCTTCCAGCGCCGGTGCAGCCAGAAATACTGGTCCGGCGCGCGGCGGATCGCCGCCTCGAGCCGGGCCGTGAACGCGGCCGTGAGCCGCAGGACCGCCGCTTCCGGCGGGCCGCTCCGGTCGCTCTCGATCTCCTCCACACGCAGGTCGTAGCGGCCGTCCGGCCGCCGCAGCGCGACGCCGAGGAACAGCGGCACGCCCGCCCGGATCGCGACCAGCGCGGGGCCCCGGTAGGTCGATGCCAGCCGCCCGAAGAACGGCACGAAAGCCCCCGCGCGGCGCGCGTCCTGGTCGGCGACGAAGCCGGCGACGCGGCCCTCGCGCACCGCGCGCAGCGCCCGCGCGACGGCGCCGCGCCGGTCGAACACGCGCATTCCGAGCCGCGCGCGCGCGTCCGCCACGGCCCGGTTGACCAGCGGGTTGGCCAGCATCTGGGCGAACCCGTCGATCGGGATGCCCTGGGCGGCGAGGCTCGCGGCCCCGATCTCCCAGTTGCCGAGGTGTCCCGTCACGATGACGGCGCCGCGGCCACGCGAGAGGACACGCCGCATCTCCTCCGCGCCCTCGGTGACCGTGCGCGCCGCGATCTCCTCCGCCGTCGCGCCGGCGAGCCGCAGCATCGCCAGCGCTTCGCGGCCCAGGTGGCGGTAGACCGCGGCCGCGGTCGCGCGGACCCACGCCGCGTCCCGCTCCGGGAACGCGAACCGGAGCTGCTCCTCGACGACGTCGCGCCTGATGCGCACCAGGTGGTAGGCGACGCTGCCCAGCCAGCCGCCGAGCCGGTCGGCCGCCGCGGGGCCGAGCCGCGTGCCGATGCCCGTCGCGCCCGCGAACAGCAGGTACTCGGCTCGATGGGCGAGGGAAGGCTTCATGGAAGGAGCGCGTTCCTCCCCCTCCTCAGTCCAGCAGCATCTTCACGGCCAGGCCGGCGAACCCGAGCGCGATGCCGAGCGCCGCCTGGTACTCGCGGTGCGCGAGGTACCGCTCGATGAAGAAGTGGGAGCGCGCGCGGTCGTCGGGGCGGTACGGCCGCAGGCGCGGGATGAACGTCGGCACGTTGCGCGCGTAGGTGCGGTACGCCTCGCCGAAGTCCCGCTCGAGGCGGGCGGCCTCGAGCTGCATCGCGCGGCCGTAGACCAGCGCGTAGGCGATGAGGAAGGCGGCCAGCATGCTGAGCCTCGCGCCTGCCACGGCGAGGCCGAGGCCGATGAGGAAGCTGCCGAGGTAGAGCGGGTTGCGCGTGTGCGCGTAGGGGCCCGTGATCGTCAGCACCGTGTTCTTCACGATCGTGCCGGCCGCCCAGGCGCGCAGCGCCGCGCCCGCAAAGGCGACTGCCGCGCCCACGGCGATCGTCGTCGGTGTCGGCTTCGCGAGTATCAGGAACACCGGTGCAGCCAGCCATGCGAGCCGCAGACGGATCTGCCTCCTCGTAAGCTTCATCGCTCACGCTCCCCCGCATCAGGTGTGTTGAACCGGGCCCCATCATCAGGCAGGTGTTGCCGCCCGGAGAACCGCCTCGTCGCCTTCCGCGACCTGTAGCCGGTAGAGGTGCCGGTAGAGGCCGCCGCGCGCGAGCAGCTCGTCGTGCGTGCCGCGCTCGACGATGCGGCCGGCCTCCATCACCAGGATCTGATCCGCGCGCCGGATGGTCGAGAGCCGGTGCGCAATGACGAACACGGTCCGCCCGGCGAGCAACTGCTCGATGGCCTGCTGCACGAGCAGCTCGGACTCCGAGTCGAGCGCGGACGTCGCCTCATCGAAGATCAGGACGGGTGGGTCCCTGAGGATCGCCCGCGCGATCGCGAGGCGCTGCCGCTGCCCGCCCGAGAGCCGCGTGCCGCGCTCGCCGATCACCGTGTCGTAGCCGTCGGGGAGCTGCAGGATGAAGTCGTGCGCGCGCGCGGCGCGGGCCGCCCGCTCGATGGCCTCTTGCGGCACATCGCCCAGCCCGTACGCGATGTTGGCGCGCACCGTGTCGTGGAACAGCACCGTGTCCTGCGTCACGATGCCGAGGTGCGAGCGCAGCGAGCGGAGGCTGAACTCGCGCAGGTCCACGCCGTCCACCGTGATGCGCCCGTGGGTCGGGTCGTAGAAGCGGGCGAGCAGGTCCACCAGCGTGGTCTTCCCCGCACCGCTCGGCCCGACGAGGGCCACGACCTCGCCCGGCGCGACCTCGAACGAGATGTCCTCCAGCACCGGCTCGCCCGGGACGTAGGCAAAGCCGACGCCCTCGAAGCGGATGCGCTCGCGGAAGCCCGTGAACTCGCGGGCGCCCGGCGGATCCCGCATCTCGATCGGCGTGTCCAGGAACTCGAACAGCCGCTCCGCCGCGGCGAGGCCCGGCTGCACGGTGGATGGGAACCTGGAGAGCCACTTCACGGGCGAGTAGAGCCGCAGGCTGAGGACGAGGAAGCCCATGAACGCCGCGCCCTCGAGCGACTGCTCGACCAGCACCATGCGGCTGCCGTACCAGAGCAGCAGCACGGTGCCCAGCGCGGCCATCGTCTCGGTGAGCGGGCCCGCCAGCGCGCGCAGCCGCTCGGTCCGCACGAACTGCTTGTAGTACGCCCGGGTCAGCGCGTGGAACCGGTCGCGCTCGAAGTCCTCGGCCGCGGACGCCTTGACCAGGCGGATGCCGCCCAGCGTCTCCTGGATGTGCGCGGCGACCTCGCCTGCCAGGTTCAACACGCCGCGGTCCGCGCGGCGCAGCCGCCGCACCAGCCGGCCCCAGATCCCGAACATGGCGGGCAGCACGATGACCGCGATCAGCGTCAGCTCGATCGAGATCGCGATCAGCGCGGCCAGCGTGGCGGCGACCTGGAACACGGACGTGGCGAGCTTCGCGATGTTGCGCGTCACCATGGAGCGGAGCTGGTCCGCGTCGCTGGTGAGGCGCGAGATGATCTGCCCCGAGCGGGTGCGGCCGAAGAAGCGCAGGTCCAGGTCCAGCAGGTGGCCGTAGACCTGGTTGCGCAGGTCCCGCGTGACCGCCTGCTCCAGCCGTACCACGAGGTAGGTCTGGAAGAAGTCGAAGACGTTCTTCAGCAGGACCACCGCCAGGAGGAACAGGATCACGCTCAGCAGGACCTCCTGCGGCTCCGCGTCCGCCGCGATCACGTAGCCGACGGTGTGATTCAGCACCCACTCGAGCGCGTCATGCCCGCCGCCCACGTTGAGCGGCTCCGCGTCCGCGAACAGCGCGTTCAGGAACGGGATCAGCATGACCAGACTGAACGCGTCCGTGACCGCGAAGCCGAGCGTCGCGACCGCCGCGGCCACGATCAGGCCGCCGTAGGGCCTGAGGTATCCCAGGACGCGGCCGTACAGCGCGATGTCCTTCTTCACCGCGCCTCCGAGCGCGGCGTCAGCACCGCAACGGGCAGGATCATCTCCTCCGGGCTGACGCCGCCGTGCAGGAACGATCCGCGATAGCGCGCCTGGTACTCGCGGAGCTTGGTCGGATAGACGAAGAAGTAGTCCTCGAGCGCGAGCAGGTAGTTGGTGGCCAGGCGGCCGCGCGGGAAGCGCAGCTCGCGCTCATCGCTCACGGCGAACACCGCCGACGTGTCCTCCGCGCGCAGGTCCGCGCCGAACTTGTAGCGCAGGTTCGCGGTCGCGTCCCGCCGCGCGTACACCGTGACCGGCCGCTCGCACAGGATCGAGCCGTGGTCCGTCGTGACGACGGCCGTGATGCCGCGCGCCGCCGCGTCCCGCAGCAGCCGGTAGGCCGCGGAGCGCTCGAACCACTGCCGCGTCAGCCCGCGCAGGGCCGGCACGTCGCGCGCGACCTCCATGAGGATCGCGGACTCGCTGCGGCCGTGGGTCAGCAGGTCGATGAAGTTGAAGACCGCGGCGACGACGGTGTCTCCCCGGAGCGCGCCGCGCACGCGCTTGAGCAGCTCGTCCGCGTCCGCGTCCGTGAACACCTTCTCGTAGTGGACCGGGATGTCCCGGCCCGTGAGGCGGCGGAGCTGCTCGCGGAACAGCTCGTCCTCGAACGCGTTCAGGCTGCCTTCCTCCGTGCCCCACCACCCCGGCCGCTCGCGCGCGATCCAGTCCGGGAACCGGCCGCTGAAGATCGCGTTGCGCGCGTACGGCGTCGCCGTGGGAAGGATGCTGAGGTACAACTCCTCGGAGATGTCGAACTCGCCGGCCAGCAGCGGGCGCAGCACGCGCCACTGGTCCAGGCGGAGGCAGTCGATGATGACGAAAAGGAGCGGGCCCTTGCCCACGTGCGGCGCCACGTAGCGCTCGACCACGTCCGTCGAGAGCGGCGGGCGGTCCACCCGCTCCGCCGCGCGGCCCGGGCGGCTCGGTGGGCCGCCGTTGCCGCCCGCCGCGGCGACCCAGCCCGCGTACTCCCGCACGACCAGCGCGCCGAACTCGCGCCGCACGTCCATCATCAGGGCCGCGACCGAGTCGGCGAGCGCCGTCTCGCCCGCGTCGTGCAGCCGCAGGTCCCAGTTCACCAGCTCGTGGTACAGCGCGAAGTAGTCCTGCCAGCCCGTGGCCTCGCTGCGCATCCGCGTGAGCGCGGCGAAGCGCGCCGCGAAGTCCTGCGCCGCCTGCTGCTGGCGGAGCTGCGCGCCCTCCAGGAGGCGCGTCGCCACCGAGAGGACCTGCCGCGGCGTCGCCGGCTTCACCAGGTAGTCGTCCACCCGGCGGCCAATCGCCTCCATCAGGGTGCGGTCCTCCTCGGACTTCGTGATCATGACGACGCGGGCGTCGGGCTCCATGCGGCGCAGCTCGGCCAGCACGTCCAGCCCCCGGCGCCCGGGCATCTGCTCGTCCAGCAGCACCAGGTCGTACGCTTGCTGGCGGACCAGCTCGAGCGCGTCGTCGCCGTTGGCCGCCGTGTCTACGTGGTAGCCGCGCTGCCGGAGAAAAAGGAGGTGGGGCTCGAAAAGCTCCACCTCGTCGTCCACCCACAGGATTCGCTTCGGTATGCCCTGCATGGACGCAAAGTTAGCGACGGGCTCCGGGCGGGGTCAATTCAGCGGGATCTTCGCGGCCGCGCGGCCGCAGTGGGATCTTCGCTGCCGCGCGGCCGCTGCGGGCCCGCCGGCGGGCGCGCCGGACCTCACCGCGCGCGTGGCCGCGGGGCGCTGCGTATCCCGCCGGGGAGCGGGCCCCGGCGGTCCGCGGCTGGCGGCTTCCGGCGCGCCTGATGGTTCAAGGTTGAACCATTTCGGAGCGACCGGATCAGCGCGGACCCGTCCTGCCCGGCGTGCCCAATGGTTCAAGGTTGAACCATTTCGGAGCGGCGTGAGGCCAGCCGCGGGCCGGAAACCGGCGGGGCCCCGTCGCGCCCTCCGCTCCCCCGGACGCTCCCTGGGACCCCGGCCGCGTGGGGCCACGGCGCGCGCGACGGTTCGAGGTTGAACCACCGCCAGCGCCTGACGGTTCAGCCGCCGGTTTTGCGCAATGCGGGTATCCGGCCCGACCGGCCGCGCCGCGAGTGGCGCGGTCGGCGACGCGCCGCACCGGCGCCGCGGGCCACCGTACGGAGGACAAGTCCAGAAATGCGCTCGAACCTGCGACGGAACACGGCCGCCCTCGCCCTCCTCTTTGCTCTTGCCGCCTGCGGCGAGGACACGGCGGAACCGAAGGTGGAGGGCGGGCAGATGACCGCGCGCATCGACGGCCAGGCATGGACCGCGTCGATTGCCATGGCCGTACGCTCATCCGCCGGCGGCATCATCTCGGTCTCCGGCTCCGACCCATCGAGCCGGGCCATCGCCTTCGCGCTCATCGACGGGGGGACCGGCACCTACGAGATCAAGACCGGGACGCCGACCAACGCCCTGCTGACCGTGGGCCAACAGCAATGGTACGTCGGGGGGAGCAGCCAGGGGACCGGCACGATCACGGTCACAACGCTCACCGACGAACGGATCGCCGGCACGTTCGAGTTCACGCTGCACCCGGCCAACGCGAACACGACCGGCACGCGCGTCGTGACGCAGGGGAAATTCGACGTGAAGTTCACGCAGTCGTGAGGGTGCTGCGAACGCGGCCCGCAGCTTTCGGACGCCTGCAGGTGGAGGAACGCTGCCCTCGCCCTCGCCCTTGCCCTGGCCCTACCTGAGGTACCGCTCCACCGCGAGCTGAACCTTCTCGAGGACCGCGTCCACCGTGACGCGGTCCATCCCGCCCTTCCGCCGCTCCATGCTGATCGGGTAGTCCTCGCCCGGCCAGCGCGCGTAGCCGTCCACCACCAGGTCGCCGTACTTGCCGTACGGGCCGTGGCGCTTGGGGTTCGTGTTGCCGTACAGCCCGACGACGGGCACGTCCAGCGCGCGCGCGATGTGCAGCGGCCCGGTGTCCGGGCTCACCACGAGGTCGCAGCCGTCGAGCAGGTAGACCAGACGCCGCACGTCGTCGCCCAGCGCATCGATGGTCCGCGTGCCCGCGGCGAGGATGGCATCGGCGGCGCGGCGTTCGTCGGCGGAAGGGCCGCCGATCAGCACGGTGGTGAACCCCCACTCGGCCTCGAGCGCCTGGATCAGGCGGACGTAGCGCTCGGGCGCCCAGTTCTTCTGCGGGTTGCTCGTCCCGACGACGATGCCGCACACTGGTCGATGCAAGCGCTCGAAGAACTCACGCTGCCGCTCGCGCTCGGCGTCGGTCAGCGTGATGCCCCACTCGACCGGGTGCGGATCGATGCCCAGGTACTCCAGGAACTCGAAGTACTGGTCCTGCACGTGCGCCGGAGGCTTCGCCGGGATGCGGTGCGTGGTGAAGAGCCAGTTGAAGTCCCGCGCGCGGCGGCGGTCGAAGCCGAGCTTCACGTCCGCGCGCGCGAGCGCGGTCAACAGCCCCGCCTTGAAGTAGACCTGGAGCCCGAGCAGCAGGTCGAAGTGACGGTGCGCGAACAGCTCGCGGATCTCCATGTACGACTGGAGCGCGCGCGTGCCCCGCTGGCGATGGAAGAGGATGAAGTCGTCGATGGCGGGATGGTTGTGCACCAGCCGGTACGGCACGGGCTGGATCACCCACGTGATGCGGGACTGCGGCCATGCGCGCTTCAGCGCGTTCGCGACCGGCAGCACGTGCACCGCGTCGCCCAGCGCGCTGAGCATGATGATCACGATCTCGCGCGGCGCCTCCGTGAACGGCAGTCGAGGCGCGCGCGCCAGCGCCGTGCTAGCCAAGCGCGCCTCCCCGGTAGGCGCGATCGAACGCGCGCCGCTCCTCGTCCGTGATCGTCCGCCCGGCCAGCGTCGCCCACTTCGCCGCCGAGCGGCGGAACCGCCGCAGCATGCCCATCCGTGCGAGCGCCGTGAGCCGCCGCGTGACCCGGCAGCGGTCCAGGTCCAGGAGCAACACCCGGAACGGCCGCACGGACGCGTCCAGGAGGATGTTCTTCAGATTCAGATCGGCGTGCGCGATGCCGCGCTCGCAGAGCGCGCGCAGCAGCGAGCCGGCCGCCTCCCACGCCGCCAGACGCTCAACGCCCTCCAGCGATGCGGGGCCGAACAGCGCCGCCGCCATGTCCCGCGCGCCGGGAACGAACGCGGTCACGATGTCGGCACGGTAGAACGCGCCCGCGGGATAGATGGCGAGCGCCAATACGACGGGCGTGTCAATGCCGCGGCGGCGCACCTCCTCGCTGGCCCGCAGCTCGCGGAGCGGGCGCGCCTCGCCCGCGTGCACGTACCGGTCTCCGAGCCAGCGCGCGATCTCGCCGCCGCGCCGGTAGTGACGCACGACGCACGCGCCCACCGGCCCGTCGATGCAGTACGCCGGCCCGCGGCCCTGCATCACCCGCGCGCCCTCGCACCCGGCCGCGTAGGCGTACAGCGTGCCCGCGCGCTCGAGCGCGCTCCGCGCCCAGTCCAGCACTTCGTTGCGCGCGACGACGATGCTCTTCCCGTGTGTCGCCATGGCGTACGGGGCCGGCAGCCCAGCGCCCATTGTGCGCCCGCCCTGTGATTCGATGACGCCCTTCGACCTGTCTCGGGCAGGAGCCGTTCGCGGGGTGCCGCGCGGCGCTGCCACGGCACTCCCGCTCAACCCGCCTTCGCGCGGTAGATCCCCAGCTTCAGCGGCGGCTCCACGGTCCAGTGGAAGTACAGCCGGTTCTGGCCCGCGACGATCGTGTTCGTCGTGCGGTCCCGGGTCTTGGGGTAATCCTGCCCCGGCTGGTTTTCCACCATCAGCACGTGGCCCTCGCCCACTTCCGCTTCCAGCGCGCGGACCTGCTCCAGCAGCGACGCCAGCAGCGCTTGCTCCGCCTCGTCCTTGACGTCGCCCTCGGCGTTGGCCGTCAGCTCGCGGCCGTCCACCCGCTCGTAACGCTCCAGGAACTCCTCCGCCGGCATCACCAGGTCGTTGGTCCGCTGGAAGCCGATCTCCGTCATCGCCCGTGAATCGAAGTTGGGCGCCACGCTCTGCACCGTCGTGCCGTATCGGCGTACGATCATCGCGCCTCCGCTCCTCCCTGTCGGGTCCGAAGCGCAAAGATCGGCGTGACAGGCACGTAGGGCAAGGTCCGGGCGCGGGGGCACCAGGTCGGGCACGGTTTACACCTGTAACTCGATCCGCCGGACTTGCCCCTTGACGTTGCGCGCGGCGCCCGACATAGTTGGTACTTACAACTAAATGCCGTGCCCTGGACGGGAGAGAGCCGATGCCCACAGTGCGGCGTGCCACACCCGCGGACCGGCCGGCCGTCGAGCAGCTGCTGCGCGAGGCAGGGCTGCCGCTGGACGGGGTCGCCGAGGCGTTCGGCGAATACCTGGTCGCGGAGGTGAACGGGGCGGTCGTGGGGGCCATCGGCCTGGAATGGCATGGCGGGTACGCCCTGCTGCGCTCGGCGGTGGTGGCTGCGGGGTGGCGGGGGCGCGGGCTGGGCGTGCGGCTGACGCAAGCGGCGCTGGCGGAGGCGCGGCGTGGCGGCGCGCAGGCGGTCTATCTCCTTACGACGACGGCCGCGGACTTCTTCCCGCGCTTCGGCTTCGCGGCGATCGACCGCGCGGAGGTGCCACCGGCCGTGCAGCGCTCGGTCGAGTTCCAGGGAGCGTGCCCGGACACGGCCGTCGTCATGCAACTGGATCTCGCCGGGCCGGTGGAGAGGAGAGCGACATGAGCCCGACCCGGCTGAAGACGCCATCCCGATCTCTGCCGCTGGCGCCGCCGACGCCGCCGGCCGGCGGCGACCCGCAGCTCGCGCGTGACGCGGCCGCCCTCCAGCGGGCCCTGTGCGACCTGATCCGCGTCTACCAGTTCCGCGACCGCGACCGCATCTGCTGCCACGACATCTCGGTCTCGCAGTGCTACGCGCTGGAGGCGCTGGTCGAGCGCGGCCCGCTCACCCTCAACGACCTCGCCGCGCACCTGTATCTCGACAAGAGCACGGCGAGCCGCGTCGTCGACGGCCTCGAGCGCAAGGGCCTCGCCCGCCGCGGCGCGCACCCGGAGGACGGGCGCGCCGTGCTGCTGTCCGCCACGCCTGCGGGCACGCGCCTGTGCAGGCGGATCCAGGACGATCTGATGGTGGACCAGATGCGTCTGCTCGAGGAGTTCGAGCCAGAGGTGCGGCAGGCAATGATCCGGCTGATCGCGCGGCTCGCGAGTGCCGCCGCGGAGCGCGTGCAAGCGGGTTGCACACCGGTTCGGAGGTGATCATGCAGGAGCATGCGGAGCAGGTGAGGGAGCAGGTGCGGCGGCGCTACGCCGAGATCGCGCGGAGTGGGACGTCGTGTTGCGCCGACGTCTGCTGCGGGCCTGCGGACGCTGCGTTCGCGACGCTGCCCGCGAACGGCGCCGCGGACGCGGCGGCCCGGACGCTGGCGGTGGGCTACAGCGCGGCCGCGCTGGAAGCCGTGCCGGAGGGCGCGGTGACGGGGCTGGGCTGCGGCAACCCCGTGGCTCTGGCGGAGCTGCGCCCGGGCGAGGTCGTGCTGGACCTCGGCTCCGGCGCAGGGATGGACGCGCTGCTTGCGGCGCGAGAGGTGGGCGAGCAGGGGCGCGTCATCGGCGTGGACATGACGCCGGAGATGATCGAGCGGGCGCGCGCGAACGCGCGGGAGGTCGGCGCCGCCAACGTCGAGTTCCGGCTCGGCGAGATCGAGCACCTGCCGGTGGCGGATGCGTCGGTCGACATCGTCATGAGCAACTGCGTGATCAACCTCGTGACGGACAAGCTGGCGGTTTTCCGCGAGGCGTTCCGCGTGCTGCGGCCCGGCGGCCGGCTGATGATCTCGGACCTGGTGGTCGAAGGCGAGCTGCCAGAGGCGGCGCGGCAGGACCTCGAGGCCTGGGCCGGTTGCATCGCCGGGGCGCTCGAGAAGGGCGAGTACATCGAGACGATCCGCCGCGCGGGGTTCCGCGATGTCGAGGTCGTCAGCGAGCAGACGTACGGCGACCCAGCCTCCCTCGGAATGGAGAGCGGGCGGATCGTGAGCGTGCAGGTGAAAGCCGCGAAGTAGGGGCGCACGACGACGCCGACGCGGCATCGCCGGCGAGCGCCGGAGGCCGGGGCTCCGCGCCTCCGGCTACAGGCTGATCACGTACTGGAACCACTCCGCCACGGGCCGGCCGCCGCGGCGGGCGGGCTCGAAGATCCACTGGGCGGCCTGGCGGCGCAGGCGCTCGTCGAAGCTGGGGTTGCTGGTGGAAGGATGGAGGCGCGTCGAATCCGGCACGACGCGGCCCGTCTCGGTCACGAAGACCCAGATCGCGATCTCCTTGCCCTTGACGTCCTTGGGCCGGTCGCTGGGCGGCAGGATCATCCCGCGCGGCGAGGGCGGGATGACGCGGAAGCGGCCGGTGGCGGCAGTTCCGCCATCGCCGCGGCCCGTGCCGCCCTCCAGGCCCGGACCGGTCTCCGGGCCCGAGTCCTTCCCGCCGCCGATGCCGGGCACCTCGCTGAAATCGATGGGCGGGATGTCCGGCTTGGGCTCTTCCTCGACCTCGATGGCGATGTCCGGAGCGAAGATGGGCGTGGGCGGCCGCGGGATCGGCACGCGCTCGGGCGGGGTGATGATCGCCACGGCCTGCATGCCCCCGCCACCCGCCGCAGCCGCCCGGTCGTCGCCGGCGCGCGGCCCCGCGGCCGAGAAGGGCGAGGGCGGCGTGCGCTCGCCGCCGAAGATGAGGAACAGCAGCAGGTGGAACAGGATGGATGCGAGTAGCGCGCGCCTCGAGACGCGCCGGTACCTGCGCCAGTACTCGTGTGATCGTAGATCGAACCGCCGCTCGCTGTCCATCGGAATCCTGCGATCGAACCGAGCCCGGTCGCGAGCTCAGTGCCCGCTCGCAGCCGACTCGCCCGTCGCCCTCGGCTGCACCAGGTAGAGTCGCTCGCCCTCGCGGTCCGTGACGTACATCCGCCCATCCGGAGCCAGCGCCACGCTGCTCACGAACCCGAAGCCCGACGCCACTCCGACAACTCTCGCCGCCGCCGGATCGGTCACATCCAGGACCAGGAGCCCCTCCCGGCCGCCGGCGACATAGGCCGTGTTCCCGTCCAATACCGCGTCAAAGGCGAATCCGATCCCACGGACCTGCCCCAGCAGGCGCGGCGCGCTCGGCTGCTGGATGTCCACCAGGAAGAGGCCGGAGCTGCCGGCGGCGACCAGCGCGCGGCTGCCGCTGATCGAAATCGTGCGGCCGATCGCGGGCAGCTCGACGTATCCGATCTCCTCGAGCTGCGTGGTCCTGGCGATGAGGCGGCTGCCGTTCAGCATCCACAGGACACCGGCCTGCGGCGCGAAGACGAGCGCGGTCGAGAGGCCTCCGCCCTCGGCGCGCGCCTCCTCGGCCAGCTCGAGCATTGCACCGTGGCCGGACAGCCTGAGCCGGCGGACCAGGTCCGAGCTGCTCAGCACGACCTCGTTCGCCGCGATGGGCTCGAGCGCGACGCCAGCGCCGCGCATCACCATGCGGCCGTCGGTATCGGGGCCGCTCAGCGAGAAGGAGTAGATGCCGCTGGCGGTTGCGGCGAGCACGGCGTCGTAGGCCGGCAGCGCGGCCACCGCCGAGACGCCGCGGATCGTGCCGCCTCGCCGCCGCACCGTCTGGTCCCGGTCGACCATCACGATGCCATCCCGGCCGATCACGATGGCGCCGGCCTCGTAGGCATCGACCGACTCGGGCACGAGGTCGAGCTCGATGCGCTGCGCGGGGAGGCGGAGCGACGGCCCACGCGCAGCGCGCGCGGCGGCGGCCTCGTCCAGGTCGCGCCCCAGGAGGTAGCCGGCGACGGCGCCCATCGTGCCGCCGACCGGGCCCGACAGGAGCGTCTGCAGCGTCTGCTCGCTGGCGGTCTCCGCCGAGACGATGCCGCCGTTGGACTGCATGACGTGCATCGGCACCGACATGCCGCGCTCGC
>Ga0207864_1003699_pt1 | contig 12546 bp, 12 predicted proteins | sample HigsolmetaAR202D_FD_184834 | JGI IMG/M metagenome (GOLD analysis project Ga0207864, IMG submission 184834) | Ionic liquid and high solid enriched microbial communities from the Joint BioEnergy Institute, USA - AR20-2-D (SPAdes) (version 2) ...
GCGGGCGCTCGACGTCGCCGATCTGGGTGGGGCGCGGCCGCACCGTGGAGTCGACGCGCTCGAACTGGATGAACTCGCGCCCCAGGAACGGGGCGGTGTCGAGCTTCCCGCTGTCGCCGAGCCGCTGCAGCGCGACCTGCAGGATCGCGAAGGACATGCGCGCCAGCGACTCCAGCGGCTGGTTGCGGTGCACGCGCTCGAACAGGTCCACCTGCGCGATCGCGTCGGCGCCGACCAGCGACAGGGTGTCGATGAGCAGGCCGATCTCGACGCCGTAGCCGCTGAAGAACGGCAGCCGCTCGAGCAGCTCGCGACGGCCGGCGTACTCGCCGGACAGCGGCTGGACGAGACCGGCCAGCTCCGGCCAGAAGGTGTTGAGCAGCGGCCGGGCGCACAGCTCGGTGACGCGTCCGCCACCGGTGGGGTGGAGGACGTCGGACACCTGCATGGGCCGCTCGTAGAAGGCCTTGACGAAGGCCACGTCGGGGTCCAGCAGGAGCGGCCCCAGCAGCCCGTACACGAAGCGGGGGTCGGGGTTGCGGATGTCGGTGTCGACGAACACCACCAGGTCGCCGCTGGTCACCGCCAGGCTGCGCCACAGCGCGTCGCCCTTGCCCAGGCAGGGGCCGTGCTCCGGCAGCACGCTGGAGTCGTCGCGGACCTCCGCGCCGGCCGCGCGCGCCAGCGACACGGTGTCGTCGCCGGAGCCGGCGTCGAGGACCAGGACCTCGTCGACGAGGTCGGGCACCAGCGCCGTGGCGGCCTTGACGACCCCCGTGATCGTGGGGCCCTCGTTGCGCGCGGGCAGCACGACGCTGACGCGGTGCCCGAGCTCGCGCTTGCGCGCCGCCAACGCGGACACGTCGAAGTCGGACGCCGCGTACGTCCGCTTCGCGAACCACTCTGAGACACCCACTAGGAAACGGTCACCGTGCCGTTCATCGTGGCCTCGTGGCCGGGGATGCTGCAGTGGTAGCGATACTCGCCGGGCTCGGGGAACGACACCTCGCCCTCGACGGTCTCACCCGGTCCGGCCTCCACGACCGGCTCCTCGCCGAGGTCGTCGAAGACGACGTTGTGCTCCACCTGGCCCTCGTTGATGAGCGTGATGGTGGTCTCCAGCGGCAGCGTCTCGGGGGCGACCTCGTAGGCGATGTCGACGGCCACGAAGGTCGTCGGGCCGACGTCCGAGCCGGCCGCCTCGGTGGCGCCCTCGCCGGCGCCCGCCTCGGGCTCCTCCTCGGCGTGGAGGTCGCGCATGCCCGCGTTCGCGGCGACGACGCCGGAGGCGATCAGCGCGACCAGGCCGAGGGTCACGCCGGCGCCGAGCGCGCGCGAGGAGATGCGGGGCCGCGACTGCACCAGCGCGGCGACGAGCAGGATGTAGAAGGCGACGCCGAGCGCCAGGAACGTGGCGACCGTCTCCGGCACGGCCAGCAGCACCCGCGACAGGCTGAGCCCGAAAGCGATGATCCCCAACAACGCCACCAGGGGCAGGATCACGGGCAGAAAGACCCGCTCGCGGAAGTCGCTGTTCAAAGGGGTTCCTCCGGTCGATGGTGCCCGGCTACCGGGCGGGGGGCTGAGCCAGCTCGCGGTCCTCGAGCTCCGGCTCCAGGTCACGCCAGTACAGGTGGTCGGGGCCGCCGGAGTCGTGCAGAGACGCCCAGCGGAAGAACAACACCGTGATGATGCCCCACAGCAGGAAGCCGCCGCCGATCTTCATGACGAGACCGGCCATCTGCTGGTCCACGAACGGCTCCAGGCCCCAGGGCATCGTCGCCGTGCGGTAGCTGTCGTACAGCACGGTCTCGCCCAGCGTCATGAACGAGGCGGGGATGGTCGGCAGGATCGACTGGCCGAACAGGTAGGCCATCCGCCCCGGGTAGCTGAGGTGCGGCAGCTCGGGTAGCGGCGACAGCACCGGCCACCACATCACCAGCCCGCCGAGCACCCAGCCGACGTGGGTGAAGAAGTGGATGAGGTCGTTGCCGACGCTCGCGTCGACCAGCGCCGGCCAGTGGTACAGCAGGACCCAGAAGTTGAACAGCAGCAGCGCCGGCAGCGGCTTGGTGATGGCGCCCCACACGACGCGCACCGGGCGCGGCGACAGCAGCCGGCGCCACAGCCATCCGGGCGTGCCGAGGATCATCATCGGCGCAGCCACCAGCGACAGCAGCAGGTGCTGCACCATGTGGACGCTGAACAGCACCTCCGAGAGGCCGTGGATGGGGTAGTCCGCGGCCACCCAGAGGGCCAGCACGCCACCGAAGAACCAGGCCTTCTGCCGGCGGGTGGCGGGCCGCCGCCCCGGCGCGTACCGGGGCCCCCAGGCGGCCAGGGCGTACAGGTACCCGCCGCCGAGCGCGACCACCAGCAGCCACGCGTCAGGGTGCGGCTGCCAGGCGAAGGCGGGGTGCGTCATCGCAGCGCCGAACTCCTAGGGCCCGAAGTAGAACGTCGACACGGTCGCGGTGTACAGCACCAAGGCTGCCACGACGCCCACGAAGAACAGGCGCCGGAACAGGCGGCTGTCGAAGCGCAGGTGCATGAACCAGAACACGACCAGGCTGAACTTGATGAGCGTGAGGAACAGCAGCGCCGGGATCGTGATGGGCCCGGCGTCGGCGTAGTACAGCGCCACCTCGATGCCGGTGGCGACCGCCAGGATCGCACCGATCTGGACGTACTCGGCCGGGCCCGGGTGGCTGGAGTGGTCCTGCGGGTCGGACATCGTGGCGGCTGCTCCTAGAGCTCGGACGGGATCAGGTAGACGACCGTGAAGATCACGATCCAGACGACGTCGACGAAGTGCCAGTAGAGCCCGACGTTCTCCACCACCAGCGCGCGGGACTGCGGCAGCCGGCCCATCATCGACAGCGCCCACAGCGCCAGCAGCATGAAGATCCCGACGGCCACGTGGACGCCGTGGAAGCTGGTGAGGACGAAGAACGCCGAGGTGAACGGGCTCGTCGACATCGTCATGCCCTCGGCGACGAACACCGTGTACTCGTAGATCTGCCCGGACAGGAAGATCGCCCCGAGCAGCGCCGTGGCCAGCGACCAGATGCGGAACCTGCGCATCTCGCCGACCTGGATGGCGGCCAGCGCCAGCACCATCGACAGCGACGACATCAGCAGGACGAACGTCGACACCGACGTGAAGGGGATGTCGAAGATCTCCTGCGGCGTCACGCCCTCGACGTCGTTGGTGGCGCCGACGTAGATCAGGTAGGTCGCGATGAACGCGCCGAACAGCATGCACTCCGAGCCGATCAGCGCCCACATCCCGAACTTGTCGTTGGGGATGCCGAGGCTGGTCTCGTGCAGCGGCTCGGCGTGGGTCGCCGCGGCGGTGGACTCCGACATCAGTGGTGCTCCTCAGCGCTCGGTTCGATGGCCCAGCCGAACAGCCCGGCGATGGTGATGAAGGCGCCGACGCCGATGAGCACCCACGACGCCACGCCGGTCAGGATCACGCCGTAGCCGATGATCGGGATCCCGATCGTCGCCACCAGCGGGTAGTAGGACGGGCTGGGCATGTGGATGCCCTCGGCCGGTGCGTGCGTGGCCGTGGTGTCGGCCGCGGGGCTCGAGCTGGCGGTGTCCGCGGTGATCGGGCCGCCGCCGGGATCCCCGGGGGCGCGGCGCTCGGCGGCGGGGGAGCCGCCGGCGGCCGAGGGCTCGCCGCTGCCACCGGCCGGCACCCGCGCCGGGCCGTGCTCGGTCTCGACCGCGTACTTGCGGTGCCACACCTCGTCGCGCGAGCTGACCTGGGGGATCACGTCGAAGTTGTGCGGCGGCGGCGGCGACGTGGTCAGCCACTCGATCGTCCTGGCGTCCCACGGGTCGTTGCCGGCGACCTCGCCGCGGCGCAGGCTCAGCACCACGTTGGCGATGAACACCAGGATCGCCAGGGCGATGAGGTAGGAGCCGACCGTCGACACGACGTTCCAGAAGTCCCAGCCCATCCCGTCGGCGTAGGTGTAGATGCGGCGCGGCATCCCGTTGAGGCCGAGGATGTGCATCGGTGCGAAGGTCAGGTTGAAGCCGACGAACATCAGCCAGAAGTGGACCTTGCCGAGCCGCTCCGACAGCATCCGGCCGGTGATCTTCGGGAACCAGTAGTAGGCGCCGCTGAACAGCCCGAAGACCGCACCGCCGAACAGCACGTAGTGGAAGTGCGCCACCACGTAGTAGGTGTCGGTCTGCTGCCAGTTGTGCGGCACGACGGCGTGGGTCACGCCCGACAGCCCGCCGATGGTGAACATCGACACCAGGCCGATGCCGAACAGCATCGGTGTGGTGAAGCGCAGGCGGCCGCCCCACAGCGTCCCCAGCCAGTTGAAGATCTTCACCCCGGTCGGCACCGCGATGAACATCGTGGTGAGCCCGAAGGCGGTGTTCGCCACCGGGCCCAGGCCGACGGCGAACATGTGGTGGGCCCACACGCCGAAGCCGAGGAAGCCGATGGCGATGCCGCTGAACACCATCGCGGAGTAGCCGAACAGCGGCTTGCGCGAGAACACCGGCAGCGTCTCCGAGACGATGCCGAACGACGGCATGATCAGGATGTAGACCTCGGGGTGGCCGAACAGCCAGAACATGTGCTGCCACAGCACCGGGTCGCCGCCGGCGGCGGGGTTGAAGAAGTTCGCGCCGTAGCGCACGTCGAACATGAGCTGGAACAGCGCCACGGCGATGATCGGCAGCGAGAACAGCAGCAGGAACGCTGTGACCAGCGTCATCCACATGAAGATCGGCATGCGCATCAGCGTCATGCCGGGGGCGCGCATGTTGAGGATGGTGACGATGAAGTTGATCGCGCCCATCAGCGACGACAGGCCGACGATCTGCAGCCCGACCGAGTAGAACAGCATGCGCCGCATGTGGATCTGGTTCGCGGCCTCCACCGACACGGCGCTCGCCCCGGTCGGGTCGGGGCCCACCAGCGACGACAGCGGCGCGTACCCGAACCAGCCCCCGTCGGGCATCCCCGAGAAGAAGATGCTCGAGTAGATGAACAGTCCGCCGAACAGGTAGATCCAGTAGGCGAACATGTTCAGGCGCGGGAAGGCGACGTCGCGCGCGCCGATCTGCAGCGGGATGAGGTAGTTGAAGAACGCCACGGCCAGCGGCATCAGCGCCAGGAAGATCATGGTCAGGCCGTGCATCGTGAAGATCTGGTTGTAGACGTCGGCCGAGACCATGGCGTTCTCGGGCCGCGCCAGCTGGGCCCGGATGACGAGCGCCTCGACGCCGCCGACGCAGAAGAAGAAGAACGACGTCACGAAGTACATGACGGCGATCTTCTTGTGGTCGACGGTGGTGACCCAGCTCCAGAAGCCGGTCGTCGCCGTCGGGCGGCGGAAGAGGCTCGTCCCTGTGTGGCGCTTCTCCGCGACTGCGGTCATCGTTCGTCTCCCGTGGGCGCGACGCTGCGCCTACTCGAGGGTCTGCAGGTAGGCGACGAGCGCGTCGATCTGCTCGTCGGTGAGGTTGAGGTTCGGCATCTGGCTGCCCGGCTTCATGGCCGGCGGGTTGCGCAGCCAGGCGCGCAGGTTCTCCTCGGTCCGCTCGAAGGTGGCGCCGGCGAACGTGTCGCGGCTGGCGAAGTGCGTGAGGTTGGGGCCCACGCGCGCGTTCGCCTGGGTGCCGTCAGCGGTCTCGAAGCCGTTGATGGCGTGGCAGGCGATGCAGGTCGCGTCGACGAACTCCTGGGCCCCCCGCGCGGCGAGGTCGTCGGTGGGCTCCTCCGCGGGCTGCGACTGCTCCTCCTGCCACTGCTCGAACTCGGCCTGCTCCTGCGCGATGACGACGAAGCGCATGTTGGCGTGGGACAGGCCGCAGAACTCCGCGCACTGCCCCGGGTACACGCCCGGCTCGTCGGCCTGGATGGTCATGGTGCGCACGTGACCCGGCACGACGTCCTGCTTGCCCGCCAGACGCGGGACCCAGAAGGAGTGCACGACGCCGGCGGGGTCGGTGGGCTGCTGGCCCAGCGACTCCATGCGCAGGAACACGGGGCGGCCGACGGGGATGTGCAGCTCGTTGGCGGTGACGAGGTTGTTCTCCGGGTCGCCGTCGCCGTCGAGGTACTCGAACTCCCACCAGTACTGCTTGCCGACGACGCGGACCTCCATCGCGTCGTCGGGCTGGCTGCTGAGCTCGAAGATCGTGCGCACGGTCGGCACCGCGATGCCGACCAGGATCATCGCCGGGATGAGGGTCCACACGACCTCCAGGCGTGTGTTGCCGGCGACCTGCTTGGGCAGCGCGGTGGGGTCGTCGCCGCGGCGGGACCGGAAGCGGAAGATGACCACCAGCAGCATGCCCTGCACGAGCACGAACACGCCGACCGCGATGCTGAAGACGATGTTCCACAGGTCGTCCTGGGCCCGTGCCACGGGCCCGGCGGGGTCGAGCGCGTTCTGCGGCAGGCTGCCGTCACCCCCGGCGGCGCAGCCGGCGGCGGCCAGCACGATGGCGGCGACCAACGCCCAGCGAGCCGTAGCCGCCTGACGGGGCCGTCGAGGCCTCATACATCCTCCGTGTCGAACTCGAGCGATGCTCCAGCGGGACGCGGCGCGGCGAGCCGCGGCGACGTCGGGGGCCGATGGTCGTCACCCCCCGGACGCGGGCAGTGTAGTCCACCGCGATCGGACCTCCGACGACACGCCTCGCCCCGCCGTGCCGGTCGGGCGAGCGGGGGTCGCCGGTCGCGCCGGGTGATGCTGACGCGGCCAGTGTGGCACGTCGGGTCCAAGGCGTCGAAACGGGGCTGCGATGATGCGGACGACCGCGAGGAGACGGGAGGAGTCGGTGGCCTCCAGCGGCCTGTCGGCGGCCAGCGCCGCCATCCGCACCGCCCTGCGGCGCGTCGTCGTCGGCTACCGCCTGGTCGGGGCGCTGTGGCTGGCGCTGCTGGTGGCCATCGCGGTCGCCCGCGGCGACCTCGACCTCCTGCCCGCGGTCGCGCTGGTCGGCGTCGTGGCGGCTTGGTCGGCGGTCACGTGGGCGGCGGGGACGGCGCTGCGCGCGCCGGCCTGGTTGGGCGCCGACCTGCTCGTCTCCCTGGGCACGATCCTGCTGCCGCTGGCGGAGGCCGGCGACCCCTCCGTGCACGGCGGCTACCCCTTCTCCAGCGTCCTCATCGCCGCCTGGGCGCGCGGTCTGCCCGGGGCGCTGACGGCGGCGGTGCTGCTGTCGGCCGCCGCGATCGCCCGCGCGGTCGCGGGGGGCCTGGCGGTGCTGCCCGAGACGGTGGGCTCGGTGCTCGTGTACTCGTTCGGGGCGGCGGTGGCGGTGTGGGGGATCGGCGTCATCGTGCGCGCCGACGCCGAGCAGCGCCGGCTGGCCGCGGCGCTGGCCGACGAGCGCGCGGAGCGCCTGCGCTCCCAGGAGCGCGCGGAGACGGCCGCCGCGCTGCACGACTCGGTCCTCCAGACCCTCGCCCTCCTGCAGCGCCGCGCCGACGACCCCGCCGCGGTGGTGACGCTGGCCCGCAGCGAGGAGCGGGCCCTGCGCGCCTGGCTCGCCGGCGCGGGCTCGCCGCAGGGTTCCGGGGGGAGCCCCGGCCCACGCACAGGCCCGGTCGGGAGCTTCTCCGCGGCGGTGACCGCGGCGGCGGCCGAGGTCGAGGGCCGCTTCGGCGTGCGCGTCGACGTCGTCACCGTCGGGGAGGCCGACCTCGACGACGACCTCGCCGCGCTGGTCGCCGCCGCCCGGGAGGCCATGGCCAACGCCGCCGAGCACGCCGGGGTGGCGGAGGTGGCCTGCTACGCCGAGGTGGCCGACGGCCGCGCCAGCGTGTTCGTGCGCGACCGCGGCTGCGGCTTCGACCCGACGGCGGTGCCCGCCGACCGCCGCGGCCTGGCCGAGTCGATCGTGGGCCGCGTCGAGCGTCGCGGCGGGACCGCTGCCATCCGCACCAGCCCCGGCGAGGGCACCGAGGTGGAGCTGGCGCTGCCCCGCTGAGGGCGGCGGCCGCGTGCGACACTGTGCCCATGCGCCCCAGCCCCACGGTCTTCCTGGTCGACGACCACGCCCTCTTCCGCTCGGGCCTGCGCAGCGAGCTGGCAGGGCGCGTGACGATCGTCGGTGAGGCCGCCGACGTCGACGGCGCGGTGTCCGGCGTGCTGGCCGCCGACCCCGACGTCGTGCTCCTCGACGTGCACCTGCCCGGCGCCACCGGCGACCCGCGCCCCGGCGCCGGCGGTCGCGCGGTCGCCGAGACCCTGCGCGAGGCCGGGTCGCGGGCGCGGCTGCTGGCGCTGTCGGCGTCCGACGCGCCGGAGGACGTGATCGGCGTCATCCGCGCGGGCGCGCGGGGGTACGTGACCAAGACGATCTCGGCCGACGAGCTCGTGGCCGCGATCCGGCGCGTCGCCGACGGGGACGCGGTGTTCTCGCCCAAGCTCGCCGGCTACGTCCTCGACGCCTTCGCCGCGATCCCGGTCGACGCCGTCGACCCCGACCTGGCCCGCCTGACCGCCCGCGAGCGCGAGATCCTGCAGCTCGTCGCACGCGGCTACACCTACCGCGAGATCGCCGAGCGCCTCGTGATCTCCCCGCGCACCGTGGAGAGCCACGTGTCGGCGGTCCTGCGCAAGCTGCAGCTCGACAACCGCCACCAGCTGTCGCGCTGGGCGGCGGAGCGCAACCTGTAGCGCCGGTGGGGCTCGCCTCGCACGTCCTCGGCCGCGCGCTGGCCGCCACCTGGGCTGCCGCAGCCGTGACGGCGGCGGCCGCGCCGGGCCCCGCGCTCGGCCCCCGCCGCGACGACCCGCAGGCCGAGACGCTCGTCAGCGTCGTCGTCCCGATGCGCGACGAGGAGCGCAACGCGGCCGCCTGCGTCGCGGCGGTGCTGGCATCGACCCACCGCCGCGTGGAGCTGATCGTCGTCGACGATGGCAGCCGCGACGGCACCGCGGCCGCCGTCCGCGCCGCCGCAGCCGGCGACCCGCGCGTGCGGCTGGTCCGCGGCGCGCCCCTGCCGGACGGCTGGCTCGGCAAGCCGTGGGCCTGCGCCCAGGGGGCGGCGGTCGCCCGTGGCACCTGGCTGGTGTTCTGCGACGCCGACGTCCGGCTGGCGCCGGAGGCGCTGGCGACGCTGCTGGCCGACGCGGCCGCGACCGGAGCGGAGGCGGTGTCGTGGATCGGGCGGCAGGAGCTCGGCTCGGTCTGGGAGCGGGTCGTGAACCCCGTCGTGCTCTTCTTCATCGCCGGGCTGACGCCGCTGCCGCTGGCGACGCGGCCCGGCTCGCGCGTGGTCGCCGCCAACGGCCAGTTCCTCGCCTTCTCCCGTCGCGCCTACGAGCGCATCGGCGGGCACGCGGCGGTGGCCGACGCGATGGTGGAGGACCTCGCGCTCGGTCGCGCCGCCAAGGCGGCCCTCGGCGCCGGCTACCGCTTCGTGTGGACCCGCGACCTCATGACCACGCGCATGTACCGGGGCCTCGGCGAGCTGGCGGAGGGCTGGTCGAAGAACATCGCCCTCGGCACGCGCGCCCTCGGGCTGCCGCCGGCCGCGGCACCGCTGGGGGCGCTGCTGGCAGGCAGCGCCCCCTGGATCGGCACCGCCGCCTGGCTGCTGGGGCGCTCGGCGGCGTGGCCGTTCGCGGCCGCGGCCGCGTGCCAGGCCACGGCGATCGGCGCCTTCGTGCGGCGCCTCAGCGGCGTGTCCGCCCTGTGGGGGCTGGCCGCCCCTCTGGGGACGGCAGTGCTCAGCGCCCTCGCCGGGCTGTCGTGGTGGCGCACCCGGCGCGGCGACCTCCGCTGGCGGGGGCGGTCCTACGCCGCGGTCCGCTGACGCCGCTCAGGTGCCCTCGGCGGCCGGCTCGAGCACCGGGAAGTCGGCACGGGCGACCTCGCGGCCGTCGATCTCCAGGACGAGCTGGTAGCCGTCGTCGGCGTACTCGAGCTCGAGGTCCTCGACCTCGTCCGCGAGCTCGCCCTGGCCGGCCAGCACCTCCCGCGACACCGGTTCGTACACGGTGCGCCCGTAGGGGTCGACGATCCGCCACGTCTCCGTGAACGAGCCGTCGAAGTGGTCCCAGGCCCGCAGCACCAGGAACGGCTCCACCACGGCCGGTGCCTCGGCGGACAGCCGCACACCGTTGTCCAAGCCCGGCCGCACCGTGCCGCCCGAGCGCTGCCAGGCGTCGCGGTCGACGATCTTGGCGTAGCGCAGCGTGGCACCCATCAGCGAGTCGCCTCCTTCCGCCGGCGCACGGCGTCGTCGATCTGGCGCCAGAGATCCTCTCGCACGTCGGCGAGCGCTGCCATGAGATCGGGCTCGGTGGACGTGGCCACCATGTGCGGGAACTTCGGCAGCCACGCCTCCAGCGTGACCTTCTGCGACGGGGTGTCGCGGTCCTTGACCGTCAGCTCCAGCTGGGTGCCCTCAGCACGGAACTTCTTCAACCTCCGGTTGAGCTTCTCGAGCCGGGCGACGATGCGGTCCCGCTCGTCCTCGGAGAAGCCCGAGCCGAGGCGCAGCTGCGCCAGGCTGGCCCAGCCTTCGTCCGACTCGGCGGCGCGCTCCTCACCGCTGCCGATGCCGAGCTCGTCGATGTCGAGCTTCTTCAAGCGCTGGCGGATGAGGTCTGCAGACTCGCCCGTCGTGCGCTGCAGCAGCTCGACGAGGCCGTCGAAGTCGTCGCCCACGTGCTGCAGGGCCTGCTGGTCGACCTCCGGCCACTCCGCGAGGATGTGCGGGCGGAGGGCCACGTAGTGCTGCTCCCACTCGCGGTGGGTCAACGGTCTCATGAACGGCGCTCCTGGTGTGAGATGGGAAGGCCTGGTCCTAACAATACGGACCGGCTCTGCGCCTGGCCGGGATGAGTACAGTGCTGCCCCATGACCGGACCGCAGACACCCCCACCCTCGCGGGGTCCGCTGGTACGCCGCAACCCACCGCTGGACGCCGCCACCGAGGCGGCGCTGATCGAGATCTGGACCGCCGTCTCCAACGCCGGCGGCGCGGTCGGCTTCGTCCCGCCGGTCACGCCCGCCGACGTCGAGCCGGTGGCCCGCAAGGCGTTCGACCGCGTGCGCGCCGGCCTCGACGACCTCGCCGTCGCCTACGACACCGACGGCCAGCCGGTCGGCTTCGGGTTCCTGGCGACCAACGACTTCCCCCTGTACCAGCACTGGGGCCTGATCCGCCGGCTGCAACGGCACCCCGACCGCCGCGGCGAGGGCATCGGGTCGGCGCTGCTCGCCGAGCTCGAGCAAGCCGCCATCGAGCGCGGCCTGGAGCGCGTCGTCCTCACCGTGCGCGGCGGCACCGGTCGCGAGGGCTTCTACCTGGCCCACGGCTACGTGATCGACGGCGTGCTGCCGGGGCGCCTGTCCCTCGGCGGCGGTGACGTCCGCGACGAGCTGCACCTGTCCAAGGTGCTGCGCGGCGACGCCCACGCGTCCGGCGGCCTCGTCCTGGAGGTGCAGCGCCTGGACCCGGACCTGCCGCTGCCGCGCTACGCGCACCCCGGCGACGCCGGCCTGGACCTCTACGCCCGCGAGGACGTCGTCCTGCCCCCCGGCCGCCGGGCCGTGGTGCCGACCGGCCTGGCGATCGCGGTGCCCCCCGGGCACGTCGGCTTGGTCCACCCCCGCTCCGGGCTGGCCGCCACGTCGGGTGTGGCGCTCGTGAACTCGCCGGGCACGATCGACGCCGGCTACCGGGGCGAGGTCAAGGTGGTGCTGATCAACCTCGATCCCGACGAACCGGTGCAGCTGCGCCGCGGGGACCGCATCGCCCAGCTGGTGGTCCAGCGCGTCGAGTCGGTGCGCGTCGTCCCCGTGGACGCCCTGCCGCCGTCGCCCCGGGGCGACGGCGGCTTCGGCTCCACCGGCCGCTAGCCGTTTGCGCGACGCCCCGGGCTGCGGCAGGATGGCTCTGCGCGAGGCTGTCGCCTCGGCGCATGCGGACGTGGCTCAGTTGGTAGAGCACCACCTTGCCAAGGTGGGGGTCGCGGGTTCGAATCCCGTCGTCCGCTCTCGATCGGTCAGGCGCCCCGTCGGTGAGGCGCATCGCTGGTGGCTGCGCCCCGCTTCACGCCGCCGCTGCGTCACTCGAGGCCGGCGGTGGGGAGGCGCGCCATGGCTGACCGCCCCGGGTGATGGTGGTCCGGGGTGGCGGGTGTTCGTCGTCGTCTGTTGCTGCTGGTGGTGGGGCGGGTGATGGCGAAGCCGCGGATGTGGTCGCCGGTGATGCGCCAGCGGTGGTGGTGGAGGTGGTCGTGCTCGGCGGCGACGGCGGTGACGTGTCGTTCGAGCGCGCCGTGGCGGCGGCGTCGAACGACTTCCCCGCGGTCGACACCGCGGCCGCCGACCCGGCGCAGCTGTACCACACGTCCGGGACCACCGGCATGGCCAAGGGCATCCTGCACGCCCACCGCTGCCTGCTGGCCCACGACGAGTTCGAGCTGGCCCACGACGTCCGCCGCGACGAGCTGTTCCACTCGACGGGGGAGTGGGCGTGGATCGCCGGGATCGTGCCGGGGATCCTGGGGCCGTGGCGCTTCGGCACCCCGACGGTCG
>Ga0207864_1003700_pt1 | contig 12538 bp, 15 predicted proteins | sample HigsolmetaAR202D_FD_184834 | JGI IMG/M metagenome (GOLD analysis project Ga0207864, IMG submission 184834) | Ionic liquid and high solid enriched microbial communities from the Joint BioEnergy Institute, USA - AR20-2-D (SPAdes) (version 2) ...
CCCGGCACGGCGGCGCCCCGGCGCACGGCCCGGCGGCGGCCGAGGGTCAGCGCGAGGAGCACCAGCAGGGCCGCCACCGCGAGGGAGCCCGCGACCTGCGCGGCCGTGGCCTGCTCGGCCTGGGTGCGCAGGTGGTCGTCGCGGACCAGCCAGGCCGCAGTCAGGTACAGCAGCGCCGCCGCGACCAGGCCGGGCCGACGCAGCCACGGCCGCCGTGCCGCGTCCGGGCTCAGGTGCTCCACCAGCGCGATCGGAGCGCCGTAGCTGAAGACGGCGTGGCCCGTCACGAAGGCCAGGGCGGGCTGGACCCCAGGCCCAGCGTCTCGACGTAGGTGGGGAGGAACAGTTCCGTCCAGTAGTCGATGTCGCGGTAGGAGGTGGTGAACACCGACTGGTCCACCACCCCGGCCTGCACCGTCCCGAAGGCGGCGGCCAGCGCCAGGACGCCCGGCCAGCCCAGGTCCAGGCGGCGCGCGGCCTCCCGGACCAGCAGGGCGGGAGCGCCGTACAGCGGGGCGAGGACCAGCAGCCCCGCCAGGAGCGCGGCGGGGTCGCCGGTGCTCGTGTCGTAGCCGGTGAGGTACTCGGCGCAGACCGGGGCGAGCAGCAGCAGGGCCAGGGCGAGGCCCCAGCGGACGCGGCGGGGCACGGCGGGGGCGCTCATTCGGGAATCCTGTCGGCGGCGACCATGACGGTGAAGCCCAGCACGGCCAAGCTCAGGTTGGCGTACAGCTCGTATCCGGCGAGCAGGTCGATGCGGGGGATGACGATCCGGTTGAAGACGTTGAGGAACGCCCCCATGAACGGTTGGACGTAGAGGTGGTCGACGGCTCCGCTGAGGCCCATGAGCATCAGCAGGAAACCTACGGTACGCAGGGGTTGACGCATGCCGTCGACGCTAGGTGCGCCGCCCGGCCGCGCGGATCGGTCCGCGGGATGCTCTCCGCCGACCGAGGTCTTTGGTCGGCGGGGAGCGGGCGCGACGAAAGTATCGGTTCCGGTGACCGGGGTATCGGCCCGCGCGTTCGCGGTGGAACGGCCGCGCTCGGGGCCCGTAGGCTCGTCCTCTGATGACCGGGTTCACGCGTTCCCGCGGCCTGCGCGACTGGCTGGTGGACTGCTGCCTGTTCGTGACCGCGGTGGTCTGGGGTGTGGTGCTGTCCGGGGTGCGTCTGGAGGAGGGCGCGGTCCCCGACGTGGTCCCGGCGTGGCTGTTCACCCTCGACCAGTTGACGGGCGTGCTGGGCTGCGCGGCGCTGTGGCTGCGCCGCCGGTGGCCGACCGGGCTGGCCGTGGCGCTGGTGCTGCTGTCGGTGTTCTCCGAGACGATCGCCGGGGCGATGCTGGTGGCGCTGTTCTCGGTGGCCGTGCACCGGCCGCCGCGCACCAGCCTGGCCGTCTTCGGGCTCAGCCTGTTCACCGCGTTCGGCTACGTGCTGCTCCGCCCCGAGCCGGGCACCCCCGCCCTCCTGCTGTTCCTGCTGGGTGCGGCGTTGCAGGGGGTCGCGGTCGGCTGGGGTCTGTTCGTGCACCACCGCCGCCGCCTGGTGGCGTCGCTGCGGGAGCGCGCCGAGGCGGAGGCGCGGCGCGCGGCCCGCGAGGAGATCGCCCGGGAGATCCACGACGTGCTGGGGCACCGGCTGTCACTGCTGAGCGTGCACGCCGGGGCGTTGGAGTACCGGCCGGACGCGCCCGCCGAGGACGTCGCCCGCGCGGCCCGCGTCATCCGGGAGAGCGCCCACCAGGCGCTGCAGGACCTGCGCCAGGTCGTGGGGGTGCTGCGCGCGCCCGTCGGGGAGCTGCCGCAGCCCGTCTTCGCCGACCTCTCCCACCTGGTCGAGGAGGCCGAGCGGGCCGGGACTCCGGTCCGGCTGGAGGCCGAGGTCGACGGGGACGTGCCCGACCCGGCGGGCCGCACCGCCTACCGGATCGTGCAGGAGGCGCTGACCAACGTCCGCAAGCACGCCCCGGGCGCGGCGGTGACCGTGCGCGTCGCCGGGGCGGCGGGTGAGGGGCTGGAGGTGGCGGTGGTCAACACCGCGCCCGCGCCGGGCTCGGGGGCGGTGCCGGCGGCCGGGGCCGGGCAGGGGCTGCTGGGGCTGGCCGAGCGGGTGGACCTGGCCGGGGGGAGCCTGGAGTACGGGCCGCTCGCCGACGGTGGCTGGCGGCTCGCGGCCCGGCTACCCTGGCCGTCGTGACCTCGCCTGCCGACACGCCGATCAGGGTGCTGCTCGTCGACGACGACCCGCTGGTGCGCGCCGGGCTGACGATGATGCTGGGCGGCGCGCCGGACCTGCGGGTGGTCGGCGAGGCGGGCGACGGTGAGCAGGCGCTGGCCCTGGCCGCCGAGTGCCGCCCCGACGTGGTGCTGATGGACATCCGCATGCCCGGCGTGGACGGGTTGACCGCCACCGAGCGGCTGCGCGCCCGCGCGGACGCCCCCGAGGTGGTCGTGCTGACCACCTTCGACGCGGACCGGCACGTGCTGCGCGCGCTGCGTGCGGGGGCCTCCGGGTTCCTGCTGAAGGACACCCCGCCGGGGGAGATCGTGGCGGCGGTGCGGCAGGTGGCGCGCGGCCGCCCGGTGCTGTCGCCGGAGGTGCTGCGCAGGCTCATCGCACGGGTCGCCGAGTCCGACGGGGACCGGCGGCGCGCACAGGCCCGGCGGCGGCTGGCGGAGCTGAGCGACCGGGAGCGCGAGGTGGCGCTGGCGGTGGGCCGGGGCCTGTCCAACGCGCAGATCAGCGCCGCGCTGCACCTGAGCGTGCCCACGGTCAAGACGCACGTCTCCGCCGTGCTGGCGAGGTTCGGCTTCACCAACCGGGTGCAGATCGCGCTGCTGGTGCACGACGCGGGCCTGCTCGACGGCGAGGAGGAGTGATCCCGGTCAGTACCCGACCCAGGCTTCCCGGTGGTAGTCGATGATGTGCGGGTGGAGCAGGGTGGACGCCAGGACCTCGCCCTGGGAGTCCGGGCCGCGGTCCTTGGGGAAGACCTGTGCGGCCTCCAGCACCGCCTCGTCCAGGAACCGGGTCTCGGGCGCGTCGTCGGGCAGGGTGAGCTCGGGGGCGCGGTCGGTGCGGGCCAGGACGAACCCCCAGTTGCCGAAGCTGGGCACGTCCACGTTGTAGGGGGTGGTGTGCAGCCCGGCCTCCTCCATGCTCTGCTGCACGCTCCAGTAGGCGCGGGGGGCGAAGTAGGGCGACCCCGCCTGCACCACGGCCCGCGCGTCGGCGGACATGGCCTGGCGGAGGAGCGTGTAGAACTCCACCGAGTACAGCTTGGCGGTGGCGACGTCGTCGGGGTCGGGCAGGTCCACGATCGCCGTGTCGAACCGGTCGTCGGTGGTACGCAGCCAGGTGAACGCGTCGTCGTTGACGACGGTGACCCGCTCGTCCTCGAAGGAGCCGCGGTTGAGTTCGCTGATCCTGGGGTGGGTGCGGGCCAGTTCGACCACGGCCGGGTCCAGGTCGACAAGGACGACGCGCGCCACGTCCTGGTACTCGAGGACCTCGCGCAGGGCGAGGCCGTCGCCGCCGCCCAGCACCAGGACGTCGCGGTGCGGCCCGGCCATCACCGGGTGGACCAGCGACTCGTGGTAGCGGTACTCGTCGAGGGAGGAGAACTGCAAGTCGCCGTTGAGGAACAGGCGCAGGTCGGTGCGGGCGAGGTTCTCGGTGAGGACGATCTCCTGGTAGTCGGAGCGCTCCGCGTGCACGACCGGGTCGCGGTAGAGGGCCTGGCGGGCGTCCACCTCGAAGCGGTCGGACAGCACCAGTACGCTCACCGACACCGCCATGACCAGGGCCAGCCCGGAGGCGAGGCCGACCACGCCGATCCGGGTGAGGGAGCGGCGGAACAGCCACAGCACGATCGCCATGCCGGTGACCGCGTTGACCATGCCGACCAGTACCACGCCCTCCAGCAGGCCGAAGACGGGCAGCAGCAGGAAGGGGAAGGCCAGGCCGCCGATGAGGCCGCCCACGTAGTCGGCGGCGAACAGGTCGGCGACGGCGCTGGCCGCCTCCTGGCGGCGGATGCGCTGGATGAGCGTCATCAGCAGCGGGATCTCCGCGCCGATGAGCACGCCGATGAGGAAGGAGAGGCCGACGAGGGCGGGCTGGTAGAGGGAGTACCAGGCGAAGGCCGCGTACAGGACCAGCACCGACAGGCCGCCGACCAGCGACAGCAGGCCCTCGACGATCGCGAACCAGAACGCGGGCCGTCCGGTGAGCCGTTTGGAGGCCAGCGAGCCCACGCCCATGGCGAAGACCATCACCGCCAGCACCACGGACGCCTGGGTGATGGTGTCGCCGAGCAGGTAGCTGCCGAGGGCGACGAGGGCGAGTTCGTAGACGAGGCCGCACGCGGCGCAGACGAACACCGCGAACAGCACGGCGAAGCGGGCGAGCCGTGGCGGCAGGGGGAGCCGCTCGGTCACGCCCGCGGGGTTCTCGACAAGGGTGGCGGAGTCGGTCATCAGTAGATGGCGGTGGCCACGACCGCGGCGACTGCCAGGTGCGCGGAGGCGTTGACCCACGCCGCGGGGTGCAGTTCGTTCTCGGCGACGATGGAGCCGAGCTCGCCGGGGGTGAGCAGGTCGATGAGGAGGAAGGACAGCGCCATGATGACCAGGCCCACCAGCCCGTAGACGGCGGTGCTGACCAGTCCGGCGGCCAGGGTGTCGGCGCTGGTGGCGATGGCGGTGGAGATCACGATCGCCACGCCCAGGGTGTTGGAGGCGACGATGAGGGTGGCGTTGCGGTTGCGGTTGGTCCAGATGAGCTCGTGCAGTTTGCCGGGGGTGAGCAGGTCGACGATCAGGTAGCCCAGGGCCATCAGCGCGATGCCGACCACTCCGTAGGCCAGGCAGGCGACGACGTCGATGAGCAGCGGGTACATGGTTGGTCTCCTCGGTCGGTCGGGGGATGGTCACTTGCCCCAGCCGGGGCCGCCGCCCCGGTTGGAGCTGCCGCTGCCTCCGCCGAAGAACCACACCCCTCCGCTGCTGCTGGAGGAGCCGCTGCGGCGGTCGGTGCAGCCGACGTAGACGTACTCGCCGTTGCGCAGGTCGTACTGGCCGTCGCCCGGGTCGTACTCGTAGCGGACCTCTTGGTCGTAGTCGCCGGTGCCGTCGCCCACCCAGACGTACTGGTTGCCGTTCTTGTCGTAGTTGCCCCGTCCGGGGTTGAACACGTAGGCCTGCTCGCGGTCGTAGTCGCCGCAGCGGCTGACGGAGGAGCCGCACGAGGCGCTGAAGACGACGACGAGGGCCAGCACGCCCAAGCCGACGAGCACGCCCTTCTTGACGATGGCGGAGGGGCCGGAGTCAGCGGCCATGGCGGGTCTCCCTTCCGGAGGGCCGGGGGGCGAGGACGGTGGTGGACACGGTGGCGACCAGTTCGCCGCTCTGCGGGTAGGCGTGCCAGGTCTGCCAGTGCAGTACCGGTCCGGCGGCGGCCGCGAGCAGTGCGGTGATCGCGAGGGGGTTGCCGGGGAAGACCGCCGACAGCGCGTCGGGGCGGCCGACCAGCCGGTCGCGCACGGCGGTGGCGCGGGCGGCGAACTCCGCGGGGCCGAGTCGGCGCACAGAACTGGCGAAACGGTAGTGGGAGGTTCCCGGCACGTGCGGTTCCGCAGTGGCGGGCAGCCCGCCGCTGACGTCCGGGAGGCAGGCGACGGTCTCCACGAACCGGGCCCGCCCGTGCGCCACGACCACCTGGTGGGAGGCGCCCAGCACGCGCAGCTCGACCCGAGCACCGGCCAGGTGCAGGGTCCGGGCGACCAGCGGTTCGACGGGCGGGTGCGTGATGCTCCAGGCGAGGTCGGCGGCGCGGGTGTCGCTGAACGGGACGTCGACGGCGACGTGCATGTCAGTTGCCGCCGGGGTAGACCGTGAGGCTGCCGGGGGCGACGTCGGTGCCGATGCTGGCCTCCCAGGAGCCGTGGTCGAACCGTTCGAACGCCAGGTGCTTCCCGCCGGGAGCCTCGTAGTCGGCGTAGTCCATGCCGCCGCTGGCGCGCAGCCCGGTGGTGCCCTCGGAGCGGTAGGCGGCGGTGCCGCGCTCCACGAGGCGGTAGGTGACGCCTTCGACGGTGAGCTGCTTGGGGCCGGGGACGACGTCCAGGTCGGGGCGGCTGGTCCACAGCACCATCTGCACGTCGGGGTCCTCCTCCACCGACAGCCAGCGGCGCTCGCCGCTGCCGCCCTCGTCGACGAAGTGCTCGGCCCACTCCCAGCCGCCCTCGGAGAGCCGCAGGGTGCCGCGCACCCAGACCCGTTCGACGCCGATCTCGAGCATGTCGCCGACCTTGATGGTCCGGGGGTCGCCCTGGGTGCCCTGTTCGGCGAAGGGGTCCTGCGGAGGCTTGGCAGCGGACAGCGCCGGGGGCTTCTTCTTCCGGTCGCGGATCATCAGATAGACCACGACTGCCGCTGCCAGGGCGATGGCCGCCAACAGAATCGCTTCGCGCACGCCGGTGTTCTCCTGCCTTTTCAACTGTCCCGATGGTCGCATGCTGGGACGGGGCACGTCCAACCTGGTCCCAACGGGTCATATCGGGCTCTCTGACGAGAAAACAGCGCACCCTCGTTCACGTCGTTGCCGATTCGTTATCCGATCGGCACCCGCCGCCCCGCCTTCCCCGCACCGCCGCCCCCACCTGCACCGGAACGCGGTCTTTCGCACCACCGGTCGGGGTCGTCCGGCCCTGGCGGGTTAGTTCCCGCCGCCGCGGAGCAGAAGTGAAGACGACGGTTGGGACCGGACTGGGGAGGCTGCCATGCCACAGCGCGACGACGCGGCGATCGACGCCGCGGCCCTGCGCGACCTGTTGGACGGCCGGTGGGCCGAGGTGCGCCGCCGTGCCCGCGAGGTGCTGCGCGGCCCGGAGTTCGCCCCGCAACACGGCCTGGGCATGGCGGAGCACCGCGCCCGGGTCACCGACCAACTGCGCCTGCTGGCCCGGACGGACCTGGCCCGCTACGGGTTCTCCCCCGAGTACGGCGGAGGCGGGGACGTGGGCGCCTCCGTGGTGGCCTTTGAGATGCTCGTGTGCGACCTGTCGCTGATGGTGAAGCTGGGCGTGCAGTGGGGGCTGTTCGGCGGGGCGATCCAGGCGCTGGGCACCGAGCGGCACCACGCCGCCTACCTGCCGGGAGTGATGTCGCTGGAGACCCCCGGCTGCTTCGCGATGACGGAGACGGGGCACGGCTCCGACGTGCAGGCGCTGCGCACCACCGCGACGTTCGACCCGGACGCCGACGAGTTCGTGGTGCACACCCCCGACGAGGCGGCCCGCAAGGACTACATCGGCAACGCGGCCCGCGACGGCCGGCTCGCCGTGGTGTTCGCGCAGCTCGTCACGGGCGGGCAGCGGCACGGCGTGCACGCGCTGCTGGTCCCCCTCCGCGACGCCGACGGCACGCCGGTGCCGGGCGTGCGGATCGAGGACTGCGGCCCCAAGGCGGGCCTCAACGGCGTGGACAACGGCCGCATCTGGTTCGACCACGTGCGGGTGCCGCGCACCGCGCTGCTCAACCGGTACGGGGACGTGGCCGCCGACGGCACCTACTCCAGCCCCATCGACAGTCCGAACCGGCGGTTCTTCACCATGCTGGGCACGCTGGTGCGCGGCCGGATCAGCGTGGCGGGAGGCGCGGGCACGGCCGCGAAGGCGGCCCTGGCGATCGCCGTCCGCTACGGCGAGGTCCGCCGCCAGTTCTCCCGGCCCGACCGCCCCGAGGAGGTGGTGCTGCTGGACTACCTCGCCCACCAGCGCCGCCTGCTGCCCGCCCTGGCCCGCACCTACGCGCTGCACTTCGCCCAGGAGGAGCTGGTGGCGCGGCTGCACGACGGGCTGGCCGGGGAGCCGCTGGACGAGCGCGGCCAGCGGGAGCTGGAGGCGCACGCCGCCGGGCTGAAGGCGGTCGCCACCTGGCACGCCTCCGAGACCATCCAGACCTGCCGGGAGGCCTGCGGCGGCGCGGGCTACCTGGCGGAGAACCGGCTGCCGCAGTTGCGCGCCGACACCGACGTGTTCACCACGTTCGAGGGCGACAACACGGTGCTGCTGCAACTGGTGGGCAAGAGCCTGCTCACCAACTACCGGCAGGAGTTCGGCAGCCTGGACCCGCTGGGCACGGCGAAGTTCGTGGCCGGGCAGTTCCTGGGCACCGTGGCGGAGCGCACCGCGGCGCGTTCCCTCCGGGACCGGCTGGCGCGGGTCGCACCGGGCCGCGAGGGCGACTCCGTCCTGCGGGACCAGGGCTGGCAGCGCGCGCTGCTGGAGGACCGGGAGAACCACGTGCTGGAAGGGCTGGCGCGGCGGCTGCGCGCCGGGTCCGCATCGGGCGCGGATCCGTTCACGGTCTTCAACGACGTGCAGGACCACGTGCTGCTGGCGGCGCGCGCCCACGTGGACCGGCTGGTGTTCGAGGCGTTCGCCGCGGCCGTCGGGCGGGTCCGCGACGCGGGCACGCGCGCGGTGCTGGAGAGGCTGTGCGACCTGGCGACGCTGTCGCTCGTGGAGCGGGAGCGCGCCTGGTTCCTGGAGCACGGGCGGCTCACCCCGGCCCGCGCCAAGGCGGTCACCGCCGCGGTGAACTCGCTGTGCCGGGAGCTGCGCCCGCACGCCCGCGCCCTGGTGGACGGGTTCGGGTTGCGTGACGAGTGGCTGGCCGCGCCGATCGCGCTGGGCGCGGAGGAGGCCCGCCAGGCAGGGCGGGCCCGCGCCGGGGAGCCGGTGGGGGCGCGCAGTTGAGCGCGGCTCAGCCGTTCTCCGGGAGGGTCACCACGGGCCGGTGCACCACCTCGTCGATGACGGTGAGGGTCTGGGTGGAGTTGACGCCCGGCAGCGACTGCAGGCGGGTGAGGACGAGGTCGCGAAGCTGGTCGGTGTCGGCGAGCCGCACCAGCAGCACGATGTCGGCGGAGCCCGCCACGTACCAGCAGTACTCGACCTCCGGGTAGGAGGAGATGACCTCGCGGTTGGCCCGCCAGTCGGGCTGGCTGCCGGAGACGAGGATGAGGGCGGTGATGCCGAGGCCCATGCGGGCGTGGTCCACGACGGCGGAGTAGCCGCGGATCACCCCGTCGTCGGTGAGTCGCTTGATGCGGTTGTAGGCGGTGGCGCGGGAGATGTCGGCCATCTCGGCGAGTTCGGTGACGCCGATGCGCGCGTCCTTCGCGAGCGCCTCGATAATCACTCGGTCCACCCTGTCGGGCAGCCGCTTCGGCCGCTTCTCGTCACTGGCCACTGCTTCGCCTTTCGCTTCCCTGCGTTTCCCCACGAAGAAGTAAGCCAGGTGACGGAAGCTCCGTCCAGGAAATTCTCAGACATTGAGACTGAAAACACGACCTACCAGCAAGTTTCCCCAAAAATGGGGAAATTTGCGCACAGGTTGCTCGACTGGGGGAAGCGAGTCGAGTTCGGATGCAGTCACGAGGAGGTCCGATGCCTGTTCCCAGTGCGGTCCGCGCCCGCCTGCGGGGGTTCCTCCCGGTGGACGCCGAGATCCGCTACGTCTTCCCGGCGACGTGGAACGACTCCGCGTCCTGCTACGTGGTGGTCACCAACACCTCCGTGGTGGTCGTGGCGAACCGCAGGTTCCGCAAGAAGCACCCCCACCAGGTGTGGCGGGTCTTCCCGCGGGAGGTCCGCATCGGCCCCGTGGACACCCACCTGTCCCCGACCTTCGAGCTGGGCGGTCGGGAGTTCCTGGTGGACGAGGAGTACGTCCCGGTGATCAACGCCGCCGACGCGGAGCTCGCGCCGGGGGCGCTGCCCCCCGACCCGATGTGGGGGGAGTAGGGCGGCGCCGGACGACGGCGGGCTCCTCGGCGCGGTACGGGCCGCTCCCCTCAGGACCGCGGGCGGCGGGGGCGGACGAAGGACGGCAGCGGCGGCGCGAACACGGCCCAGACGGAGTGGCCTCCGCCCCGGGTGGTCCAGTGGCCCCAGTCGGTGGTGAGGGCGGCGACCAGGCGCAGTCCGCGTCCGTCCGCGGTGAGGGGGTCGTCGGGTGGGCGCGGCTGCGGGACCCGGGGCCGTCCGGTGCGGGGGTCGGTGCGGGGCCCCTGGTCGGCGACGGTGATGAGGACGAGCCCGGTGTGCAGGGCGGACAGGCTGACGGTGACGGTGCCGCCCTGTCCGCTGCGGGTGTGGCGACAGGCGTTGGCGAAGAGTTCGGCGGCCACCAGTTCGGCGTCGCCGACGACGCGGGGAAAGCCGGCGAGGCGGTCGCGCACCCGGCGGCGCAGGTCGGGGCAGAACGCGGGGTCTCCGGGCAGTTCCCAGAACTCCGAGACCGCGCGGAGGCGGCCCGGGCCGGGCCCGGGGTCGTCGGTGGTGTCGGTCATCAGGCCGCTCCCCTCCGCGTGGCACGACGCGCGGCCACCGCCCTCACCCGGGAGCGTGACACATCTCCCGAGGTCACGAGGGGTGTTTGGGCAGAGTTCAGTGACCGTTCCGGTTGACACGCCGCGGGCACGGCCGGGCACGGGAGGGCGGAGCCGCCGCGGAAGCGGACGGCGCTCCGCGGCCGTGCCGCGCCGGAGCCGGAGGGGCGTCCAGGCGGTTCCGGGACGGCACGGCCGTCGCGTCCGGTCAGATCTTCTTCAGCACGTCCGCCAGCAGCACGCCCACGTCCCCCGCCGCGGCGCGGCCCACAGCCAGCACCTCGTCGTGCCGGACCGGTCCCGGTGCCAGGCCTGCCGCGAGGTTGGTGACCAGGGACAGGGCGAGCACGCGCGCGCCCAGCTCGCGGGCGGCGATGGTCTCCATGACCGTGGACATGCCGACCAGGTCCGCTCCCAGGACGCGGAGCATGCGGATCTCCGCGGGCGTCTCGAAGTGCGGTCCGGGCACGGCCGCGTAGACGGCCTCCGGCAGCGACGGGTCCACCTCGCGGGCCAGCGCCCGCAGTTCGGCGCTGTAGGCGTCGGTGAGGTCCACGAAGCGGGGACCGACGACCGGAGAGCGCCCGGTGAGGTTGATGTGGTCGCTGACGAGTGCCAGCCGCCCCGGCTCCAGGGCCGGATCGAGCGTTCCGGCGGCGTTGGTCAGCACGATCGTGTCCGCGCCCGCCGCGATCGCGGTGCGCACGCTGTGCACCACCGTGTCCACCTCGTGGTCCTCGTACAGGTGGGTGCGGCCGAGGAACACCAGCAGCTCGCCGCGGTGACCGGGCACGCTGCGCACCACGCCGCGGTGGCCCAGCGCGGTGGGCTCGGCGAACCCGGGCAACTGGGTGACGTCGAGTTCCACTCCCGAGGCGCCGAGCGCGTCGGCCGCCGGCCCCCATCCCGACCCCAGGATCACCGCGGCGGTGTAGCTGTCCACCCCGGTGCGGGAGCGCAGCCGGTCGGCCGCGGCTCGGGCTCGTGCGTGCGCCTGGATGCTCACCTGTTCTTCCTCCTCCTCCCTCCCGCCGAGTGCAGCGGGAAACGTCACCCTACTCGCGCGGTTTCCGCTCTAGCCTCCCCTCGGCGGGGAGCCGTGGCGGGTACGCCGTCCCAACGCTGCCCTACGCTGGGGCTTCGAGGGAGAGGAGACACGCCATGGCCGAGTTCCGGCTGTCCAGTGACGACGATGTCGACCTGCGCAAACTCGCCGCGGCCCTGGTGGAGTCGCAGGGGTGGCCGCGGGACCGGGTCAGCGTGTGGGACACCCGCTCCGGCGAGGTGGTGGTGACCGTGGACGACGCGGTGCTGCACCCGCCTCAGCCGAATCCGCTGAACCGCCCGGTGCACACCCCCCGGGAGGTGCACCGGGCCTGCGAACTGCTGCGCCGCGGCGACCCGTCGCTGGCGGGCGTGGACTTCGACGCGTTCCGTACCGAGGCCGCCCGGTTCTTCGCCGCGGGGTGGTCCGTGGCGGACCTGCGGCACGCCCTGGCCGCCCGCCCCGACGGGCTGCCCTGGCCGCGGGGCGAGGGATACCAGGGCCCCGAGTGGCTGGAGCACCGGCTGCGGCACTGGAAGACTCCCAACGGCGACATCCGGCCGTCGGTCTCCCAGGAGGAGGCGCAGCTTCGCGTGGTGAGCCGCGCCGGGCTCCCCGCCGACCTGGGGCTCCCCAAGGACGAGGTGCGGTCGAAACCGGCGGCGCGGCCCGAGGTGGCGCGCGCCGCGATCGACGACGCCCGGCGGCTGCTGCGCGTGCACACCCGCACCACGAGCGACACGCTGGCGCACCGCGACCGCACAGCCGCGCGGATGCCGCGCAACGGCCGCTGAGGTTGTCCGCCCGCTCCTCCTTTGACCGAGGTTTCACCAGGTCAAGAAGGTGTCGCAAGCGGTGGCGGACGGTTGCGGCCGGGGCGGCCGCCTAGGGTGAGGAGCACCGCTCTCGGTTGCTCCGGTCGGCGGGCGGCGCCGAGGACGGACGGCGCAGTCCCGTCCCGCCGGTCGTGGCCGGAGCGGTGACCGTCGACTCCGTCGATCGGACGCGTGCGGACCGTACGGACCGACGGGCCTCACGCGTCCTGCTACTCCCGGCCTGGCGCTTGGCCCTGCCCGCCCCGGTCGCCGGGTGC
>Ga0207864_1003707_pt1 | contig 12525 bp, 14 predicted proteins | sample HigsolmetaAR202D_FD_184834 | JGI IMG/M metagenome (GOLD analysis project Ga0207864, IMG submission 184834) | Ionic liquid and high solid enriched microbial communities from the Joint BioEnergy Institute, USA - AR20-2-D (SPAdes) (version 2) ...
GCGCCGGTGGTCTATACCATTCCGCTGCAGCTCCTCGCGTATCACGTCGCGGTGCTCAAAGGAACCGACGTAGACCAGCCGAGAAACCTCGCGAAGAGCGTCACTGTCGAGTAGCTGGCCCTTTGCACGCGTGCAATTGAATTGTCTGCGCGGGGCTCGGCGTCTTCCCTCGCGCGATGACGGGTGGCTGGCGGCGGTTCCGCCAGCCGCCGGGTCGCTCACTCCCACTTACCGCAGACCATCCGCGAGAGCTCCATGCCCTTGCCGGCCACGCGGGCGCACACGGGCCTGTAGCGGTCACGCATGTAGTAGGCGTTCTCGAAGTCCTCCTCGCGCGGGTTCTCCATGCAGTCGTACTCCTGCGGGAGGCGGCTTTCGCTGGGCTTCCAGCCGCGCTTGATGCGCACGGGCTCAGAGTAGTACTCGGGATCCGTGATGATCACCTCGATGTCCAGCGTGCCATCGGCCGCGCGCGTGAAGCGCTCGACGGTGTGGAGCTGCGGGCTGGTGGGCTGGCCGTGCGCGCCCAGCTCGCCGTAGCCGTTGAAGCCGATGGTGTCGACCACCAGCGTGTCGCCTTCCCAGCGACCCACCGAGTCGCCCACGTAGCTGGGCTCGAGGTTCTGGGGATGCTCGGCATTCATCCGGATGCGACGGACCATGCGCGGCATCTCGTAGAGAATGGTGATTTCCTCCGGGGATTCCATTACCAGGATGCGCTCGCGGGGCATGGTCATGGTGGAGATGGCGCCGGGACGGCACGACGTCCACGCCGTGTGCATGATGCGGCCACTGGCCATCTCCTTCGCGTTGCGGTCGACGATCTGCTGGCCGAGCGGGGAGAACTTCGCTTCGGGCACCAGAATGCCGAAGAACTTCGGCTCCCACAGGCCGGCCAGGCGCGGCGTGGTGGGCGCGGCGCCCTCCGAGGCCGACGACGCCGGCGCGGCGGGCGCGCTGGCGGGAGCCGGCGACGCTGCGACGGTGGTGCCCTCGGGCGGCACGCGCTCGGCCGGCTCGCCGGCTGCCAGCCGATCCGGGCACACGTCGTCAGTCACTCGCGCCGAGGGATCACGATGGAAGGTCAGCACCGTCTCCCAGGGCCGGGTGAAGGTCTCCGGATCCTCGAAGGTCATGCGGTTCTCGAGGCGTCCATCGGGCAGCACGCGCAGCTGCTCGGTGATCACGAGCTGGTCGGAATGCGGCAGGCCATGAGCATCCATCACCGTCGTATCGATGAGCCCCACCGTGCGGATCACCAGGGTGTCGCCCTCGAAGCGGCCCACGGAGTAGCCCAGGGTGGTGGGCGTGGGGATTTCGGTGATCTCGGGGCCGTCGAGGTGGACGACGCGGAACCAGCGATACCAGCCGTAGATGAAGGCCAGATAGTCCCCGGAACGGCGGATCTCGAAGGGGTAGGCCATGGTGAAGATGCGTGGCAGGCCGGGACCGGCGCACCAAGTGGTGGGGTCGTACCCGGAATCGCCCGCGGCGTAGCGCTGCTTGTGCTCGGCGTAAATGGCGGCCGCATCCTCGGTCAGCGGCGGCGGCGCGCCGTTGGCGGTGAGCTCGCGAGGCGCGGCATCGGGCACCCAGATGCCGAGCAGATCATCCGGCGAGCGGGTGACCTTCGCGGCATCGTCCGGGCGCGCACCGCAGGCGGCGAGCTGCAGGGCCAGCAGAGGAAGCAGGCACAAGGCAAGACGGCGCATGTCACTTCCCCTGTGCGGGAGTGGCGGGGGCAAGCGCGGGCGGCGGAGAACGCATGCTGCCGGCCACGCCGATGAGCTCACGGCCGTCCTCGAACGTCAGCTTGCGCAGCGTGCCGTATGGTTTGCCGTTGCGGGCGGGGGAGAGCAGCATGGTTACCTTGTCGCCACGCTTCACGCTGGTCTTCTTCCAGCCCAGGGCGGTGTTGATGGCAGGTGAGCCAATCTCCACCGACCATTCCACAGGGGGCTTGCCCTCCTCTTCCACGATGAGCTGGATGTAGGAGTGCGGGTTGGTCCACTGCACCTCCTTGACCGTGCCCTGGATGGTCAACTGCGTCGTGTAATCGAACTCGGCCGTGGAGTGATGGGCATGGGCCGCCGCTGCGACAGCTGCCGAAGCCAGCCACGCCATGGCCCTCAGGCTGCAAGAGACAATCTTGCGCATTTCCAGCCCCCTGCGGAGTCGTAGATTGTTATTTTTGTTATCGATGATAACACCTCTCCGGACGAGGTCAAGCTATCATTTTCGGCGGGAAATGCCGGACTGGAAGCGGCTCGTGTCGACGACTGCATGCGTCTGAAACGCGCAAAGGTTGTAGCCGAAGCGCGGGCACTGGTGAACGAGGAAGGCCTCGATGCACTTACCACGCGTCGGCTCGGGGAACGACTGGGCGTGCAAGGCCCTGCGTTGTACCGCCACTTCAGGAACAAACAGGAACTCATCGACGCGCTGGCCCAGACTTTCTTCACCGGGTCGCGCGTGCCCTCCGAAGAGGACACCTGGCAGGACTGGCTGAGCAACGTCGCGCGCTCGACACGCCGCGAGGTGCTGGCGTGCCGTGATGGTGCGCGCATCATCCTGGCGGCCAAACCTGACCTCGGCGACCGCCTGGACAAGCTGCTGGCGCCGTTGCTGCGCGCCGGCTTCGACCGGCGCGAGGCACTGCTCGCCAGCCATCTCGTGGGGCGGCTGGTGATCGGCTGGACGGCCTCCGAACAGGCGTTCGGCGGACGCATCCCGCCGTTCTCCGCCAACCTCGAGCCCGAATCCTCCTTCGAGTTCGCACTGAAATGCGTGATCGCCGGGCTCGAGATGCACCTCATCGCCAAGCGGATGAACGCATCCCCCGGCTAGCGCACGAATCCGAAGCGCTTGCCGATCTCGCGGTTGCCGCTCTCGAGCACGATGTCCCGGTGTGCGATGCGCCAGCCCTGGGCGGTCCGCACGTAGCGATCCTCATAGCGGGCCATGCTCATCACCAGCGGGCCCTGCTCCTTGTCGTTGATCAGCGTGATCACGTAGCAACTGCCCTCGGCGGTATCCGGCCCGGTGAGCTTCACCATGCGGTTGGTGATGATGTGCCGCATGATGGATGACACCTTGCCATCGGGACCGGGTTCGGCGCTGTAGCGTTCGTGATCGCGCCTGGCCTGAGCAATCAATGCCTCGCGTCCCTTGATCCGCGTGCCGATGGAGCCGTCGGGGGTGAAGAGGTCAGCGTATTCCTCGGGTGTGCCGAAATCGTGGACCACGCCGTACCGGTCCATGAGCTCCATGATGAGGAAGCGGTCTTCGACTTCGCTTGCCACGCTGGGCAATGAAAACCACAGCGTCGCTGCCACTGCCCCGAGTTGCACCGTCCTCCCCAGAACCCCCATGCCAATCCCCCTCATCTCTGCGTCCTCCGTGGTGGATACGGGCCGTCAGCGCCCAAGGCGCTATCAACGCAAACATGTTCAGGCCGCTGGAACCTGAAATGACGTTCTTTGCCAGGCTGGATTGCGCAGTTCTGTTACTGAGGATAACGTTATCACTGCTACCGAGGTAGCGGGGGCACCCGTCGGGGGCTCCTCGGCCGGTACTCGATAACAACGAACAGGGGCAGAGCCCCGAGTGGAGGCGATGATCAAGTCCTGCGGGCAAGCGGGCGTCAGATTGTGCGTTGCGGCCGCGGCCGTGAGTGTGGCAGTGGGCGCCCGTGCACAGGAGGGCCCGGCCAGTGGCGTCGCGCGCGATGACGACCTCGCAACCATCATCGTGACCGCGCAGCGGCGCGCCCAGGACGTGCAGACCACGCCGATCGCCATCACCGTGCTGGATGGCACTGACCTGCAGACTCGCGCCGCCACCGGCACGGAGGAGTTCCTCCGCGACCTGCCCGGCGTTGAGATCCGCAAGACCCCCGCGGGCGCTTCGATCTACGTGCGCGGCATCGCCACCCAGCAGGGCGGCGGCGAGCTGGATCCCGGCATCTCCTTCAGCATCGACGGGGTGTACCACCCCTTCATGGAGTCATCGTTCGCGGCCTTCAGCGATCTCGAGCGCGTCGAGGTGCTCAAAGGGCCGCAGGGCACGCTGTACGGCCGCAACGCCATCGCCGGCGCGGTGAACGTGATCACACGCTCGCCGCGGATCGGTGATCGCAGCGGCTTCGCGCAGGTCAGCGTCGGCGACTACGGCGCGCGCGGCCTGACCGCGGCCACCAACATCCCCCTGGGTAATCGCCTGGCGCTGCGCGTTTCCGGCGACTACCAGAACCGCGATGGCTACCTGAACAACGGCAGCGAGGACCAGAACGTCTGGGCGGTGCGCGCCAAGCTGCTGTGGGAGGCCACGGACTCGCTGCGCATCGAGCTGCGCGGCGACCACACCGACTACGACATGCTGGGCTACGCACCGGTGTATTACCCGTTCCGCGACGACCCGTACACCCAGTTCCCGACGCCGGAGAAACCGAGCCAGGCGGGCTTCGTGAACGGCTTCTCCATGCAGGCCGACCTGGACCTGGGTTTCGGCACGCTCACGTACATCCCCGGCTACAAGTACAAGAAGAATCGCAACGCCACCGACGGCGGCGGCACCTTCATCCGCAGCTACGTCTTCGACGACCAGTGGACGCACGAGCTGCGCCTCGCTTCCGACGAGACCACCCCGCTGTCGTGGATCGTCGGCGCCTACTACTACCGCGGCGTGAACGATACGGGGCTGTCCTTCTTCACCACGATCGACCAGCACGTGGTCACCACCTCATACGCGGTCTTCGGCCAGACAACGTATTCGGTGACCGATCGCCTGCGCCTGACGGGCGGATTGCGCTTCACCCGCGACGAGAAGACCGAGGACGGCCTCAACACGCTGGGTGGCGTGGTGGTCTCCGAGATCCACGACATCAACTGGACCTGGGACAACTGGACCTGGCGCGCCGGCGCCGAGTTCGACGTCACTCCCGACTCCATGCTGTACGGCAGCGTGTCCACCGGCTTCAAGGCCGGCGGCACCAGCCTGGTGGCCGGCCCAGCGGCGGTGTTCGATCCCGAGGAGCTCACGGCGTACGAGTTGGGCTGGAAGAACCGGCTGCTCAACCGCACGCTGGTGATGAACGTCTCGGCCTATTACTACGACTACTCGAACTATCAGGCCTCGTTCGTGGCGCCCAATCCCGCATTCGGCGGGGCGGCGGTACGCCGGATCGCGAACGCGGGCGATGCGAAGATCAAGGGCGCCGAGCTCGAGTTGAGCTGGGTCCCGACGCCGCAGGACAACCTGCGCGCCACCGTGGCCTGGATCGACGGGAAGTTCGGGCGGTACATCGTGCCCACGCCGGATCCCGCGGTATTCAACGACTACTCGGGCTCGAAGCTGAGCGCGGTGCCGTGGGCGGTGACGGCCAGCTACAGCCACGACTTCCTGCTGCGCAACGATGCGCGGTTGACGCCGCAGCTCGCGGCGCGCTTCAACAGCACGGCATGGCGCGATGCCCGCCAGTACGCCACGGACGGGCCCTGGGGGCCGGCGGGAACGTATGCGAATCCCGTGGCCCGGCACGACGACTTCGTGAAGCTCGACTTCTACCTGAACCTCGCGTGGATGGATGACAAGTACCGGCTCAGCGCGTTCGTGAAGAACCTCACCGACGAGGTGGTGTTCACCGGCGCGACGCTGAATGCCGTGACCGGTGTGGGCAATGCCTCGCTGGAACCGCCGCGCACCTTCGGCGCGACGTTCAACGTGAACTGGTAGATCGTCGCGCGGGGCCAGCCTGAAGAGCGCGGCACTTCGCTACGCGACGCAAGGGATGCCTCCCGGCATCCCGCGCGGGTCCGTATTGCTTGATCATCACCGAATCGGCCGAAGCTTGATGTTCCGGAACCACACCGGGTCGCCGATGTCCTGGAGGCCGATATGCCCCCGCCGCGCTCGGCCGTAGGCGGGCCACCCGGCGAGCTTGCTCGCAGCGACCCGCGTGCCTCCCACTCCGGGCTGCCGAGGTCATACTCGACGATCTTGGCGCCGTTGAGCCAATGCTCGATGTGATCGCCAACCGCGACGATCCGCGCCTCGTTCCACTCGCCGGCCGGGCGGACGACGCCGCGCGGTGCGGGATAGAGACCGTAGTTCGCGCCGGCGGTCGTCAGCGGATTCAGCCCGTCGGGATGGCGGGCGTCGTCGACGATCTGCATTTCGGGGGCGCTCAGGAAGATCCATTCGTGCCCTTCTTCCGCGCGGTAGAAGATGCCGCTGCTGCCGCCGGTGGCGATCTTCCACTCGAGCGCGAGCTCGAAATCGCCGTATTGCGACTCGATGATCAGGTCGCCGCCGGGGCGGACACGCGCGAGCGCGCCTTCGCGGACGGCCCAAGCTGCGGTGGCTCCGGACCGTTGTAGCCGCGCCAACCGGCGAGCGAGCGGCCGTCGAAGAGCAGGATCCAGCCCGCCTCGCGCTCGGCGTCCGTCAGCGTGTTCGGCTCCGCGCTGCGTGCTGGGAAACCCGCCGTCCAGCCGACGAGCAGGATGACGAGAGACAGGAATGACCGCGCTTCGGATCCGGTTGCCGCACGCATCGAGGCCCTCTGCGGAAGTCAGCCAGAACTGGGCCAGCAAACCGTACTCTGGCAGGGGATGGGTCGCCAAGTCGGGAGAATGATGTCGCCGCTGTGCAAGTCTCGTATTTGCCCGACACCCGATTCGACGACGCGCGCGCCAGGGCGGTCGATGGCAGCCCTCGACGCACAGGCGTGCGATTGGGAGATGGAATGACTTTAATGTCTGGACTGCGGACGACTTGATGCAACGACTTTATTGTCGGCGTGTCGTGTAAGCCATTGTTCGGCCGTTGCCGGGTGGGAATGACTTTAATGTACGTTCTCACTCTTTTTGACGCACAACTCAGCGCTCAGAGCGGACTGCGCGCCTGGAGCTCCGCGGACTCGCCTCCGGTCCACTGAGGCAGACGTTGCGCGTATCCGGTGAGCAGCGCATCCGCGGCCTTGCCGTCGAGTGATATCGGTACCCGGTGATCCTTCAGGGTGATGACAGCGCGATTCTCGAACCGCGCGCGCTCCTGAGTGATCGTGGCGACGCCCCGCCAGGGCAGGAACAGCGGTGGGCTGCCGAATCCGAAGGGGAACATGAGCGACAGCTGGATTCCCTGGTCGCTCACGATGACGGAGAGTCAGCTACCGTAACGAACTTTCCGGAATCCGCGGCCGATCGAACCTGACACGAAACGATACCGCTCACCGTTCCGGTGGTGCCGGTCTTCAGCCCGATATCTCTTCGCCAGATCGGCCCAGCCGCCGACACGGGCCAGCAAGGCGCAAATGAGGAGCCATGCCAGTGCGAAAGGTGCCAGGAAGTACCCCCGCTGCTCGAGAAGGCGTAGCAGCTCTTCCATGAAGCTTCATCGTACGGCAAGAGACCGGCGCGCCCGTTCTTACACGCTGGCCGTCTTGAGGTGCAAGCCCCGCTCGCAGCGCAGCACGGACGTGGTGGAGCCAGCGGGACATTGGCCGCGCCATGTCGCGTTCCCTTCTCGGCAATATCATGCGAAATCAGCAATCCAACACAGAAGCCAGGGGGGCTTCCAGCGTTCAATACATCGATATTCACCGCATGCGTGGCGGTTGCATCGAAAGACAGTTGCGCAGATTTCAAGCCAGGCGACGCAGGTGCGGATCCCTGGATTCTCGGCACTGATCTCCGTTTTGAGGCGGAGCCGCCGCACGGATAGCGTGCCGTGGTCTTTCGATCAAGCACCCGATTGCGCCGCGTTGACGCTGTGCTCCATCGTGCTCTATGGCGCTCCCATCCTTTGCGTGTCGCACGATGCGGAAGATCACGGATGGCAGTTCCTCGGTCTGGATGCCCCTGACGAAGCGGACGCCGCCTTCGTGTCTCTCGAGCAGGTCGTGAAGCTCGATCCGTCCGTGCTGGAAATCGCCGACCTGCCGCCTGGCTCCTCGGCCTGGCGTGAGTCGCGATCGGCGCCGTGGCAGCGCACCGCTGACGAACCGCTGCGCTAGGCGAACGTGGACGTCGTCGACTACATCGAGCGGTTGTACCGGGCCTTCGCTGACGCACCGCGGCCCGACCGTGACGAAATCACGCCGCATCGCTGCGGTGAGTGCGATGAAGTCGCTGCGCGGTTGTCGCGGTACGCGGCTCGAGATGTTCCGCACGATGACATGCTTTGGCTCGGAGATTCTCTGCCGCTCCTGAGTCCCAAGGCATTCCGCTACTACCTGCCGCGATTCATCGAGTTCTGTCTCGTGACGCCGCAGTCGAGCGCCGAAGCGGTGATGAACTACAACCTTGCGCCATCCAGGGATCTCGACGTGGGCGAACGGAACAGATTTTCCCAGTTCAACGAATCGGAGCGCCGGGGGGTACTCGAATTCGTCGAGTATCGAGCTGCCCTGCCGGACTACGAATTCGATCGAAAGTACCTGGAAGACGCGCTCAGGTTCTGGCGCGGGGCAGTCTGAAAAGCCGTTGCCGCGGACACTGACAGGTCGACGCGGGCGCGCAGCACCCGTTCCGGCTCTACATCGAGCGGGGCGCACTGCAGCATCGATCGAGCATCCTCGCTTTCCAGTCAGTCGTCGCATTGCTCACGCTCGTGTCGCGGAGCTCGCGAGGCTACACGTAGGGCTCCGCTCTGATGTCGCACGCGCTTACACCAGAGGTATCGACCCAAGCGTGGCCTTCAGCTCGAATTGCTTTTCTCGGCTGACCGACAAGGTCAGAAAACCTCGTCGACGGTCGCCAGATTCACCCGCGTCGACAGGGCACGCAGCGCGATGGCGTGCAGAAGTTCGCTCACCGTCGCACAGGCGTCACTGAGCACGGTGACCTTCCTGTAGGAATCGGCCTTGCGCGACAGCGCGGTATGCGTCACGCAGTTGTGGGTCATCATCCCGCACAGGATCAGCGCGTCGACGCCCATCCGCTGCAACGTCTCGTGCAGGTTGGTGCGCTCGAAGCTGTCGGCGAAGTGCTTGACGATGACGGGCGCGTCCGGCGCGGCGGCGCGGATCCGGGGATGGATCTCGGCGCCCGGCGTATCCGCATTGAAGAATGGTGCGGTACCCTTCGGTGAATCCGCGACGTGCTGCACGAGCACGACCGGGATGTCCTTTGCGCGCGCATTCGCGATGGCACGCTCGGCAGCCTCGAGCGTCGCGTCGGTATTGGCGAGCGGAAATGCCCCTCCGGGAAAGTAATCGTTCTGCAGATCTATGACGATCAGCGCGGGTCTGCTCACGGCTCTCCCTCTCCAGAAAGCTGACACACTGCGGTGAAACCGCCGCCATTCTCGGGGGCGTACCCGATCCGCAACAGTGGCCTGATATACCGGCTACGGTAAGATCGGGCCAACCTTCCTCCGCAACTTCGGCGTACGCCCGTATGGCCGCTCGCTCGAACGGATCCGCTCGACCCGTTCGCGTGGCCGTAGTCGCCTACGATCGGATCGGTCCCTTCCATCTGGCGATTCCGGGCGCCGTCTTCGGCGAAGGACAGCCCCGGCCCAACCCTTTCGAGCTGGTCCTCTGTGCGGCCGAGCCGCAGCCTCTGACGACCAGGGCGGGCTATCGCATCTCAGGATTGCCGGGGCTGCGGGCGCTGCGTAACGCCGACATCGTCGTGGTGCCTGGCTGGCGGGACGTGAACGAACGCACGCCCGAGGCCCTGCTGCGCGCCTTGCGATCCGCCCAGGCTGCGGGAGCACAGATCGTCGGTCTGTGCCTCGGTGCCTACGTGCTCGCCGAGGCCGGGCTGCTCGACAACCGCCGTGCGACCACGCACTGGGAGTTCGCCGAGGAGATGGCGAGACGCTTTCCCGACATTCGTGTCGCGCCCGACGTCCTGTATGTCGAAGACGCGGGCGTGATGACTTCGGCGGGCACGGCCGCGGGACTGGACGCCTGCCTGGAGATCGTCAGGCAGCGAGCCGGAGCGGCGCGCGCCAGCCAGGTCGCGCGACGCCTCGTCATTCCGCCTCACCGCGCGGGCGGGCAGGCGCAGTTCATCGAGCATCCACTTCCGCTGACGACGGGCGGGCATCGCCTGTCGCGGCTCATCGAGTCCGTTCGCAAGCGCCTGCACGAACCGCGCAGTCTCGACAGCCTGGCGGCCGAAGCCCGTATGAGCCGGCGCACGTTCACGCGCCAGTTCAAGGCGCTGACGGGCTCCACGGTCCTGAACTGGCTGCTCACTGAACGCCTCCACCTGGCGCAGCAGCTCCTTGAGCAGACGGATCAGTCCATCGAACGCATCGCCGAGCTGGCGGGCTTCGGGTCCGCCGAAACCTTGCGGCATCACTTCCGGAGGGCGTTCCACGTCGCCCCGGTCGAATGGCGGCGAAACTTCCGCGGCAAGGTGCCGAGGCACTCCACCACCCCGGCGCGATGGCCGTCGCGGCGTGCCGTATCGGGTACGGCGGCTTTCGGCGCCCGATCGAGGTAGCGTCGCGTGCGTCCGGGATGATGCCGGAATCCGTAATGCTGTCCGCGAGCTCGGACTCGACGACACCCGGTAGATGCACGTCACGCGGGTCCCGTCGTCCTCGTGGCGCAGGCCGTCGGAGATCGGCCGCACGGTGAACTCCGTGGCGCAGTAGACTGCCGCGTTCGACGTGGAGGTGAATCCGCGGATCACCGCCAACGACTTGCTGGTGATGATCCGCACGGCCGTGGCCGGGGGCGGCATCACTTCGCGATGGAGGAGTCGTTCCCGCCCTGCATCGAGCGTGGCGAGCCGGTGCCGCTCCTCGAGGAGTATCTGCCGCCGTTCGCCGGTTCTACCTGTATTATCCGAGTCGCTGCAACCAGCCCGCGAAACTGCGGACGCTGGTGGAGCACGTACGGAGATTCCGAGACAGCGCCGCCTGAGGAAGCAGATTGCTCGACCGAAGAAACTCGTTGTCCTCGCACTACCGGAAGAACTATTCGAAGACGGCTCGTGCGGTCTGATCACGAGCCTGCAAGCTCCGCTCACGCGCAAGAAAGCTCGTGCGAACGGACATTCTTTCGTTTCTATCCTTTCTGCTGCTGGCCGCGAATCTGCGGCCCGCGCTGACCGCAGTCGGTCCACTCGTCGGAAGCATTCAGGACGCGACGGGTCTGTCCGGCACTTCCGTAGGGCTTCTGAACAGCCTTCCCTTGCTGGCATTCGCGGCGTTCGCCCCGCTGGCGAGATTCGGTCGCCGCGTGGGGCTCGAGCGGACGGTGGCGATCGCCATGTTCATGCTGCTCGTGGGCGTCCTGCTCCGCTCCGGGGGAACCACGTGGGCGCTGTTTGCCGGAACGATCGTACTCGGCGCTGGCATCGCGGTAGGCAATGTGCTCGCGCCCACCATCATCAAGCGCGACTACCCGGAACGGGTTGGCTCGCTCACGACCGTCTACGCGCTGGTTCTGGCGCTGACGGCCGCGATTGGCACGGGACTGGCAGTCCCCTTCGAGCGGTCGCTGCCCGGAGGATGGCAGGGCGCGCTGGCGATCTGGGCCGTGCCGGCCGTCCCTGCGGTAGCGATGTGGGCGTACGCCTCCCTGCGGCCGAATGATCCTGCTCCGCCAATCGAGGAATCGGCAACGGCGAACGTCTGGCGTTCGCCTCTTGCCTGGTGTGTCACCGCTTTCATGGGGCTGCAGTCACTCTGCTTCTACGTGGTGGTCGCGTGGTTTCCCTCGGTGATCCAGGACAGTGGCTACGACCCCGCGGTCGCGGGCCTTCTGGTCACGGAGTTCCAGCTCGTCTCCCTCGTGGCCGGCGCAGCCCTGCCGCAACTGCTCGCCCTCCGGCACGATCAGCGCGCGCTCGCGGTGTTCGTGTCGCTCGTCATTTTCGTCGGAATCGTCGGAATGCTGCTGCATCCGGACTGGATGGTCTTCTGGGTCGGGCTCAGCGGATTCGGTTGCGGAGTCAGCTTCCCTCTGGCGCTGGCATTCATCGGTCTGCGCTCGAGCGATCACCATCAGGCCGCATCGCTTTCCCTCATGTCCCAATCGATGGGTTACCTGATCGCAGCGTTCGGTCCCCTGCTGTTCGGGCTCGCGCACGATCTTTCCGGGGGATGGATGATTCCGCTGGTGGGCCTGGCAGCCTGCGCTCTGGTTCAGGCCATCGTCGGATACAAAGGGGGACAGAATCGTACGGTCTCGGTAGCGCGGGCGTGACCCGTGCTCGCCCGACGACCCTTGCACAGCTCTCGATCGGCCTGTTATCGTAATGAGAATCATTCTCGTTCGTAATTGCCTTTGGTGCCCCGAGGGTTCGACTCATGTCATCACCGCTGATTCGGGCCAGCCTGGTGAGCCTGCCGCTGGCCGTCGTGTCCGTTTCGCAGGCTGCGGACAGCAAACCGACCGTCCTTCCCAAGGTGCAGGTGGAAGCGACCGTCGAGGAAGGCTACAGGACGGAGACCGCCCAGAGCGCGAAGACGGATACGCCGCTTCGCGACGTGCCGCAGTCCATCAGCGTGATCACGCGTCAGACGCTGGACGACCTCAACACGCAGAACATCGGCGAGGCC
>Ga0207864_1003709_pt1 | contig 12523 bp, 10 predicted proteins | sample HigsolmetaAR202D_FD_184834 | JGI IMG/M metagenome (GOLD analysis project Ga0207864, IMG submission 184834) | Ionic liquid and high solid enriched microbial communities from the Joint BioEnergy Institute, USA - AR20-2-D (SPAdes) (version 2) ...
TGCGATACGGCGGTAGATCGTGCGGCAAGGCCCGCCACGGGCAGCCATTGCGCGTCACGTAGAAGATCGCATTGAGGATTTCGCGGCGACTGTACTCGGCCGGACGCCCGCCGGGCTTGGGCTTGGGCACCCAAGGCTCGATGCGTCGCCACTGTTCGTCCGTGAGGTCGGTTGGGTATGGCATCCTTTCCATACCACGCAGTTTAACCACTCAACCGGCATTCATCCAAGACCGCTTTTTGGACAGCCTCTTAGGATCGGCCGCGGTGAACTCGTGCTGGTTGCGATCGAAAATGCGGCGAAGGATCAGGCCCGACAATACCAGCGACTGGCCGCCGCGCATCTGGGAAACGTCAATGACGCACAGCTTCCCTTCGGAGAGTGCGTGAACCAACATGTCCATGAGCTGGCTGCTTTTGTCATGCAGCATCCTCACGATGGCTGTCATGTTGCCTCTGGCGGCCAAGGCTTCGGCGTCCTGCTTTGGGTATTCAAGGTCTAGCAGGGCGGCAACATCCTCTAATGGCGTTGAGTTGCCAGTTTCGGCAATGATATTTACGAGCTCCTCCCAGCGCTCCTGCGGCAATCCGCGTAGCTTCCGAACGTTCTGCTGCTCCTGACGTTCTGGTCCGAGTGCGATCGAAATCACATCACCTGGACGTAGGCGGCGAATGTCCAGCTTGATTCCCCCAGCCACGAACGATTGGTAGAAGGGACTCGGGTTCTTCCTGTCGGTGAAGACGACAAGCTTGTCCTCTAGAGCCGGGACGTCGCAGAGGCCGGGGCGGCCCTTGTCGTCAGGCCAGAAATACTCGCCATCGGGGTCGAAGATCACCGTGCCTACGGGAACCTGCTTGCCGGCGCGCTTCGTGACGAAGGGCGTTGTCTCGTAGAGCTTCGAGAAGAGCAGCTTGTTGAGATTGGATTTGCCGAATCCCGCACGTGCAAAGATGAAACTGCGGCGAGATACCAGCGATTCGATCGGGAAGCGGACCAATACCTCCGGGTCAACAACCTGCATCCATTCCTGCGGTTGGAACGACTTGCTGCCGGCGGCGTAAATGTACTCACCGAAGGCCAGATGGCCGATGGGAGCGCCGTCAATGTTGTGACCGGCGATCTCGCGCAGCACCTCGTCGTTCGGAAAGGCTACCTTGCTACCGACATGCGGGAGTCGGCGATGCGAGGGGACAAAGGTCAGCCCCTTCCCATTCCTGCGCAGCACGCCCAACACGCGGATGTTGACCTGGTACTTGAGATACTGCTCTCGCAGATCTTCGGGGATTGGCCGGTCTTCGCGCATTGCGCGGATATTGAATTCCTCACCGGAGCCGAAAGAGAGTTTACCTTCCGAGGAGAAGGAAGCGATACGTCCTAGCACAGCCTCATCAGGCGTCTCCAGTTGGACAAGGAGGAACTGCCCGTGCATCGGGATGTTCTGGAACTCATTCCGGTAAGGCAAAACCAGGTCGGCGTGAAACTCCAGGCCCCCTTGCTGAAAGCCCCGGAAGATGCCGACGACTTGGTCCTTGGGAAAAAGCTGGATCTCTGTCATGTTGACTACCCCCTCATCCGTATCGGCGCTGCGATGGGTCGGCGTCCTGTAGTTGGAAAGCGTCCAAAGCCCCCGCGTCAGTACCGAGACTCGATCGCACGCCCTCGTAAATGTAGTCTTGCAGGATATCGAAATCGAAGTCGACCAGCGCCGCGTTTTCGTGCGCCTTCTGCAGGCAGCGGGGGTAGTGCGGTACCGGGAAGCCGTTGACCGCGTCGGCGAGCATGGAGCCGAGGATGGTTTGAGCCTCGCTGACTTGAGGAACAAAGATATCCACGGGCCACACGGGATCGCGGCGATGTGACCCGAACTTCACGAGGAACATCTTGCCGCCGACGAACTTGTTGATCTCTCCGCCCTCAACAGCGCGGTCATCGCCTCTCGCGAATTCAGACCAGACGTAGGCCCGTTCCTCTACCTCGCGCGGCACCTCCACGTAGGCCGGATAGTCGCTCTGCAGGACGCCTTCCAGTGCCATGGCGAGGCGATACCGTGCAAGCACCTTGCTGTGTTTGGCTACGCCAGCCAAGTACACCCGTCGGCGGCTCTTGCTCCACTGCGCTTCGATGCGCTCCTTCATGCCCTGGAGCAACCTCTGGAACAGATCCTTTGCGAAGACCTTGCTGCGCAGTAGCCCGTCGCAGATTATCAAGGTGTCGGTACCAAAGTCCTTCTTCAGGATACTGAACAAAATCGCCCACTCGACCAACTCCCTGTAGACCTGTACCCAGCTGGGCGAAACCGGCTTCTCTTCATTGGTGGGCGGAATCATGGTGGAAAGCGCCGATAGGCTTTCCACACGCAGAAATTCCATCATCTCGCCCAGTGCCGTACGAGGTGTTCCATCAGGTCCGAACTGGCGTTCATCGAGCTGGTCGATGGGTGTCGTCGGCGAGACTACCTCCAGACAGTATTCGTTGTTGCTGCTGTCCACCACGCGGACGAGCTGGATAAGAAATGGATCGAACTGAAGCTGATTGTTGCCACCATCGGTACCGACCAGCGAGATCGATGTCGTGGCGCGCGGCTGGATGCGGCGCGAGGAGCTCTTCAAGGGGCGAATCTCTTCTCGCAGCGCATCCAGCACTCTTCGGTCGGAGCCGATGCAATTTGCGATAGCCGCCTTCAACTGTGCTTGGCTTCCGAGATCGATCATTTTCTCCCTCTGGATAGATCAGCTCGTGATGTCGAATGCCCGTGTTCATCGGCGCCGGATGATCTAAAGTGAACGAGAGAGTCTTAAGCCCGCTGCGCGACGTGTAATCTGGTCATCGATGCCACGGATGGCGCGTTTCATCTTCGCGAGCCGCCAGCATGAGTTCGACTTTGTGTCGTAGGCCGAGATGTCGGCCTTGACCTTGCCACCATTTCCGTTGCCGGTGGTGTGTGCGTGAATGAACTCCACCGACTGCACGAACATACCTGCAGAGCCGCAGCTGCGGTCATGTGCCCGGCCGAGCTGATTCTTGGCGAGGCTCGCATCCTCGCCGACCTTGATATGTCTGAACTGGCCGAGGCGAGTTTTGTCGAGCGCAGGACGAGTGTAGTCCTTCGGCGGGTTCTCGAAAGATTGGTGCAGGCGAATGCCTTGGGTTTGGCCATTCAGTCGTCTCTCTTGCAGCCGTGCGCGCAAGCGCCAGTCGTTGTCATGGAATCGTAAAACCGGAACTCCTCCTCAAGATGGCGGAGGCGCAGGTTGTCTGGTCACACCGCCTGCCTCCTAGCTCGGAAGTACGATCTGCTGATCCGCAGTCTCTCTGGCTGCGGCGTCGGCACCGAGCCCCAGACGCTTGAGCGTGTAGTAGAGCAGGGCTTTGCGGACGGTGATCCTGGTCTTGCCTCCCCGCATCCCGTAGTCGAGCGCTACCACTTTCTTCTGTGCATCTGACAGCCCTGGGTGTGGGCCGATTTCCAGTGTTACCATGGTATGCCAGTCGGCATCCTGGCTGGGATCCGTATCGCTGGGGCGGCTGTCACGAATACCGAGGATGCGCGCCAGCAGGAAATCCTTGAAACAGCCGTCGGTGAAGCAGTACGCCCGGGCATGCCAGCGGAATCCGTCGAACGCGATCGCATGCGGCGCGATCCAACGCCAGTGCGGGGCGGGGTTGGAAAGGGACTGGTACTCGACCTCAAGCGCTTGCCTGGTACGGATCGCTTCGATGACGCGGCGCAGCGTGTGGGCGTCGATACCGCGAACGCGGCTGGAGACTGTGTCAAAGGCCGGCAGCTGGCCGATCCAGGTTTCCTCCTGCGTGACGATACCGTCGGAGATCGACCGCAGCTGGGACAGGTAGCTGGCCGGGTCCGGTTTCAGGAACAGGGGCTGGAAGCGGTCGCCCCGGACGTAGGCGCGGGCGCTCTTGTCATGGACCATGTTGTCCGGCGCCATGCCGAGGTGGCGGTTCAGGTCGGCGGACGCCTGGTTGATCGAGATCCCGAAGGCGGCCATCAGGTCGCCGCGGTTGACATGGCCTTCCCAGGAGAGCCGGAACTCGATGAACTCGAGTCGCCGCTCAATACCCCACCGAACGCTGCCTTGCGTTGCCCCCACCTTTGCACCCCAGTATCGTGACCCGCATGAAATTTGCATTCGACCAGTTTCTGGTCGATTTGTAAAGAGAGAGGGAGGCTGTGGCAGGGGGGATTAGCGCCGCGAGGAAGAGGGCGGTACAGTCAGCGGGGCATGGTATTTCTCATGGCATACGGCGATTGGTCGCGTTGTAACACATTGATTTATAAGGGTATAAAGTTCCTTTTGATTTTCGAGTGGGAGTAAGGCCCGTTGTCCTCGGAACACCACCAGCAGCCAGCAGAACCGGAATTGCTCCTGACCACGTCGCGGTTCAACGTCGTCCGCAAGCAGCGGGTTGACGCGGCGGGGCGCACCTACACCCGCGAGGTGGTTCAACATCCCGGGGCGGTGGTGCTGCTGCCGGTGCTCGACGACGGCCGCATCTGCCTGATCCGCAACTTTCGAATCGCGGTCGACGAGGAACTGATCGAACTGCCGGCCGGCACGCTCGAACCCGGGGAGCCCCCAGCCGTGACCGCCGCCCGCGAGCTGGCCGAGGAAACCGGCTATCGGGCGCGCGAATGGCACGAGGTTCTTCAGTTCTGGATGTCGCCGGGCATCCTCAGCGAGCGGATGCACCTGTTTGTCGCCCGCGGTCTGACGCTCGGCGAGCGGGACCTACAAGCTGGCGAAGAAATCAGGACGCTGCTGGCCACCTGGGACGAAGTGCTGGAGCTGATGGCCAACCAGCGGATCGTCGACGCCAAGACGCTGACCTCGCTTTTGTACGTCGAGCGGTTCCATCCCCAGTGGTTGCAGCCGGCACAATAGATCAGCCCCTGCTACCCCGCCGATTGGCGAGCGTGATCCCTTCATTTCTCCCACGAACCGTTTGCGCCTGCGGTTGTCGAACGCGGCACGTCTTGGTTAGATTCTGGGGCAATTGCCCACCGGATTTGCCCCCAGACTGCTTCGACCGCCGAAAGGAACAACGATGCCGACGGAGTATCCGCAGTTGGATGTCATCGCGGTGGGCGCTCATCCCGACGACGTTGAGATCGCCTGCGGTGGAACGCTCGCCCGCCTGGTTCAGCAAGGCTACCGCGTAGGCATCATCGATCTGACCAACGGCGAACCGACGCCGCTTTCGCCCGGCCCCGAAGTGCGCCTGGCCGAAGCCGCCCGGGCGGCCGAGAAGCTGGGCGTGCAACTCCGCGTGACGCTGGAACTGCCCAACCGGCGGTTGTTCGACTCGTTTGAAGCGCGGATCGCGCTGGCGAAGGAGTTTCGCAAGTATCGTCCCAGCCTGGTGATCGGTTTCGGGGACAAGACCCCGATGGCTTCACCCGATCACTGGCAAGCCATGCAGATCACCGACGCGGCCGTGTTTTACTCACGGCTGACCAAGTGGGACGACTACTTCGACGGCCTGCCCGTCCATACGATCGGGGGCCAGCTTTATTTCTCCCTGGCGTTCAGTTCGCTTACGATGCCGCCGGCGGCAGGCCACTTTGTGGCTGACATCAGCGACACCATCGATCTGAAGCTCGACGCCGTCCGCTGCTACGAGACGCAGTTTCCGCCCTCCAAGGCGCACGTGTTGGAACGCGTGAAGGTGATCGCACTGCACCACGGTGCCGCGGCAGGCTTTCTGGCAGGCGAGTTGTTCTACAGCCCCAAGACCTTGGGGGTGCAAGACGTGCTGGCATTCACGGTGCGGCGGTAAGCTCTTCGCGGCACACCACCCCTTAGTGGCAAAGTTTGCCGACTATCCGCCCTACGCACGGTAGGGGGGACCGTATCGCCGTCGCGTAATTCTTCGGAATTGTCGGCACCTCCCGTTCGATACTGACCTACAGCCTCCGACCCCACCTATCGGTGGTTGTGAGGTGATGCCATGCGCTGCGCCAAGCGGGCTCTCTTGGGCAGGTCGTCGATTGGCTGGGCAAGTACTGCCCGCCGATGCCCTTCCGTTGTAGCCGTGTCAAAGGCGTTTCGCTGCGTGGCAAACCGCCGAGCGGTACGCATGGAAATCATTGAACCGCTCCTTGAGCCAGCAACCGGCGGCCAACCGTTTCGCAACCAGCGCCGCGTCTCAGGCAACGTGCCTGGGCAGACCGGTGGAATATTCCAGGTCGAGAGCAGTCAGGATGACAGCCACTCTGCGGCACCTTCGACGCCTTGGGATGCAGTCGGCATTGCTGACGGCGCTGGCGATCGCCGCGTCCGGCTGTTGTCTCACCAAGAAGAAAGACGAAATCCCTTGCTACTGCGCCCAGGGACTGCTGGGCGACCGGTACGTACGCACCTGCGTCGATTCGCCGTTGGCCCACTATTACATGGAGCACTACCGCAAGGGCGAGCGGCTCAATCCTCAGGCGGACGCCACCATCGATGCGGTACGTGCTTCGCTGCCGCCGGGTTTCCCCAGCCGCGAGCAGCTTCAGGCAATTGCCAACAACTACTCGTGCGACTTCGCCACGCTGCTGTTGGCCGAGAAGTTCGCCTACGAAGACTTCTACGCCGAGCCGTTCCGCACGTTCTTCTATGAAGAAATGCAGCGGATCGCCGTCGATCCGTGGTCCGAGCCGGTCGACGTGCCGCCCAACGCCAAGGATCTGGTGCTGGTGGTTGTGCCGGGCGCGCTCTGGGAATCGCAACCTGAACTCAACGGCAGCTTCCAGATCCAGCGGGCGTACCTGGCCAAGTTTGGCTGGCAAAGCTACGTGGTTCGGACCGAGGACGTAGGCGTCGTTGAACGCAACGCCTGCCTGGTGGCCAACGCCGTTCGCCACTTCCGCGCGCAGGGCAAAGAGATTGTGATCTTCTCCGCCAGCCGTGGCGGCGCCGAAGTGTATTATGCCTTGGGCAACTATCTGCGGCCGGAGGAAACCACGCACATTCGCGGCTGGATAAACGTAGTTGGCACGCCCCGCGGCACGCCTGTGGCCGACGAATTCACCGATCCGCCGATGCGCTGTTTCACCAGCCTGCTGCTGTGGATCAAGCACCTGGGTTCGATCGAAGGCGTGGAAAGCATGCGAACCGACGTTCGCCGCGCGGCTTTTGCCCGAACGCCCCCGCCGCCTGCCCACCTGGCCATTCTCAATTACGTAGCCGTCCCGCTATCGGGCCAGGTCGTCGAGGACAACGAGAGCACCTACAAGCGGCTGCGCAAGTACGGCCCCAACGACGGCGTGACGCTGGTGATCGACGCCATCTTGCCCGGCCATCCAACCCTGCCCGCCTTCGGCTACGATCATCGCCTGATCGAGCCCAACCAGCGTGAGAAGTCGCTGGCGGTGTTGCGGGCCATGCTCCGCTACATCCACTGGCGCGATCTGAACGGCGTGGGCCGCGAACCGCTGGCGCAGCAGCCGCCACGGCCGCAACAAGAACCGCCCGACCAAAAAGAAACCGCCGAGGATTCCGCGGCGGCTTCGGACACAACATTATCGCTACGCGCACCTGCGCGTTGGCTTGTGGAAGAGCAGGCTACACGTCCAGCCGACGCCGCCCAGCCAACCACGCGGTAGGTATAACAACACCATGTCGCAGGGCAGGGGACGCTGGTAGCGTGCGGAAAGCATCCCAGGCAAGAGGGACGCTTACCAGCCCATCACCATGTTCGACTCGATGACCTTGCGCGCGCGATCGAGATCGACGCCGGTTTCGTGCATATACAGCCGAATGGCGTTGAGCTTGTCGCCGGCGGCCTTGGCCAGGCAATCGCGGGCGGTGTTGCAGGGATCGGTCTTATCCGACAGTCCCAGGGCGGCCTTGGAAATGACCCAACTGTTGCGAGGACGTTTGGTCAGTCGCAGAACGTTGTCATTCGGATAGGCCTCGGCCACCACTTGGGACGCTTGATGTTCATCATCGGCCCAAGTGATCAGAATGTGCGCGTCGGTCTCGATCTCAAACAACGGCATAGCCAAGTCTCCAACTTGTTAAACCTTAGCGCTGCTCATTGCCGAAGGACGGCGGGCATCGGCCTCCAAGGGGCCAGATACCGCCAAGAACGGAATTTCGCCGCGCAAACCCCAAACCAAACAGTCCCAAACGGGGCACGTCAGCGGCCGACGTCGCAACGTTTTTCGGCTCCGCTCCCAAGACTCCCCCGCTTGCTTGCGAGCTTCACGACAGGTTCATCCTCCGCAAGCATTGGCGATGCTATGCCGGTGCTGGGACCGAGTCAACGGCGGAAGCGACCCCCCAAGCAAGAAGCTCTCTCTATTTATACGGTTTTTTGAGCGGTTGCGTTCGCCTTTCGGCGGATCGGCGCCCCCACACGCCCAGCCAACCGCTAGTCAAAGTTCCGCTTGCGCGGTAGAAACCATTTTCTCCCGCCCTGAATGGTGGAACAAGGCTACTGCCTGGTATTCCCCCCGTTGGTTCGAGATTCCTCTTGACGCGGCGAGCGCCGCATCCCGAGGAACCGGCCGCGCATCAACGTCAACCATTGGCGGCATGGCGTGTCCCCCAGTGCAGCCGCTGCTTCCTCCCACCAACGCCTTACCCATACGGTACTTGCCAGAAAATGCGGATCGTCCTCTGCTACCCGGTCGAACCCAAACATATTGCCGCGATCCAGGCCACGGCCCCCGACGCCGAAATCGTTGATGCCGGCCAAGAACGTATCGCCCACGAACTGCTCGAAGCCGACATTTTCTGCGGCCACGCCAAAGTGCCGGTGCCTTGGGACGAGGTGATCCGTCGCGGCCGCCTGCAATGGATTCAATCGTCGGCGGCCGGCATGGACCACTGCCTGGTGCCGTCGGTCATTGAGTCCGATGTGATCGTGACCAGCGCCTCGGGCGTGCTGGCCGACCAGGTGGCCGAGCATACCATTGCCCTGATCACCGCGTTCACGCGGTCACTGCCGGTGTTCTTCCGGGCTCAACAGAAGAAAGAGTTCATCCGTCGGCCCACGCGCGACCTGACGCGCAGCACCGTGGGCATCGTGGGCTTTGGTGGCGTGGGGCGGCGGCTGGCCGAGGTATTAGCGCCGTTCCGGACCACCATTCTGGCCACCGACTGGTTCCCGTTCGACAAGCCCGACTACGTGCAGGAACTGCTACCCGCCGATGCGCTGGATGAGATCCTGCCGCGGTTGGACATCCTGATTCTGTCGGCTCCGCTGACGCCGGTCACACGCGGCATGATCGACGCCCGCCGCCTGGCACTGCTGCCCAAGGGGGCGCTGGTGGTGAATGTCGGCCGCGGCCCGCTGCTCCAGGAAAAGGCGCTGGCGGAAGCCCTGGATTCCGGACACTTGGCCGGCGCAGTGATGGACGTGACCGAGATCGAACCGCTGCCGCCCGAGAGCACGCTTTGGGACCGGCCCAACGTGATCATCACGCCGCACGTGGGCGGGCAGAGCGCGCGGCGGATCGACGACATGACTGAGTTCTTCTGCGATAACCTCGCCCGGTATCTCTCGGGCCGCCCGCTGCGGAATCTGGTCGATAAACGCCTGGGCTTCCCGATCCGCCGTCCGCAGGCCCAGATGGTCGCTCAGGATTAAGTGGCAAGCGGCTCTCTTGCCTGCGCTGCCAACCTCGTCGCCAGCTTTCCGCCGGTGATTCCGCGCGCTCATTCATTGCGGGGTGTTCTGGTTCGTAGCCGTGGTCCTCGCTACCATGAAGGCGCATTGCCAAGAGAGGGATCGGCGTGCGCTCGCGGTAGCAGGCTCGGGCGGGCGACTGCGTCGAATACCCCGGTGCGTATTTCGCGTCTTTTTGTCGCAAGGATTCCTGCCATGCCGATCCGCCCCGCGATCCTTTTTGCCCTGGCTGCCGTCGCTACGCTGACGGCCCCGGTAGCTAGCCTGCCTGCCGCGGAAAAGATTTCAGAAGGCGACGTCGTACAGTTCCGGGGCTCACGCGGACAGGGCGTCAGCCAACAGACCGAATTGCCAGTTCGCTGGTCCGACAACGAGAACCTGATCTGGCGGACCGAACTGCCAGGCGCCGGCAGCAGTTCGCCGATCGTGGTGGCCAATCGCATCTACCTCACGTGCTACAGCGGCTACGGCGTCGACGAGGCTAATCCTGGCGATCCGGCCGACCTGGTCCGCCACGTGGTCTGCCTGTCGCGGGCTGACGGCAAGATCCTCTGGCAGAAGGCCTATCCCTCGGACGGCAACGAGCCGCGCTACCAGGGCAATGGAGCCCGGCACGGCTACAGCACCAGCACCTGCACCACCGACGGCGAGCGGCTGTACGTGTTCTTCGGGCGGCATGGCGTGTACTGCCTGGCCCTGGAAGATGGCCGCGAGCTGTGGCACACCAAGGTGGGTGATAACAACGCCAACTGGGGTTCGTCCAACTCGCCAATTCTGTTCAACGATCTGCTGATTGTGAACGCCAGCATCGAAAGCCGCAGCCTGGTGGCCCTCGATAAGAAGACCGGCCGGCAAGTCTGGCAGATCGAAGGCATACGCGGGTCATGGAATACGCCGGTTCTGGTCGACGTGCCCGGCGGTCCGACCGAGCTGGTGGTGAGCCTGCCCGAGAAGCTTCAGGCATTTGATCCGGCCACGGGCGAAAAGCTATGGGAGTGCAAGGGCATCCCCGATAGCGGCTATGTCTGCCCCAGCGTGGTGACGCACGGGGGGATCGTGTATGCCATCGGCGGGCGGAAGAACACCGCCATGGCCGTGAAAGCCGGCGGACGGGGCGACGTGACCGAAACGCACGTCCTTTGGACCAAGGGCGTCGGCTCCAACGTGGTCTCGCCCGTATATCACGACGGCCACCTGTACTGGGTCCACGAAAACCGCGGCACCGCTTATTGCATCAATGCCGAAACCGGCGAAACGGTGTATCAGGAGCGTCTGCAACCGCGGCCCGGCACCATCTACGCGTCGCCGCTCCTGGCCGACGGCAAGCTGTACTGCGTCTCGCAGCACAACGGCACGTACGTCATCGCGGCCAGCCCCAAGTTTGAGTTGCTGGCGGTTAACCAGTTCGCCAGCGACGAACATCGGGCCAACGCCTGCGCCGTGGCCCACGATGGCCAACTGCTAATCCGCAGCGATAAGTACCTGCACTGCGTCGGCAAGTAGGGTAGGGGGCGTCTGTACCGCATGCGGCGGCGGTCATCGTGTCGCATCGCTATCGATGCGCGGTCGTACACGCACGCACAAGCTGTTACACGCGGCGACTCGATGACGCTGCGGCGAGAGAAAGGCCCTACTCCTCCGGGAACTCGAACGGTTCGCCTTGGGGTTCGGCGTCCGGGGGAGTTGCCCGGTCGAGCAAGGCAAACGAATTGAGGAATTTCCGGAACGCCGGTTGAGCCAGCGTCTCGCGGCTGCCGGTGGCCAGCACCAGGTATGCCCGCTGGTTAGCCAGGTAGACGCGGCCGGCCAAATAGGTCTGCTGGTTGGGCAGCACGGCCAGGAACGCCCGGCCAGGGTAACCTTCCAGCGGCGTCACGACTTCGGTCACCAGGCGGCCGTTGACGCGGGAGATCACGCCATCGCGGGCTTTATCCAGCAGCCGATCCGTGCCCAGGTCGTCGACGAGCTTCGCCGGCAATTCATAGTACTGCACGGCCAGCACGCCGTCTTCCCTGGTGAGGGAAAGCGTGCGGACCGTCATCATGCCTGCCGGCGTATGCACGTGGTCCAAGGTCTCCTTGGGAAAACACGGAAAATCGATCTGATACCGGCCGTCGTACGCTTTCAGCTCCCAGGCCCGTGCGGTCGGAAGCGTGCCGGCCAACCCAACCAGCCCGGCCAGGCAGGCAAGCAACGGTGCCGCGACGTACGCACGATTGCGTCCCATGGTCCATGGTCCCCGTAAGCACAAATCCAAGCGGTGACAGACGATAGGATGGCGAGTCTGCGGAGATATTTCCCCTTTCGCCGGCCGGAGACGCGCTCACACGATGCGTTCCTCCTTTATGAGCTTAGGTCGCAAATCACGCGCGAAACGCCGTGCGCCAGGCGTCGAAGGCTCTGCGTGGAAAGAGCCACGAACTCACCAGCCGGCATTACGAAACCAACCGGGGAGTTACTCGCCCCCCGGGCCTTAATGGGTGGGTTTGCCAGGTTCGCGCAGTCGCTAAAACCATCCACAGAGCATGCATATTTGCCGGTCTGAGCCGCTGGTGCCGCTTGTGCCCCCTCTCGCGTTTAGGTAGGGCGTACGCTACCATCGGCAGCTGCAGAAGATGTGGATTGCGACGGTTGTGCCGCAATGGTCTCGTCCCCAAGCGAGCGTTTGTGTCCGCCGCAGCAATCGATGGGGCCGGGAGATTGATCGCGGCCGCGGATGCGAGCCCCGGCAGCGCCATCGGCATACAATTCCCGGCGGCATTCCTTGGCCCCGGCCGGCGCATGTAACAATGGACGGGGCGGTACGCCTGCGGTAAGCGTCGGCCTGTGGCCGTGCCGATGGCTGGCGGCCACCGCCAAGATCGCCGTATTGGCAAGCGGCTGCACC
>Ga0207864_1003713_pt1 | contig 12517 bp, 12 predicted proteins | sample HigsolmetaAR202D_FD_184834 | JGI IMG/M metagenome (GOLD analysis project Ga0207864, IMG submission 184834) | Ionic liquid and high solid enriched microbial communities from the Joint BioEnergy Institute, USA - AR20-2-D (SPAdes) (version 2) ...
GGCCGCGCCAAGTCGCACTCCACCAGCGCCGCCCGCAGGCCGACCGCGGCCGCGACCCCGGCCAGCGCGACGGCGAGCGCCGGCGCCTCCTCCCCGCCCCCGGTGACCAGCACCGCGCGCCGGCCGCCGAGCCGCGGCAACAGCCCCCGCAGGGCCTCGAAGTCGGCCCGCCGCAGCTCGCGGCGCCGCCCCGGCCCCGAGCCGGTGATCCGAGCCAGGACGGGACGCGCGCCGCGGCGGCCGCGCATCACATCCGCTCGGGCGCCGAGATGCCGAGCAGCCCGAGGGCGGCGGCGATCGTCCGCTTGGTGACGAGGCAGAGCGCCAGGCGCTCCCGCTCGACGCCCTCCCCCTCGGCACCGATCACTCGGCAGTCGCGGTAGAAGGAGTGGAAGTCGGCCGCCACCGCGGTCGCGTAGGCGCAGATCCGGTGCGGGGCGCGCCGCGCCGCCGCCTCGCGCACCTCGCCGGGGAACTCGAGCAGCCGCTTGAGCAGCTCGCGCTCGCTGGGATCCAGCGGCCGGCGCGGCCCCTCCGGCGGCGGCCCGGCGGCCGCCTCCTCCCCGGCGGCGCCCGCTTTGCGCAGGATCGAGGCGATGCGCGCGTGCGCGTACTGCACGTAGTAGACCGGGTTCTCGCTCGACTGGCTGCGCGCCAGCTCGAGGTCGACGTCGACGGTGGTGTCGATGCTGCGCCAGAGCATGAACCAGCGGGTCGCGTCGACGCCGATGTCGTCGACCAGCTCGTCGAGGGTGACGAAGTCGCCGGTGCGCTTGGACATTTGCACCCGCTCGCCTTGCTCGACGATGTGGACGAGGCGCATGATCAGCGCCTCGAAGCGCTCCGGGTCGCCGCCCATCGCCTCGATCGCGGCGCGCAGGCGCGGCACGTAGCCGTGGTGGTCGGCGCCGAGGACGTCGACGAGCCGGTCGTAGCCGCGCTCCAGCTTGTCCCAGTGGTAGGCGACGTCGGCGGCGAAGTAGGTCGGCTCGCCGCCGGCCCGCACCAGCACGCGGTCTTTGTCGTCGCCGAAGGCGGTGGTGCGCAGCCACAGCGCCCCCTCGGAGCGGTAGGTGTAGCCGCGCCGCTCGAGGTCGGCGAGCGCCGAGTCGACCTCGCCGCGCTCGTGCAGGGAGCGCTCCGAGAACCAGTTGTCGAACCGGACCCCGAACCGCTCGAGGGTCGCCCGCACCCCCTCCAGCACCAGCTCCACGCCGCGCCGCCCGAGCGCCTCGCGGTCGCCGGGGTCGATGCCCTCGGCGCGCAGCCGCGCGGCCAGCTCGCCGATGTAGGCGCCCCCGTAGCCGTCCTCGGGCGGCTCCTCGCCCGCCATGCGGGCGGCGATCGAGTCGGCGAAGCGCCGCACCTGGCCACCGGCGTCGTTGACGTAGTACTCGCGCTCGACCTCGTGCCCGACCGCCTCCAACAGGCGCACCAGGGCATCGCCGTAGGCGGCGTGGCGACCGGTGCCGACGTGGACCGGGCCGGTCGGGTTGGCGGAGACGAACTCGACCAGGACGCGCTCAGGGCGCTCGACCGGGGCCGGCCCGAGCCGCTCCCCGGCCGCCACCAGGCCCGCGAGCGCGCGGCGGTGCCAGGCGTCCGACATGAACAGGTTGATGAATCCCGGCCCGGCGACCTCGACCCGCTCCAGGCCGCCCGCGGCGCCCGGCTCGCGCTCCAGCTCGGCGCGCAACAGCTCGGCCACCTCGCGCGGCGGCCGGCCCAGCGCCCCGGCCAGCAGCATCGCCGCGTTGGTGCTGTAGTCGCCCAGCTCCGGCTTCGGGGGGCGGTCCAGGGTCGGCGCCTGGCCGGACGGCTCGCCGTCGCGCAGGGCGCGCGCGGCCCCCTCGACGGCGGCCCTCAGCTCGGCGATCGGGTCTGCGGCGCTCACGAGCGCAATCGTATGAGCCGGGCGCCGCCGAGGTACGCTCCCCGCCTTGCGCGTAGCTGTCATCAGCGACGTCCACTCCAACCTCCCGGCCCTGGAAGCCGTCCTCGATGCGACCGAGAGGGCGGGGGTCGACGAGACGTGGTGCCTGGGCGACGTGGTCGGCTACGGCGCCGAGCCCGACGCCTGCACGGCCCTGGTCGCCGAGCGCTGCGAGGTCTGCCTGGCGGGCAACCACGACCTGGCGGTGATCGGGGCGATCGACATCGCCTCCTTCTCCGGCCCCGCCGCGGCGGCGGTGCGCTGGACCCGCGAGCGGATCGGCGCCGACACGGCCGCCTGGCTGGCGGAGCTGGAGCCGACCGCGACCCGCGAGGGGATCGGCCTCTTCCACGCCTCCCCGCGCGACCCGGTGTGGGAGTACGTGCTCTCCTTCGAGCAGGCGGAAGCGGGGCTGGACGCCCAGGAGCAGCGGATCGGCCTGATCGGCCACTCGCACGTGGCCCTCTACTTCAACCGCCCTCACTCCAGCCGCCACCGCGCCGACGGCGGCCAGGCGGTCGACGGCGACCGCTTCGACCTCGGCTCGGGCGAGTGGCTGCTGAACCCGGGCAGCGCCGGCCAACCGCGCGACGGAGACCCGCGCGCCGCCTGGCTGGAGCTGGACACCGAGGCGCCGTCGGCCCGCTTCCACCGGGTCGAGTACGACGTCGCCACCGCCGCGGCGGCGATCCTCGCCGCCGGGCTGCCGCCCGCGCTCGCCGCCCGGCTCGGGGTCGGCCGGTGAGCCTCCCCCGCCCCCGGATAAGCCGCAGATGCAGGGAAATTACGGCTCGCGGGCCGTTGTCTAGACTCGGATCGGTGCCCCGCCCCAGCGCCCTGACAGCGACCCTGGCCCTCTGCCTGGCCGCGGCCACGGCGCTCGCCGCCTGCGGCGGCGAGGACGTCGAGCTGCTGCCCGGGTCGACCGCGCGCGAGATCAACGCCAACCTCGACCGGGTCGAGCGCAGCGCCGCCGCGGGCGACTGCGCGGCCGCGGCGGCGGCCGCCGACGAGGTGAGCGCCCAGGTCGAGGCGCTGGAAGGCGTCGACGCGAAGCTGAAGCGGGCGCTGGCCCAAGGCGCGGCGCGGCTGCGCGAGGTGGTCGCCGAATGCGAAGAAGAGGCCGACCTGGAGCTCGAAGCCGAGCCGGAAGAAGAAGCGCCCGCAGACGAAGAGGAAGAGCAGCCGGCCGACGAAGGCAAGCCGCGCCGCCGCGACGGCGAGGAGCGCGGCGAGGAACGGGGCGGCGGCGAAGCCGGCCCGCGGCCGAGCGCGCCGCAGACGGGCAAAGGCGGCCAGGGCAAAGGCGGCCAGGGGCAGGGCAAAGGCGGCACGCCGAGCCCGAGCCCGACCCCGGAAGCGCCCGCCGAAGGCGGCGGCACCGAAACCCCCGGCGGGATCAGCCCCGGGGCCCCGGCGGGGGGCGGGTGATGGCACCGGAAGCGCTCTCGGGCCGCTACGAGCTGGGCGAACGGCTCGGCTCGGGCGGCATGTCGAACGTCTATAAGGCCACCGACCGCATCCTCGAGCGCACGGTCGCGGTCAAGGTCCTCGCCGAGCACCTCTCCGACGACGAGCGCTTCGTCGCCCGCTTCCGCCGCGAGGCGCTCGCGGTGGCGAAGCTGATCCACCCCAACATCGTGCAGGTGTACGACACGGGGGTCGACGAGGGCCGCCACTACATCGTCATGGAGTACGTGGAAGGCCGCTCGGGGGCACAGATCCTGCGCAAGGGGCCGGTCGAGCCCGAGGTCGCGGCCGAGATCGGGATCCAGGCCTGCGCCGGCCTCGACTACGCGCACCGGCGCGGCATCATCCACCGCGACGTCAAGCCCGGCAACCTTATGATCGTCGGCGGCCCGGTCGGCGGCGGCGAGATGACCGTGAAGCTGACCGACTTCGGGATCGCGCGGGCGATCGAGCAGACGCGGATCACCCAAGTCGGCTCCGTCGTCGGCACCGCCGCCTACCTCGCCCCCGAGCAGGTGCGCGGCGAGGAGGCGACGCCGGCCACCGACGTCTACGCGCTCGGCGTGGTCCTCTACCAGTTCCTCACCGGCCGTCTGCCCTACGAGGGCTCCTCGCTGGCTGAGCTGGCGGTGCGCCAGCAGAACGAGCGCCCGCTGCCGCCCGACGCCTACAACGGCGACGTCCCCCGGCCCCTGAGCGCCGCTGTGATGCGAGCCCTGGAGGGCGACCCTGGCACCCGCTACGCGAGCGCCGACGAGCTGGCGACCGGGCTGCGGCTGGGGCTGGAAGGCGTCGAGCCGGCCGCGCCGCCGGAGGCAGGCACGGCGGCGACCCGCGTGCTGGGCGGCGAGACCGCCGCGACGCAGGCCCGGGAAGCCGCCCCCGCGCGGCGCCGACCCCCGTCGCCGACCAGGCGCCCGACGCCGCGCGCCGCCGCCCCGGCCCCGCCGGCGCACCGCGCCGCGGAGCCGCCGCGGCGCTCGCTGTTCGCCCGCTTCGCCCGCTTCGTGATGGCGCTGGTCGCCCTGGCGCTGATCGCCGCCGTCGTCGCCGCCGCGGTGATCTACACCACCGACCGCGCCGCCGGGGTGCGGGTGAGCAAAGTCGCCGGCGACACGATCGACAAGGTGGTCGAAGAAGTCCGCGACCTCGTCAACCGCAACACCGAATAGCGACCGCCCGCTCAGGCGTCCCAGGGCGCGGCGCCGGCCAGCACCGCCGCGCGGTAGGCGGCGAACCGCCCGGCCCGGATCGCGGCGCGGGCGCCCGCGGTCAGCTCCCGCATGTAGGTGAGGTTGTGGAGGGCGATCAGCCGCACCGCGGTCAGCTCCTCGGCGCGCGAGAGGTAGCTGACGTAGTCGCGGTCGTAGCGGCGACAGGCGCGGCAGGGGCAGCCCTCGACCAGCGGCGCGCGATCCCCCTCCCAGCCGCCCTTGCGCAGGTCGAGCCGGAAGCGGGAGCCCGGCCTTGGCGCCAGGGCGACGCCGTGGCGCGAGAGCCGGGTCGGCACCGCGCAGTCGAAGATGTCCAGCCCGAGGGCGATCCCGCCCAGCAGGTCGTCGACCTCGCCGATCCCCAGCAGGTGCTTGGGCGCCGCCTCGGGCAGCAGCGGCGCGGTCAGCGCCAGCACCCCCGCCATCTCCTCCTTGTCGCGGCCCAGAGTGCCGCCGATCGCGATCCCGTCCACCTCCGAGCGCGCGATCGCCGCCGCCGACTCGCGTCGCAGGTCCTCGTAGACGCCGCCCTGGACGATCCCGAACACGGCCTGCTCCTCGGGCCCGAACTCGTTGTGCCAGCGGACGCAGCGGTCAAGCCAGCGGTGCGTGCGCTCCATCGACCGCGCCGTGTAGTCGCGGTCGGCGTGGTAGGGCGTGCACTCGTCGAAGGCGAGCGCGATGTCGGAGCCAAGCTTCGCCTGCACCTCCATCGAGACCTCGGGCGAGATGAACAGCTCCGTGCCGTCGCGGTAGGAGCGGAAGCGCGCGCCCTCCTCGTCGATCTCGACCCGCGAGCCGGTGCCGCCGGAGCGGCCGCTGCCCTTCACCTCGGCGGCGACGCCACCGTGGGCGAGCGAGAAGACCTGGAACCCGCCCGAGTCGGTGATCAGCGCCCGCTCCCAGCCCATGAAGCGGTGCAGCCCGCCCGCGGCTGCGATCCGCTCCGGCCCCGGGGAGACGAACAGGTGGTACGTGTTGCCGAGCACGAGGCTGTAGCCGAGCGCGGCCACCTCGTCGGATTCCAGCCCCCGCACGGTCGCTTTGGTCGCCAACGGGATGAAGGCCGGCGTCTCGACCGCGCCGTGGGCGGTGTGCAGGACGCCCGCGCGGGCTGCCCCGTCGCGGGCGTCGATCTCGAACCGGAGTCGCTGCGGGTCGTCGCGCACGGCCCGCAGCGTACGCGGGCGGCGGTCAGCTCTGCTCGCTGCCCGCCCCCGCGGCCGCGAGCTCGCGCTCGCCCGCCTCGATCTCGACCCGGGTCGGCTTGCGCTCCGCCGGCTTCGGGATCCGGACCTCGAGCACACCGCGGTCGAACTTCGCCCGCACGTCCTCGGCCGCGATGCCCTCCGGCAGCTCGACCGAGCGCTGGAAGCGGCCGAAGGAGCGCTCGACGCGGTGGTAGCCCTCGCGCTTCTCCTCGCTCTCGTCGCGGCGCTCGCCGGAGATCGTGAGGACGTTGTCGCTGACCTCGATCTGGATGTCGTCGCGGTCAAGCCCCGGCAGGTCCGCCTTCAGCACCAGGTGGTCGTCGGTCTCCACCAGGTCCATCGCCGGCACCCACCGCCGGGCACCGGCGGGGGCGCCCTCGCGCCGGCCGAAGAAGCTGTCGAAAAGGCGGTTCATGTCGCTCTGGAAGGTGTCCAGCTCCCGCACCGGGTCCCATCTCACAAGTGCCATCTCTCTCGTTCCTCCTTTCCTCTCGCCGGGCCTCCGTCCGGCCCGGGCGCGACTTCGCAACCATCTTCCTCAGTTGATCAGGAGAATAAAATCTAAGTCGCTATATGTCAAGTTTTCGCCACGCGCCCCGGCGCAGGCGCCGAGGCGCCCGCGCCGCAGGGGGATGGGCGCGGCTCGGTCGCTGCACGCGCCGCGCGGCGGCCAGGGTTGAGCTACCCCGAGGGGGCGAGGAAAAACGCGCCCGGCGGGGCGCTCAGGCGATCAGGGAGCGGCCGCTCATCGCCGCCGGCTGCTCGATCCCGAGCAGGTCGAGGGCGGTCGGTGCGACGTCGGCGAGGATGCCGCCGTCGCGCAGCGAGACGCCTTCCAGGGTGACGATGAACGGCACCGGGTTGAGCGAGTGGGCGGTGTTGGGGGACCCGTCCGGCTCCAGCATGTTGTCGCAGTTGCCGTGGTCGGCGGTGACGATGCAGGCGCCGCCGCGCGCCTCCACCGCCTCGACGACCCGGCCCAGCTGGCGGTCGACCTCCTCCACCGCCTTCACCGCCGCCGGGATGACGCCGGTGTGGCCGACCATGTCCGGGTTGGCGAAGTTGATGATCCCGAAGCGGTACTCGCCCGCGGACCAACGCTCGACGAAGGCGCTCGCCGCCTCGGCGGCGCTCATCTCCGGCTTGTGGTCGTAGGTGGGGACGTCGCGGGGCGAGTCGACCAGGCACCGCTCTTCCCCCTCCCACTCCTGCTCGCGGCCGCCGTTGAAGAAGTAGGTGACGTGCGCGTACTTCTCCGTCTCGGCGACGTGCAGCTGGCTCGCGCCCGCAGCGGCGATCGTCTCCGCCAGCGTCGTCTCCGGGCGCTGCTCGGGGAAGGCGACCGGGTACGGCCAGCCCTTGCGGTACTCGGTCATCGTGGTCAGGTCGAGCACCGGGCCGCCGGCGCGCGAGAAATCGTCGAAGCCCGGCTCGGCCAGCGCCCGGGTGAGCTGGCGCGCTCGGTCGGGGCGGAAGTTGATGAAGATCGCCACGTCGCCGGGGGCGGCGCCGTCGTAGTCGCCGATCACGGTCGGCTTCACGAACTCGTCGGTCTCGCCGCGCTCGTAGGAGGCGACGATCGCCTCGTCGGCGCTCGCCGCCCGCAGCCCCTCGGCGTGGACGATCGCGTCGTAGGCGAGCTTGGTCCGCTCCCAGCGGGTGTCGCGGTCCATCGCGTAGTAGCGGCCGCTCACCGTCGCCACGCGGCCCGCCGCCCGCAGCCAGCTCTCCAGCTCGTGCAGGTAGCCGCGCCCGCCTTCGGGGAGCGTGTCGCGGCCGTCGGTGAAGGCGTGGAAGGCGACGTCCGGCACTCCCTCCTGGGCGGCCAGCTCGATGCAGGCCTGGATGTGGTCCCAGCCGGAGTGCACGCCGCCGTCGGAGACCAGGCCCATCAGGTGCAGGCGGCCGCGCGGGCCGCTGCGGGCGCGCTCGCAGGCGGCCAGCAGCACCTCGTTGTCGAAGAAGCTGCCGTCGGCGACCGCGTCGTCGATCCGCGCCAGGTCCTGTTTGACGATCGAGCCGGCCCCGAGGTTGAGGTGGCCGACCTCGGAGTTGCCCATCTGCCCTTCCGGCAGGCCGACGTCGCGCCCCTGGGCGGAGAGCTGGGTGTGCGGGTAGCGCCCCCAGAGGCGGTCGAAGACCGGCGTCGAGGCAAGCGAGATCGCGTTGCCGGGGCCGGGCTCGGCCAGCCCCCAGCCGTCGAGGACGACCAGCGCCAGCGAGGGGACCGTGACCGTCATCGGCTCAGCCCGCCGCGTCGACGATCGCCGCGAACTGCTCCGGGTCGAGGCTGGCGCCGCCGACCAACGCCCCGTCGACGTCGGGCAGGGCCAGTAGCTCGGCCGCGTTGCCGGGCTTCACCGAGCCGCCGTAGAGGACCCGCACCCGCTCCGCGGCGCCGCCGCGCTCGCCGATCACGCCGCGGATGAAGGCGCAGGCCTCCTGCGCCTGCTCGGGGGTGGCGGTGCGGCCGGTTCCGATCGCCCAGATCGGCTCGTAGGCGATCACGACCTTCTCCAGCTCGCCCGCCTCGACCGCGGCCAAGCCGCCCTCCAGCTGGCGCCGCAGCACCGCCTCGGTCTCGCCCGCGTCGCGCGCCTCCTCGCTCTCGCCGACGCAGAGGATCGGCTCCAGCCCTGCCCCCAGGGCGACGGGCACCTTGCGCGCCAGCGCCTCGTCGGTCTCGTTGAAGTATTGGCGCCGCTCGGAGTGGCCGAGGACCACCGCCTCGACGTCGAGGTCGACCAGCATCGCGGCCGAGACCTCGCCCGTGTAGGCGCCGGACTCCGCCTCGTGCATGTTCTGCGCCGCGACCCGCACCGCGGTCCCGTAGCGGCGCTCGACCACCGCCGAGAGGGCGGTGAACGGCGGGCAGATGACGACGTCGCTGCGCGTCGCCGCGATCCGCGGCAGCAGCGCGTCGACGAACTCGGCCGCCTCGGCGACCGTCTTGTGCATCTTCCAGTTGGCGGCGATGTACGGGGTGCGCTCAGCCATCGGCGCCCTCCGCGTCCTTCAGCGCCGCCACCCCGGGCAGCTCCTTGCCCTCCAACAGCTCCAACGACGCTCCTCCTCCGGTCGAAAGCCAGCTCACGCGGTCCTCCAGGCCGAACTTGCGCAGCGCCGCGACCGAGTCGCCGCCGCCGACCACCGTCGTGCCCGGTGCCGCGGCGACCGCTTCGGCGACGGCGCGGGTGCCGGCCGCGAACGGCTCCAGCTCGAAGGCGCCCATCGGCCCGTTCCACAGCACCGTCCCGGCGGCGGCGATCTCCTCGCCGTAGCGGGCGGTCGTGCGCGGGCCGACGTCGAGCCCCATCCAGCCGTCGGGGACCTCCACCCCGTCGATCTCGCGCCGCTCGGTGGCGGCGTCGAACTCGCGCCCCAGCACCAGGTCGACCGGCAGCAGCAGCTCGCAGCGCGAGCCCTCGGCGCGCTCGAGCGCCTCGGCCGCCAGGCCCACCCCCTGCTCCTCGACCAGCGAGTCGCCGGTCGGGATGCCGCGGGCGCGGAAGAAGCTGAAGCACATCGCGCCGCCGATCAGGATCCGGTCGGCGAGCTCGAGGAAGCGGTCGATGACCCCGATCTTGTCGGAGACCTTGGCGCCGCCGAGGACGACGACCAGCGGCGGCTCGGGCGCCGTCGCGACCGCGTCCAGCTCGGTCACCTCGCGCTCCAACAGCAGCCCCGCGTAGGCCGGCAGCAGGCGCGCGACCCCCTCGGTGGAGGCGTGGGCGCGGTGGGCGGCGCCGAAGGCGTCGTTGACGTAGAGGTCGGCGAGGCGGGCCAGCGCCGCCGCCAGCTCGGGGTCGTTCTTCGTCTCCCCGGGCTCGAAGCGGGTGTTCTCCAGCAGCGCCACCTCGCCCGGCCCCAGCGCCGCGCACAGCTCCTCCACCTCGGGGCCGACGACGGCGGGCGCGAGCCGCACCTCGGCGCCGATCAGCTCGCCGAGCCGCTTCGCCACCGGGGCGAGGGAGAGCGCCGGGTCCGGCTCCCCCTTCGGCCGCCCCAGGTGGGAGCAGAGGACGAGGGCGGCGCCGCGCTCGCGCAACAGCTCGATCGTCGGCAACGCCGCCCGGATCCGGGTGTCGTCGGCGACCACGCGCTCGCCGCCGGGGCCGTCCGTGAGCGGGACGTTGAAGTCGACCCGGACCAGGGCCCGCCGGCCGGCGAGCTCGGCGTCGCGGACGCTCGCCTTCCCGAAGCCGCTCATCGCAGCCGCGCGCCCCGCCTCAGGGCAGGACCTTGCCTGCCAGCTCGACGCAGCGGTTCGAGTAGCCCCACTCGTTGTCGTACCAGCTGACGGCCTTCACCATGCGGCCGTCGCCGATCACCATCGTCTGGCCCGCGTCGAAGATAGAGGAGTGCGGGTCGCCGACGATGTCGGTGGAGACGATCGGGTCCTCGGTGTAGGCGAGGATGCCCTTCAGCTCGCCCTCGGCGGCTGCCTTGACGGCGGCGTTGACCTGCTCGGCGGTGACCGGGCTCGGGGTCGTGAAGGTGAGGTCGACGACCGAGCCGGTGATCACCGGCGCCCGCATCGCGAACCCGTTCAGCTTCCCGTTCAGCTCCGGCAGCACCAGGCCGACCGCCTTCGCGGCGCCGGTCGTGGTCGGGATCAGGTTGACGGCCGCGGCGCGCGCCCGGCGCAGGTCCTTGTGCGGCATGTCCTGCAGCCGCTGGTCGGCGGTATAGGCGTGGACCGTCGTCATCAGCCCCTGCTCGATCCCGAACGACTCGTGCAGCACCTTGGCCAGCGGGGCGAGGCAGTTGGTCGTGCAGGAGGCGTTGGAGATGATGTGGTGCTTGTCCGCGTCGTAGTCGCGGTCGAAGTTGACGCCGAGGGCGACGGTGACGTCGGGCTCCTTGGCGGGGGCGGAGATGATCACCTTCTTGGCGCCGGCGGCGAGGTGCTTGGCGGCGTCGTCGCGGGCGGTGAAGCGGCCGGTCGACTCGATCACCACGTCGACGCCCAGCTCGCCCCAGGGCAGCTGCGCCGGGTCGGCCTCGGAGAGGACCTTCACCTCGCGGCCGTCGACCCGCAGCGCCTCGCCGGACGCCTCCACCTGGCCCGGGAAGCGGCCGAGGATCGAGTCGTACTTGAGCAGGTGCGCCATCGTGGCGGTGTCGACGAGGTCGTTGACGGCGACGAACTCGAGGTCGGCGCCCGCCTCGTGGGCGGCCCTGAAGACGTTCCGACCGATGCGCCCGAATCCGTTGATACCGACCTTCACAGCCATGATGAGTGATGCCTCCTGATCTCTTGTTGGGGAGCCGATCCTAGGTTGTCGGCGGGCTAGTCGGACCCGATCGTGATCTCGATCTCGTACCCGTCGGGGTCCTTGAGGAACGCGGAGTAGGAGCCCGAGCCCGGCCCGCGCCGTTCGCCCGGGTCGCCGACGCTGACCCCGCCCGCTTTGATCCCGTTCTCCCAGGCGGCCTTGACCGCGACGATGCCCAGCGCCGAGAAGCTCAACAGCCCGTAGCCGGGACGCGGCTCGCGGTGGGCGGAGATGAAGAAGACCGGTTTGGCGATCCCCCAGCCGATCGTCTCTTCGGCGTCGAAGTGGCGCCGCCAGCCCAGCGGGGCGAGCATCGCGTCGTAGAAGGCCGCGCTGCGCTCGAGGTCGGCGACCTCCAGGAGAACGTGGTGCAACATTGTTAGCGAACGCTATAGGTCCGGCCCGATTCCCGCTCCGCGGCTCACCCCGAGCGCGGCGTCCAGCGGAAGAAGCGCAGCGCCAAGAGCAGGCCGGCGAGGCCCCAGAGCGCGGTCACCGCCAGCTCGTGGCCGGCCAGCGCGCCCTCGGAGCCGGAGGGGACGTAGACCTGCAGGAAGGCCTCGAAGTAGGGCCGGACCGGGAAGTGGTTGGCGAACGAGATCACGCCCGCGGGCAGCTCGTCTTCGGGGATGAAGATGCCGGAGAGGAAGTAGAGCGGCAACAGGACCGCGTTGACGATCGCCGCCGCCGCGTCCTGGGACGGGATCACGGCGGTGAGCGCGATGCCGAGGCAGCAGAACGAGGCGGCGCCGACCGCGAGCACGACCGAGACCTCGGGCAGCCGCGACCACGGGAACGGCACCGAGTACAGCAAGCCGCCGATCAGCGCCAGCAGGGCCAGCATCAGCACCGCGACCACGATCGCGTTGCCGACCCGGCCGGCGACGAAGACCCAGGCCGGCATCGGGGTCCCGCGGCCGCGCTTCAGGCGCCCTTCTTCGCGCGCCACGACCAGGGTCATGGCCAAGTTCTGCATCGTCGCCGCGATCACCGCGAGGGCGATGATGGCCGGCACGTAGTAGGTCGTCGCCTCGATCCCACCCCGCACCGCCAGCTTCGTGTCGGCGAAGACGACCGCGAGGATGATGAAGACGACGACCGGGAACAGGACGGTGAAGAAGACCGCCGCCGGGTTGCGCCAGAACGCCTTCTGGTCGTAGCGGAACTGGTGCGCGAGCAGGCCCAGGGCCCTCACGCCTCCCCCTCCGGGGCCTGGGCGGTGAGCCGCAGGTAGACGTCCTCCAGCGAGGGCCGCGTCACTTCCAGCCCCTCCAGCTCGGCGCCGGTCCGCAGCGCCTCCCCGGTCAGCTCGTGCAGGGCCTCGACCGGAGTGGCGGTGCGCAGCGTGTGCTCGCGGCCGTCGCGGCGGAAGCGGATCGTCGTCTCGCCGCCGCCGCGCCCCCCGAGGTC
>Ga0207864_1003714_pt1 | contig 12514 bp, 9 predicted proteins | sample HigsolmetaAR202D_FD_184834 | JGI IMG/M metagenome (GOLD analysis project Ga0207864, IMG submission 184834) | Ionic liquid and high solid enriched microbial communities from the Joint BioEnergy Institute, USA - AR20-2-D (SPAdes) (version 2) ...
AAGCCCTGAGCCCCGAGCCCCAAGCCCTGAGCCCTAAGCCCTGAGCCCTGAGCCCCAAACCCCGACACCCAACACCCCCTACGGGGTACCCTCCCCCATACCAACACGCTATGATTCCATCTCCCCAAACCGGAGTGACCACCATGCTCACCCTCACCGAGCCGGCGCGCGAGAAGTTGCGGTCGATTGCCGCGTACCTGGAGCGGCCGGCGCTGCGGATCCATATGGGCGAAGGCGCCAGCCCGCTGGCGCCGGAGTGGGAGTTCGTGCTCGTCGAGGAGGAGGACGCCGGGCCGGACGATACGCTCGTCGAGGCGGGCGACGTCCGCGTCATCCTCGACGCGCGCAGCGCGGCCCAGCTCCGCGGGCGCATCGTCGACTGGGGCGACGGCGGCTTCGTCGTGCGGTTCCCGAGCTTCGAGAACGGGAACGGCGCGGCGTCGGGCGAGCTGGCGGAGCGCGTGCGCGCCGTGATCGAGGAGCGGATCAACCCGGGCGTCGCGGCGCACGGCGGGCGGATCGAGCTCGTCGACGTGCGCGGCGACGTCGCTTACATCGAGATGAGCGGCGGGTGCCAGGGGTGCGCGATGTCGCGCCTCACGCTGCGGCAGGGCGTCGAGCGTATGATCCGCGAGGCGGTCCCGGAGATCGCGGCGGTGCACGACGTGACCGATCACGCGTCCGGGCGCAACCCCTATTACACGCGCTGAGCCGCCGCCCCGATCGCGGAGCGGCGGCTCCCTCTCGGCCGGCCGGTTGCGCCGGCGGGCGGACCGTTCCCCCGGCCGCGCACCCTTGGCCGGCCGGCGACTCTCCCTCGGCCGGCCGGTGCCCCTCGGGCGCCGGCCACGAACCGGGGCCCCTAATCGGCCGGCGGCTCCTCCTCCGCCGGCCGTTTCACCTCCACCAGCTCGACCTCGAAGACCAGGTTCGAGTAGGCGGGGATGACGACGGTGCCGTTCCGGTCGCGGACGTCGTACGGGCCGTAGGCGCGGTCGTACGGGATCACGAGCTTCCGCGTACCGCCCTCGCGCATCCCCGGGATCCCGTCGACCCAGCCGGGGATGACGCCCTGGGGCGGACCGACGAGCACCAGCTCGACCGGCTCGTCGCCGATCGCCCTGGAATCCTGGATCAGCCTGCCGTCCGGGAGCCAGAGCGAGTAGTGGACGGTCAGCGTGTCCCCCACCGCGGCGGCATCGCCTTCGCCGACGACGATGTCCTGGATGTATACGCCCGTCTCGAGGCGCGTCATCTGCGCCAGATCGATCCCGAGGAAGCCCGCGAACACGGTCTCCTCGATCGGGATCGGCCGGGGGCTGGTCGGGTCGTCGGAGCAGGCCGCCAGCCCCAGCGCGAGCGCGAGGCCGAGGATCGGCGTGCGGACGCGTGCGCGATTCATCATTCCCGTCCCGGCTCTCAGTCCTTGTAGATCTCGACGACGACGTTCCCGTCGCGGTCGACGTAGCCGCGGTACATCCCCTCGCTGTTGAACGGCATGGCGATGTTCCCCTGGCGGTCGATCGCGATCACGCCGCCCTCGCCGCCCTGCTCGACCAGCCGCTGCATGACGACCTGGTCCGCCGCCTCCTGGAGCGAGAGGCCGAGGTAGCGCATGCGCGCGCAGATGTCGTAGGCGACGACGTTGCGGATGAAGAACTCGCCGTGACCCGTGGCGGAGACGGCGCAGCTCTCATTGCTCGCGTACGTGCCGGCGCCGATCACGGGCGAGTCGCCGATGCGGCCCCAGCGCTTGTTCGTCATCCCGCCGGTCGAGGTGCCCGCGGCGAGGTTGCCGTGGCGGTCGAGCGCGACGGCGCCGACCGTGCCGAACTTGTAGTCGTCGGGGAAGGCGACGTCGTGGGCGGCGGATTCCAACGCCGCGCCGGCCGCGTCCGCCTCAGGCGCGTCCGCCTCAGGCGCCTCCGCCTCCTCGTCGCGCAGGACCGGCCGCCCCGCCTCCTGCGCTTTGGCGCGCTGGAGCGCCTGCCAGCGGGACTCGGTGAAGAAGTACGACGGGTCGACGATCTCGAGCCCCTGCTCGGCGGCGAACGCCTCGGCGCCCGTGCCGGCCATCATCACGTGCGGCGACTTCTCCATGACGGCGCGGGCGAGGAGGATCGGGTTCTTGACCGTCTTGACGCCCGCGACCGCGCCGGCGCGCAGCGTCGCGCCGTCCATGATCGACGAGTCGAGCTCGTTCGTCCCGGCGTTGGTGAAGACCGCGCCCTTGCCGGCGTTGAAGAGCGGCGAGTCCTCGAGGATCGTGATCGCCGCGACGACGGCGTCGAGGCTCGTGCCGCCCTGCTGCAGGACCGCGTACCCCGCGCGGAGCGCCTCCTCGAGCTTCGCGCGGTAGGCCTGCTCCATCTCCGGCGTCATGACGCCGCGGCGGATCGTGCCCGCGCCGCCGTGGATCGCGATGACGATCGGGTTGTCGCCGTGATGCTGGGCGTGGTGCGACGGGTCGTGCTGGTGCCCGGCGCCGTGCTGGTGCGAGCCGGCGTGGGCTTCCTGCGCGGCCGCGTCGCGCGGCGTCGCGGCGAGGGCGAGGCCGAGCGCGAAGGCCGCCGCGAGTCCGCTGCGAACGAGCGTCGGTCCGCTGTGCATCTCTGCTCCTTCGTTGGGGTTGCGGGCTGTCATTCAACGCATGAGGCGCTTCGGAACTTACAAGCCGCTTCCGGCACGGGGAAGTGCGCGAGCGGGAGCGTCCGCGAATGGGGATGATAGGGCGCCGCAGCGGCCGGGGTTCCGCGGGTGCCGCGGCGGTCGGCAACGCCTGGCCCGCCGGTTGCGTGTCGCCGCCCGATCATTTCGGGGCCTGGAACCCCAACCGCGTCGGGCGATACCGGGAGGGCGCACATGACGACACCGATCTGGCAACGGGCGCTGGCCGAGGGCATCGGCACGTTCGCCCTGATCTTCATCGGCGTGCTCGCGATCACGGCCGGCGACGTCGCCGCGCTCCCGGAGGGGACGGTCTCGCTCGCCACGATCGCCTTCGCGCACGGGCTGGTCATCGCGGTGATGGTCGCGGCGCTGGCGGCGGTCTCGGGCGGGCACTTCAACCCCGCGATCACGCTGGGCTTCGTCGTGACCGGGCGGATGGACGTGGGGACCGGCCTCGTCTACTGGCTCGCGCAGCTGCTCGGCGCGGCCGTCGCCGGGTTCCTGCTGGCCGCGATCATCGGCGCCGACGCGGTCGCCGCGGGGACGCCGGCGCTCGCGCCCACGATCCCGGCCGGTGCCGGGATCATCCTCGAGGCGGTCACGACCTTCTTCCTCGTCTTCGTCGTCTTCGGGACCGCGGTCGACGAGCGGGCGCCGTCGTCGGTCTTCCCGTTCGCGATCGGCCTCACGATCGCGCTCGACATCATGGCGATCGGGCCGCTGACCGGCGGCGCTGTCAACCCGGCGCGCGCGTTCGGCCCGGCGCTCGCCTCGGGCGCGTGGGGCGACCACCTCGTCTACTGGATCGGCCCGCTGATCGGCGGCGCGCTCGCCGGCCTGGTCATGCACTACGCGCTCATGGCCCGCGCGCCGACGCCGCCGGTCGGCGAGCGCGGCGGGCCCGCGCCGGGAGAGGAGCGGGGATGAGGCGGATGCGAATAACGAACCCCCGGCGCGGTCCCATCGCCGCGCCGGGGGTCGTCGCTACGCCGCGCTCGCCGGATCGCGCGACGTCGCCTTACCGCCTTCCTCCTACCTCACCCGCGCGCGCTCGGCCCGCGCCAGCGAGATCGGGTTGAAGACGAACTTGAACGTGCCGTGCGGCTGCGCGCGGTAGAGCACCTCGGGCGCGAAGAGGTAGAGCATCCCCTTCCCGACGGGCGCCTCGACGACCGCGGCGCCGCCCTGGAGGCGGTGCTGCCCCCACGCCCAGCCGCTGCGCAGCGGCTCGGGCGAGTCGTACCACGCGACGGCGCGCACGCCCGCCGTCTCCGCGCCGGGCTCGAGCCGCAGCACCGGCGAGCGGACGAACATGAAGTCCGCGTACTCGCCGATCCCGTACGCGACCGGCCGCGAGTTGTCGACCTTCGCCTGCAGGATCGAGCCGGGGACGAAGAACTCCTCCGGCGGCAGCCGCTGGCCCTTCTCGTCGACCAGGTGGTCGCCGACCGGGAGGCCGAGGTGCCGCGCGAGCACCGTCGAGCTGCCGATCGTGATCACCGTCCCGCCGTCCTCGAGGAACTTCTTGATCTGCGGGACCGTCTTCGAGACGGTGACCTGGCCGAGCATGTGGCGGTACTCGGCCGGGATCGACGACTCGTCCGCCTCCCACGGCGAGCGGCCCTGCCGGTCCGCCGCCGGGATCGCGCCATCGACGAAGACGAGCACGTCGAAGTCCTTCTTCAGGTTCCCCTTGTCGAGCCGCTGCGGGAAGACGACCTCGAACGGGAAGTCGAACCTCTCGAAGAGCCAGCGCGTCCAGCCGGACTCCATCGAGCCGCCGTAGCGGTCCCAGAGCGCGATCCGGACCGGGCGCAGGCGGTAGTGCTCGCCCGCGGGCGCCTCGGTCGCGGCGTCGAAGGAGATGCCGAGCTCGTTCGCGAGCGGGACGAGCCGCTGCCGGACGTTCCCCTTCGCCGGGATGAAGAACGTCCCGGCCGGGTACGTCTTCCCCCCGTGCGTCCACGCGTCGGCCAGGCGGTAGACGTCGACGCGCGCGGCGAGCAGGCGGTTGACCGCCTTGAAGGCGTCGTTGTACGCCGTCGACAGGATCCAGCCCGCCGTCGCGCCGTCGGCGACCGTGCCGGGCGGCGGCGAGAGGTGGAACCCTTCGACCACCTCGAACGGGCCGTCGAAGCCGTCCAGGATGCGGTCGAACTCGATCCCCATCTGGTAGGCGAGCGTCCAGCCGGCCGCGTCGTACGGCGGGATCGGCGGGCCGCCGGGGTAGCGGAAGTCGTTCGGGTGGTCCTGCGGCTCGAACATGTCGATGATGTGCGGGCGGAACGCCTGCGCCGTCTTGATCACGTACGAGCCCTTCGGGTACCGCTTCCCGTTCACGGTGAAGTCCGCCGTCGCTCGGTGGACGGTGATCCCCGTCTCGAGCAGCGCCTCGACGAACTTCGTCGCCGTCGGGAAGTCCGCCTGGTCGGCGGGGATGATGTAGCCGCGCGGGTCACGCCACTCGGGGCGGTAGAGGAGCGACATCGCGCGGCGCGACTCCTCGCTGTCCGGCGCGTTGGCCAGCAGCCCGCCGACGGCCATCCCGTCCGCGTCGAGCGCCGCCTTCGACTCCTCGGCCATCGCCTGGCGCACCGCCTCGATCCGCTTGGGCGCGACGGTCCAGGAGTCGCGGCTGCCGCGCTCGATCGAGTTCATCCCCATGCGCCAGAAGTTGAAGAGCAGCGTCTCACGGTAGCGGGACGCGTAGTCGAGGACCGCGTAGTTGGCCGTGACCGAGTAGTCGACCGACTGCCGGAAGTGCCACTTCTGCGGCATGATCGGCATCGGCAGGTCGCCGCTCGGGAGCTGGCGGTTGGCGACGAACGGGATCTCCATCGGCGTCGGGTTCCCGATCGTCTCCGTCAGCAGCCCGATCATGTTGTGGAAGTAGGTGACCGTGCGCAGCCCGCCGTTCCACCACGTCGAGTAGTTGGCGCCGCGCCGCATCGTCGCGCCGCCCTTCCCCTCCGCGACGAACCGGCTGTGCATCGCCGCGCCGACCTGGTCGAGCGAGGTGATAACGAGCGGGTCGACGTTGTAGTTGAACGGATCGCGGAAGGGCGGAGCGAAGAGGACCGTACCGGTCGGGCCCGTCTGGTGGTGGTTGTAGACGATCTGCGGGAACCACTCGTGGAACAGGACCCGGTTCATGTTCTCGGTCTCGGGCTGCGTCGACATGTAGAAGTCGCGGTTGTTGTCGTGCCCGATGTACTTCTGGTACAGGCGCGGGATGCCGCGCGTCGAGCGCTTGGTCGGGTCCGGCTCGCGCATGTACCAGTTCGAGACGAGCTCCATCCCGTCCGGGTTCGCGTGGACGGCGAGGACGATGACGTCGTCGAGGATGCGGAGCGTCTCCGGGTCGTCGCGGCTGACGAGCTGGTAGACGGTCTCGAGGAGCTGCTGCGCGCCGAGCACCTCGGTCGCGTGGAGCCCGCCGTCGATCCAGACGACGGCCTTCCCCTCGGCGGCGAGGCGCCGGGCCTCGACCTCGGAGACGCCCTCGGCGCGGGCGAGCCGCCGCGAGATCTGGCGGTAGCGCTCGAGGTTCGCGTGGTTCTCGGGCGACGTCACGATCGCCATGAGCTGATCGCGGCCCTCGGCCGTCTTGCCGATCGAGACGACCTTGATGCGGTCGGACTCCGCGTCCAGCCGCTTCCAGTACTCCGTGAACTGCGTGTAGTTGGGGAGTACGTAATCGGCGCCGATCGTGTGGCCGAAGAACTCCTCGGGCGTGGTGACCCGGGCCTTGGTCTGGGTGGTCTGCGCCTGGAGCGCGGTCGTGCCCGCGAAGAGCAGCATCCCCAGAGCCGTGGACCATCGTCTCGGAAGGGTGGTGTGCATCGGCACGTCCTCCTGGTGACGGAACAGCTCGCGGCGCCGCCGCGCGGCGCCGGCAGGGTGGGTTCGGGTGATTCCTGGTAGCATAGCATGGTGCGGGGGGATAGGCCAGGGCGGGGGCGGGAGGGGGCGGGGCAGCGCGAGGGCGCGACCGGGGCCTGGCTAGGGCGTGGCTGGGGCGTGGCGCGGTGTGGGGCACGAGCGCGGGGCGCTGCCGGGAAGCGGCGCAAGAACCACCCGTCGGGCGGTGGGTAGAAACACGCGTAGCCATCCACCCGAACGAAGCGCGGCGACGGCGCCGTGCGCACGCGCCGCGACGAGGATTCGCGAATGTCCACACCAGCATCGGCAGAGCGACGCCGGACGTGGCTCACCTTCCTCGTCCTCCTGGCGGCGAACTTCCTCCTCGTCCACTTCCTCTTCCCCGGCACGGAGGAGCCGGTCAAGGTCCCGTACACCTTCTTCAAGGAAGAGGCGGCGCGCGGCAACGTCGAGCGGGTCTACAGCCGCGGCGAGACGCTGACCGGCCGGTTCCGCACGCCGGTGACGTACCCGCCCGCGGGCGAGGCGACGCCCCGCGAGGTCACCGACTTCACGACGACGCTCCCCGTCTTCGTCGACCCCGGGCTCGAGGAGCTGCTGATCGCGAACGGCACGGAGATCAGCGCGGAGCCGATCCAGGACGGGAACCCCTGGCTCCAGCTCCTCTTCAGCTTCGGGCCGGCGCTGATCCTGATCGGGCTGTACGTCTGGTTCTACCGTCGCCTGACGAAGCAGGGCGGCCCGGCCGGGATGCTCGGCTCGATGGGGAAGAGCGGCGCCCGGCGCTTCGACCAGGACGCGAGCCGGCGAGTCACCTTCGACGACGTCGCCGGGATCGACGACGCCGAGAACGAGCTGGTCGAGATCGTCGACTTCCTGAAGAACCCGGAGAAGTACACGCGGCTGGGCGCGCGGGCGCCGAAGGGCGTGCTGCTCGTCGGCCCGCCGGGGACGGGGAAGACGCTCCTCGCGCGGGCGGTCGCGGGCGAGGCCGGCGTGCCGTTCTTCTCGATGTCGGGGTCCGAGTTCGTCGAGATGATCGTGGGCGTCGGCGCCGCGCGGGTCCGCGACCTCTTCAAGCAGGCCCGCGAGAACGCGCCCGCGATCATCTTCATCGACGAGATCGACTCGATCGGCCGCGCGCGCGGCCAGTGGGCGATCGGCGGCGCGAGCGAGCAGGAGCAGACGCTGAACCAGATCCTGCACGAGATGGACGGCTTCACCGGCAGCGAAGGCGTCATCGTCCTCGCCGCTACGAACCAGCCCGACGTGCTCGACAAGGCGCTGCTCCGCGCCGGCCGCTTCGATCGACGCGTGATCGTGAACCTCCCGGACCGCGCCGGCCGCAAGGCGATCCTCGAGGTCCACACGCGACGCGTCCCGCTCGACCCCGACGTCGACCTCGACGAGCTGGCGCAGGCGACGCCCGGCTTCAGCGGCGCGGACCTGCGCAACCTCGTGAACGAGGCCGCGCTCCTGGCCGCCCGCCGCGAGCACGAGAAGGTGCGCCAGGCCGACTTCCTCGACGCGCTCGAGAAGATCATGCTCGGCCCCGAGCGGCCGATCCTGCTCAGCCCCGAGGACCGCGAGCGGATCGCGTACCACGAGGCCGGGCACGCGATCCTCGGCCTCGTCGTCCCCGGCGCCGACCCGGTCCAGCGCGTCACGATCGTCCCGCGCGGCCAGGCGCTCGGCGTGACGTACCAGCGCCCCGACAGCGACCGCTACAACTACCCCGAGGAGTACCTCCGCGCGCGGATCATCGGGATCCTGGGCGGCCGCGCGGCCGAGGAGCTCGTCTTCGGCACCCGCACGACCGGCGCGCAGAACGACATCGAGCAGGCGACGCACATCGCCCGCAACATGGTCACCCGCTGGGGGATGAGCGACCGGCTCGGGATGGTCCAGCTCGCGCCGCGCGAGAACCCGTACCTCGGCACCGTCGACGCCTACGCGCCGCGCCCGTACAGCGAGGCGACCGCCGCCGCCGTCGACGCCGAGGTCCAGCGCATCATCCAGGAGTGCCACGACGAAGCGCGCCGCCTGCTCCACGAGCACCGCGCCGCTCTCGACGCCCTCGCCCAGGCCCTCCTCGAGCGGGAGACGCTCGACGAGGAGGAGATCCTGGAGGTGACGGGGTTGGGGCGGGCGGAGCCGGAAGAAGCGACGGTGTGATCCGGCGGGGCCGGTCGCCGGGGCGGCGGCCGGTCCCACGGGCTCCGCGGCGCGCCCCTTGCGCATTCGGCCGCGTGGTGATAATTCACGATCCAATCGTGGATTATCCACGATCGAACCGCGAGATGTCTCACGGTCGACGTTCGGGGCCCATGAACCGCAATCCCGCGATCCTGCCTCGCGCCGCCAGCGCGTTGTTCCGCCAGGCGCTCGGCGCCATGCGCGTCGTCGTCGTCATGGGGCCGCGACAAGCCGGAAAGAGCACGTTCGTCCGCCACGACCCGGCCACCGCCGACAGGCCGTACCTCACGCTCGACGATCCGGACACCCGCCTCCGCGCCCGTGCGGATCCGCGGGCGTTCGTGTCGAACGCACCCGTCACAATCGACGAGGTCCAGCGCGTGCCCGAGCTGGTGCTCGCGGTCAAGGCCGCGGTCGACGCCCAACCCACACGGCGAACCGGGCAGTACGTGCTCACCGGCTCCGCGAAATTGCTGGACGTTCCCGGCATCGCGGATTCGCTCGCGGGCCGCGCCTTCTACCTGCAGCTCTGGCCCATGACGCGGCGGGAGCTGCTCGGCCTCGGCGAGACCGGGATCTGGGGCGAATTCTTCGCACACTCGCCGACCGATTGGCCGGATCTCGTGCGAGCGCAGACCACCCCCGAGACGCCATGGCAGGACGCGGTCTCCCGGGGCGGATTCCCCGAACCCGCGCTGCAGATCGAGGGCGACGCCGAGCGCGCGCTATGGTTCCGCGGGTACATCGGCACGTTCCTCGAGCGCGACCTGCGGGACTTGCGAGCCGTGGGCCGGATCGTGGACGTCGAGCGCCTCATGCGCGCCGCGGCGCTCCGGCTGGGCAACCTGCTCAACGTGACCGAACTCAGCCGAGACACGCAGATCCCGGCCACGACGGTGCGTGACTACGTGACGCTCCTCGCCACCTCGTACCAGGTGGTCCGCCTGGAGGCCTACGCCGTCAACCGGACGAAGCGCCTGATCAAGACGCCCAAGCTGTACTGGAACGACGCGGCCGTCGGCCTCCGGCTCGCCGGCGGCCCTCCCGGCGGCGCGCACTTCGAGAACTACGTCCTCACCGACCTCCTCGCCTGGCGCGACTCGCAACTCGAGCAGCCGGAAGTGACGTACTGGCGGACGACGACGGGGCTCGAGGTCGACTTCGTGATCGAGCGCGGCGGCGCGCTCCTCGGCATCGAGGCGAAGGCGACGTCGCGGCCGCGGCCGCAGGACGCCCGCGGGCTCCGCGCGTTCCTCGAGGAGTATCCCGACAAAGCGGTCGGCGGCCTGCTCCTGCACACCGGCCAGGACGTGTTCTGGATGCACGACCGGGTGCTCGCGGTGCCGTGGTGGCGGGTGATGTGAGGTCGCGCGGGACGATCCGGACCAAACGCGCCGACCCGGGTCTGGTTCAATTCCGACCCTGTACCCCTCTCGGAGCTCTTGTCGAGTGACGATGGTGCGTTCGCAGTGGCCTTGAAATCTACCGGGTAAACATCGCTGATCCGAGTGGTCGCCGGTGCGACGCCGTCCCGGAGCCTGTCCCAATTCGCCATGGATCGGCCACCCCGGCGACGGCTATCCTGCGCGATGCGCGATCGGCCCGCGGCAGGGGGGCCTCGTGCGACACGCCGATAAACCTGGAGAGCCGATGACCGCCGAAGAGCTCTACACGTTGCCCGACGCGACCGCCGACCGGCTCGAGCTCGTGCGCGGGTCCCTGGTCCGCGAGCCGCCGGCCACGCCGGAGCACGGCTCCCTCGTTGCTCGCCTGGCCGTGCGCCTCGGCGGCTTCGTCGAACGGACCGGCCTGGGGATGGTGACGACCGACGCGGGGTTCGTCCTGGCGACGGACCCGGACACCGTCCGCGCGCCGGACCTCGCGTTCGTGGCGCGGGAGCGGATCCCGGCCCCGGGCACCGCCGGCGCCTACTGGCCGCTCGCGCCCGACCTCGCCGTCGAGATCGTCTCGCCGTCCGACACGGCGTCGGAGATCCGGGAGAAGGTTCTCGACTACCTCGAAGCCGGCTCGCGCATGGTCTGGGTCCTCGATCCGCGACGTCGCACGGTCACGGTCTATCGCTCGAGTCGCGAGATCCGGATCCTCGGGGCGGCCGAGAAGCTCACCGGCGAGGACGTGGTGCCGGGGTTCTCGGTGGGGGTCGACGAGCTGTTCGGGTGAGGGGGCGACGTCGCCCGCGACGATCTACGTCCGGGCGGCCGCGCCGGCCTTCTCAGCGAGCCGGGCCAGCTCCTCCCGATAGACCGGCCTCAGCAGCATCGGCGCGAAGAGCCGTTCGACGAACCCCGCGACTCCCGCCGCCCGCCACGTCGTCCGGATCGTCACCCGCGCGCCGCCGGTCCCGGCGGGCTCGACCGTGAACGTCGTCACCGTGCCGCGCTCATCGAGCCCGCGCTCGACCAGCACGCGCCCGGGCTCCGGCTCGGCGACCTCCGCGCGCATCTCCCTCACCCGGCCGCCGCTCCTCATCCCGAACCGGATCACCGTCCCCGCGCCCACGCCGCCCCGCTCCACGTGCAGGTGCGTGAACCAGCGGGGCGGAAGGATCGAAGGGTGTCCCACGCGGTAGTCGGCGAGGATGCCGTAGAGGACGTGGGGTGGGGCGGGGATCTTCGCGGATTCCTGTACGACGATTTCAGCCATGGGTTCACCTCTGCACGCCAGTCAGCCGCCCAACTTCTGTCGCACCGCGCCGAGGTGGTAGGCGACGTGCGCCACCGCCCCGACCGCGCCGCCGAACGGGGAGTGTGCGTAAAGTTCTGTAGTTTCGGTGGGGCCAGCTCCGGCGTGGTTGCCGGATGGAGAAAGGCCACCGTATCTCTTCCGGGCTGAAACCCCATACACACGGCGGGTTGCCGCCCGCCAGGAGCCAGGAGAGAGACGATGACCTTCCCCTCCCAAGCTACCTTTGGACCCACTTCCCATCAAGGTGCGGGGGTGAGGGGCGCGGCCGATGAGGTCCTGCGCCGGATGCTCGAGACGATGATCCAGGAGGCGATCGAGCGGGAGTTCGAGCGTTTCCTGGGCGCTGGCCCCTGGGAGCGCACGCCGTCGCGGCGGGGGTGGAGAAATGGTAGGAAGCGGCGCACGCTCAAGACCCGGGTGGGCACCCTCGAGCTGCGGGTGCCGAAGGACCGCGAGGGCCGCTTCCAGCCGAGCCTCTTCGAGAGATACCAGCGCAGCGAGAAAGCACTCGTGCTCGCCCTGGTCGAGATGTACATCCAGGGCGTGAGTACGCGGAAGGTCACGAAGATCGTCGAGGCACTGTGCGGCTTTACGATCTCGGCCTCGCAGGTGAGCGCGCTCACCAAGAAGCTGGACGCGGAACTGGAGGCGTGGAGAGGCCGCAGCCTTGCGGGCACGCGCTACCCCTACCTGGTCGTGGATGCCCACGTCGAGAAGGTGAGGCGAGAGGGCCGGGTGAGATCCACCGCCGTGCTCTGGGTCGTAGGCGTGAGCGAGGAGGGCTACCGCGAGCACCTGGGCGTGTGGCTCGGCGCGAGCGAGAGCCTGGAGAGCTGGAGCCGCGTCTTCTCGGATCTGGTCCAGCGGGGCCTCGAAGGGGTCACCTACGTGGTCTCGGACGAGCATGCGGGTCTCGTCCAGGCACTCGGGCGCTATTTCCCCGAAGCGGAGCATCAGCGCTGTACGGTGCACTACCTGAGGAACGCGCTCTCGAAGACCAGCTCCAAGGCGCTCGAAGCCGAGCTGAAGGGCGCACTCAAGGACATCTGGGCCGCACCGG
>Ga0207864_1003720_pt1 | contig 12501 bp, 7 predicted proteins | sample HigsolmetaAR202D_FD_184834 | JGI IMG/M metagenome (GOLD analysis project Ga0207864, IMG submission 184834) | Ionic liquid and high solid enriched microbial communities from the Joint BioEnergy Institute, USA - AR20-2-D (SPAdes) (version 2) ...
CGGCGTCGACGACCCGGTCGGCACCACCGCGACCTCGTGCACGGTCGACTCCGACACGCAGATCACCGCGACCTTCCCGCCCGGCATCCGGACGAACGGCGCGACGGGCTGGAACGTCATCGTCACGAACCAGGTCGGCAGCAACTCGACGAGCGCCGTCCGCTTCGTGCCCGTCGCCGGCCTGCTCATCAGCGAGGTCTTCATCGGCGTGAGCGGAGGCGCCGGCCGGGAGTTCATCGAGATCTACAACCCCACGCAGACGGCGATCGACACCACGGGCATCGGCCTCCGGCTCCACATCCGGAGCGGCACGGGCAGCGACACCAACAAGAACCTCAACCTCGTCACGTCGGGCGTGATCCCGCCGCATGGCTTCCTCCTCTTCGTGTCGACCGATTCCACGGCCGACGACCCCTGGTACGCCGTGCGCGACTACACGTACGCCGCCGGCCTCGTCGGGAACGGCGGCGTCTACATCAGCCTGAGCGGTACCCGCGACGAGAAGGTCATCGACAAGGTCGGCTGGGGCACGCAGCCTGTCGGGGGCTACGAGGGGACGGCGCTCCCCAACATCCCGCCCGACCAGAGCGTGCAGCGCAAGCCCGCCGGCGGCGCAGGCCACGCGATCGACACCGACTCGAACGCCGACGACTTCCTCGCGCCCTCGGCGGACATCACGCCGAAATGGTCCGGCAGCGCGCCGGAGCCCTGACGCTGCACGGAGGGATGCTGCATGGGAGGGAGGCCGGCCGCAGAGCTTGCCTCCCTCCCGGCTAGCGACTACGTAGACGCGCCTCCATGCTTCTACGTAACGTGGCGATCGTCGCTCACGTCGACCACGGCAAGACCACGCTCGTCGACCACATGCTCAAGCAGGCCGGCACGTTCCGCGAGAACGAGGCCGTCGCCGAGCGGGTGATGGATTCCAACGACCTCGAACGCGAGCGAGGCATCACGATCCTCGCGAAGAACACGAGCGTCCGCTGGAAAGACGCGAGCGGCGAGGTCGTCAAGATCAACATCGTCGACACCCCCGGCCACGCCGACTTCGGCGGCGAGGTCGAGCGCACGCTGATGATGGCGGACGGCGCCCTGCTCCTCGTGGACGCCGCGGAAGGGCCGCTCCCGCAGACGCGCTTCGTCCTGACGAAGTGCCTCGCGCTCGGGTTCCCCGTCATCGTGGTGATCAACAAGATCGATCGCCAGGACGCGCGGCCGAACGAGGTGCTCAACGAGGTCTTCGACCTGTTCATCGACCTCGAGGCTTCCGACGCGCAGATGGACTTCCCCGTCCTCTACGCCATCGGCCGCGAAGGCGTCGCGAAGCGATCCCTCGACGATCCGTCGACCACGCTCCAGCCGCTGTTCGAGACGATCCTCGAGAAGATCCCGCCGCCGAAGGGCGACCCGCGCGCCCCGCTCCAGATCCTGGTCAACAACATCGACCACGACGACTACGTCGGCCGCCTCGCGATCGGCCGGATCACCGCGGGCACGATCAAGGCGAACCAGCAGGTCGGCGTCCTCAAGGAGAGCACGAAGGCCAAGGCCGCGATCAAGGTGCTCTCGACCTTCGAGGGCCTCAAGCGCACGGTGACGCAGGAGGCGCAGGCCGGCGAGGTCGTCGCGATCGCCGGCATCGAGGACATCGACGTCGGTGACACGATCACCGATCTGTCCGAAGGCTGGGAGGGCCGCGCCCTGCCCCGCATCGTCGTCGAGCAGCCGACGATCAAGATGCGGATCGGCGTCAACACGTCGCCGCTCGCCGGCAAGTGCAAGCAGTCGAAGTACCTGACGAGCCGGCAGCTCCGCGAGCGCCTCGTGCGCGAGACCCGCAAGAACCTCGCGATCCGGCTCGAGGACACCGACTCGCCCGACACGTTCGTCGTGCTCGGCCGCGGCGAGCTCCAGCTCGGCATCCTCGTCGAGACGATGCGCCGCGAGGGCTACGAGATGCAGCTCGGGAACCCCGAGGTCGTCACGAAGGAGATCGACGGCGTCGTCCACGAGCCGTACGAGCTCTGCGTCATCGACGTGCCCGACTCGTACATCGGCGTCGTCACCGAGCGCCTCGGCCAGCGCCGCGGCCGAATGACGAAGATGACGAACCACGGCCACGGCCGCGCGCGCCTCGAGTTCCGGGTGCCGAGCCGCGCGCTCATCGGGTTCCGCAGCGAGTTCCTCACGGCGACCCGCGGCACGGGGCTGCTCACCACCATGTTCGACGGCTGGGAGCCGTGGGGCGGCGCGATGCCGAAGCGGCAGCTCGGCGCGATCGTCGCCGACCGCCCGGGCATCGCCACGCCGTACGCCCTGCACCACCTCCAGCCGCGCGGCGAGTTCTTCATCTCCCCCGGCGTGGAGGTCTACGAGGGCATGATCGTCGGCGAGCACAACCGCCCGAGCGACGCCGACTGCAACGTCGTCAAGGAGAAGAAGCAGTCGAACGTGCGCAACCACGGCAAGGACGAGAACGTCATGCTCGCCGTCCCGCGCACGCTCACGATCGAGACGGCGATGGAGTGGATCGACGCCGACGAGCTCGTCGAGGTCACGCCCGAGGCGATCCGCGTCCGCAAGCAGATCCTCCAGTGCAGCAAGCGCCCGCGCCGCTCCGAGGCGATCGAGGAGGCGGGCGCGCGCAGCCTCTCGAACGCGCCGGCCGCGGCGGACTGATCGACGCGCGGGGCGTCAGTCGGCCACCAGCCCCGACGCCTCGACGATCTCGTTCTGGATCCGCCGCGCCTGCCGCGCGCCGTCGAAGTCCTGCTCGACGCGCGCGCGGCCGGCCTGACCGTGCGCGGCGCGGAGCGCCGGGTCGCGCAGGTACCGCAGCATCTGCTCGGCGAGCGCGTCGGTGTCCCGCACGCGCACGAGCGTGCCCGTCACGCCGTCCTTCAGCATCTCGGAGACGCCGCCCACGTCGAAGGCGACGACCGGCTTCGCGAGCGCCATCGCCTCGATGACCGCGCGCGGGAGCGGGTCGGCGTAGACGCTCGGGACGACCGCGACGTCGAAGTCGGCGACGTACGGTTTGACGTCGGCGCGGAAGCCGAGGAACCGGAACTTGTCCTCGAGCCCCAGCCGCGCGACGAGCGCCCGGCACTCGGCGAGGTGATCGGGCCGGATGTCCTCCGGCGTGTCGCCGAGCACTGCGAAGAACACCCGGCGCCGCTCCTCCTCCGTCATCGCGGCGAGCGCGGTCTTCGCCGCGTGGATCATCTCGACGTACCCCTTGCGCGGGAGGATGCGCCCCTGGCTGCCGAAGACCACGGCGTCGGCGGGAAGGCCGAGCTCCGTCTTCAGGCAAGGGACGATGCCGCGCACGTCGAACTCCTCGGTGTCGAGCGCGTTGTGGATGACCCGGACCTTCTCGGGGCAGTGCGGGAAGAGGGCGGCCGACGCCTTCGATACGCAGACGATGCGCCTCACCCCGCGGCTCGCCGCGAGCCGATCGTGGAGCCCTCGGACGGCCTTCGGCAGCGACGTGTAGCGGACGTGCCAGAGCACCGGCACCCGCGTGGTCTGCGCGAGGAGCCCGCCGGCGAAGTCCGCATTCGTTCCGTTGCAGTAGACGAGATCGAACGGCTCGCCGTCGACCCCGCGTCGGACGAGGCGCGTCAGGCGCGCCATCGCGCGCCCCGCGCGGAAGACGTTCACGGCGGCGCGCGCGCCCTTGACGTAGAGCGGCGCGTCGAAGTCCTCGCGCGCCATCGGGCGGTCGCTCGGCTCGATGGGGTTCTCGACGAGGTCCGGCTCGAAGAACAGATCCTCGGTCACGCCGCGGCTCTCGTAGAGCTCGCTGATGACCCCCGGCCTGGGCAGGACCACCGACCGCCGGACGACGGCCGGATCGAGGAACTCGAGGATGTAGAGGAGGCTCCGCCCCGGCCCGCCGTTACGCGCCGTGTCGTTGATGAAGAGCACGCGGATCCGCCGCCGCGCACGCAAGAGCGGCACGTCCGGGCCCGGTCTCCCCTGGCCCTCGCTCGCGGTGGCTGGGGACGAGAGCGACATTCTCCCGACCGTTACACCAGCCCTCGACGGGTGTCGATCGGGTCGTCGCAGGACGGCCGGGGCGACGCCGATCGGTGTTTCCGCAAGAGTTGCGCCTTCTCGCTTGGCGTCATGGTAAGGAGAGGGGCATGAGCCGGGCCTACCTCTGCGTGTCCATCGACACGGAGTGCGACAAGGGACCGGCTTGGCGAACGCGTCGGCCGATGTCGTTCGACGGCGTGCACGTCGGGATCGTCGAACGGCTCCAGCCGCTCTTCGCGTCGTACGGGGCCAAGCCCACCTATCTCGTGTCGCCCGAGGTCCTGCGGGACGAGCGGTGCGCCGAGGCGCTCAAGAGCCTCGGCTCGTCGTGCGAGCTCGGCGCCCATCTGCATGGCGAGTACGCCGAGCCCGGCGCGTGGGACCCCGAGGTGACCCGCGATTTCCAGCGCGACTACGACGTCGAGGTCGAGAGGGAGAAGCTCACGTACCTGACGGATCAGTTCATCCGCGCGTTCGAGCATCACCCCGTCTCCTTCCGCGCGGGACGGTTCGGCATCGGGCCGCACACGATCGGCATCCTCGAGTCCCTCGGCTACGCCGTCGAGTCGAGCGTGACGCCGAACATCGACTGGTCGTCGGCGGGATCGCCGGGGCTGTCGTTCGAGGGAGCACCGACGCAGCCGTACTTCCCCGCCCGCGACGATCCGACGAAGCCGGGCGACTCGACCATCCTCGAGATCCCGATCACCATCCGGCGGCGCCTCCTCAACTCGCTGCCCGGGATCGGCAAGCGCGTCGAGCCGCGCTGGCTTCGCCCGACGTGGACGAGCGGCGAAGCGCTCATTCGCATCGCCGAGGACGAGATCGCCGAGGCCCGCCGCAACGCGCCCGGACGCGCCGTCGTCCTCAACGCGATGCTCCACAACACGGAGGTCATCCCGGACGCCAGCCCGTACGCCGACACGGAGTGCGACGCGCGCCTCATCCTCGAACGCCTGCGCACCTTGCTCGCGTTCGCCCAGCGCGAGTCGATCGCCGTCATCGGCCTCGGCGACGTGCCGGAGGTGCTCGGGACGTGACGGTCATGCGCAGCAGCGCTCGCGAGGGCGAGCAGACGAGCACGCCCCTCGAGGCTCGCGCGGACGAGACGCCCCCGGCGCCCGAGAAGAAGCGCTCCATCGCGCGGACGGCCCTCCTCGTGCTGCCCGCCCAGATCGGGTTCCGCGCGCTCGAGGCGGCGCTGCCGCTGCTCTACGCGTACTGGTTCGGACGCGGCGTCGACACGGACGTCTATTACTTCGCGTGGGCCGTCTTCGCGTTCGCCGGCTCGCTCGTCTTCTCGATGCACCAGGACTCGGCGCTCGTGCCGATCCTCGCCGAGGAGCGGCTCCGGAGGCCGCGAGAGCTGCCGCGCCTGCGCGGCTCGCTGCTCGCGCACACGTGGCTCATCGGCGGCGCGATCGCGCTCGCCGTCGGCGCGGGCGCTCTCGCATGGTTCCGCGCGCGTTACGACGACGCGTCCTTCGGTCTCGCGGCGCGGATGGTTCCGCCGTTCTGCCTCTACCTCGTCGTGATGAGCACGCGCACGTTCTTCGGGACGCTGTGCGTCGTCGAGCGGCAGTTCTTCATCCAGCCCATCGCGAGCTTCATCGGCATGCTCGTGAACGTCGGCATCCTCGCGGCCACGCACGAGAGCGCGGGGATCGCCTTCGTACCCGTCGCCTCGCTCGCCGGCGAGACGGTGGCGGCGTCCGTGCTCGCCCTGTTCGCCACGCGCGCCCTCGGGCTGCGCATCGAGCTCTGCCTCGATCGCCCGCCGGCCCTCAAGACATTCGCGAAGCTCGCGTCCTCCGAGGTCGGCGGCGGCGCCGTCACGCGCATCAATCCGGTCGTCGACCAGCTCATGGCCGGCCTCTTGGCCGTCGTCGGCGGCGGCACGATGCTGCGGTACTCGGGCGACGTCGCGCTGCTCCCCACCTCCCTCCTCCAGGCCGCGCTGCTGCCGGTGCTGATGAGCCACCTCGCGGACGACTTCGCGAGGCGCGACCTCGTCACCATCCGGCGCACCGTCGTGCGGGCGCTCGCGGCCGTCTGCGGGATCCTCCTCGTCGCCACCGCCGTCCTCTGGGTCGTGCGCGGCCCGCTGCTCCGGCTCGTCTTCCTCCACGGCCAGATGGACGAAGCGGGCGTCGAGCGGATGGCCTCTCTCCTCCCCTATCACCTCGTCGGGCTCGCGCCCTTCGGCGCCTTGCTCGTCCTCGCGCGCGCCCACGTCGCGACCAAGAACGGCGGCATCATGATCTCGATGGGCCTCCTCAACGCGGGGAGCAACATCGTGTTCAACATCGTCTTCTCCCGCCTGCTCGGCCTCGAGGGCCTCGCCCTCGCGACGTCGGTGGTCCATCTCACGGTCGCGATCATCTTCTGGTTCCGCTTCGAGGCGCGCCTGCGTGCCCTGCACGGCGAGGCGCACGGAGGGGTCGCGTGACCGCGACCCCATGGCGGGTCCTGCACGTCGTCGCCGCGGGCGAGATCGGCGGCGCGGAGCGCATGCTGCTCGACCTGCTCGGCGCCGAGGGGCCCCGCCCGCGCTCGGTCGCGCTGTTCACGCCGAACGAACGGCTGCGAGAGCTCTTCGAGCGTGCCGGCGTGGACGTCGACGACCGCGGGCCGGTGCGCGAAGGGCCGCTCCCGTACCTCCGGAGCTCGCTCGGGCGATCGGACGTGCGCTGGCTCGCGGACGTCATCGCGCGTCGCGGCGCACGGATCGTCCACCTCCACACGTTCGCGTCGCAGGTCCTCGGGACGCGCGCGGCGCGCGCTGCGGGTGCACGGATCGTGCGGACCGAGCACTCGACGCGCGTCTACGACGATCCGAGCTGCTGGCCGTTCTCGCGGTGGTCGTTGCGACGCTCCGACGCCGTCGTCTGCATCAGCGAGCACGTGCGCACGGTCGCCCTCGCCCGCGCCAGGTTCCTGCCGCCGTCGCGGGTCAGGGTGATCCACAACGGCGTCGACGTCGACCGCTTCGGCGCCGTCCCCCATCGCCCATCCACCGAGCGCGTCCGGTTCGTCGCCGTCGGCCGGCTCGACCCGCGCAAGGGGCTCGACCTCGCGCTCGAAGCGCTCGCGATGGTCCCACGTGCGGAGCTCGAGATCGTCGGAGACGGAGAGATGCGCTCCTCGCTCGAGCAGACCGCACGCCGCCTCGGCCTCGACGATCGCGTACGCTTCGCGGGCTGGGCGGCCGATCCGAGGCCGGCCATCGAGCGCGCCGATGCCGCGCTCTCGAGCGCGCGCGAGGAAGGGCTGGGCATCGCCCTGCTCGAGGCGATGGCGATGGCGCGACCCGTGGTCGCCGTCCCGGTCGGCGGGATCGTGGAGATCGTCCGCGACGGCGAGACCGGCTGGCTCGCCCGGTCGCGCACCGCCGATGCGCTCGCCCGTGCGATGCAGGCGGCGATCGACGCGCCCGAGGAGCGAGCCCGCCGCGGGCTGCGCGCGCGCGAGGACGTGGTGGAGCGCTTCTCCGTGGCCGCGATGCGCCGCGGCTACGAGCGCGTGTACGCGGAGCTCGAGGGAGGTGGAGCCACGTGAGGGCTCTCACCAGCGTGCGCGAGCGCACGCCAGGGCATTTCGCCACGAGTTTTCCTCAGTTTTCCCCAGGCAGGGAAAAACCTGTGGAGGGCGTCAGGTCCTCGCCTCGATCATCCCGTCCGCGATGGCATCCATCAGCGACGCGAACGCCGTCTCGTCGAAACCGGCGCCGCTCGTGAGCCAGTCGACGTGCCGCGTGTCGGCGCCGGGCTCGGGGGCCGTGCCTCCCGTTCGGGCGGCGCGCTCGACGGCGACCTCGGCCGCGATCTCGGTGCGCCGCGCCTCGCGCCAAGCGGGCGAGCCGATCGCGTCCACGCCGATCGCGTCCACGGACGAGCGTTCGCGCCAGAACCGTCCGACGAACCGCGACACGATCCCCCTCTTCGAATCCCTCGCGAGCGACGGGAAGTGTCCGAGCACGTCGAGGTGATCGCCCGCGCCCGCCCACACGATCTTGCCCCAGACCTGCGACCGAACCGGCACGACGCCGTCGTTCGCGCGCAGCGGCGGCGCCTTCCCGAAGGCCTTCGCGAGGGCGGCCTCGCTGCTCGATTCCGGCGGGGCGCACGGGTACCGCTCGTCGTAGCGCGAGGTGATCCCGTAGAGCGTCGCGAAGAGCGTCGACGACACCGCGCGCCACGGGCTCGACATCGAACGCGCGAGCCGGCGCGCCGACGGCGGAGGCGCCATGGCGCACGTGCACTGGTAGAGCACGCCGGGCCTGTCCTCGACGCCGGCTTGGAAGAGATCCATCGCCTCGGGCGTGAGCTGGATGACCGCGCCCTGATCCTTCGTGATCGCGTCGAGGTAGTCGCGCAGCTGGCGGCTCGTCGCCGGCTCGAGCGCGCGCATGAGCGCCTCCGTCGTGCGATCGATCAAGCGGATGTCCATGCCGAGGACGGCGCGATCGAGCTGGGCCACCGTCGCCGCGAGCGCGCTCGCTGCGGCGAGCGGAGGCGCGCCGAGCGAGAGCGCGACGAACGTGAGCGCGCTCACCGCGTAGAGCATGCGCTGCCCGCTCACGGTCGCGAAGAAGCTCGCGAGCGGCGTGCCGTAGTGCGGCGTGTTCATCGTCGTGACGCTCCTCAGGCGAGGCAGCCACGCGAGCTTCTCCTTCGAGACCGGCAAGTGCGAGCTCGGCGACGCGACGAGCCGCGAGTCGAGCCCTCCCGTCGAGTGCCCGAGCAAGTGGATCGGCCCTTCGTCGCCGCGAGCGGTCGCCGCTACGACCTCCGCGAGCCGCGAAGCGCGCCGCCGGATCGATGCCGTCGGAGCGACGTCCACGACGTGCGTCTCGAGCTCGATCCCTCGATCTTCGAACCTGCGCCGGAGCTCGCGCGCGACGTGAGCGAAGTAGTCGTACGACGCGAGCTTGCCGAACCCGAACATTCCCGGTGTGAGGTACAAGCGATCGCGCACGGATCGACTCCATGGATGCCGGTGCACGAGCACCGGACGCGGCGTTCGACGCCATCGGTGGGGACGAAGGCCGCGAGGAGCGTAGCCGCCTTCCTATCTCGATCGAAACCGCTTCGCGTCGTTCGCGGTCGGTCTCGGCCGCGGGCGTTCCAGCTCTACTGGACGATTACCGTAGGAGTTCAGCCCACCCGCGGAGCGCTGAGAGCCGGTCTCAAGGATGGCTCGGTAAAGCTCTAGAATTGCTGGATTTCGCGAGACCGTTCGGCGAGCTCGACCTTGGGTAACTAGAGACGAGGTCTCACATTTTTTGCGTCTCAGATCATTTCTGGGTCGACCGACCCCCTGGTGGATCGTACACCCAGGGTCGCGCATAGCTCAGTTCGCGCCCCCTGGGGGACAGCCCCCAGAGGGAACCCGCCGGAGGTCGAGAGTGACGAATCATCCCCGCCCGGCTTGGCTTATGGTGGCTTTTGGGGCTGGCCTCACGGCGCTGTTGACGGTCGCGGGGTGCGCGCGCGTGACCTCGATGAGCTCGGAGCTCATGATGCGGAGCACGCTCGCCGCTCGCATCCTCAAGAAGCGCTCGGAGCCCACTCCTGAACGCCCTGCTGTGACGGGGGATTCCGTTCATCTCACCTCGGCCGTGATTTCGACGACGACGCTCGCCTCGGCCGAGACGCCCGTGGAGGAGCTTCCCGAGGCGGAGCCGACGAAGGACCCGTGCCCGCCGAACATGGTGAGCATCGAGGGTCGCTTCTGCATCGACAAGTACGAGGCGTCGCTCGTCGAGATCCTTCCCGACGGCGAGGAGCGGCCGTTCCCGTATTTCGAGCGCCCCGCCGGGCACAACGTCCGCGCGGTGAGCGAGAAAGGCGTCTACCCGCAGGCGCACATCAGCGGGCGCGAGGCCGCGGCCGCGTGCAAGGCGTCCGGCAAGCGCCTCTGCAAGCCGCACGAGTGGAAGATGGCCTGCAAGGGGCCGGAGAACCTCAAGTACGGCTACGACAACAAGCGATCGCCGGGCACGTGCAACGACAACGGCCGGAGCCCGCTCGGCTACTACCACGCCGCCGCGGTCAAGAACGGGTCGGCCTTCTCGTCGTACAAGATCATGAACGACCCGCAGCTCAATCAGCTTCCGGGCACCCTCGCCGAGACGGGCTCGCACGAAGGCTGCACGAACGGCTACGGCGTCTACGACATGGTCGGGAACATCCACGAGTGGGTCGACGATCCCGCGGGGACGTTCCAGGGCGGCTACTACCTCGACGTCGAGCAGAACGGCGAAGGTTGCGGCTACCGCACCGACGCGCACAACTTCACGTACCACGACTACTCGACGGGGTTCCGCTGCTGCGCGGATATCGAGTGAGCGAGCAGTCCTCAGTCCTCAGTCCTCAGTCCTCAGCAGGAGCTCCTCTCGACCTGCGCGCGCCTCGAGCTCGCTGCCAGGAGCTGTCGACCTGCAGCGCTCTCCGGTCGAACATCCGGCCGCTTCCACACACGCTCGATCGCGCACGCTAGATCGACGACGGCGCGTGCTCGGTCATTCATTTGCCTCGAAGCTGGCTCGCAAGCGACTCGTCCTCGAGGGTCGAGAACGGCGCAGCGGCGAGCATGCATTCCCTACGAGCTGGCGGCTCGTTCGCCGCGTACCTCGTCGCCATTCGCCAGCAGCCCGCAAGGAGGGAAAGCTGAGGACTGAGGACTGACTACTTGTCCGAAACCACGATCTCCCCCCCGCACGGCACGTCGACCGTCTGCCGCTTGCCCGCGCTGCCGAGGCGGACCACGCGCTGGCCGCATTTCACCGTGACGCTCTGCGGGGTCTGACCGACCGTCTTCTCGTCCACGAAGATCCGGCGATGGGGGATCGCGCCCTTCGTGATGATGACGCCCATGTCCGGCGGCACGCGCGGGCCGGACGGCGCCGAGCTCGCAGGCGGCGCGGCGCTCGAGGATGGGGCGACGCTCGCTGTAGGCGCCGCGCTCGCGGGCGGCTCGGCGGTGGCGACGGCCGCGTCGGTCGCGGGCGTCTCCGCGTTCGCGACGGCAGCGTCGGTCGTGAGGGGCTCGGCGCTGGCGACGGCAGCATCGGTGGCGGTGCCGGCCGTGTCTTCCGCGCCCGCGCTCGCGGGCGGCTCGACGGTGGCAGGCGCGCTCGCCGTCGGCACCTCTCGGGTCGCCGCCGACGGGCCGAGCTGCGAACGGACGTAGCCGATCGTGCCCGCGATGCCCGCGCCGATGACGATCAAGAGCCCGACCGCGATGCCGATCCCGGCAGCGGAGCGACGTGGCGGCGCGACGTGCGGGCCCGACTCGTACGCGGGCGACGCGTTCTGGGGCGTCGACGAAGCAGCCGTCGGCACGAGCGCCGGGGGCGAGGGCTGGACGAAGTGAGCAGGCGCCGGGGGCGAGGGCTGCGCCGGCTGCGCGGGCATGGGTGGCGGCGCCGCGGGCTGCGCCGGCTGCGCAGGCATGGGTGGCGGCGCCGCCGGCTGCGCAGGCACGGGCGGCGGCGCGGGCGGCGCTGCTGGCTGCGCGGGCGGCGGCGGCGGCGGGGGCGCAGGCTGCGCGGGTGCCGGCTGCGCAGGTTCCCCGGCGGTCAGCATGTCACGCCGAATGAACGGCCCCATGAGCGCGGTCGAGCCGACGCCCGCCGTCTCCGGCGGCGGAGGAGGCGGCGAGAACAGGATGGGCAACGGAGGCTCGGAGCCGCTGGCCGGAGCGGCCGGCATCATCCTCGGTGTCGGCGGGGACACGGGCTTCTTCGGCTCCTCCGGCGGAGCATCGGCCTGCTCCCGAGCGCGCGCGCCGTCGGCTGCGTCCGAACGGATGCCTTGCAGGATGCCTTGCAGCGGCGGCGGCGCGGGCGGGATCTCGCCGATCTTGTGAGAGGGCCGTGCGGCGTCCGCTGGCGCGGGATCGCCCGCCTTCTCCGGAGTGGGCGACGCGGACGCCTGCGGTGGATGGCTCGCCTCTCGAATCACGGAAGGCGGCATCGAGCTCGGCACGCCCTTCAGCACCTCGTCGATGGCCTCGAACAGCTTCGGTCCATCGTAGGGCGCTCGCTTCGCCGTCTCGGCGAGCTCGTCCGCGGTCGCGGCGGCGGCCGCGACGTCCCGCGTGGTGTCGGGCGCCGTCGCGGCGAGCCGCTGCGCTGCGCTCGGACGCTTCGGTGGCGGCGGACGCGGCGGCGTCACCGCCAACAGCTTCGACGCGCTCGGAGCCTTCGGCGGCTCCGGTACCGTCACCGCGGCCAGCTTCGCCTGGCTCGGCGACTTCGGCGGCGCCGGCGCCGTGACGGCAGGCAGCTTCGCCTGACTCGTCGCGCGCGGCGGCTCCGGCGGCGTCGCCGCGGGCATCTTCGCTTGGCTCGCCGCTCGCGGCGGCTCCGGCGGCGTCGCCGCGGGCATCTTCGCTTGGCTCGCCGCTCGCGGCGGCTCCGGCGGCGTCGCCGCGGGCATCTTCGCTTGGCTCGCC
>Ga0207864_1003726_pt1 | contig 12474 bp, 7 predicted proteins | sample HigsolmetaAR202D_FD_184834 | JGI IMG/M metagenome (GOLD analysis project Ga0207864, IMG submission 184834) | Ionic liquid and high solid enriched microbial communities from the Joint BioEnergy Institute, USA - AR20-2-D (SPAdes) (version 2) ...
TGTGGACGGCGGCGTTGCCGCAATGAGGACCGGCCGCTGAGGGCCGGTGACACGCCCTATGAGCTGGGAATTCTCCGGAGAGTAGGGAGACTGTGACAGCTTTGCTGCCCGTTTTGTTCCTCATAGTTGCCCTTTGGGGTTCGGAACCTCCCGGGGTTTCTGTGTGCACTTGGGGTTCCGAAGGCGGGGCGGCTCCTGGCACTGGCACGGAGCTGCAGCACTCAGGCGACAGTCCGGAGATAGGAGGGTACAGCCGGTGACGCTTTGGAGTCACGGTGTTTGCCGTCACGCAACATCCAGTCCCCTCCTTGCCACTGAGGTCACCTCAACGAAATAAAACTAGGACAGCACTGCGCCACCTCTCAGTAGCGCGAAGGTACACATGGCCACTCTAGTAGACGCCTCATACCCGACGGCAAGGCACAAGCCTCCTGCGCATCGCCTAGCGCTATCTCAGCCCCACCCTCATTAACATCTTTACACCGACCCCCGGACTTACATCACCTCACAATTCAATCTCCGAGAGATTCCAAAGACTCCCAACATTGCAATACACCCCCACCATGATACATCCAACAAAAATTTCCCGAGAACCCATGCCGCATAATTCCTTAACCAGGAAGAGCGAATCACATTCCATGCCCCAAGAGGATTGTTCAGATCAAATCAACAAAGCTTAGATGCCAAAAACTCTGCAACTTCCTTATAGGCTTTGATTTCATTGTCTCGGTTGGTGAAGCCGTAGCCTTTGTCGGGATAGATGCCGTAGCGGACATCCACGCCCTGGGCGCGTAGGCGTTGGATGAGGTGGTCGGTTTCGGTTTGGGGAACGCGGGGTCGCAGGCGCCTTGGATGACATACAGGGGGCGGTGATGTGGTCGGCGTGGGTGACCGGTGAGCGTTCCAGAAACTTGTCGGCGTCGGTGTCGGGGGCTCCCAGGACGGTGGTCACGAAGGTTTTCCAAGTGGATGGGGCGGCTTGGGCGAGGGTGAACAGGGTGGCCGGGCCGCAGATGGGCACCCCTGCAGCCCAGGGGTAGGGGGCGGGCCGGGCAGGAGAGGGCGGCGAACCCGCCGTAGGAGGCCCCGGCCACGGCGATGCGGTCGGCATCTGCCCAAGGCAGGGTGTGCAGGTAGCGGATGGCGTGGTCGAGGTCGTGCAAATCGATGCCGCCCCGGTTCCGGTAGATGAGCTTTTGATGGGCGGTGCCATAGCGGGTGGAACCGGCGATGTCGGGGGTGAAGACGGCAATGCCTTGAGCGAGGAGATGCTGGTAGAGACCCGCACGGGCAGTGGGGGCGCTCCTGAGCCTCTGGGCCGCCGTGAATGGACAGCAGCACCGATGCGGGCCTTCTTCCGTGGGGAAGGTAGAGCGGGGCGTGGATGTGGCGCTCTTCTCCTGCCGGATAAGTGATCATCTCCGGCTCGGCCGGCTCGATGACCTGCAGAGCCGGAGGGCGGGTGTCAGTGAGATAGCAGAAATGGGATAAGGCAAGGTCGAGGACGGCGATCTCCGCCGGGCGGGTGGCCGCATCGATCAACACCACCGCGAGTGCCCCGTCGCAGGCCGCTTCACACGCGGTAACGACCCCCAAGGGAGGCTCGGGCAAAGCCACCGGCGTGCCGTTGCGGTGGGCGGGCAGGATGGAGCGTCCGGCCTGGTTGACCGACCACACCAGCGTCTCCCGCCCACGGCAAAAAGCCCAACATCCCGCCCCGGCCGGTCAGTCGGGGTCAAGGTGCCGCCGGCCAGGGAGCAGAAGGCCGCAGCGGTGAACTCCCCCAGCTATCGGTGGGCAGATAAAAGCCGGCAGAATCCGGTGCCCACGCGCACGGGTCGAACACCCCTGCTCAGCGGTCACGCACACCGGCCTGCCCACAGGATCGGTCAAATCGATCAGGTAGCAGCCGATATCGGTATGGGAACGAAACCCGCCGCCAACAGCATCGCCCATCCGGAGAAACCCCACCGGTTCGAACACCACACCCGGCGGGGGGATGAAACGCCGCTCCCCTTCTTCCTGCAAATTCAGCAGCAAAAGGCTTGGACGTGCGGATCACGATCGTTGGCCGCATATACCAGCATCGGCCTGCGGCATCGAACGGCGCCGCAGCCGGCACTCGCCGGCAGTCACCGACGGAAGAGATCTCCACCGGTTCTCCGCCGTCCTCTTCGACCGGGACGCGATAGAGCCGGTACCGCTCATCCCCACCCCGATCGGCGGAGAACACCGGCTCCTTGCCGTCAGGCGTCCAAGTCACCTGCCGCACCGCACAACCGGGCAGTCCTGCACCCCTGCGCGGTTCACCGCCGCGGACGGGGACCGCCCACGGCTCATAGCTTCCGGAGACATTGCTCGAATACGCCACCAAGGAGGAGACGGTGCCAAGGTGGCTGGAAGCGGTGACGGGGGGACGAAGTCCAGGTACTCGGGCATGGGTGCTTCTTTCTGCTGTGAGGAGTCTTATCAGCTCCAGCCGCGGCGGACGGTGGCGGCTCCGACGGCGTGCTCGCTCCTGCAGGGGCGCCGTCTTCTGGGGCTTCCGTGTTCAGTGGGAGCCCTGCAGGGCTTTCGACGGTATCTCAGCTCGCCTCGAAAGGCGTCCGCGACCGGGAGCGGACGGCCGTGGCGCATGCCGCGCAGGGGGCTCGAACATGTTCGAACCGTTCAGCGTCAACACCGCCACGGCTCTGGCCATGGTGCCGGCCTCGAGTCTCCTCGTCGTGAGCGCGGCAACCGCTCTCCGGTGGAGGCCGATGCGCACCACATCCCGGGCTCCTCGCTTGAAAGCGTCCTTCCGCTCGACACGACATCTTGGCCGTCCAGCCTCGGGGATGTGGTCGGCTCCCGTCGGACCACCGGTGCTGGCCGGCCCCATGGCCTCGGGCCTGGGAGCTCGGTCACCCCCTCGGAGCGGGCATCACCGGTCCTGGAGCCCACGACTTCCTGCGCGCCGTCCCGGTCGAGCCGCTCACCGCGGACTCCGCGCAGATCCAGGTGATCATCACGCGCAAGGAGCTGAACCTGCCGTCCGGAGAGGCCTTCGACCCCGACCTGCAGCAGCCGCTCTCCCCGCCCCTTCGCGGCGACGAATACTCGCAGCCCCTATGAACGGGCGGTGGTCGGACCGGCGAAGGCAGCCGCCTACAGCGCCGTCGCCCCTGATCGCGGCACCATTCCTCCTCATCGTCCTCGCCGCCGCCCCCGGCGCCCAACCGGCCATCGGGTTCGACGGCGCACCGAGCGCCCCGGCCCGCCGGGACATCCCACCCGGCTACCTGCGCTGGTACCAGGCCGCCGCCCGGACATGCCCGGGCCTGTCACGGAGCGTGCCGGCCGCCATCGGCGAGATCGAATCCGACCACGGCCGCTCCGTCCTCCCGGGAGTACGCTCCGGGGAAAACCGCGCCGGCGCTGGCGGCCCCATGCGGTTCCTCGCCCCGACCTGGGCCGTCTACGGCGTCGATGCCGACGGCGACGGCCACGCGAACCGCTGCACCCGGCCGACGCCATCCACGGCGCCGCCCGCTACGCCCAACCCACCACCGGCAACCGCGGCACCATCGCAGTCAAGGCCGCGCCCTCCGCCGGCTGGGCACCCCGTACTCCTGGGGCGGCACCCACGGCCCCGGCCACGGCGCCCGCATCAAGGGCTTCGACTGATCCGGACTGACCCAATACGCCTGGGCTCAAGCCGGCGTGCACATCGACCGAGTGGCCGCCGCCCAACACGACGACGGCCCCCACATCCCCGCCACCGACTCCAGCCCGGCGACCTCCTGTTCTTCGCCCACAACCCAGCCAACCCCGCCACCATCCACCACGCCGCCCTCTACCTCGGCGACGGCCGCATGACCCACGCACCCCGCACCGGCGACGTGGTCCGCATCGCCTCTTTCACCGGCAACCCCTACTACCAACGCCAATACGCCGGAGCCACCCGCCCAGCACCACGCCACCAACAAACAAGGAAAGATCTACAAGCACAAAACCAGGTCATCTCCAGAAAACACCGACCCACTTCACCCGCTCAACACCGTCCTCAATCGGAGGCATTCACATGAAACCTCTCAAGCTCACTGAGCTGACTGAACTCCCATCCGCGGTCGATATCGTGACCGCCGCCCGGGCTCTGGGCCCATCACGCACTTACGCCTACGAGCTGGCCAAACGCGGCGAGTTCCCCTGCAAGGTCACCAAGATCGGAACTTCCTACCGCGTCCCCGCCGCCCACTTGCTGAGCCTTCTCGGCCTCGAGGCACCCACCACACGACTCAGCTGATATTCCCCCGTCGGGGAGGATCACACTTCCTCCTCGACAACCAAAAACGACAATAATCTAGCCTTTAAAGCACAATGGTCTCTGCCACTGCCATATCAGGGCTACAACGGAAATAGCCGGACGAAGGCCGTTGCCATAGGTGATGGCGCAGGCCAGACAGCGAGAGATAGCAGTGCCACAACGGGGACGGCCACCTGAAGGCCGTTGCCACCAGCGGCCAGATCGTATCGTCGACCTCGCCGGAGGCGCTGCAACGGGGACGGCCACCTGAAGGCCGTTGCCACCGGTTCCCCCGCCCGGTGCAGCCGCATGATCGTCTCGCTGCAACGGGGACGGCCACCTGAAGGCCGTTGCCACTCCCGTACCTCGCCGAATCTGGCCAAGAGCCGCGAGCTGCAACGGGGACGGCCACCTGAAGGCCGTTGCCACGTGTCGGGGTCATCCTCCGCAGTTTCGATCAGGGCGCTGCAACGGGGACGGCCACCTGAAGGCCGTTGCCACTATTACCGGTGCCTGTTGACAGTTCACCCGCGACGCTGCTGCAACGGGGACGGCCACCTGAAGGCCGTTGCCACTCCGATTGATCTGGGAGTTTGCTCCCAAAAGGGTGTGAGGAGACCCCTTCACATGGGCAATTTATCCCTGTCTGGCCACTTTTCTGGTTCGGAATGTCCCGGAGTTTTGGTGTGCACTTGAGGTTCCGAAGTCGTCCAGTAGCGGTCGTCGTCGGCTTATGTGTGTGCATCGAAGGCACGGAAGAGTCCTAGGCCGAAGTGTGAGAGGTGCCCCAACGCGAGAGGGCCGCTCACGGGTTGGTCGAACTCCAGCCGGAGGGCGCAAGCGGGTCGGGTCTCGTTGCGGCTGCCGACGGTCTTGGTGGTGCTGCCGTTACGGTAGTGCGGGCTCCAGCGATGGCGCCGGTACAAGGCCCAGTGTTTCCCCGGCAGCCGGGTGATTCTCGTGGGAGCGGGCAGCCCGCGTGACTGCAGTTCCCGGTGGATCTCCTTGATGAGGTGCTCCTGGGGGTCGGCGTTGCGGGGCTTCCAGCGGCTCAGGACGAACGGGGTGATGGAGGTCCACGTGGTAGAGGGGCCCACGAGGTGCTCGGGCAACACCTCGGTGTCGCCGTAGGCGTTGACTCGCACATGGAGATTGCGGGGGCCCGGGACTCTCTCGGGGACGCCGACGGTCCGGCCGACGAGCCGGTCGAGGGCGGTGAGTTCCTCGTCGGTGAGGCCACCGGGTGCCCAGATGGCGAGTCCGGTGATGCGGTCGCCCTCGGTGAGGGCGAGGTAGTGGGCGTGCCGGTGGCCGGTGAGTGGTCGGCCGGCGGCGTCCTTGCCGACGAGGTTGCTACCCGCGGCGGGACCGCGCAGCACGTCACCGAAGGTGTCGAGAGCCGCGGCCCGTAGGGCGTCGGTGACCGCGACGGTGTCGATCGCCCGGGGCTGCGGGGTTCCCTTGAGGGTGTAGCGGACCGTGGTGACCTTCTGGGAGCGGGGAGGGCGGCGGCGCGGCTTGGTGCGCGGTTTCTCCGGAGGTGGGACGGCGTACTGGATGAGCCGGCTTCCGGGTGGGTAGACGAGCTTGGCCGCCCGCACCTGCCGGGTTTCGACGGTCAGGGCCTCGATGTCGAAGGGGAAGGCGGGGGCGAGCACCTCGGTTTGGAGCATCCCGTTCGGCACCTCGCCGTCGAGCAGCGGGACGGCCATGGCAGCTCCGGCAGGCCGGTCATGCCGGAGGGAGGCGTCGCAGATGCTGTCCGCACGCCCCAGGTAGGGCAGGGAGCGGGCCAGTCGTTCCAGGGCCTGTTCTTGGGCCGGTTCCAGCCGGGTGGACCAGTGGACGTAGATGGTGGCGTCCCCGCCGAGGACGGCGAAGGCGTCCAAGGCGAGATCGGTACTGGTCTTTCCGGTGCGGTGCTTGGTGTCCGGCAGGTAGTGGCGAGTGTGGGAGAGGCGGTAGGGCGGCAGGGTGTAGTCGGGTGGAACGGCCAGCCGCTCCAGCAGGCCGTGAACGGTGTCGGCGTCCAGATCGGGAACGCGGAGCTTCCACACCGAGTACAGGGCCCGCAGGATGCGCCACGGCGAAGGCGGCACCTCGACCACGCCTTCGTTGACGTAGTGTCCCCAGGGGGTGGCGTGATAGCGCCTCCAGGGGAAGTGCAGGGCGAGGGTGACGCTCACTTCGAGCCCTTCCACAGCACGGTGATCGGCTGGCCGTCCCCGAGCAGGTCTTTGACGGAGCCGATGAGCTCGGTGATCCGCTCGGACAACTCGTCTTCGCCGGGCAGCTCGGCGGGGATGCCGTCAACCAGCTCCAGGTCACAGGCGGTGCGCAGCCTCAGCCCGCGGGACAGCAGGGACCGGATCTCCCACAGCGCGATCGCCACGAGCAGCTCGGTGGCCTCCTCGCCCAGCCCGTAGGAGCGCAGTAGCTCCACGTCCACGGAGAACATGGCCTTGATCTCGCGGGCGGTCCACTCGATGCGGTGGAAGGGGATGGACCCGTAGCCTTCGCTGGTGCCTCCGCCCTGCTCGTTCCTGTCGAGCTGATGGCGGACGAGGTCGGCCTTGCGGCCGCCGCTGACGACCTGGCGGACGTCGTAGGCCTCGATGACGGCGGAGACGGCGCGCGGGAATCGCGGCTGGCCGTACCACTCCTTCTGGTTGAAGAACACCCCGTGGAGCAGGCAGAAGGGGTCGAGGGCCATGAGGGCACGGGCCATGGCCGGGCGGTTGAGCGGGGTGTCCTTGGCCAGGCCCAGCCGCTCCTGGATGACGTTCAGCATCTTCTGGCCGTCCAGTTCGCTCTCGCGGATGAAGGCCGAGGCCAGACGGTGGGCTTCCAGGCGGCTGGAGGTCAGGAACTCTTCGGGGGCCTGCTTGCGGTGGACACGGACGTAAGGCAGCGGGGCCAGCAGCTCGACCGGCTGGTTGGCGGCGCTGTCCCAAGCGGTGGCCTCCAGCCGGTTGGCCATCGATTGGACGGACTCGACCAGCAGGGCCTCCTGCAGCTCGCCGTCCTCGGTGAACCGCTCGAACTTCGCCGCGCCGATGTCGGGGAAGCCGGTGGGCTGGAAGACCGACCCCAGGGCCGGCCGCAACCGGGTCTCGAAACGCAGACGGTGACGGTCAAGGGTGATCATGGGAGGGCTCCTTCTGTTTCCTTGGGGGCGGAGGTCACGGCGCTGACCCTGACCAGGGCGTGAACTCGTGCGGAGGGCGAGACGCGCAGCAGAAGCGCCCCGGCCAGGCGGATGCCGTCGATGGGCATCCGGCCCAAGTCGTCTTCCTCCAGGACGGGCGGGCAGCCCGCGATGGCCAGTCGGCGCAGCACTTCGGGAGCGACGGCTTCGACGCCCGAGGCGATGAGCTGCGGTATCCACTGCGGTCGGGGCGTCAGCCGCACCTTCTCCACCCCCGCCCGGGTGGGGGGCGGATCTTCCTGGTCACCGGTGAGGTGCCGGACCGCCAAAGGTTCGGTGGCGAAGAAGGGCAGCAAGGCCGCCAGCGCGGGGTGCGAGGGCCGGTCCGCTGCTCGTTGCCATGGTGCTGTGGTCTTCCGTTGACAGCCGAGCGCCAGCAGACCCGCCAGGTAGTCGGCGATCAAGTGGTCGTCGAGCAGGCCGAGCGCATACGCCTCCACCAGGTGGACGGGCAGTGCGAGCCCGGACGGATAGGCGACGTCGAGGGTCGCCTCCTGTTGCGTGTCCCTTTCCTTGGCGGAGCGGGCGGAGCGTCGGGCCACGGCCGAGATGACACGCAGCCGGTGGGCCTGCGCGAGTGCCCGGGGCAGGGTCACCGCGTTGAGGTCCAGGCCGGTCGGCGGGCGGTCCGCCCAGGCCGGCCCCGAGCGTCTCCCTTGAGAGCGGTGTTCCTGCACTCGGGTCAGCAGGCCGCGCAGGGACCGGTCGTCTTCGAAGGATGTCGCGTCATACAGCGTCGCGAATCCCGCTGCGACCCACAGCTCGTCCTCCTGCGGCAGCGCCGCCACCCAGTCCCCCGGGTCACGTGGCCGGAACGGGGCGAGCTGACCGCGCACCGTTCCCGAGCGGCTCACCGTGGCGTGCAGGCGGCCGAATTCGATGACGAATCTCTGAAGTGCGGCGGGTCCCCCGCCAGCCGCGGCGTCATAGATGGCCTGCTCGGTCCGGCGGACGGCGGTCGCCACACCGGCGGGGAGGGACATCCGGGTGAGCCGCTGGATCCACTCGTACGGCTCCCGTAGCAGCCCCACCTGCTCTCGCCGCCGCACCGGCAGGCGATCCACGGCGACGGCCAGAGGGCTTTGGCCGAACCGGGTGGCGATCACATACCGGCGGAACGCCGACAGACCGCGGTCCACCCCGAGGGAGGCCACTGCCAGGGCGAACTCCAAGCCGGTGCGGGCGGGTCTGCCGTTCCACTGCGCGCGGCCCTCGCCTATCAGGTGCTCGATCTCGGCCAGTCCGGCGGGGCGCGGCCACAGGGGGATCCACTGTTCGCCCTTGACGGTCTCGCCGACTGCGGCGCTGTCGTAGCCGACGGCCGAAGTCCGGGCCAGGAAGGGAAGGGAGCCGGCCTCGGCGGAGGCCTGGTTGCGGCGGGTGACCGCGGAGGCGAACAGCAAAGCACCTTCCAGAGTGAGAACGAGCCGCCACGGGTTGGCGAAACCGGCGTCGTCGTTGCCGGTGGTCGATAGGACGCCGCCGGCCCGGCCCGGGTCGTACTGGCCGACGGTGTCGCGCAGATACGGCACGTCCTCCCGGCCGAACAACGCGGCCTCCGCCCACTGGAGGGAGCGGGCGCGCCGAGCGTTCGGCCCGGCCGCCTCGGCCAGGCGTTGCAGGAACGTCACCGACAGGTCCTGGCGGCCGAAGTTGCCTCCCGTGCCGGTCAGCGGGCTGAACTGCAGGTCGTCGGTAGTGAGCGTGACGGCCGTGTCGATCCACGGCAGCGCGTCGTCGGGCAGCATGTTGCGGCACAGCCGCACGACGTCGGCCTTCCGGTCCTCCGCCCAGAGCGGCCCGCCCTCCCAACCGCGGGAGCGCGCGATCGCGACCACCCGGTCGGCCGCCGCGATCGCCTCCCGGAGCACGGCGAACCGTTCCTCCCGGCTGTTGCGGAACAGGTCCAGGACCCGCTCGGCCGCAGGGCTCTTGCCGTTGCCGGCGAACCCGGAGCCGGCGTTCCACGGGGAGATGATCGGGCTCGGCCGGTACTCGTCGGTCAGCCAGGCCGTCAGTTCCTCACCGGTCAGGCGGGTCGTCAGCACGGCGACATCACGCGCCCAGTGCAGCCGGGCCGAGGGGTCCGTCTGCCGGGCGACCACGCGCAGCAGGCCGAGGGCGCTGAGATAGCCGGCCAGGGTGTCGGCCCTACAGCCGTTCAAGGCGATGACGTTCACACGTCCTCCCCGCGGTAGGACTTGCTCACGCGCCAGTCGGCGATCCGCACCAGCGCCTCCAGGAACGCCAGCCGGAACGGCCCGAGGTCGGGACGGTCACGCAGGTGCAGCGTCCGCTCCGTCCATGACCGGCTCGTCTGGTCGGTGCCGATTCGGAGGGGTTCCAGACTCAGCTTCAGCTCCGGCAGCGTCCCCGCGCCGTTCGGCAGCCCGACCGGAGGGATCACATCCCCGTCGGCGACGCCCAGGACGCTCCCTTCCTCCTTGGGTAGGGAACGGACGCTCAGACGGACCTTGCCGTGGTGGGCCGCCACCAAATACGTGACCAGATCTGCTTCCGAGAGATCCTCCAGCAGAGGACTGTCGGGATGCAGCAGCATGAGGGCGCTGACCAGCTCATGCCGCGGGTATCGCCCAGCCGGGCGTCCCCCGCGCCGCCGCGCCGACTTGGCCCATGGCCCTTCACCGGGATCCCGGTCGCCTTCACGCAAGGTCGAGCGCAGCACCTCCTGCATCAAGGGGTGTGCTTTGCCGAGGTCGTGGTAACGCCCGGCCAGTTTCACGGCCTCGACGAACCGGTCCTCGAGCTCGCCGAGCACAGGGCGCAGCTCGTCCAAGAGCTTGTCAACCTCGTGTTCCACATCGCTCAGGTGCTCGGCCAGCCCGACCCACTTTGAAGAGTCGTAGGACAGCCCGTCGTTGCCAATGGCATCCGGCTCGGAAGTGGCCGCCCTTCCGAGTTCGGTGACGGGCTCACGTGACTTGGGCGCCCATCCCAGCTCGACGCTGTAGCCGCCGGCGGCCGCGTCCGCCAGGAACACCGCCCCGCAGACCACGTCGGCCTGCACGGCACGGCGCCAGCCGCCCTCCACCCGGTCATAGGTCCACAGCTTGCGCTCGTCTTTGATGAGCTTGCGAACATCGCCCATGGGAGCGGGGCACAGCTCGGCCCGGGCGGGGAACAGGGCATTCTGCTCGGGCTCCCCGCCGGGGAAGGTCCGCCAGGCCACGAACACCTTGGTGTCGTCGGTGTCCCGGATCCAAGGGCTGACGTCGATGTCCGCGCCTGACAGATCGGGAGAGGTGTCGAACAACTGCAGCAGGTCCCGGCGGCGCAGCACCGCATGCACCGGCTTGCCGTTCTTCACCTCCAGAGCGTTCAGCTCTGAAGTCGTGATCGCCTTTCCTTCCAAGGCCTCCAATGCCTGGATCGACTCGTGCAAGTCGTCCGCTTCGTAGGGAGCGGCGGCCATCTTCGGCGGCGGGCTCCACAGCACGTCGGCGCCCTCTACATGCTCGCCGGCCCGGTTGCACCGGCCCGCCCGCTGCACCACCGAGCTCCACGGGGCGGCCTCGGTGAACAGCACCCGTGAGGAAACGTCCACGCCTGCCTCGAGAGCCTGGGTGGCCACCACGATCTGCCCACGAGCGGCCGGGGCCTCGCTCAACCGCTCGGCCAGACGCGTCCGTTCCGCGGGCCGGAACCTCGAATGGACCAGCAGCGGCTCCGGAGCATCTTTGATCTTGGAGAGCGCCGAGTAGACCGCACACGCCCGTTCGACCGTGTTGAGGAAGGCGATCGTCCGGGTGCCGGGCACATGCCGCGTCACCAGTTGCCGGGCCAAGATGGCCGGATAGCGCTTGGCGTCGTCGGGAAGCTCCAGACGCTGGAACCGCCGCTTCGCCCTGAGCCGCACGCCCAACGGGCTCTCGTAATCGGCCTGCTCCAAGGTCACCAGGTCGTCCGAGCCCGCCGGCAGCCGGTGGTCAGGGGTGTTGAGATCCTCGGCGTCCAAGGTCGCCGACATCCACATCGTCGCGGTCGGCCCCGCCGTCCCCCACAGGTCCCGCAACCCTTGAAGCTGCGCCCCCGTCGCCAACGCCGGCCCCAGCAGCTGCGTCTCGTCGAACACCCACTGTGTCCCGCAGTGCAGCAACCCGAACGAGACCGGCCACCGCGACCGAGGCTCCGCATACCCCCGCATCAGGGCCCGCGACAAGATCATGTCCTGGGTCCCCACGAAGATCGCAGGATCGGCCGGCTTCAACTGCCAACGGTCGTCGTCCCGGTCGACGCCGCCCATCAGCACATGCACCTGCACCTGCTCGGCCAGCTCGAGCGCGACCAGCCACTTGCGGATCTCCTCCACGGTCTGCTCGACCAGAGCCCGCATCGGCAGCACATACACCAGCCGCCAGCAGGTTCCCTCTCCTTCCGCACCCCCGCTCAGCAGCCGCCACAGCCACGGCAGCACCGCCGCAGCCGTCTTCCCCGACCCGGTCGGAACGCTCAGCAGCCGCGGCAGTCCACGCCGGGCGATCGCTTCCTGGTACGGGTAAGGGTCCTTACCTTCGGTCGCCTTCCGGACAAAATCACCAAAATCGGCATACACGTCAGTCATCCCGTAAGAGCGGATCCAGCCAACCACTCTTCCATACGGCACTGACATTCAATGAAGATCCCAAAGAACCGTCGGGCGAGATCTACTCAGACAGCGCCAAAAACAACAAAAGCCCCACTCGAACAAAAATGGAACAAAGGACCTCATGGATTACTCCGAGGCGAGACCTCCACATAAAGGCACCGATCCGCAAAAAGCTCTTTCAGTCCACACCCACCCGTAGAGCAACAGATCACTCGCCACCTCATCATTAGAGCACTTGACTGTTACAACAAAAACACGCAACATCAAGGGCTTTGCAGCCTTCGGAAAGAAGCAAAAATATCCCTCAATGCCCGAGGTGCACACTTTTCCCGACACTCCCATTCAATTCGTTAAACGAACATTGACACCTCCGCC
>Ga0207864_1003728_pt1 | contig 12471 bp, 11 predicted proteins | sample HigsolmetaAR202D_FD_184834 | JGI IMG/M metagenome (GOLD analysis project Ga0207864, IMG submission 184834) | Ionic liquid and high solid enriched microbial communities from the Joint BioEnergy Institute, USA - AR20-2-D (SPAdes) (version 2) ...
GAAGCTTCCGGGGCTGTGGTTTTCGCAGTGGTGACGGAATTGGTCATCGCTGGCGGAGACCGGGCCGGACACGGCCGTCCCCTCCAGCATTTTGGGGTTTCGCGGAGGGGATAACCATGGCCGCACCGTATCGATATATCATCGGCGCTTCAGCGCTTTCCATTCTTGCCTCAACCGCCGCGACGGGCGCTCAAGACCTCGATCTCGGCGAGATTGTCGTGACACCCAACCGCGTGCCGACGGAGCTTTCCAAGACAGGCTCGTCGGTCAGCATCATCGATGCGCAGGAGATCGAGCGGCAATCGCTGCCACTGGTGAGCGACTATCTCACCATGGTGCCTGGAATAAACGTTGCCAGTCAGGGCGGTGCAGGCAAACTCACCACCTTCATGATGCGCGGTGTGCCAGGAGAATATACCAAGACGCTGATTAACGGTATCGATGTCTCGGAAGTCAGCGGAACCAAGATACAAGCACCCTATGGCCAATTCCTCGCCGGCATCGTCCAGCGAATGGAGGTGCTGAAAGGCTCCCAGAGCACGCTTTACGGCTCGGACGCCATCGCCGGCGTGGTTGATTTAACGACGCTGGGTACCGTCGAGCCGGGACTACGCCACCGGATACATACGGAAGGCGGTTCTAATGGAACATTCTTCGGCAGCTATGCGCTGGAAGGAGGTTTTGACCGAGGCGAATTCGGCCTATCCCTTGCGGGTTTCAGAACGGACGGGTTTTCAGCCGCCGCCGTGGGAACAGAAGATGATGGGTTTGAGAACGTTACCGCGACATTCACCGGCGAATACGAGATCACACCAGGCGTTACTATCTTTGGCAGCGGCATTCATCTCGATAGCCAGGCCGAGTTCGATGACTTCCCACCGCCGGACTTTCTGCTTGATGATAGCAACGCCTTCTCCGATTTCCGCCTGTCAGCGGGCCGTATCGGCACAGAATTCGCCTTGTTCGACGGGCGGCTCGTCAATACGGTTTCTGCCCAGCTCGGCAGAAGCCTGCGCGAAAGTGTAAGCGGGAGCGGTGACCTTGATACCTTTGAAGGACGGCGCGCCAAGCTCGATTATCTAGGCTCATTTGAACTCTCGCCCGACCTGACGCTCAACTTCGGTGCCGACTGGGAACGCCAGAAGGCTGATACATCTTCTGGTGTAGACGCATCCATCACCATGGGCGGAGGATGGATCGAGGCGATCTATTCGCCCGTCGAGCATTTGACATTGACTGCCGGCTTACGTCATGACGAGCACAGTTCATTCGGTGGCCATACCGTCTGGAGGATTACCGGATCATACGATTTTGCCGATACCGGCACGCGCATCCATTCCTCAGTCGGAACCGGCTACCGCGCGCCGAGTCTTTACGAGCTCTACGCTCCCACTTCCGGAAACGACACGTTGCAGCCCGAGACCAGCCTGGGCTTCGATATCGGCGTCGAACAGCGTTTCCTGGGCGGGCGGCTCGTCACCGATGCCACGTTCTTCATGCTCGACATCGACGATTTCATAGGTTTCGATTCTAGCCCGCCGTTTCAGAGCATTCAAACCGATGGAACCGTCCGTACGCGCGGTGTCGAGTTGTCCCTGGCGTACGCCGCCACAAGCTGGTTCGATCTCAAAGGTGCGTACACCTACACCAAGTCAACCCAGCCGGACGGCACGCGTCAGGTGCGTGTACCCCGGCATGACATCGGTCTTTCGGCAGTCGTACGGCCAGCTGAAAAATGGGAGCTGTCGGCCACCGCTCGGATAGCGCTCGACACGGTCGATTTTGAGGGCGCGGATAAGACGCCTCTCGACGACTACCTCCTGCTCAACGCGAAGATCGCCTATCATCCCAATGAGAACACGGAACTCTATCTGCGCGCGGAAAACCTGCTCGACCAAGATTACCAGACCGTGCGCGGCTATAGCACGCCGGGCTTCTCGGTTTTTGCGGGACTAAGGGCTACATTCGGACCATGAGACGAAAGCGCCCTCCGCGCCGGCCTCGCGGCCGGCCATTCCTCGCCCCCGCTTGCGGGGGAGAGGTGGCTCGCGCAGAGAGCGAGACAGTGAGGGGGGCTTGCATGCCATCCGGCACGGTGCCCCGTCAGGAGAGGATTCCAAAGAACCCGCCTCTGAAGCGGCTCCGAAAATCAGGAAGAATCCTTTGCCCAGTCGCTTTCTCAGCGCTGCTTTTCGCAGCTTCGGCCCATGCCGCCTCCCCAGCCCGCGTCATGTCGCTCAATCTGTGCACGGATCAGCTTGCCATGGCGCTTGCCGCCCCCGGCCAGCTTATCTCCGTCTCCTTCCTCGCGCGCGATCCCGGCCTTTCGCCCATGCACGAGGAGGCGCGCGCCTATCCGGTCAATCGCGGCCTTGCGGAGGAGGTCTTCCTTGCTCGGCCGGATCTCGTGGTCACCGGCACCTACTCGCTGCACAACACCACCGGCCTCCTGAAGCGCCTCGGCTTCCGCGTCGAGGAGTTCGGCTTCGTCCAGACGGTGGGCACAATCCCCGGTGAAATACGCCGCATGGGCGCACTGCTCGGCCGCGAACGGCAGGCCGAAGCCATTGCTGACCGCTTCGAGACGGAGCTTGCCCGCATCGAGGCGGAGCAATGCGATGTCCGCCCGATGGCGCTTGCCTATGACCAGAACGGCGTGGCGCTCGGCGCCGGCACGCTGGCCGATTCCGTGCTCGCGGCTGCGGGCTTCCGCAACATGGCCGCCGAAGAAGGCCTTCAGGGCATGGCCCCCTTCCCGGTCGAATCCGTCGTCTCAGGCAGGCCCGACGTCATCATCACCTCTTCGGGCGACGGGGAAGCCCCGTCGCTCGGCGCGTTCGTGCCGCGCCACCCGGCCATCCTCGCGCTAAAAGGCACGCGCATCGGGGCGTTCGTGCCGCCGGGCGCCTGGTCCTGCGGCGGCCCGGCCGTGATTGATGCCGTCAAGGCGCTCGCCAGGCTGCGCCAGGAGATCGCTCCCTGCGAAGTCGCGCGATGAAGCCGCTTGTCCTCAACACCCTGCTCGCCCTTCTGGCGTTGGCCCTTTTCCTCGCCTCGCTCGGGGTCGGCCCAGCCGAGCTCGGCCTTTCGGAGAGCCTCGCCGGCCTCTTTGCCGGTGGGAGCGAGGCTGCAGAGATCATCATGCGGGAAATCCGCCTGCCGCGCGCGCTTCTCGGGCTTGCCATCGGCTTCACGCTCGGCATTTCCGGCGCCGTGCTGCAGGGCTTCCTGCGTAATCCGCTGGCCGAACCCGGCATTGTCGGCGTCTCGGCCATGGCCGCCTTCTGCGCCGTCGCCGTTTTCTATTCCGGCCTTGCCGGAAGCTCGCTCTACGCGCTTCCTGCCGGGGCGCTCGTGGGCGCGCTCGCAGCCGTGCTCATTCTGATGGCGCTTGCCGCCCGCAGCGGCTCCACGCTGACGCTAATCCTTGCGGGCGTTGCCCTTTCCAGCCTGTCAGGCGCCCTCACCTCGCTGGTGCTCAACCTTTCGCCCAACCCCTTCGCCAGCTACGAGATCATCTTCTGGCTGCTCGGCTCGCTCAAAGACCGGTCGATGGAGCATGTGGTCCTCGCCCTGCCGCTGATGGCGGCGGGCTGGCTGCTGATCGCCCTGTCGGGGCGCGCCATCGACGCCCTATCGCTCGGCGAGGAGGCGGCGCAGAGTCTCGGCATCCACATGGCGCGCACGCGCCTGCTCATCATCGCCGGAGTCGCCCTGTGCGTAGGCGCCGCCACGGCGGTCGCCGGCACGATCGGCTTCGTCGGGCTCGTCGTGCCGCATCTCATCCGGCCGCTCACGAACCGCATGCCCAGCGTTCTTCTCCTGCCCGCCGGCCTCGGCGGCGCGGGCCTGCTTCTTGCCGCCGACATTGCAGCGCGCCTCGTCCTTCCCGCGGGCGAGCTCAATGTAGGCGTGCTGACGGCGCTCATCGGCGCGCCCTTTTTCCTGTGGCTCGTCGTGCGCAGCCGGCGGGAGGCGTTCTGATGCGGCTCGACGTGCAAGATCTGCGGGTTTCGCTCTCCGGCCGTCCGATCCTGCACGGCATCTCCCTCGCGCTGAACCCGGGTGAGGTGGTCGGCCTCCTCGGCCCCAACGGCGCCGGCAAATCGACCCTGATGCGCGCGCTCGCCGGGCAGGTGGCGGCCACGGGGACCATGCGTCTCGATGACACGGACATCGCCGCGCTCTCGCCGGCCGCCCGCGCGCGGCTCATCGCCTATCTGCCGCAGACCCGCATCATCGGCTGGCGGCTTTCGGTGCGCGACCTGGTGGGCCTCGGCCGCCTGCCCTGGCGCGGCTACGGCCTGCGTCCCAGCGCCGAGGACGAGGAGATCATCGCCTCCGCCCTCGCCCTCATGGATGTCGCCTATCTCGCCGACCGCCCGGCGACAGAGCTTTCCGGCGGCGAGCAGGCGCGGGTGCTGGCCGCCCGTGCGGTGGCTCAGGCCACCCCTCTTCTGCTCGCTGACGAGCCCGCCTCCGGACTCGATCCAGCGCATCAGATCATGATGATGCGCGCCCTGCGCCGCCTCGCGGCGGAGGGACGATCGGTCCTCGTCTCCCTGCACGACCTCACCCTGGCCGCCCGCTGGTGCGACCGCGTGGTGATGCTGAAGCAGGGCCTGCTTGCGGCGGAAGGCCTGCCCGAAGCGGTCATGACCCCGCAGCGTCTGGCCGAGGTCTATGGCATAACCGCCCATTTCACCCGGGATGAAGGCGGGCTCATCTTGGCGCCCACGGGGCTTACGGACGGCGAGGCCGGATCATGATCCCCTGGCCCGAAACCGCGCATGGGCGGGCCGTCGCGGAGCCCGAGCCGGTAGAGGCGCCCTCGCTCGGAACGCCAGACGCGTCCGACCCTTCCGTCGAGATCGATACGCGCCCGCCCGAGACAGACGCGGCCCCTACCCTCCCGCCAATGCCCCCCAAGCGTGCCGTTCCGCAGGGCAAGGCGCGCATCGCGCCCCTTAGCCTTGCCGGCGCGCTTGTCTTTTCGGCAGCGGTGCACGCGGCGGTGATCGCCCTTCTCAGCGACCATATCACCCGCCCGGGCGTGGAAGCCCTGACCGATCCCATCAGCGTCGAAATCGTTCTGGAGGAGCCGGCAGCCCCAGTCGCAGGCAGCGCCGGCACGGCGCTTACCAGGACGGCGCAACTGCAGCTCGAGGCCGCTACCGCCGAAAAAGCGGAGCCTGAGCCTGCGCAGAAAGCTGAGGAGGAAAAAGCGCAGAACGCCGACGAGCCACTGGAAGTCGCAAAGGAAGCAGAAGCCTCCAGAACGGCACCACGCGAGCAGCCGCCGGAGGAAACGGCGACCGCTGCCGTCGAAGAACCACTACCGGCGAACGAGGAAGCGCTACCGGCAGAAGAAGCAACGCCCCCTGTCGAACCTTCCTCCCCGGCTAACATGGAGGAGACAGAGGAAACGCCCCTGGCAGAGTCCACCGTGGAGCCGACCAATTCGGGCCCGGCAGAAAAATCGCCAGCCAACCTTTCCCAGGAAACGGAGACGGCGACGCCCAAAACGCCGGAGGCTCCCCCTGCCGAACCCGCTGTAGCGAAGGAGGCGGCGGAACCCGCGACACCGGAAGAACGGCACGAACCGGAACAGGCCGAACCGGAAGAGCAACCTGAGGCGGTCGCTTCGGTCATCCTGCCGCAGGAAAACATCCCGATCCCCACGCCCCGGCCGCAGCCGCCGCGGGCAAAGCGCGCCGAAACCAAACAGGAACCGCAGAACCGCCCCGCACGCATGGCTCCCGCCACGCCGCGGCAAACCGCGAGGGCGCAGGAAACGCCTCCCGCTGCGAAAGAATCTCCCGCCCGCCAAAGCGCCGCCTCTTCGGCCGCGCGCCAAGGCGGGGCGACCGCGGGCGAGAAGGCGGCCTATGCGCGCAGGCTCATCGCGCATGTGGAGCGCCACAAGCGCTATCCGCGCGATGCGGCGCGCCAGGGAATCGCGGGCACCGCGGGCCTCGCCATCACCATCGACCGGCAGGGCCGGCTCGCAGGTGCCAGCCTTGCCAAGCGTTCAGGCCACGCGATCCTCGATGAGGAGGCGCTGGCCGTGGCGCGGCGTGCGGCACCCTACCCGCGCCCGCCCGAAGGCGTGGGCGGAGCAACCGTCACCTTCTCCGTCACGCTGCGATTCAGCCCCTGAAACGCCGTTGCCCAAAGGCCGCTTCGCCGCCTCAAAGGACCGCTCCCCATCCTCCCGGCCTTGAATGACGGTCTGCCGCGATCAATATGCCGTGGATGTCAATTTCCTCACAGGCCGTGAGCCGAACCCTTCCGTCGCCGCGAGCGCCCTCCCGGCGCATCGGCCATGCCCTTCTTGCATGCGCGGCCTGCCTTGCCCTCCTTCTTGAAGCCTCGCCCGCCATCGCCCAGCCGCGGGAGCGTCACAGGACCATACCGCCACGCTGTCCGGTCGGCTCGGTCCTTATCGATGGGCGTTGCGTGACGCCTCGCATCAGCCCCATGTGCCCTCCGGGCACCGTCGGCCGTTATCCCGTCTGCCGGCCCGCTGTGCGCTCCGCCTGTCCGCCGGGCACTGCCGGGGTTTACCCGAACTGCCGGCCGAGCCTGGAGCCGCCGCCCGGCACCCCGCGCTATTATGAACGGCTGGAAATCGCGCCGAGGATCTACCGCCCCGGCACCTGAACAATATGAAGGCCCGGCCGGCGGAGGGACTCCGGCCGGGCCTTTCCGCGCGCCATGAGTGAGGCGCGCGGGCCGTCCCGTTATCGGCTTGCCACCGGGGCCACCAGCGGCGTGATGCGGCGCACCGCCACGCGCCGGTTTTCGCGCTCCGGCTCCTGCGTATCCACCTTCAGATACTGCTCGCCATAGCCCTGCGTGGCGAGGTTTTCCGGCGGAATGTCGAAAACCTCCGTCAGCGCGCGGGCCACCGCGTCCGCCCTGCGGTCCGACAGAGCCAGATTGGCCATTTCGGAGCCCACCGCGTCGGTGTGCCCCTCGATGAGGAAGGTTTCGGCTGGATTCTCCTCGAGCATCTCCGCCATCGCCTGGGCTAGTGCCTCGAGGTCCGCGATCTCACTCTCGTCTATGCGTGCGGAGCCGAACTCGAACTCGATCGTATCAAGATCGACGCGCGGCATGATATCGCGCAGGCGGACCGAGTATCGCACCTCCTCCAGCGAGTAGAGGCGACGCACCGGCTCCACCGGCGGCTGGGAGAGGAACTCGTAATAGCGGTCCGGCTCCTCCACCACCTCGGCCTCCAGTATGTACTCGCTTTCCGGCACGGTGAGCCGCAGGGGCGGCAGTTCGCGCGCCGGGTCCTCGAACCGCAGAACGGAATCGAACCGCTGCTCGGGCACATAGACCAGCACATATTCGCTGCCGTCCGGCGTCACGCGCACGCGGCGGATCACGTCGCCGTAGCGGTTGCGCACGGTGATGACGCGCGTCCCGTCCCCCCGCTCGATCACCTCGCGCACGCGGCCGTTCCCGAGCTCCTCATACCAGACGGTATCGCTCCGCCCGACGATACGCTCGTAGTCGGGGCTCTCGACATAGATGTTGTTGTTGTACTCGATGATCGTCCGGTTATCCTGGAACTCGCGGATGACGCGGGCATCCTCACGCGGGCGGAAGATCTCGCGCCGCCGTACCTGCCTGTCTTCCGGAGTCTGGCCAAGCTCGATGCGCTGGCCCTCCTCCTGCAGGAGCTCGCGGATTTCCTCCCGCACCTGTTCGGGATTGACAGCATCCTGCTGCGCTTCCGCGTCCGTTTCGGGCACCACGCCTTCCCCGGCCGGCTGCTCCGTCTCGGGCACCTGCGCTTCGGCAGGCGCGCCCTCGTCCAGCGGCTCTTCCGCCGCGCCGTCGGGCGTTGCAGGCAGCGGCTGCGCGCCGTCATCCGCCGGCTGGCCGGCATCCGGAACGGGTTCGGCAGGCTGCGCCTCGGCAGGCTCATCGCCGGGGGCTTCCTCGGCAGGTTCTTCCGTCAGGGGCGGCGCTTCTTCCGCCGGTGCGGCTTCGGCAGGCGCTTCTTCGGCGGGCGCTTCTTCAGCAGGAGCCTCATCGGAAGGCATCTCTTCGGCCGGGGCCTCATCCGTGGGTGCTAGCTCGGCAGGCGGTTCCTCGGTTGGAGCCTCATCCACCGGCGTCTCTTCGGCAGGCAAGGCTTCCTCTTCGCCCGCAACGCATTCACCGGCGGCTGACATTTCCGTACCTGGCGGGCAATCGGTCGCCGCCGGGGCCTCGCCTTCTGCCGGGTCCTCCGCTTGCGGAGCGGCGGGCGTCTCAGGCGTAGCCTCTGCCGGCGCCTCCTCTACGGGTGCTTCCTCTGCGGGCGCCTCGGGCGCGGCTTCCGGAGCCTCCTCGGCCGGTGCTTCCTCCATCGGAGCCTCGGGTTCGGCAGGTGCCGCTTCCGGAGCCGCCTCCGGCTCTACCGGCTCGGTCTGCGGTTCAGCCGGCTGCGGCGCAGCCTCCGGCGCGCTCTCGGCCTCAGGCTCTGCCGGAGCAGGCTGCGCTTGCGCGGGCGCATCCTCGAGAAGAACGCAACCGCCGTCCTGAGGCGCGGTGCCGGGCGGGCAGTCCGCGCCTGGCTGGCCTTCACCCGGCTGCCCTTCCGGTGCGGCCTCGCCCGGCGCCTCGGCCTGCGCCAGCATCAGAGCTATTTCGCGTTCCGGCACTGGAGCGAAGACATCGGCTCTGTCGCCCGCCCCGGCGGGCAACGGCGCTGCCATCAGGAGGCACAGGGCGCTTCCGGCAAGAAACTGATTCGATCTGCTCATCTCGTGGCTCACTTTTGGCATCCCTTCGGGCACACTAATCGGCCAGCCCCCGCTTGGTTCCCCTTCCCGCTTGACCCGGCCGCCCTGCCGCGCCACATCCGGGCAATGGAACCCTTCTGGAAAAACAAGCCGCTGGCCGCCATGAGCGAGGCGGAATGGGAATCGCTCTGTGACGGCTGCGGCAAGTGCTGCCTCGCCAAGCTCGAGGACGAGGACACGGGCGAAATCCACTGGACCAGCGTCGCCTGCCGCCTCTTTGACGCCGGCACTTGCCGCTGCAGCGATTATGGAAACCGCCTCGGCCGCGTGCCCGACTGCGTGCGGCTTACGCCCGAGAATGTGCCGCAGATTTCCTGGCTTCCGGCCACCTGCGCCTACCGCCTCCTGGCCGAAGGCAAGGACCTCTACTGGTGGCATCCGCTGGTCTCGGGGCGTCCCGAGACGGTTCACGAGGCGGGCATCTCCGTGCGGGGCCGCGTCAGCGCCCTTGAGAACGAGCTCAGCGAGCCCGAGGAGTATTTCGCCCACCTTCTGGAGGAAGAGCCATGAGCGAGGAGGAGGCCAGAAACCTGGTCACCCGGGCGCTTGCCGCCTTCAATGCGAACGATCACGAGGCGCTTCTTGCCTGCCTGTCCGAAGACGTTGCCTGCGACGTGCCTCAGATGAGACGCGAGATCGGCCGCGACAAGTTCCGCTGGCGCCTTGCCGCGCTGGCGCGCCATTTCCGGGTTCAGGCCGCCGATATCGCCGTCATGACCGCACCTGGCGGGGTGCGCGCGGCCGCCGAATTCACGCTGCGCGGCACCTATCAGGCAACCATCAAGGGCTGGCCCGCCGCAAACGGCCAGAGCGTACAGCTTCCGGCTGGAGTCTTCCTCGACATCGATGACGAGGGCCGCATCTCCCGCCTCACCCTCTGCTTCGATCCCGGCGCACTGCGGCGCGCGCTCGAAAACGGATAGGCTTCATGAACTTCCGGTGAACGATCGGTTCGCTCCCGGTTCAGATGCGCCGAGTCATAGTCCGGGCTGCATCGGATCACAAACCAACCGGGAGTATCGACATGTTCCGCAAGATCAGAATCGCAGCCCTTTCCGCTCTTCTGGGCCTGGGAGCGCTGAGCGCCGTTCCCGCGACGGCACAGGCCGACGGAATCTATTTCAGCTTCGGCAGCAACGGCACGAGCGCCGGCGTCCTCATCGGCGACCGCGACCGTTACCACCGTCCTCACCGGCCGCATCGGCCCGCCCAGGCCTGCACACCCGCCCTTGCGCTTGAGAAAGCGCTCCGCATGGGTCTGCGCCATCCCCGGGTCACGGCGACGAACCGCAACATCATCCGCGTCGCCGGACTCAAGCACCATCACCGGCGCGCGCATGTGGTGTTCTCCCGCGCGCCCCACTGCCCGGTGATCCGCTCGAGCTGAACCAGACCGGACCGGCCATAACCTTACGAAAACGCCGCCGGGATGTCCCGGCGGCGTTCTCTCCCCTGAAGCGCTCGTCCAGCTTGCGCTTCCCCACCCGGGCTGACTTGGCAGCCCGCATCCTATTTCTGGTCAATGGCGAAGGTGAAGCGCACCTCGACCTGATAGGTGTTCTCGCCCGCCTCCACAGGAACGGAGGCATCGGCCGCCGCTTCCATACGCATCGCGCGCACGCCGAAGGGCATGGGCGGAGGCGTGCCCCGCGTATTCTCGGTGATTTCCAGCACGTCGCCCAACGCCACACCGGCCGTTTCCGTCAGGATACGGGCCTTGGCGAGCGCGTCCTCCGCGGCCTTTCTGCGCGCCTCGTTCAGCGCCTCTTTCGGGTCGTCATTGGTGAAGACGATGTCGCCGCCCTGATTGACGCCCAGCGTGACCGAGCGGTCCAGGATCTCGCCCACCTTGCCCAGATCGCGCACGCGCACGGTAAGCCCGTTGGTGACCTGATAGCCGTCGATGCGCGGCCGCGACTCGCCATTCTTCCCGTCGGGATAGATATATTGCGGCGTGATCGAAAGCCCGCTGGTCTGAATGTCCCGCTCCGCCACGCCGGCCTCCTTGAGCGCGGCAATCACCCGCTCCATGGCCTCGTTGTTGGCGTCCATTGCCTCGCGCGCCGTATCGGCCTCGCGCAGCACGGAAAGCCGGATCACCGCCATGTCGGGAGCGAGGGTCGCTTCGCCCTCGCCGGTGACCATGATCTTCGGCCGCTCCGCGATCTCTTCCGCCTGGGCGGGCACAACCGCCGCCATGACAGCCATGAAAAGCAGAGGCACAAAGGGACGGGTCATTGCAATCTCCTCGAATCTGTTGAGGAGCAAGTGCATAATGGCCGAATATGAAGCGATTGCGGCGCGGGCCGTCTTGTGCCCGGGTGGAAAACCCACTAATTGAGCCGCACCGGGCCTGTAGCTCAATTGGTTAGAGCCGGCGGCTCATAACCGCTTGGTTGGGGGTTCGAGTCCCTCCGGGCCCACCAAATTTTTCAATCACTGACGTGCCAAAGCAGCACTGCCGCAAAGCCACAATCTGCGCTGACGCATTTGGCATTAAAGAAACAGCATAAGTTCTTAAAAAGGCAATAAAAATGACGCACGCTTTGGAAGTGATTTCTCCAGTTGTGCCGCAAAAAAGACACGAATTAGCCACTTTTCAAAGCGCGGTTTGGCAACAGAATGTGATTCATGTTACGGCCCGAGGTAATTGCCACCACGGCGGCATTATGCGGTGCGGAGTAGAACTAGCGGCTCATCGGCTTCGATGCGCCCTTGGGTTATGATTGCTCGCCTTTGATTTCGTCGGCTCTTATACCCAGAGCGGCTACTATCCTATGGCCAGTGCGAGAGTACTCAATTTGCCCGCTAACGCGTTGGGCACTCGTCCTTTTGACCTCGCTCATGCCGGCGAAACTTCGGCTCTCTGAACGCTTGCTCTGATATTCGAATCCCGGGTCCTCGTCCGTCTTCCGGCAACAGGAATTCGATTCCCAGCCGTTCGAGCGCCGCTTGAACGCGAACTATCGAATCGGCGGACACCCGCTCCGGTCGTTCAATCCGAACTAATGTGCGTTTGCTGACACCCGCCTCTTTGGCGAGGTCCTTATGCTCGATGTCCAGCGCTACTCGTGCTGCGCGGAGAAGCTGATACGGAACCTTCATGTCGGATCCTTCTAGCGGACGCCCCCGGTAACTGCCAACCAGGAAAATGCGCCGAGACGTCCACCGGTGGATTATTCCTGTGGGCGCCTGGACGCCACTTTGCTTGACGCCCTATTCCTTTGCCGTCCGGAACGAATCGAAGGATTCGCAGCCACAGTGGAGGAATGCAAATGCTGCGCTTCAACTTGGGTCATCCTGTCGAGGATGAAATGTTCGAGTTCGAATGGCGTCGGCTTGCAGCGCTTGCAGCCGACATGGAAGCTCTTCGAAGAGGTGCTATCCCTGAAAGACTCGCAGATGCAGAGCCCCCGTTCCTCGAACAGTGGGGAATCACACGTCGGCCGGTCTCTTGCCTAATTGGGCTTTCCTTTGGCCACCCACGATTGATCGGCAGCGGGCGTCCGATCATGACCTCTGATCTGTGGTTGATTTCGGACGATGAGTCCTGGGCCCGGACATTATCGCGTTGGTACCGTCTGGGCCGCCCAGCGGGACATGGTGGCGATCATGGGTGAGAGCGAAAGCGTTGTCGCCGATCGCCAGCCAAGGCCCAGCGAGGCCT
>Ga0207864_1003735_pt1 | contig 12455 bp, 11 predicted proteins | sample HigsolmetaAR202D_FD_184834 | JGI IMG/M metagenome (GOLD analysis project Ga0207864, IMG submission 184834) | Ionic liquid and high solid enriched microbial communities from the Joint BioEnergy Institute, USA - AR20-2-D (SPAdes) (version 2) ...
GGTCGGACACGGGGGAGAGTGGGGGCGCGGTCATCCACAGGGCATGGCCAGACCTGTGGATAACTTGTGGATATCTATCTGTGAAATTTCTTTTGTGCACACCCAGTGGATAGTGTTTTTGCAGGTCAGAGCCTGCGGTGGGGGAGGGTGGAGAAGTTATCCACAGGCTGCGTGCACAGGTTATCCCCAAGTAGACGCCAGTCATCCACAGGTTGTCCCCAGGTTTATCCACAGGCAGCCTTTGCGACTGTCCTCCGAAGTGGCGAGAATCCTGGTTCGGGCATGTCACGTTCAGGCATGGAATCAGCCGGGGGGAGCCATGAGCGTCGACCATCCAGTGGAGGAAGTCGGGTACGACCGGACCCCGCCCCACGACATCATGGCCGAGCAGTGCGTCCTCGGCGGCATGCTGCTGTCCAAGGAGGCCATCACCCAGGTCGTCGAGATCGTCCGCTCCTCCGACTTCTACCGGCCCGCCCACCAGATCATCTACGACACGATCATCGACCTGTTCTCCCGCGGCGAGCCGGTCGACGCGGTCTCCGTCAACGCCGAACTCATCAAGCGGGGCGAGATCAGCCGGGTCGGCGGAGCCCCCTACCTGCACACCCTCACCGTCACCGTCCCCACCGCGGCCAACGCCGGGTACTACGCGCGGATCGTCGCCGACCGCGCGGTCCTGCGCCGCCTGGTCGAGGCGGGCACCCGCATCGCGCAGATCGGCTACTCCGGCGACGGCGAGATCGACGACCTCGTCGACCGCGCCCAGGCCGAGATCTTCCGGGTCGCCGAGAACCGCAGCACCGAGGACTACCTGCCGCTCAGCGACATCATGCCGGGCGCGCTGGACGAACTGGAGGCGATCGCCTCCCACGACAACACCCTGACCGGCGTCCCCACCGGCTTCACCGACTTCGACAACCTCTCCAACGGGCTGCACCCCGGGCAGATGATCATCATCGCGGCCCGCCCCGCGGTGGGAAAGTCCACCCTCGCCCTCGACTTCGCACGGGCCGCGGCGATCAAGCACCAGTTGACCACCGTCTTCTTCAGCCTGGAGATGGGCCGCAACGAGATCGTCATGCGGCTGCTGTCGGCGGAGGCCCGGGTGCCGCTGCACACCATGCGGTCGGGCATGATGACCGACGACGACTGGGCCCGGCTGGCGCGGCGGATGGGCGAGGTCGCGGGCGCCCCGCTGTTCATCGACGACTCCCCCAACCTGTCGATGATGGAGATCCGGGCCAAGTGCCGCCGCCTCAAGCAGCAGCACGACCTCAAGCTCGTCATCGTCGACTACCTCCAGTTGATGAGCTCCAACGGCCGGGCGGAGAGCCGCCAGCAGGAGGTCTCCGAGATGTCGCGGTCGCTGAAGCTGCTGGCCAAGGAGCTGGAGGTCCCCGTGGTCGCGCTGTCCCAGCTCAACCGCGGCCCCGAACAGCGGACCGACAAGAAACCGCAGATCAGCGACCTGCGGGAGTCCGGCTCCATCGAGCAGGACGCCGACATGGTGATCCTGCTCTACCGCGAGGACGTGCACGAGAAGGAGTCGCCGCGCGCCGGCGAGGCCGACCTGATCGTGGCCAAGCACCGCAACGGCCCCACGGCCACGGTCACCGTGGCCTTCCAGGGGCACTACAGCCGTTTCGTCGACATGGCCCCCGGATAGCAGCCGCCCGGGTCCGGACCCGCGGTCGGCGCGGACCGACCGGGGCGCCCGCCGGGAGGGCCCGAAGCCGTACACGCGTGTGAGGGACCGGCCACCGTGTGGCCGGTCCCTCACACGCGCAGGAAACCGGTCAGATCCACCGAGCCTGCGGGCGCAGCCGTCCGGTGCTGTCGGGCAGGAGCACCCAGGTGAGCGTGGGGCGGGCGGAGGAGGGCTCCGCCTCGGCGGGGTCCCGCTGGTACGGCACGAGGTCCGGGGTGTGTCGTGCGGTACCTGCCGCACAGGCCGGCCGGTGCCGACGCCGGGTCGGGGACGGACGGGTGGTCGTTGGCGTCCTACTCACTCGCTGAGACATGACGACACCCCCTGAATTCAATCAGTCGATGGGCTACGTTAACCCTCCGTTCACCTTTGAGTCAAGTTGGGCTCACCGTGAGATGCGTTTGACCGGGAAACAGCGGAGCGCCCGCCGGGGGCGGCGGGCGCTCCGTGACGAATCCGGGGCGGGCTACTTGTCGGGGAAGATCAGACCGACCACTTCGAGGTAGAGCTGTTCCGGGTAGGGGATGAAGTCGATCTTGCTGAGGGCCTGGTCCTGACCGGCGGACTCCATGACGAAGGTGCCGTAGCCCAGGAGGCGTCCCATCAGGGTGCGCTCGAAGCGCATGTCGGTGACCTTGCCCAGCGGCATCATGTTCACCTGCCGGGTGATCAGACCGTTGGTCCCCAGCAGGCGCGCGGAGGTGATGACGAAGTAGTCGACCGACCACTCCGCGACCTTCCAGACGAACCACACCAGTACCAGCAGCCACAGCCACCAGATGACGGCCAGTACGGCTCCGCTCGTCACGATCGAGGTGTTGCTCAGGATCCCCGCGGCGACCAGGCTGCCCAGCACGATCCCCGCCGGCCCGAGCAGCACGGCGGGGTGTCGGCGGATCGTGATGACCTGCTGCTCGTGGGGAAGCAGGTAGCGGTTGACCGACGCGGGCGCCGAATCACCCGGCGTGACAAGCTTCATGCGGGCTCACGCCCCTCACAGCAGGATGGTGTTCACGAACGTGGAGAGCGAGTTGGCCGCTCCGCCCAGCCCGGCGAAGACGTTCAGTACCAGATTGCCCACGGTCGCTGGCTGAGTCAGCAGGTAGAAGATGACGAAGGCGATGAGGGCGTACCCCAGCCATTTTTTCAACCTTGGCGGCATGAACGCACTCTCCCCACTAGACCGTGAAGACCCACTAACCCACCACGATTGTTGCATCGGGGACGGGACGCGTAAAGACAGAGGTTTGTCGTCGGCGTGCCGTCCCAGGTCGCAGAGTTGTGGTCGGGAACCTCGGCGGGTATTCGGTCAGCGCTGTTCTGCCAGGGCGAGGGCGAGGACCCGCAGATGCTGCCGGGCGATCCGCTCCACCAGGTCGGGGGTGGCGTAGCCGACCACGTCCTGCGCGCCGTGCCGGGCCGCGTCGATGCAGCGGAACACGGTGACCATCGGGTGCACGCCCTGGAACTCGTCGCTGAGGCGCAGGGCCACAGCGGCGAGGTCGCGCGGGATCGTGTTGTAGGTCTGGGACATGTCACTCCTCGGGAAGGCAGAGAACGGTCACAGGCGCCGGTCTCTCCTGGGCGGCGGGCGTTCACGGGGGAGGCGGGTGCGGCGCCGGCCCGCGGGCTGCGGGACCGCGCCGGACCCGCAGCCCGGTCAGAGTCCTGGGCGTCAAACGGGAGATGTCACGGTTTTTCTGACGGTTTTGACGGGGGGATTGTCGGGGGTCGGAACTATCTTTACCACAGCCCGTCTCCCGTGTATCTCGAATATGAATTCGAGTGACGCAAGAAACACCCGTGACCTGCGACGACAGGGGAATCTCAATTTTTGGCAAAAATAGTTTCAAGCCCGCGTCGCCAAAAAAGCCAAACCTGCCTTTTCTCCGCCGATGAGGAAAACATGGGAGGGAAACGCCCGGTCGGGGTCACACGGAGCCGTACAGGCGGTCCCCCGCGTCGCCGAGGCCGGGAACGATGAAGCCCTGGTCGTTCAGCCGCTCGTCCAGCCCGGCCGAGACCACCCGCACCCTGAGGTCGCTGCGCTCCCGCAACACCGTGTCCAGCTCGGTGCGCAGGTGCTCCACTCCCTCCGGGGCGGCCAGCAGGCAGATGGCGGTGACGTGGTCGGCGCCGCGCTCGACCAGCAGCCGCAGCGCCGCGGCCAGGGTGCCGCCCGTGGCCAGCATCGGGTCGAGCACGTAGCACTGCCGCCCGGACAGGTCCTGGGGCAGCCGGTCCGCATAGGTGACGGGTTGCAGGGTCTCCTCGTCGCGGGCCATGCCCAGGAAGCCCACCTCGGCGGTGGGCAGCAGGCGGGTCATGCCGTCCAGCATGCCCAGGCCGGCGCGCAGGATCGGCACGACCAGCGGGGCGGGACGGGAGAGCTGGACCCCGACCGCCTCGGCCAGCGGGGTCCGTACGGTGGCCTCGGTGACACGGACGTCCCTGGTCGCCTCGTAGGCGAGGAGCGTGACCAGCTCGTCGGTGAGCCGGCGGAAGGTGGGGGAGTCGGTGCGCGCGTCCCGCAGCGTCGTGAGCTTGTGGGCGATGAGCGGATGGTCCGCGACGAAGATCTCCATGGAAGACCAAACTATCGTTTCGGGCCGTCGCTAACGCATTCACCGGCAGAGCTTTTCCCGGCAACCCCGCTGCTGGCGGGGGTCAGGGGGCCGAGCGCCCGTACCCCAAGCGCGGAGGGCGTTCTGTTACGAATGGGGCGTCCGTTCTAATAGGAGACGTGAGCGCGGACTTCTACGACGGACTGGTCTTCCCGCAAGGCGAGCGGAGCGTGGGCGAAGACGGCCGTTTCGGTGACGTGGCAAGGGACGATCTGCGATTCTGGTCCGATCAGGGCCAGCCGGGTGGAGCGACGATGACGGAACTCGAACTGGACGACGACGGCTCGGGCGACTTCGCCGCCGTCGCCTACCGTGAGGAAGACTACTGGGAAGTCGACCCGCTTCCGGTCGCACTGACCCGCGACCTCAAGGGACTGCTGCACGCCCTGCGCCAACAGCCGAGCATCAGCGGGGCGATCGGACTGGTGGCGGTGGCCGACGACTTCTTCATCCTCGCCCGCGTCTACGGGCGCGACAACGTCAGCCTCTTCCTCTCCGACGTCACGGCGTCCGCCGACTGGAAGATCGCCCGCGACGTCCTGGAGTACCTGGACATCGACATCCCCGACGACGAGGAGGACATCGACCAGGTCCTGCCCGCCGGGGACATGTCGATCCTGGCCGACCTCGGACTGGACGAGATGGAACTGGGCGCCCTCGCCGGCGACCTCGACCTGTACCCGGACGAGGTTTTGGCCAGCATCTCCGAACGCCTCGGCTTCCAGGCGGCTTTCCAACGCGCGCTGGATGCGATGGGGTAGGACCAGCGCGGCGCGGGCGCCGCTCCGTACGTGTCCGAAGGAGTGCAGCAGACAGGAGTGCGGGGTGCCGGTTTTCGCAGCGGTCTTCTTCCGTACGGCGGACGGGTGGACGGGTACCGAGGTGGAGTTGGCGGATCTCGACGGCATCGACGACGTCGCCGACGCGATGCGGGACGCGGCGGCGGCCTCGGACGGTGACGGGACCGCCGTGGTGCTGGTGGCGGAGGCGGACGACGAGTGGTTCGGGATCGTCCGGCTCGACGACGCCGACGAGCCCCGGCCGTTCCTCTCCGACCTGCGGGCGGTGCACAGCCATCCGGCGGCCCGGCTGTTCCTGGAGTCTGACCGCCTGGCAGCGTCCGACGACGAGATCGAGGGGACCGGGCAGACCCCCTACCCCGAACCCGTCGGCGACAGCGAGCTGCTCGCCGACCTCGGCACCCCGGGCGAGGAGCTTCTGGCGCTGACCCAGCGCGAGGGAGTGCTGCCCGCGGACGCGCTCACCACCGTCGCCGACCGGGCCGGGTTCGCCGCGGCACTGGACGAGCTGCGGGCATGAGCACGGGACGGACCGGGGTCGACGCCGCGCTGCGCCTGGCGCTGGAGGAGGCCTACAAGACCTCCTCCAGCGGCGACGTCCCCGTGGGCGCCGTCGTGCTCGACCCGGACGGCGAGGTCGTCGGCGCCGGGCACAACGAGCGCGAGGCCACCGGCGACCCCACCGCGCACGCCGAGGTGCTGGCCCTGCGCGCGGCCGCCCGGCGGCTGGGCCGCTGGCGGCTCAACGGCTGCACCCTGGCGGTCACCCTGGAACCGTGCACGATGTGCGCGGGCGCGACCGTGCTGGCGCGGATCGAGCGGCTCGTCTACGGCGCCCGCGACGACCGCGCCGGGGCGGTGGGCTCCCTGTGGGACGTGGTCCGCGACCGCCGCCTCAACCACCGTCCCGAGGTCGTCCCCCCGGACCTGGTCGACCCGGCACTGTCGGCCGAGTGCAGTCGAATCCTTACCGAGTTCTTCACACACCGCCGTGTCCGGTAGAGTTGTCCGCGGTGGAGTCGCATAGCGGCCGAGTGCGCACGCCTCGAAAGCGTGTGAGGGGCGACCCTCCGTGGGTTCAAATCCCACCTCCACCGCCAGACGCCGGTGCCTGCCCAGGCAGACACCCAGGCAAGAGAATCGGAAGGCCGGTTCTCGGCACCCGTGACACGGGAGCCGGGACCGGCCTTTTCGCTGCCCGCCCCCGGCCAGGACAACGGCCCGGCCGCAGACCCGCCCCGTCCTCGAAGCCCCGGCAGCCCTCGCGCGGGTGAGGACCGTCGACCGTCAGTTCCCCACACGGCAAAACACCGGGGACGGCTTCGTCGGACAGGCGTCCAGCATGGTGCAGCGCCGGGCAGGAGGGCTGCCGGGCCTCCCGGCCGAAGCGGACCGGAAGGTTCACCGCCTCCATCAGCCCCGACGTGGCCACCCTCACCCTCTCCCATGGTTCTGGGGGCAGAACAGGCATCTGTTCTGCCCCCAGAACCATGATCGTCGAGGCCGTGCCGATGGTCGGCCGTAAGGAAACCCGCCCAGGCCGCTGTTGAAGTCCCAGGGCATCAAGTGTGCTCCCCGCGCACGCGGGGACGGCCCGCCCCGGCCCTCGGGCCGGGGCCTCATTCCGCCGGAGGGCTCCACGGTGCCTGGACCTGTTCGACGGGAAGTCCGCGGCGGGCCAGGAGCGCCCGGCCGGGGGGCAGCCTGCGCGGGGCCACCCCGTTGGCGAGGCGTCCTTCCATGCGGTCGCCGGAGAACAGCAGGGCCGGAACGGCCATGTCGCTGAGGGTCTGGAGCAGCGGCTCGTACATCGCCCGCGACGCGCCGCCGGTGCGGCGGGCCACGATCAGGTGCAGGCCCAGGTCCCGCCCCTGCGGGAGGAAGTCCACGAGCGGCGCCAGCGGGCTGCCGGAGCGGTTGTTGACCAGGTCCAGGTCGTCGACGACCACGAAGACCTCCAACCCCTGCCACCAACTGCGCTCCCGCAACTGCCGGGGGGTGACGTCCGGCCCCGGCAGCCGCTTCTTGAGCGAGTTCGCCAGGTCGGCCGCGGCGGCCTGGGTGTGCTGCGGCCCGGTGCAGTAGGCCAGCAGGTGCTTCTCCCCCACCAGGCCCAGGTGGGCGCGCCGGTAGTCGACCAGCACGATCCCCACCTGCTCGGGGGGACGCGACGCGAGCTGCCGCAGCAGGGCGCGCAGCAGCGTGCTCTTCCCGGTCTGCGGGTCGCCGTAGACCAGCAGGTGCGGCTCGTCGCGGAGCGACAGCGTCACCGGCGCGAGGTCGCGCTCCCCCAGCCCCAGCACCAGGTCGGTGCCCCGGTGGCCGCGCAGCAGCTCGTCCAGGCCGATCCGGTCGGGCAGGGTGCGGACCGTCGGGACCCGCTGGCTCGGCCAGCGCTCGGCGATCCGCCGCACCAGGTCCCGGATGCCCTCGCCGCTGAGGTCGTCGGCCTCGGCCCGCCCGTCCAGGCGGGGCAGCGCGATCTGCGCCATGGTCCCGTCGGCCAGCAGCGCCCGCCCCGGCACGTCCTTGGGCAGCTCCTCGGCCTTCTTCCGGCCGATCTGGGAGTCGAACGGGTCGCTGAGCCGGAACTCCAGCCGCCCGCCGAACAGCGCCTGGAGCTTGGCGCGGACCTGCGAGCTCGCCGCCCCCGTCAGCACGGTGTGCACCCCCAGGGAGGGGCCGCGCGAGGCGATGTCGACGACGGCGTCGTCGGCGTCCTCCAGGTTCTCCCGCACCGCCGCCCAGCCGTCGACGAGCAGGAACACGTCGGCGAAGACGCTGCTGGGCACCGTGCCCTCGGCGCGCGCCCGGCGCAGCGCCGCCGGCGAGTCCAGCCGGAACCGGCGGAAGATCCGCTCGCGTTCGTCGAGCAGGCGGCGCACGTCCGCCAGGACCCGCCGCACCCGCTCCGGGTCGGAGCGTCCGGCGATGCCCGCCACGTGCGGCAGGTCCTCCAGCGCGGCCAGCGAGCCGCCGCCGAAGTCGATGCCGTAGATCGCGATCCGCCCGGGCGGGTACCGCCACGCCAGGCTCGCGACCAGGGTGCGCAGCAGGGTGGACTTGCCGGACTGGGGGCCGCCCAGCACGACGAGGTTGCCCTCCCCGCCGGTGAAGTCCAGGACGGTGGGCTCCTGGCGCTGCTCGCGCGGGGTGTCGGTGAGGCCGATCACCGCCTTCGCCTCGGCGGGGTCGGGCTCGACCGGGCCGCCGGCGCCTTCGGGGGCGGTGTCGCGGGCCAGCAGCGCGTCCAGCGGCAGGGCGGACGGCAGCGGCGGCAGCCACACCGGCCGCACCCGCGGCGCCCCCGCGGCCCGCAGCCGCTCCACCGCCACCTGGAGGGTGCTGCGCGTCTCCTCGCCGGACTGCCTGCGCTCCCCGAGGCGTGCCGTCACCGCCTCGACGATCGAGTCGGCCGCGTCGAGGGTGTGCAGGCCGTTGTAGGAGAGCAGCGGGACCACCGACTCGGCTTCCGGTTCGTCGTCGCCGGGCGGCTGGTAGGGCTGGGAGACCATCGCGGCCTTGAAGCGTTCGAACACGGAGGTGTCGACCTTCAGGTACCCCGATCCCGGGTCGGGCGGCAGGTGGTAGGCGTCGGCGACCCCGATGGCCTCGCGGCTCTCGGCCTCGGAGAAGGTGCGCAGCCCGATCCGGTAGGACAGGTGCGACTCCAGGCCCTTGATCCTGCCGGACTCCAGGCGCTGGGTGGCCAGCAGCAGGTGCACCCCGATGGAGCGGCCGATGCGCCCGATGGCGATGAACAGCTCCGCGAAGTCGGGGTGGGCGGTGAGCAGCTCGGAGAACTCGTCGATGATGACGAGCAGGTGCGGCAGCGGGGGCAGGTCGGTGCGCCCGGAGTCGCGCAGCGCCTCGTAGGCGTGGACGTTCGGCAGGTTGCCGTGCTCCTTGAGGACCTGCTGGCGGCGGGTCAGCTCCCCGAACATCGCCTCCCGGAACCGCGCCACCAGCGTGTCGTCGTCGGCCAGATTGGTGACCAGCCCGGCCGTGTGCGGCAGCGGGTCGAGGTCGGCGAACGTCGCACCGCCCTTGAAGTCCACCAGCAGCAGGGCGAGCTGTTCGGGCGGGTGGTTGATCGCCAGGGACGTCACCAGGGTGCGCAGCATCTCCGACTTGCCCGAACCGGTCGCGCCGACGACGAGCCCGTGCGGTCCCATGCCGCCGAACGCCGACTCCTTCAGGTCGAGCAGCACGGGGGCGCCGTTGGGGCCCACGCCGATGGGGACGCGCAGGAAGTCGCTCTGGCTGCGCCGCCGCCACGTCCGCGCGGGGTCGAGGCGGGCCACGTCGGGCACGCCCAGGATCTCGGCGAGGCCGACCGTGGAGTGCAGTGCGGCGTCGGCCTCGTCGGCGGAGAGCCGGAACGGCGCCAGGGTGCGGGCGAGCGTGGTCAGTCGGGCGACCCCGGACCGGTCGGCGGTGCCCGCCAGCGGCACGTGCCCGGTCTCCGGGGAGGGGCCGACGTCCTCGCGCAGGGAGCCGTCGGCGTCGACGAGCAGCCGCAGGTCCACCGACTCGGGCTCCTCGCGCCGGTCCCCGACCAGCACGACGAGGTGGATGCCCAGGTCGGCCAGGGAGGGCACGGGGGGTTCGGCGGCCAGCCCGGACAGTGTCGACTGGTATTCGCCGTCGACGACGATGACGAGGCGGTCGCTGCCGGGGCCGGGAGGGCGGCCGTGGCGCCGCTGCCACTCGACGGTGCGCCGCTCGATCTCGGAGGCGAACAGTTCGGCGAACTCCACGGTGTTGTGGGCGACCAGCCGGGCGGGCAGCGGGCCGTCGGTGAGGTTCTCGGCCGCGTTGTGCGGCAGCCACTTGACCCAGTCCCACTCGGCGAGCAGCCGGGGGTGGCGGACCACGCCCAGGCGCACGTCCTCGGGCGCGGAGAAGGCGACGAGCTGGGCGACGAGGGAGCGCGCGAGGGAGCGTCCCACGGCGCGGTCCCCGACGATCGACACCACGCCCAGCTCCCGCAGGGGCAGGACCAGCGGCTCCTCGGGGACCTCGGCGTAGAGTCCCACGAGCTGTTCGGCGATGCCCCGGCAGACGGGGTCGTAGACGACGAGCGGGTTGGAGTCGTCCACGCGCAGGCTCAACGGCCGGGCCAGTGGGCGCACGCCCTCGCCGACCCGCAGGTGCAGGAAGTCCGGGTCGGCGGCGCGCCGCTCCCACCGGCGGGCGGGCAGCCGGACCAGGTCGGTGAGGTAGGCGGGCGCGGGGTGGCGGAACGCGCTGGCGCGGCGCTGCGTGGCGGCCACGTCCCGGATGGTCTCGCGGAGCTGGTCGAGGTAGTCGAGGTAGCGTTCGCGCTGCTCGCGGATGCGGCGGCGGGGACCGTTCTGCTGGGCGACGAACATGACGACCCCCACCGCGACGCTGGCCAGCATGATCATCAGTCCGGCGGCGGCGTACAGGGGCCGGTTGCCCAGGGTGATCGTCATGAGCAGCGATCCCGACCCGGTGATGATCGGCATGACGATCATCGCCGTGGAGCTGGTCGCCGGGGGGTTCTCCGGCAGTTGCGGCGGGGCGGCGATGACCAGGGGGCCCTCACCGGGATCGGGAACCGGGTGCCGCGCGGGGCGCTGCACCGGCGTCGTCGTCACAGAGAAGCCCTTTCGGTACTGGGGGAGTAGAGCACTGCTGTTGCTACGGTGATGATTCCGTTCGGTGTGCGCAAAGCGCAATTCTTTGCGTAGTCGCTGACGGAACGGACCAATCAGTCGTTGTCTTGACGATAGGTGGCGAATTCGTCGTGAGCGGATACTGCCGGGTGACGGTCGCGGGACCCGCGCGGTGGGCCGATCTCGCCCTGCCCAGCGGGGTCCCGGTGGCGGCCCTGTTGCCGCAGGTGCTCCGCGTGTGCTCTCCCGAAACGGAGGGGACGGAACCCGCCGGGTGGGTGCTGACCACGGTTGACGGCGAGGTCGTGGCCCCGGAGGGGACCCTTGCCGCGGCCGGTGTGCTCGACGGCGACGTGCTGCTGCTCCGCCGCGACGTGCGCCGGGTCCGGCCCGCGCACATCGACGACGTGCGCGGCGCGGTCGAGGACCGGGTGGACGAGACCGCGCGCATCTGGCGCTCCCGAACGACATTCACTTTCGGGGTGCTGCTGGCCGCAATCGGCCCCCTTCTGGTCTTGACAGTCATGCTTTTCGTCCACCCGTCGAGATTGAATCTTCTGGTCGCACCGGCGGGAATGGTGTTCTCACTCGTCGGAATGTGGGTGGCGTGCCGCCGTTCGATGTGGGTGTCCGCGCACTTCCTTCTGGTCGCGGCGGCGATCTGGGGGGCGTTGAGCACGGCGCTGCCGGTGCCGGTGGTCGCAGAGGACCCCGCGCCGGCCGTGGTGGCGGCGTTCGCCTGCGTGGGACTGCTGGTCGCGGCCGTGTGGGGGTGGCGGATCCACCCGCTGGCGCTGCCGTACCTGTCGGGGCTGGCGCTGGTCACGGTCGCGGTCGGCGCGGCGTGCGCGGTGAGCCTGTTCGTCGACGTCGCCCAGGCGGTCCGGGTCCTGGCGCTGCTGCTGGCGGTGTGCGTGGGCGTGCTGCCGCGGATCGCGCTCGCCCTGGGCGGACTGTCGAACCTGGACTACGAGGTCCGCCAGTCGGGGGCGGCCCCGGCCGAACGGTTCGAGGAGAGCCTGCGCGACAGCGACCTGCTGCTGCTCGGCACGGTCGTCGGCGCCGCGGTCGCGGCCACCGCCACCGTCCCGCTGCTCGTGTCCACCGGCAGACTGCCCGACCTGGTGCTGGCCGCGCTGGTCGGCCTGCTGCTCATCATGCGGTCGCGGTTCTTCGACCGGGTCGCCCACGTGCTGCCGCTGCGCCTGGGCGGGGTGGTGGCGCTGGCGGTGGTCGGCGTCACCGCGGCGGTGGACCGGCTGCCGGTGCTGCTGCCCTGGGTGCCGGGCATCGCCCTGGTGGTCGGGGTGACGGTCGCCGCGATCAGTTGGGTCGACCTGCCGGACGTGCCCCGCGCCAGCCTGCGCCGCCTCCTCAACGGCGTGGAGGTCGCGGTGGTGATGGCCCTGTGCGTGGCCCTGGCCTGGTCGATGGGCCTGTTCCGCCTGGTGGCGGCGGTGGCGGGGTGAGCGAGTCGACAGCCGCGGCCTTGTGGGTGGTGTTCGGTTCGGGTGCGGTGCCGGTTTCCCGCCGTTGAGAGGAGGTTTGGGTGGTGTCTGGTGGTCGGCGTTCGCGGTGGGTGCTGCCGTTGGCGGGGGCGGCTGCCGTGGCGGTGGCGGTGGCGGGAACGGTGGTGTGGCTGGGCAGGGGGACCGAGCACACCACGGCTGGGCCGCTC
>Ga0207864_1003744_pt1 | contig 12431 bp, 11 predicted proteins | sample HigsolmetaAR202D_FD_184834 | JGI IMG/M metagenome (GOLD analysis project Ga0207864, IMG submission 184834) | Ionic liquid and high solid enriched microbial communities from the Joint BioEnergy Institute, USA - AR20-2-D (SPAdes) (version 2) ...
GCGACCCGGAACGGCCGCCCACCACGGGCCTGGCCCCCGGATACCCGCAGCGGGCGCACCGCGTGGCCGCCCTGGCCGACCGGCTGGCCGTCGTGGTGCGCCTGGCCGACGACGCGGTCGCCCCGGAGCCGGGCGGGGCGCAGGAGGAGTCCCGCCGCGCCGCGCTGCGCCTGCTGGACCGGGCGGTGCGCCGCGCCCGGGTCGCCGCCTACTGCGCCGTCCTGGAGGCGCCGGGGGAAGGGCCTCAGGGTCGCCGGTGAGGAAACTCCGGGACACTTCAGGGTCTCCTCCCGATTCGTCCCGAGGCTCCGGGAAGAATAATCGTGACCATGGGAAACGCCGTGAATCCTGCGCAGCCTGTCGGGCCCGCCCAGATGCGCGCCTCCGACGCCGACCGCGACCGCGTCGCCGCGGTCCTCACCGAGGCCCTGGCCGACGGCCGCCTGACCCCGGAGGAGCACGCCGAGCGGCTCGACGCCCTCTACGCGGCCAAGACGCTGGGGGAGCTGGCGCCGCTCACCTCCGACCTGGGCGTCGTCCCGGCGGCCGCCCTCGCCGAGGACCTCCGCCCCTCCTCCGAGGGAGCGGAGAACATCGTCGCGGTGTTCGCCTCGGCCGAGCGCAGCGGACGCTGGCTGGTGGAGCCGCGCACCAACGCCTCCACGCTGTTCGGCTCGATCTCGCTGGACCTGCGCGAGGCGGTGCTGTCCCAGCGCGAGGTCGTCGTCCAGTGCGGGCTGGTCTTCGGCGACCTGAAGCTCACGCTCCCGCCCGGAGTGCGGGTCGTCAACCGGACGACGCCGATCTTCGGCGGGGTCGACCTCAAGAAGCTCGACTCGGCGGTCTCCCCCGACGCGCCCACCGTCCGCCTGACGGGCACGGTGATCTTCAGCTCCGTCTCCGCCCGGACCCGCGCCCCCGGAGAGAAGAAGTTCCCCTGGTCCCGTTGACCCCGCACCGGAATCCCCCACACCAAGAATCGAGGAACGCCACCATGGAGCCGGACCGCCTCCGCGCCTCTGACGCAGACCGGGAGCACAGCGCCGCGCGCATCCGCGAGGCGCACGCCGAGGGCCGTCTCGACCCGGACGAGCTGGACGAACGGCTGGACCGGGTGTACCGGGCCAAGACCCTCGGCGAACTGGCCGAGGTCACCCGCGACCTCCCCCCGGCCGGTACGTCGTCCGTGGTCGCCGGCGGCCCGGTGGGCATGTCGGTCTCCACCGAGGAGGCCCGCCGACTGGCGGCCGAGGGGCAGGGACGGGAGACGATCTCCGCGGTGTTCGGCGGGGTCGAACGCGGCGGACGCTGGCTGGTCGAACCGCACACGAGCGTGTCCGTGCTGTTCGGCGGGGTGGACCTCGACCTGCGCGAGGCGGTGCTGGCGCAGCGCGAGGTCGTCGTCCAGTGCGCGGTGGTGTTCGGCGGCCTGTCGATCACGGTGCCGCCCGGTGTCCGGGTGACCAGCCGGGCCAACGCCTTCATGGGCGGGATCGACCTGAGCAAGGTGGAGAGCGCCACCGACCCGAACGCCCCCACGATCCGGATCACCGGCACCTGCCTGATGGGCGGCATCGACGTGCGGACCAAGGCGCCCAAGAAGCAGCGGCCACCGCTGACCCCGGCACACCGTGACATGGGACACACCGCAGCCGACTGACGGCGGCTTCCCCCCGGTGAACAGGGAGTGAGCGGTCGGGGGGCGTCCGGTGCCCGGGTCCGTGCCCGGCGGCCCGGCAGAGTACCGTAGAGCCGTCATGACTTCTGCGAATTCCGTGCCCGAAACGCTTCTGGTGACGGTTACCGGCAGGGACCGCCCAGGCATCAGTGCTCGGCTGCTGAGCACCCTGTCGGTCTTCCCCGTCACCATCGCCGACCTGGAGCAGGTCGTCATCGGCGGGCGCCTGCTGCTGGGCGCCCTGCTGGCGGTCGACGAGCGGGTCGCTCCCGGCGTCCGCCGTGAGCGGCTGTTCGAGGAGATCCGCTCGGCCGTCTCCAAGCTCGCCGTCGACCTGGACATGGTCGTCGACTTCTCGGGCGACGGCGAACGGGTCCGGCCCGACGGGAACCGGCTCGACGTCACGATCATGGGCGCTCCGCTGCGTCCGGGCGCCGTCGGGGCGATCGCCTCCTGCGTGGCACGGGCGGGAGCCAACATCGACCGCATCGAACGGCTGGCGAACTATCCGGTGACCGCGCTGTCGCTGTCCCTGGCCGGGGCCGACATGGAGCAGCTCCGCGCCGACCTGGCCCTGGAGGCCGTCACCCAGTCGGTCGACGTGGCCGTGCAGCCCAGCGGACTGCACCGGCGCTCCAAGCACCTCGTGGTGATGGACGTCGACTCCACCCTCATCCAGTGCGAGGTCATCGAACTGCTGGCCCAGTACGCGGGCTGCGGCGACGAGGTCGCCCGGGTCACCGAGGAGGCCATGCGCGGCGAGCTGGACTTCGAGGAGTCCCTGCGCCGCCGGGTCGCCCTGCTGAAGGGCCTGGACGCGAGCGTGCTGGAACAGGTGCGCGAGAAGATGGTGCTCACCCCCGGAGCGCGCACCCTGATCCGCACCCTCAAGCGGCTCGGCTACGAGTGCGCGATCGTCAGCGGCGGGTTCACCCAGCTCACCGACTACCTGGTGGAAGAGCTCGACATCGACTACTCGGCGGCCAACGTCCTGGAGATCGTCGACGGCAAGCTCACCGGCGAGGTGGTGGGGCCGATCATCGACCGCAGGGGCAAGGCCGAGGCGCTCAAGCGGTTCGCCGCGGAGGCGGGGGTGCCGCTCAGCCAGACCGTGGCGATCGGCGACGGCGCCAACGACCTCGACATGCTCCAGGCGGCCGGGCTGGGCGTGGCGTTCAACGCCAAACCGGTGGTGCGCGCCCACGCCGACACCTCGGTGAACGTGCCCTACCTCGACACCGTGCTCTTCCTGCTGGGCATCTCCCGCGAGGAGGTGGAGGCCGCCGACCGCGTCGGCCTCCCGCAGTGATCCCGGCGCCCGCGCCGTCCGGGTACGCGGTGCGGGCCGCCGCGCTCAGTTGAGCAGTCTGAGCCTTCCCGTCCCCGGGGCGGCGTAGAGCCACTCGACCTCCAGGTCGACCAGGGCCGCCGTGGCCGGGGGGAAGGACAGGTAGCCGGAGTCGGTGTCGAACGCCGCGGCGAGCTGCGCCACCGTCGGGTTGTGGCCGACCAGGAGCAGCGTGCGCACGTCCGGGTCGACCAGGGAGACCAGGTGCAGTGCGGTGTCCAGGTCGGCGGTGTACAACTGCGCCTCGAAGTCGACCTCGGGGGTGCAGGGCAGCTCCTGCGCGACCAGCTCCCAGGTCTGGCGGGTGCGCTTCGCGGTGGAGCAGAGGACACGGTCGGGCAGCAGCCTCTCGCGCGCCAGCAGCGCGCCCACCGCCCGGGCCTGTCCGCGCCCCTCTCCGGTGAGCGGGCGTTCGATGTCGGGCAGCGAAGCGGAGTGCTCTGCCTGGGCGTGGCGCAGCACGATCAACCGGCGGTTCATGACGCGACCACCGTTGCCACCACGGCCAGCAGGGCGATGAACGCCACCATCACACCGACGAGGACGGCGAGCCCCTTCATACCGGTCATGCGGTCAGTCTGCCACGTGGTGGGGGCCGTTCCCAGTTCGGCTCCAGGTTGCCGCCCCGCGGGGGCGTCGCGCCGGGAAGGGGAGCCGCGTGCTTCCCGGCGCGACGGGTCGTCGGCCGACGGTCACTCCTGGGACGGGGTGGCCCCTCCCTGGCCCACCGGGGCCGGGTCCGCGCCGTCGGCTCCGGTCTGGGCGGAGAGCGCCGGGTCCGGCGTCTCCGTCCGCTGTCCGGCCGTGTCCTCGGCGAGGCCGTCCGTGCCGCGCCGCTTGCCCCACGTGATGGCGCCGACGAGGACGACCACCGCGACGGCGGTCACCCCGATCCGCAGCGCGAGGTTGTCGGCGTAGATGACCACGCTGGGCGCGATCAGCAGGGCGACCAGGTTCATCACCTTGAGCAGCGGGTTGATGGCCGGGCCGGCGGTGTCCTTGAAGGGGTCGCCGACCGTGTCGCCGATGACGGTGGCCTCGTGCGCCTCCGACCCCTTGCCGCCGTGGTGGCCCTCCTCGACGAGCTTCTTGGCGTTGTCCCAGGCCCCGCCGGAGTTGGCGAGGAACACCGCCATGAGCGCCCCGGCGGCGATGGCGCCGCCCAGGGACGCGCCCAGCGGGGCGTAGCCGAGGGCGAAGCCGACCGCGATGGGGGTGAGCACCGCGAGCAGTCCGGGGATGACGAGCTCCCGCAGCGAGTCGCGGGTGCAGATGTCGACGACCCGGCCGTACTCGGGCTTCTCGGTGCCGTCCATGATGCCGGGACGGCTCCGGAACTGCTCGCGGACCTCGTAGACGACGCGGCCGGCGGCGCGGCCCACCGCCATGATGGCCAGTCCGGAGAACAGGAACACCACGGCCGCGCCGACGATCACGCCGACGAGGACGTCGGGCCGGTCGACGGAGAGGCTGAACTCCGCGGCGCCCAGTTCGGCCTCGACCGCGGTGCGGAACGCGCCGAACAGCGCGGTGGCGGCGAGCACCGCGGTCGCGATCGCGATGCCCTTGGTGATCGCCTTGGTGGTGTTGCCGACCGCGTCGAGGCTGGTCAGCACGTCGGCTCCGGAGCCCTCCACGTCCCCGGACATCTCGGCGATGCCCTGGGCGTTGTCCGCGACCGGGCCGAAGGTGTCCATGGCCACGATCACCCCGACGGTGGTGAGCAGCCCGGTTCCGGCCAGCGCCACCGCGAACAGGCTGACGGTGACGTTGCCCGCGCCGAGCAGGAAGGCCGCGTAGACGGCTCCGGCGATGAGCAGCGCGGAGTAGACGGCCGACTCCAGGCCCACGGAGATGCCGGAGAGCACCACGGTGGCCGGTCCGGTCCGGGAGCTCTCCCCGATCTCGCGGACCGGGCGGCGGGTGGTCTCGGTGAAGTAGCCGGTGAGCAACTGGATCGCGGCGGCGAGCAGCAGGCCGATGAGGACCGCGCCGATCGCGACGATCCGCGGGTCGCCGTCCACGGCGGCGATCTCCGGGGAGACGCCCTCCAGGTCGGCGAAGGAGGCGGGCAGGTAGAGCAGGGCCGCGCCCACCACCAGGACGGCGGAGATGACCGCGGAGATGAAGAAGCCGCGGTTGATCGCCGCCATGGCGTTGGCGTCGCGGGCGCGGGGCGCCACCACGAAGATGCCGATGATCGCGGTGATGACGCCGATCATCGGCACCAGCAGCGGGAAGACCAGTCCTTCGACGCCGAAGGCGACCCGGCCCAGGACGAGGGAGGCGACGAGGACCACCGCGTAGGACTCGAACAGGTCCGCGGCCATTCCGGCGCAGTCGCCGACGTTGTCGCCCACGTTGTCGGCGATGGTCGCCGCGTTGCGGGGGTCGTCCTCGGGGATGTGCTGTTCGACCTTGCCCACCAGGTCGGCGCCGACGTCGGCGGCCTTGGTGAAGATGCCGCCGCCGACCCGCATGAACATCGCCAGCAGGGCCGCGCCGAAGCCGAAGCCCTCCAGCACCAGCGGGGCGTCCGAACGGTAGAGCAGGACCACGACGGCCGCACCGAGCAGCCCCAGGCCCACGGTGAACATGCCGGCCACGCCGCCGGTGCGGAAGGCGATCCGCATGGCGGAGCGCTCCTCTCCCGCGCGCGCGGCCGCGGCCACCCGGACGTTGCCGCGCACGGCGAGCCACATGCCCAGGAAACCGGTCACCGCGGAGAAGAGCGCGCCCACCGCGAAGAAGATCGAACGCCCCCACCGGACCGCCTCCGAGTCCGCCGGGAGCAGCAGGAGCAGCAGGGGAATGACAACGACGAAGACGGCCAGGGTGCGGAACTGGCGTTTGAGGTAGGCCGCCGCACCCTCCTGGACAGCCCTGGCGATGTTCTGCATCCGTTCCGTGCCCTGGTCGGCGGCGAGCACCTCGCGTACCAGCGCCCCCGCGACGGCGAGCGCGAGCAGCGCCACCGCCAGGACCACGACGACCAGTGTGAAGTCCATGCCGTGCAGAGCGAGTCCTGCGCCGCTCTCCGCGGCGAGGTTGAGCCCGGTCAATCCGTCCTCCTCCAGACGGGCAGGGCCCCGCATGCGTTCCCGTACCGCCGTCCGGGGCGGCCCGGACCGTTCGCCCGGGAACTCGTCAGGCGGGGTCTTGCCGGTGCCTCCATGGTCGAGAAAATCCCTATCGTTTCCGCCGGGTTAACGGTCGATGTGCCGGGAGTCTACGCATCGTTACCCGAAAATGTGAGGGCCCAAAGACGCTTTCCCAGAAAACCCCGGAAGCTGTAACCCGATGGCGACCCAGAAAAAGCGACACTCTCGCCTGAAGGAGGATTTATTTCGCTTTTCGCACTTTTTTCGCAAATGCGGAGAAAGGTGATAAAAGACGCATAAGGAACGTGCGTCACAAAAGACGGCGGCCGTCAGACGACCGGCCACCGTCAAGGCAATCAGAACCGCGCCCCGCGCGCGGCGTTTCCCGGGCGATGTGACTGGCTACACAGCAGACCCGCGGGTGAGCCGGAGCCCGGCCGGGTCGATCCGGTCCGCCTCCCCGCTCTCGACCCGCTCCGCAGCCGCCCGCGCGTACGCGACGACCCCGGGGGCGTCCACCCCGTGCGGGGCGTCGGCGCCGTACCCGGCCACCCGGTCCGCTCCCCGGCGCAGCAGCCGGGCCGCGCCCACGGCGTTGCCGCGCTGGGCGTGCGTGAACCCCACGGCCACCTGGGCCAGCCCGCGCCACAGCTCCCGTTCGGGCCCCTCCGCCGACTTCCACACCGCCTCCAGCACCTCGTGGGCGTGGAAGGCGTACCCCTGCTCCAGCAGCCGCTGGGCCTCGGCCAGCCCTTCGGCGGGGGTGAACACCGCGTCGTCCGGGATCCGGGGCACGCCCACGGCCCCGTACGGCAGCGGACGCCCGTAGCGGTCCCGGGGCCGCTGGTTCTGCGCCCGGCCGTCGGCCGCGCGGTCCCGGTCCTCACGTGCCTGGTTCGTCATCGGAAAGCCACTCCACGAGCAGTGCGGTCACCTGGTCAGGGCACTCCTGGTGGGGGAAGTGCCCGGCCTCCTCCACGAGCCGCAGCCGGTAGGGGGCGCGCACGTACCGCTCCTGTCCGTGCACCGTCGAGGGCAGGACGAGGGGGTCCGCGGCGCCGTGGACGCACAGCGTGGGAACGGTGCTGGGCTCGCTCATACGCCGCAGGTAACGATAGCCGTCCGGGCGCAGCCGGGACCGGAAGAGCCACCGGTAGTACTCCAGGGAGCAGTGCGCCACCAGGGGGATCCGGAACGCCTCGCGGAAGTTCCGCTCGGTCCGCTCGTCCGGCCAGCCAGGGCGCGACCAGCGGTGCAGCATGCGCGCCACGGCCTCGGCGCCATCGGCCACCAGGCGGCGCTCCGGCAGCAGCGGCAGTTGGAAGCCGAGCAGGTCCCGCACGGCCCACCCCTGGTGCCAGTTGGTCCGCAGCGCGGTGACCAGGCGCACCGGATGCGGCGCCGACAGCACCGCCAGCCTGCGCACCGCCCGGGGGTGGCAGACGCTCATCGTCCACCCGGCCAGGCCGCCCGTGCCGTGGCCGACCACGGCCGCGTCGGGCTCGCCCAGCACCCGGACCAGCCCGGCGATGTCGGAGGCCGCCGTCAACAGGTCGTACCCCCGCGGCGGCTTGTCGCTGGCGCCGTAGCCGCGCAGGTCCACCGCCACCGCGCGGTAACCGGCCCCGGCCAGCGCGGTGAGCTGCCGTTCCCAGGCCCACCAGAACTGCGGGAAGCCGTGCAGCAGCAGGACCAGCGGCCCCGCTCCGGCCTCGACCACGTGGAACCGGGTACCGCCGGCGCTGACCGTCCGGTGGGTCCACGGGCCGTCGATCAGGACCACCGACTCGTCGGGAGCGCCGCTGACGCGGCTGGTCACTGCTGTGCGGCGGGCTCGCGGCGCAGCACAGCCTTGGTTCTGTCGAAGGTCTCCTTGGTGCGCGGCATGCCCTGGACCTTCCGGTAGGAGAGGAAGCCGAACAGGCCGAGGAGGACCGCGACGAGCACGTAGAAGAGGGTGACGCTCAGGAAGGCCAGCCACCCGGGCAGCCCCACGAGGTCGACCAGCACGAGGGCGAGCGTCACGGAGCCCATGACGAGGATGAGGTGCGCGACCAGCGCGGCGACCACGAACAGCCCCGTCCCCTGGGCGACCCTGCGGGCGTCCGCGGCGAGCTCCGTCCGGGCGAGTTCGAGTTGCAGGCTCACCAACTGGCCGAGGTGACCGGTCACCTCGGAGGTGAGTTCCCCCAGCGAACGCTCGGAAGCGTCGACGTCCACCGGTTCCCGGCCCTCTGTGTTGGTTTCGGACACCGAGGCGACTCCTTCCGTCGGACACACTTCTTGGGAATCTTCCCACAGTTCCCCGGGGACGGCCCCTGCGGCGCCGACATGTCCGCACACGTGTCCCGGCACCGCGGGGAACACGGCCGCCGACGCGGGAGGCCACCCGGTTGCGCCCCTCTCCACTACCCGGACGTAGGGTTCGTAACGTGAACGCTGTGCCGACCGATCCCCTGATGCGGATCGCCGAACTCCCCGAGGTCGCCCGGGCCGTCGACGAGACCCGCGGCCTCGTCGACCTGTTGATCGGGCAACGGGTGCTGCGCCGCCGCGGCAGCGACGTCTCGATGGAGGCCGCCCTGCGCGGGGCGCGCGCCTCGGCCGTGCTCGAAGGAGCCGACGCCACCCTGGAGCAGGTGCGCTCGGGGGAGAGCGAGGACCCCCGGGTCAAGGGGTCGCTGCGGGTCTCCGGGGAGCTGGGGCTGCTGGTGGAGACCTGGGCCAAGGCGCCCCGCCAGGTCCTGGCCCGGCTGCACGTGCTGGCCGCGGCCGACGCGGTCGCGCCCGAGGCCCTGGGGCGACCCCGCCGCGCCGGGGAGGAGGTGTCCGACCCGCTGGGGATCGGCGCGCCGCCGAGCGCGGCCGAGGTCGCCGTCCGGCTGGAGGCCCTGGCGTCCCTGCTGGCCACGCCGACCGACGCGCCCGCCCTGGTGGTCGGCGCGGTGGTGCACGGCGAACTGCTGGCGCTGCGCCCCTTCGGCTGGGGCGACGGCATCGTCGCGCGGGCGGCGGAGCGGCTGACCCTGATGGAGCGGGGCCTGGACCCCAACTCGCTGGTGCCCACCCAGTTGGGGCACGAGCAGCGCCGCGCGGAGTACGTGCGCGCGCTGCACGGCTACCTGACGGGGACCCCCGAGGGCGTGTCCGGCTGGGTGGTGCACTGCGCCCAGGCGGTCATGGACGGCGCGCGCGACTCCCTGGCCACCTGCGAGGCCATCCGGCGCGCCTCCGGCCGCTCCTGAACCGGGCCGGACCGCGGGCGCAGAGCCGACACACACGGCGAGGGGGCGACCTCCGACCTTTCCCTGTGCGGGAAATGTCCGGAGTGTCGCCCCGCCACGTCAAACCGGGTTAACATGCGTGCATTATCACTAGTCCGGCCAGGTGTCGGCCTGGTCTGGACGGGCCGCTCTCGGCGGTGATGCGTGGGTGCCCGGTCGGCGTGTCCGACAGGTTCTTCCCGTCGCCTACTTCCTTTCTATGCCCGGCAGGGAACTCTGGAAAGAGGCCGGAGGACCATTTTTTCGTCAAGTGGGCAAAGTACCGGGATAACTTTGCGTATATCATCTATTATCCGAAGGACCGGCCCGGTGGGACGGCGGAAAACCGCCTGACGCGTCCGTCCGGGACGGCGCGTCCGCCGGTCGGCCCCTTCGCGTACGGACCTCTCCGGATACGGAACCGGCTCTTCCCCCCGGAGCCGGGCCGTCGGACGGCCCCCGCCTTCCCCCCTGGCGGGGGCCGTCGTCCCCTTCCCGGCTCCGCCCCGCTCCGCACGTTGTCCACAGCCGACGGATTCGGCTTTCCCCGTCCCGTGCGACCGCGCGAGCGTGGAGACAGCACACCCGCAGTCCCCGGGAGGTCCGCCATGCCGTCCGCCGAGTCCGCCCGTCCCCTGGTCGTCACCGACGACACCGTTCTCCTCGACGACCTGCTGCGCCTGGCCGCCGCGGCCGACACCGAGGTCACCGCGGTCTCCTCGGCGGCGCGCACCGGCCGCTACTGGTCCGAGGCCCCGCTGGTGGTCGTGGGGGCCGACCTCGTCGGCGCCCTGGCCGACGCCGAACCGCCCCGGCACCCCAACGTGGTGGTGGTCGGCCGCGCGCCCCTCCCCTGCGCCGTCCCGGACGTCGGCGTCTACGCCGACGCGATACGGATCGGCGCCCGCGACGTCCTCACCCTGCCCGACGCCGAACAGCAGATGGTGGAGCTGCTGACCGAGCCCGCGGAGCACGCCGCGGGGGAGGCTCCGGTCGTCGCGGTGGTCGGCGGGCGGGGCGGCGCCGGGGCCAGCCTGCTCGCCGTGGCGCTGGCGCTGGCCGGACGCCGTGCCCGGCTGCGCACCGCACTGCTCGACGCCGACCCCCTGGGCGGCGGCCTCGACCTGCTGCTCGGCGCCGAGCACGCGCCCGGCTCCCGGTGGGAGGAGTTCAGCGACCGCCAGGGGCGGATGGTCTGGTCGGCGCTGCGCGACACGCTGCCCCACGCCCACGGCATCCCCGTGGTGACCTGGAACGCGCGCCGCCCGTGCACCCCCGTCCCCCCGGCGGCCATGCGCACGGTGCTCGGCGCGGCCGCACGGGGGTGCCAGCTCCTGGTCGCCGACCTGCCGCGGGCACTGGACGCCGCGGCGGCGGAGGTGCTGCGGCGGGCCACCGTCACCCTGCTGGTGCTTCCCGCCGACGTCTACTCGGTGGTGGCCGCCGAACGGCTCGTCCCCCTGCTCCGCGAGTCCGTGGCGGACCTGCGCCTGGTGGTGCGCGGCGCCTCCCCCGACGGCCTGTCCGCCCAGACGGTCGCCGCCGTCCTGGGCCTGCCCCTGGAGGGGGAGCTCGCCGACGAGCCCGGCCTGGACCGTCTCCTGGAGCGCGGCGACACCCCGGCCAACCGGCCCCGCTCCCCGCTCGCGTCGTTCGGCGACGCCTTCGTGGCCCGGCTGTGCAGCGCCCCGGTGCTGCCGGCATGAGCGGCCCCCGTCCGTCCTCCGGCCGTCCCGGCGCCCGGCTGCTCGACGCGGTCCGCGCCCGGCTGGTGCGCGACGCCGCCGAGCCGACCCTCGCCGCGGTGGCCGCCGCGGTCCGCGCCGAGGGCGCCACCCTGGGCGACGCCGAGGTCCTGGCGCTCTCCCGCACCCTCCGCGCCGACCTGGCGGGCGCCGGGCCGCTGGAGCCCCTGCTCGCCGACCCCGGGATCACCGACATCCTCGTCAACGGCCCCCGCGAGATCTGGGTGGATGACGGCTCCGGACTGCGCCGGGTCGACGACGTCGGGTTCGCCGACGAGGACGCGGTGCGCCGCCTGGCGCAGCGGCTGGCCGCGCAGGCCGGGCGGCGGCTCGACACGGCCGTGCCGTGGGTCGACGCGCAACTGGCGTCGGGGGCGCGGCTGCACGCGGTGCTGCCCCCGGTGTCGCCCGAGGGCACCCGCCTGTCGCTGCGGCTGCCCCGGCACCGGGCGTTCACCCTCGCCGAGCTGGTCGGCTCCGGCGCGCTGCCTCCCGCCGGGGCGCTCCTGCTGCGCTCCCTGGTGGAGTCCCGGTGCCCGTTCCTGATCTCCGGCGGCACCGGGACCGGCAAGACCACCCTGCTGTCCACGCTGCTCTCCCTGGCCAGCCCCACGGAGCGGCTGGTCCTCGTCGAGGACTCCGCGGAGCTGCGCCCCGAGCACCCCCACGTGGTCCGGTTGCAGTCGCGTCCGCCCAACATCGAGGGCAGGGGCGGGGTGGAGCTGGACCAGTTGGTCCGCCAGGCGCTGCGGATGCGCCCCGACCGGCTGGTCGTCGGCGAGGTGCGCGGCCCGGAGGTCGTCTCCCTGTTGCAGGCCCTCAACACCGGCCAGGAGGGCGGGGCGGGCACGCTGCACGCCAACACCGCCGCCGACGTGCCCACCCGGGTCGAGGCGCTGGGGTGCGCGGCCGGGCTGAGCCGCGAGGCCGTGCACAGCCAGCTCGCCGCGACCCGCGCGATCGTGGTGCACCTGGTCCGCCGGCCGGGCGGTCCGCGCCGGGTGGCGCAGTTGTGCGTGCTGCGCCGCGCCCCCGACGGCACGGTCACGGCGGTGCCCGCGGTCACCTTCCCCTCCGGGGGCGATCTGCGGCGCGACGCCGCCTTCGCGGAGCTGCACGACCGGCTCGGTCTGGGAGCGGGGAGGCGGCGGTGACCCTCCCGACCGGCTGGGCCGTCCCCTGCGGCGCGGTGCTGTGGCTGACCGGCTGCCTGGGCTGCGCCGTGGCGGCAGCGCTGCCGTCTCCCCCCGAGCTGCGGCTGCGGTCCCTCGCCGCGCCGTGCGGCCTCCGCCCGCC
>Ga0207864_1003745_pt1 | contig 12428 bp, 9 predicted proteins | sample HigsolmetaAR202D_FD_184834 | JGI IMG/M metagenome (GOLD analysis project Ga0207864, IMG submission 184834) | Ionic liquid and high solid enriched microbial communities from the Joint BioEnergy Institute, USA - AR20-2-D (SPAdes) (version 2) ...
CATCGTTTCAGCTCCAGCATGACCTCTCGGGCCAAGAGTAAACCACGGCGTCGTCCAGTCAACGAATCATCCGAGACACGACAACTAGGCATCACCCTGAACCATATTCCGTACAAGGGCGATGGCCCGATGCTGGCCGATCTGCTGGCCGACCGGCTGAGCTTCGGCGCCCTGCTTGCAAGCTCGATCACGGGCCAGATCGAGGCAGGGCAACTGCGCCTGCTGGCCGTCTACTCCGACAAGCGCCATCCGTCATTCCCCGACGTGCCGACACTTACCGAGGCCGGCGTACCCGTGGTTCAGCTAAGCTTTGGCGGGTTGCTTGCGCCGGCCGGTACATCCAAGGAAGTGGTGGCCATCCTTGAGTCGGCCTGCGAAAAGGCCGCTGCGTCGGAGGAGTACCTGGACTGGGCGAAACGTGCCAACCAGGTCATCGACTTCCAGAACGGCGTGAAATTCCGTGAGCGCATGCAGGCCGACAGCGAACAACAAGCCGCAACCTTGAAACGGCTGGGGCTGGATGCGAAGTGACCCAGGGCGCACTGCTGCGCCAGAGCACGGCGCGCAGGAGCATGCGTGACAGCCGTATACAGGCGTGCGTATGCGGACTATTCGGTAACCACGGGTTGCAGGGCTAACCCGATCAGCTCACGCTGGCTGGAGACACCCAGCTTGCGATAGAGCCGCTTCACGTAAGTCTGCACGCTGCTCAGCTGCAACCCCATGGTCTTGGCAATCGTTTCCGATTCGCGGCCGCTCAACACATTGCGTAGCAGTTCGCGCTCGCGGCGGGTGAGTTCGGGATGCAGACGGGCGACACGCTCGGTCACGAACTGCGGCAGTTCGTTTTCGTAGACGTGGGAGTTGTAATGCAGGCGCAGCAGCTGCATGAGCAGCGGCGCCATGCCCTCGATGAAGTCGATCTCGCGCTGCGAGAACACGCCGTACTCGCGCCCCCGATAGAAATTCAGCGACAGCCAGCGCCGGCCATCAAACATCGACAACAGCGCCAGCCGCTCGGAGATCTTCGGCAGTTCGTAGCAGATGCGACGGTAATCAGGATTCTCGATTTCTTCGCGCGACTGGTGATGCACGAAGATGTTCTTCGCGCCCTGGGGACGCGCCCCTTCGACACTCATGACGTTGCGATTGCCGTCGAGCGAATAAAAGCGCCAAGCGTAGCTGTGCGAGATCGTGGGCAACTCTGGCGTCCGGGCGCGATCGGCAAACGAGATGATCTGGGGTGCCTCGCCATCCTGATAGGCGAATATCGTGCACTGGGCAACGGGCACCTCGGATGAAATCGCCTGCAAGAGCTCGCTGGCAATGGCCTTGGCGGGCAGCGAACCTACCCGCCCAAGCATACTGGCCACCTGCGCGACACTGAACTGGAAGTCGGAACTGACGGTTCTGAGTGGCCAGTACGTCATTGCCGTCCTCCTTCTGGTCAGGCGTGCGAGCGGTTATGCCGAAGCGTGGAGCCACGCGGCATGCTTCGGTGCACGCTTCGTCTTCGCCCATTCTTCAAGCATGTCCCACTTCACTTCGTCGAGCTGCTTGTACATGTCGGGCGTGCCGGTGTTGTACGCAAGCTCCAGACGGTGGCCGCTGGGGTCGTAGAAGTAGATCGACTTGAAGATGGTGTGATCGGTAGGACCAACCACCTCAATGCCGTCGGCCTCCAGACGCGCCTTGACATCCAGCAGCTCCTGCTCGGAGTCGACCTCGAGCGCCAGATGCTGTGTCCAGGCGGGCGTGTTCGGGTCGCGGCCCATCTCCGGCTTGGTGGGCAGCTCGAAGAATGCCAGCACGTTGCCGTTGCCTGCATCCAGGAAGATGTGCATGTACGGATCGGGTTCCTTGGTGGAGGGAACCTTGTCTTCGGCAATGGCAAGGACGAAGTTCATCTTCAGGTATTTCTGGTAGAACTCGACCGTTTCCTTGGCATCCTTGCAGCGATACGCAACGTGGTGAATGCGCTTGATCAGACTCATGGTCAACTCCTTGTACAAATGTACTTACAAATCGCTCAGTGCCGATTCGGCAAGCTCGATGAACCGCTGCGCATCACCCATTTCATTGGCTGCCAGCAGCGCGAGCTTTACAAGAAACAGTTCGGACTTCTCGGGGGTTGCGCGGTCGATGGCAACGGCCAGCGCGTCGTAAACCTTTTCCAGGTCGGGGATGGACAATGCCGTCATGTGGTGCTCCTTGATCATTCGTGTCCCAGCGCAGTTTGAACAGCCGACCGCAACCGATCGGGCGAAAGGGTAAGCCAGCGTGCGCACACATGCTGGTCGGGACGTACCAGATAGGCAGCGCCATCTCCGATCACGCCATACTTCGCCCGGAAACGCCCACCCGGATCGGGCAGCACCAGATCCGCACCCTGCACCTGCGCGGAGGCGTCGTGCCGGATGGCGATGACCTTGAACGGAATTCCGCGAGCGCGGATGCGTTCGATCTCTTCCAGCAGCCCTGGTGCAAGGGCAGCATCGGTGAAGAAATCGAGCAGGTAGAAGGAGGCCCCCAGGTGATCGAAGAAGTATCCGGCATCGCCCAGGTACACGTTATTGAGTGGCGCCCCGTCGCGCGGACCGCCACGGAACAGATTGTCGTCGTCACCGCGCGAATTCAGCACGGAATCGGCATAATCGTGCGGACGCGAGGTACGCCAGTGGAACAATGGCCTGACAAATTCGGTCTTCAGCGACAGCGACAGCACCGCATCGCGCAACAGGCGGAACCCGCGCGTAGGCGGCGTCATGAAACGCGTGCTCTTGCCTGCCTCATCGATGATTTCACGCGCTGCGGCAACACGTTCGCCCGAGTACGAGGGCAACAGGCGCGGGCCGGCCCATCCATGGATGGTGAAGGCCAGTTTCCAGATCAGGTCGTGGGCGTCCTGCCAGCCGGTATTCGCGCCGCGCACGCCGAAGATGGGCAGCATGTGCGCGGCGTCGCCCGTGAAGACGACGCGGCCATGCACATACTCGGGAAGGGTAAGCGCCCGCGCGGAGTACACCGAGCACCAGTCGAGTTCCCACTGCGGATTCTCGACGCCGATCATCCTGAGCTGGGCATCGATGCGTGCCTTGAGCGACTCGGGGCGCAATGCCTCTTCGGGCGACTCGCCTTCGGGCAGCTGGTAGTCGACGCGCCAGATACCTTGGGGCTCGCGATGCATCAGCACCGTATTGCCCGGATTCCACTCAGGATCGAAGAACGCGAGGCGTTCGGTGGGAAGGTCGAGGTCGATCCGGATATCGGCAATCACGAAACGGCCTTCATACGAATCGCCTTCCATTTTCAGGCCCATCATGCTGCGGATGCCTGAACGCGCGCCATCGGCCGCGACTACCCAGTCGGCCTCCTGCGTATAGGGACCTTCGGGCGTGTCGACCTCGAGCCGTACGCCACGGGCGTCCTGCTGCACGTCGATCACCTTGTTGCCCCAGCGCATCTCGATCAGCGGATTGGCCTCAACCGCATCAACCAGAAACTCTTCCAGGTACTGCTGCTGCAGGTTCAGCATGGGAAAGAAGCGATCATCGGGATCGTGCGGAGCTTCCATGCGGAATACGCGCTGCCCGCGGTAATAGGAATTGCCGAAACGCCAGGGCAACCCGGCCTTCGACACGCGGTCGGCCACGCCAACCTGCTGCAGGATTTCCATTGAACGGCGGGTGAAGACGATAGCCCGACTGCCGTGTGACACCTGCAGCTCGGCTTCGAGCAGGACGCAGGGGATGTTGTAGCGGGCAAGGTCAAGCGCCGCCGACAGGCCAATCGGCCCGGCACCGACGATGACTACTGGCACGCGCGCAGGTGCGCCAGCAACCTTCGACGGCACCCAGGCCGGGTGGACTTTGTACTCGTAGTAAATCGATCGACGCGGTTCAGTTTCGGGTCGATGCATCGTGTGATGCCTCCATTTAGTGTTGACTCATGCAGCACGCGGGGCTGCTCCAACACTAAAAACTTTATAGAGCTAGCTTGCATCACACGTCCTGAAAAGGGAACAACTATTTGAGCGAAGCTTGACCCCGATCAAACGCGACTGAGGGTTTGCCCTGATATGGCGAGACCCGGTCTCATCCCAGACGGCCCGCGCGAAAATCCTCTACCGCCTGGTAGATCTCTTCCTCGCTGTTCATCACGAATGGACCGTACTGGACAATGGGCTCGTTCAGCGGGCGACCTGCGATGAGCAGCACGCGGGCCTCGGCAGCAGCACGCAGGATGACCCCGTCGGCATCGTTGCGGTTTTCGAGGATTGCCATCTGTTGCGTGAGCACGTGGCGCCCTTCGATGTCGACTTCGCCACGGTATACATATACGAAGGCGTTGTGACCGGCGGGAAGGGCCTGGGAAAACTGCGCGCCTGCGGACAGATGCACGTCCAGGTACAGCGGTTCAGTTATTTCGCGCTCGACTGCCCCCCGGATACCGTGGCTTTGCCCGGCGATGACCGTCACCGAGACGCCCTCGTCGGTGGTGAACCTAGGCAGTTCGGCGTTGGGAATGTCGCGATACCAGGGCGTGCACATCTTGGCGCGGGCGGGAAGATTCAGCCACAGCTGGAATCCTTCCATTACGCCATCTTCCTGCTGGGGTATCTCGGAGTGGATGACGCCCCGGCCGGCAGTCATCCATTGCACGTCACCGTTTTGCAGCAGGCCTTCATGCCCCGCGCTGTCACGATGCCGCATGCGGCCCGCAATCATGTAGGTCACGGTTTCGAAGCCGCGATGCGGATGATCCGGGAAGCCGGCAATGTAGTCGTGCGGGTTGTCGCTGCCAAAGGCATCAAGCATCAGGAAGGGGTCGAGCCGACGCTGCAGACGGTGTGTCAGCACGCGGGTGAGACGGACGCCTGCGCCGTCCGTGGTGGGCTGCCCCACCACGATCTGTTCGACCTGCCGCGAGCGGTTGACCGCGTCGGGTGCCACGGTTGGTGCCAGGACGTGAGTATTCATGACATTTCCTTCAGACCATAGAGCGGGTTGACTTATCCGACACGTCTGGGCTGGCGTGTCGTCGCTGTATGCTCACTGTATGCCCATTCCCGCTAGAGAAAAATCCCTGCATTTGCATCACGTTGTTCCAGCTATGAAACAATAGCCATGTGCCGGATGCGTCACGTGACGCCCATGCTGCACTCGCAGTGGGGCCACACAGTTGTGTGCCTTTCGCGTTTTCAACAGAGATAGTCATGCAAGCTTCCAGAACCAAGTGGATCGTCACGGCAATCGTCCTCGCTGCCGCCCTGGTCGGTACCTATGTGTGGAACCAGTCGCGCATCGCAGGGCCGGGCGAGGGGTTCATCAGCGCCAACGGCCGCATCGAAGCCACCGAAGTCGACATCGCCACGCGCCTGCCTGGCCGGCTGGAAACCATCTTTGTCAGCGAAGGCAGCTTCGTCGAGGCCGGACAGCCGCTGGCGCGCATGCAGGTCGACAGCCTGATCGCCCAGCGTGCCGAGGCCGAAGCCTACTTGCAGCAGGCCAAGGATGCCCTCAGTAGCCAGGAAGCCGTGGTGGCGGCACGCATCAGCGAGCTGGAGGCTGCAAAGGCGCGCGTCGCGCAGTACGAAAGCGAACTGAATCTCGCCCAGCAACGGTTGGCACGCTCGGAAACCCTGGCCAGACAGGGAGCCACGCCCCAACAGACACTCGACGACCACCGCGCCGCCCTGCTCAGTACCCGGGCACTGCTCACGGCCGCACAGGCACAGGTCACGGCCGCGTCCGCGGCAGTGGACGCAGCTCGCGCGCAACTGCAAGGCGCCCGCTCGGCGGTGAAAGCGGCCCAGGCCACGGTCGAACGCATCCAGACCGATATCGACGACAGTACCCTCAAGGCGCCACGCAGCGGGCGCGTCCAGTACCTGATCGCACAGCCCGGCGAGGTACTGGGCGCTGGCGGCAAGATCATGAACCTGGTCGACCTCAGCGACGTCTACATGACATTCTTCCTGCCCGAAACGGTGGCCGGGCGCATCGCATTGGGTACGCCCGTGCATCTGGTGCTGGATGCCGCTCCCGAGTATGTCATTCCCGCTGAGGTGTCATTCGTTTCCAGCGTGGCACAGTTCACCCCCAAGACAGTGGAGACGGCGAGCGAACGGCAGAAACTCATGTTCCGGGTGCGTGCACGCATCGACCGCGAGCTGCTGCGCAAGCACCTCAGGCAAGTGAAGACCGGGCTGCCCGGGGTCGCGTGGATACGCCTCGACGATGACGTTGAATGGCCCGAGCAGCTTCGCATTCGCGTACCTGAGTGACCATGCAGAGTCTCGCAGTCCAGATCCGCGGCCTGTACCACGATTACGGCAGGACCCGGGCGCTCGACCACATCGAGCTCGACATCCCCACGGGGGCGATGGTAGGACTGATCGGCCCTGACGGCGTGGGCAAGTCGACCCTGCTGTCACTGATCGCGGGCGCACGGGCCATCCAGACCGGCAGCATCATGGTGCTGGGTGGCGATCTGCGCGACGCGCGGCAGAGGGCCGCGATCTGTCCGCGCATTGCCTACATGCCTCAGGGGCTGGGACGCAACCTGTATCCCACGCTGTCGGTCGAGGAAAACCTGCAGTTCTTCGGCAGATTGTTCGGACATGATGCGCGGGAGCGCCGGCGCCGCATCGATCTGCTCACGCAAAGCACCGGGCTGTACCCGTTCCTGGGGCGCCCCGCCGGCAAGCTTTCGGGCGGCATGAAGCAGAAACTGGGGCTGTGCTGCGCACTGATCCACGACCCTGACCTGCTGATACTTGATGAGCCCACTACCGGCGTCGATCCACTGGCACGCCGCCAGTTCTGGGACCTGATCGCACGGATCCGGGACGAGCGGCCCGGCATGACCGTGCTCGTGGCCACCGCATACATGGAAGAGGCCGAACGCATCGAACAGCTGGTGGCGCTGGACGATGGCCGGATTCTCACCACCGGAAGTGCCGCCGAATTGCGGGCACAAACGGGCACGGACACGCTTGAAGATGCCTTCATTGCCCTGCTACCCGAAGAAAGGCGCAGGCAGCACCACCCCGTGGTCATTCCGCCAGCGTCGGCCACGACCTCAGAAATAGCCATCGAAGCGAGCGACCTCACCATGCGCTTCGGCAGTTTTACTGCTGTCGATCATGTGAGCTTTCAGATCCGGCGCGGGGAAATCTTCGGTTTTCTGGGTTCGAACGGGTGCGGCAAGACCACCACCATGAAAATGCTTACCGGGCTACTGCCGGCGAGCGAGGGTGAGGCCTGGCTGTTCGGGCAGAAAGTCGACCCGGAAGACATGGCGACACGACGGCGCGTGGGCTACATGGCCCAGAGCTTCTCGCTGTATGGCGAACTTACGGTCTGGCAGAACCTGAAGCTGCATGCCCAGCTGTTCCATGTGCCGCCTGATGAAATGGCCGAGCGCATCGACGCCCTGGTGCAGCGCTTCGGCCTCGCCGACGTGCTGCACGCGTTGCCCAACGATCTCCCGTTGGGCATGCGCCAGCGGCTGTCGCTGGCGGTAGCAGTGGTGCACCGGCCCGACATCCTCATCCTGGACGAGCCAACTTCCGGTGTGGACCCCATCGCCCGCGACACATTCTGGCAGCTGATCGTCGACCTGGCGCGCCGCGACAACGTCACCATTTTCATCTCCACCCACTTCATGCGCGAGGCCGAGCGCTGCGATCGCATTTCGTTCATGCATGCGGGCCGGGTACTGGTGAGCGATACGCCCGATGGCATCAAGCAGCGGCGCGGCGTCGCTACCCTGGAAGATGCTTTCGTCGCTTACCTGGAAGACGCCATGAAAGAGGGGCTGGAGCAGCCCGCGCAGGTCGGCCCTGCCCCGAAGGCCCCTGCCGTCGAGCCATCCAGCGCACGGCGCCCCGCTGACGTTACGCGCTTCAGCCTGGCACGCCTGCTGACCTACGCGCACGTGGAAACGCTGCAGCTGCAGCGCGACCCTGTGCGGCGGGCACTGGCGTTTCTCGGCACCATCGTGCTCATGTTCATCATCAGCTATGGCATCAGCCTGGACGTGAATGATCTGCCCTACGCCGTGCTGGATCGGGATGACACCACGCTCAGCCGTGCCTATGCACTGAACCTTTCCGGGTCGCGTTACTTCAGCGAACGTCCGCCCCTGGCCAACTATGCCGAACTCGATGCCCGCATGCGCAGCGGCGAGCTCGGCCTGGCCATCGAGATTCCCCCGGGCTTCGCACGCGACGTGCAGCGCGGCGCGAACGTGCAGATCGGCGCCTGGATCGATGGGGCCAACCCGCAGCGGGCGGAAACCATCCTGGGCTATCTGCAGGGCATGCACCAGCAATGGCTGCTCGAGCTGGCGCGCCACCGCCTCGGCACCGAGGTGCCGCTGGGAGCGGCCACGATAGAGACGCGATTCCGTTACAACCCCGACATCCGGAGCCTTCCTGCCATCGTACCTGCGGTCATCCCGCTGCTGCTGCTCATCATTCCGGCCATGCTGGCGGCCCTGGCCATCGTGCGCGAGAAAGAACTGGGCTCGATCGTCAACTTCTACGTCACGCCCGTCAAACGCAGCGAGTTCCTGCTGGGCAAGCAGCTGCCCTACGTCGTCATCGGCATGCTGAACTATCTGATGATGGTGGCACTGGCGGTGACGGTGTTCGGCGTCCCGCTTACCGGCAGCTTCCTCACGCTCACCCTTGCCTCACTGGTGTTCGTGAGCTTCGCCACCGGCTTCGGGCTGTTCGCATCCAGCTTTACGCGCAGCCAGATCGCCGCCATGTTCCTGACGCTTGTGGGCACCATCCTGCCCACGATCCAGTTCTCCGGGCTGATCAACCCGGTGTCGTCGCTCGAAGGCTTCGGCGCCATCATCGGTCACATCTACCCGGCAACCTACATGTTCACCATCAGCCGCGGGGTATTCGCCAAGGGACTCAATCTGTTCGAACTGGGCACGGCCATCTGGCCACTGCTGCTGTCGGTGCCGGTGATCCTGGCGCTGGCCATCCTGCTGCTGAAAAAGCAGGACAGGTAAGCCCAACCGTTGCAACGGGAACTGCCATGTGGAAGCACCGTCTGGCCAACATCCGCCGCCTTGGCATCAAAGAGCTCTGGAGCCTGTGGCGCGATCCGATGATGCTGGTGCTCATCGTGTACACGTTTACCGTGTCGGTATACACGGCTGCTACCGCCATGCCCGAGACGTTGCACCACGCGGCCATTGCCATCGTCGATGAAGACCGTTCGCCCCTGAGCGCGCGGATCGCGTCGGCGTTCTACCCACCTTACTTCACCACGCCGCAGATGATCACGCTGGAGGAAGTGGATCCGGGCATGGACCATGGCCGGTTCACCTTCGTCCTTGACATTCCCCCGAACTTCCAGCGCGACGTGCTCGCGGGCAAACAGCCCGAGATCCAGCTGAACGTGGATGCCACTCGCATGTCGCAGGCCTTCGTGGGCGGCGGGCACGTGCAGCAGGTGGTGCAGCGGGAAGTCGCCGAGTTCGTGCAGCGGGTCCGGGCTGCTACCGAGCTGCCCATCGACCTTGCCGTACGCATGCGTTTCAACCCGTCGCTGGAACGCCCCTGGTTTGGTGCCATCATGGAGATCATCTCGCTCGTGACGATGCTGTCGATCATCCTGACCGGCGCTGCGCTGATCCGTGAACGTGAGCACGGCACCATCGAGCATCTGCTGGTCATGCCGGTGACACCCACCGAGATCATGCTGTCGAAGGTGTGGTCGATGGGCCTGGTTGTCCTGGTGGCCGCAGCACTGTCGCTGCATTTCGTGGTGCAGGGCTGGCTGCGCGTACACATCGAAGGCTCGGTCGCGCTTTTTCTCACTGGCGCTGCACTGCACCTGTTTGCCACGACCTCAATGGGCATCTTCTTCGCCACGCTGACGCGCAGCATGCCCCAGTTCGGTCTGCTGCTCATGCTGACTCTGGTGCCCATGCAGCTGCTCTCGGGTGCGACCACGCCCTACGAGAACATGCCCGAGCTGGTGCAGATCATCATGCTGGCAGCACCGACCACCCATTTCGTCGCCCTGGGACAGGCGATCCTGTATCGCAGCGCCGGCCTCGATGTGGTCTGGCCACAGTTCGCCGCCCTGCTTGCCATTGGCGCGGTGCTGTTCGCGATCTCGCTGCGGCGCTTCCGCACGGCGCTCAGCCGGATGGCGTGACGCGGCTCCACGCAAGAAACGAAGCGCGCGCTCCGCCCGCCGCATCGTCCAATCTCCACCTGCACCAGCGCAGTCACTTGACGCAAGCAGGGCCGGGTAATCTCAAGCAATGCATGGAAATGAAAAACCCCGGAACTTCCGGGGTTCTGGCGCTGCTTCAGAGCTTCTGAGCCATCTTGCGACATGCTGAGAAATGGTGTGTCGGCTCAGACGTTGAACAGGAAGTTCAGGACATCGCCGTCCTGCACGATGTAGTCCTTGCCTTCCGAGCGCATCTTGCCCGCCTCGCGCGCCCCCTGCTCACCCTTGTACTGGATGAAGTCATCGAACGCGATGGTTTGCGCGCGAATGAAGCCGCGCTCGAAATCGGTATGGATGACGCCGGCCGCCTCAGGTGCGGTAGCTCCGACGCGGATGGTCCACGCGCGCACTTCCTTCACGCCCGCGGTGAAATAGGTCTGCAGCCCGAGCAGCTTGTAGGCGGCGCGGATGAGACGGTTGAGGCCAGGCTCTTCCATGCCCATGTCGGCCAGGAAGATGGCCTTGTCTTCATCACCGAGCTCGGCGATTTCGGCTTCGATGGCCGCACAGATGGCAACCACCGGCGCGTTCTCGGCCGCCGCGTACTCGTTGAGACGGTCGAGCAGCGGGTTGTTGGTGAAGCCGCTTTCATTCACGTTGGCCACGTACATGGCGGGCTTGGCCGTGATGAAACCGAACGACTTGAGGCGCAAGCGGTCTTCGGCATCCAGGTCAAGGCCGCGGATGGGTTTGCCCTGGTCGAGCTGGGCCTGGCAGCGTTCGAGCACGGCCACCAGCTTGGCGGCATCCTTGTCGCCGGCGCGGGCGGTCTTGCTGTGCCGCTGGATGGCCTTCTCGATGGTCTGCAGGTCGGCCAGCGCCAGTTCAGTATTGATGACCTCGATATCGGCAATGGGATCGACCCGGCCGGCCACGTGCACGACGTTGTCGTTCTCAAAGCAGCGTACGACCTGGATGATGGCGTCGGTTTCACGGATGTGCGCCAGGAACTGGTTGCCCAGGCCTTCGCCCTTGCTGGCGCCCGACACCAGACCGGCAATGTCGACAAACTCGACCACCGCCGGGACCACCCGCTCGGGCTTGACGATTTCCGCCAGCTGCGCAAGCCGCGGGTCGGGCACCTCGACAACGCCCACGTTGGGCTCGATGGTGCAGAACGGATAGTTTTCGGCTGCGATGCCTGCCTTGGTGAGCGCGTTGAATAGTGTTGATTTACCGACGTTGGGCAGACCGACGATGCCGCATTGCAGAGCCATGCAAGTTCCTTACGTTCGTCGCGCCCCGGCGTGCCATGTGGCTGCCGAAGGCGCACTCATGCGAAGCCAATGCTGTCAACTGATACAGGGATAACCGGTCATTGTACCGCCTGACGGCCTCTGACCCGGCCGGGAAGACACATGGAGGCGGAGGGCCGCCTTTGCAAGCGGGAGACAAGCCTTGAACATTCGCAGCTGCCTCGGTAACCTAGCTTGCCCGATTCCCTGCCCGCCCCCGGGCAGCATCCGCCGCGCTGCGCGCTCGCGGGAGTACCGGCGCACGGTGCCCGAATCGCCCCATCACGACAATGAACATCGGTCCAGAGACAACCCATCGCCTATGAACGCTTCACATCAGACCCCCGCACGACCCGCCGCCGTGGCCCAGGACGTTGACCCGCAGCTGCTGGCCGACCTGGTTGACGCCAATCACATTCTCTTCAACGAGAAGGTGCTCGACGCCTTCGGCCATGTCAGCGTGCGCCATGACAAGGATCCGAACCGTTTTCTGCTGGCACGCAACCTCGCGCCGGCGCTGGTCGAGGCGGAAGACATCATGGAATTCGACCTCGACGGCAACCCGTTGCACGGCGACGAACGCCGCCCCTACCTCGAGCGTTTCATCCACGGCGAGATCTACCGCGCGCGGCCTGACGTCGTGGCAGTGGTGCACAGCCATTCGCCATCGGTCATTCCGTTTTCAGTGGTGAAGTCGACCAGACTCCGCCCCATATGTCACATGTGCGGATTCCTCGGACGTGGACCCGCCATCTTCGACATCCGCGACCATTTCGGCGACGGCACCGACCTGCTCATTCGCAACAAGGAGATGGGTGCCGCCCTGGCGCGCGACCTGGGTCAGGACAACGTTGTGCTGATGCGCGGTCACGGCTCCACCACCGTGGCACCTTCGCTGCGCCTCGCGGTGTTCCGTGCCATC
>Ga0207864_1003750_pt1 | contig 12419 bp, 12 predicted proteins | sample HigsolmetaAR202D_FD_184834 | JGI IMG/M metagenome (GOLD analysis project Ga0207864, IMG submission 184834) | Ionic liquid and high solid enriched microbial communities from the Joint BioEnergy Institute, USA - AR20-2-D (SPAdes) (version 2) ...
GGGGGTCCGGTGCACCGGTCCCGGAAGGGGTCAGGTGTACCAGGTGGGCTCGGGGATCTCGTCGAGCAGGACGTAGCGCCCCACCTCGCGCCGCTTGTAGGCCACCGGGTCGTGCAGGCTGTGCGTGCGCAGGTTGCGCCAGAACCGGTCCAGGCCGACCGAGGACGCGGTGGCGCGGGCGCCGGTGACCTCGAAGATGCGGGAGGAGACCTCCAGGCCGGTGTCGATCGCGCGCTGCTTGGCCGCGGCGACGAGGACGGCGATCTCGCCGCGCTGTCGGGCGGTGACGGCCTCGCGGTCGCCGTGCAGGATCGCCGAGATCCGCTCGCCGGCCCGGTCGACCAGGGCCTCGACGGCCCACAGCTTCGACTGCAGGTCGCCGTAGGCCTCCAGGATGTACCACTCGTCGACGGCGGAGTCCTTGTTGTCCCCGCCGTAGGGCCACGGCCGCGTCGTGGAGCGGGTGTAGGCGGCCGCGGTCTCCAGCGCCCCCTGGGCGATGCCCAGGTAGAGGTTGGTGAACACGAGCTGGATGGTCGGCAGGTTCAGGGTGTTGTAGACGAGCGGGCGGAACTCGCGGTTGACGTAGCCCGCCGCGTCGTCCCAGGACACGCGCACGTTCTCGATCCGGACGCTGCCGGACTCGGTGAGGCGCTGGCCGATGTTGTCCCAGTCGTCGCCGTAGACGATGCCGTCCTGGGCGGAGGGGACGATGGCGAAGATGTGCTTGTCCGTCCCCTCCAGCACGCCCTCCAGCACGGTGAGGTCGGAGACCTTGCTGCCGGTGGAGAAGGTCTTGCGCCCGTTGAAGACGAGCTCGTCGCCGTCGGAGGTGATGACCAGGTCCTTGTCGCGGGGGTTGACCGCGCCGCCGAAGAAGTACCGGTTGGCGGTGTAGAGCTCCTCGACCGCGGCGATCTGCTCGGGGGTGCCGAGGAAGCGCACCGCCCACGCCCACAGGTAGTGGTAGCCCAGAAGCTGGCCGATCGACCCGTCGGCCTTGGAGATCTCCCGCTCGACGCGGTAGGCGGTCTCCCAGGTCTGCCCGCCGCCCCCGTGCTCGACCGGCCCCAGCAGGGTGACCAGTCCGGAGTCCTTGAGCAGTTGCACCTCGGAGTAGGGGGTCTTGCCGGCGCGGTCGCGTTCCACGGCGTCGACGGCGAGGATCGCGCTGACCTCGGCGGCGCGCTCCAGCCACTCCTCGGCGGTGGTCGGGGTCGGTCGGTCGCTCCAGGCGGTCTTCTGGTCGGTTGTCGGCCGGTCGGTCTGTTCCGTGCTCATCGTGCCTCCGTTGGTCGACGGGACGGGTACGGGTGGGACGGGCCCCGGCCGGGGATGGCCGGGGACGATCGGTCAGGCCCGTGCGGCCCGCACGGCCTCTTCGGTGGGAGCGCCCTCGGCCAGGCGCTCGTCGACCTTCTTCTCCAGCTCGCGGATGATCGGCAGCACCTGGGAGCCGAAGTTCGCCACGTCCTCCTGGTAGTGGAGGAAGCCGAGGAGGAGCAGGTCGGCGCCGCGCGCCTTGTACTCCACGGCCCGGCGCGCGATCTGCTCGGGGGTGCCGATCAGGCGGGTGCGGAAGCCGTCGTTGTACTGCACGAGGTCGTCGAACTCGGAGTCGGCCCACATGCCCTTGCCGTCGGCGGTGGACTTGCCGGCCTGGCGGACCGCGTCGCGGAAGCCCTCCACCGCGCGCCGGTCGGCCTTGTCGATGATCTCGCGCAGCACCTCGCGGGCCTCGGCCTCGGTGTCGCGGGAGATGACGAATCCGTTGAGGCCGAAGCGCACCGTGCGCCCGGCCCGGGCGGCGTGCGCGCTGACCTCCTCGACCTGCTCGGTGAAGCCGTCGAAGTCCTTGCCGTTGGAGAAGTACCAGTCGGCGTTGCGGCCCGCGACGCCGCGGGCGGCGGTGGAGTTGCCGCCGAAGAAGACCTCGGGCAGGCCCCGGCCGGGCACGTCCAGCGGCTTGGGCTTGAGGTCGTAGCCGTGCAGCCGGTAGAAGTCGCCGACGTAGTCGCGGGGGGTGCCCTCCCAGGCGGCGCGGATGTAGCGGATGAACTCCTCGGTGCGCCGGTAGCGCTCGTCGTGCTCCAGCCACGGCTCGCCCAGCGCGGTGAACTCGCTCTTGAGCCAGCCGCTGACCACGTTGATGGCGATCCGGCCGTGGGTGAGGTGGTCGGCGGTGGCCACCCACTTGGCCAGCACGCCCGGGTGCCACAGGCCGGGGTGCACCGCCGCGATGACCCGCAGCCGCTCGGTGGCCAGGGCGAGGGCCAGGCTGAAGCTGGTCGACTCGTGCTGGTGGTCCGCGCCGTAGCTGGCGATGTAGCGCACCTGGGTGAGCGCGTACTCGAAGCCGTTGTTCTCGGCGAGGACCGCCAGCTCGCGGTTGTAGTCGTAGCCCCAGTGGGTGCGCTGCTCGATGGTGCTGGTGACCAGGCCGCCGCTGACGTTGGGGACCCAGTAGGCGAACTTCAGGGGTTCGGGGACGGGTGACTGGTCGGACACGGTGGTGCTGTTCCTTTCGGGGGTCGGGGCGGCCGCGGGGCCGCACCACCAGATATACCAACTTTCCCTACTGAAAAAGTAGGTTTTTGGGAGAAGGCCGGGCCCGGGCAAGGACGTGGCCGGTCGTGGCCGAAGAGGGCTCAGCGCGGCGTCACAGCGCCGCGAACCCGCCGAAGGAGCCGCGGTGGTAGAGGAGCGGGGGCCGGGAGGCGTCGTGGACCGCGCTGTGCACCACGCGGCCCACCACCAGCCAGTGGTCGCCGATGAGCTGGGTGTCGTACCTGCGGCACACCAGCCGCGCGGCCACCCCCTCCAGGGCGGGCGTCCCGTCCAGGCCGTAGGACCAGCGGGTCGGCGGCGCGAAGCGGTCCACGCCCTTGGCCGCGAAGCGCGCCGCCAGGTCGGCCTGGTCCTCGCCCAGCAGGTGCACGCTGAAGGAGTCCGCCCGGCTCAGGTGCGTCCACGTCGACGAGGTGGTGGCGATGTAGAAGGAGACCAGCGGCGGGTTGAGGCTGACGCTGGTGAAGGACGTGGCGGTCAGCCCCACCGGCCGGCCCGCGACGTCGGCCGTGACGATGACGACCCCGGCGGGGTGCTGGCGCAGGAGCTGGCGGAACTGCTCGGCGCTGACCTCGTCGCGGGGCTGCGCGGGGCGCAGGGCGGTGTCGGGGTTGCCCATCGGGACCTCCTCGGTGTGCGGTCTGGTGGGAGCCGGGGCGGTCACACGGCCGCCCGGCTGCGGCGGGGCGAGCGGATCTGGGGCGCGACCCGCTCGGCCCAGGGAGCCAGCACGGCGTCCAGGTCGGGGCCGGAGGCCCCGTCGCGCGGAACGGTGTCCTGGAGGACGGCCAGGCCGGGGGAGGGCACGTGCGCGCCGAGCTCGACGAGCAGCGGGCGCAGGTGGACCTCCACGGCGAGTGTATGGGCGGGGGATCCCATGACCAGCAGGGGCAGGGCGGTGACGCCGGAGAGGGCGCCGCCGGGCAGCAGGTCCAGGAAGACCTTGAGCAGGCCGGTGTAGGTGGCCTTGTAGGTCGGGCTCGCCACGACGAGCAGCTCGGCCCCGGTCACCCGCTCCAGCGCCTCGGCGACCTCCGGGGGAGGACCGGGCAGGAGCAGGGACGGGGCCAGGGCGGCCAGGTCGACGAGGTCGGGGTCGCCCGGCAGGCCCAGGGCCGAGGCCACGTGGCGGGCCGCGGCCAGCGCCGCGGTGGCGGTGCGGGACCCCGGGCGGGGGTTCCCGACGAGGACGGTGACGGACACGGTGGTTTCTCCTGTTCTCAGGTCGTGGCGGCCGGGACCCGCGGGGCGCCCAGGAAGGGCACGTGCGCGGACGCGGCCTCGGGCCCGGCTCCGGGATGCTGCCACAGGCCGCGCCTGCGCAGCAGCGGCAGGACCCCCTCGCCGAACCAGTAGGCCTCCTCCAGGTGGGGGTAGCCGGAGAGGACGAACTCGGTGATGCCCAACCGGTGGTACTCCTCGATGCGGTCGGCCACCTCGGTGTGGCTGCCCACGAGGGCGGTTCCCGCTCCGCCGCGGGCCAGCCCGACGCCGGCCCACAGGTTGGGGTGGACCTCCAGGTTGTCGCGGCGGCCGCCGTGCAGGGCGAGCATGCGGCGCTGCCCCTCGGACTCGCTGCGCGCCAGCCCCGCCTGGATCTGCGCCACGGTGTCGGCGGGCAGGCGCTCCAGCAGCCGCTCGGCCTCGCGCCAGGCCTCGGCGGAGGTGTCGCGGGTGATGACGTGCAGGCGGATCCCGTACTCCAGGCTCCGCCCGGCCTCGGCGGCCAACTGCCGCACCCGGTCGAGCTTGTCGGCGACCGCCGCGGGCGGCTCGCCCCAGGTCAGGTAGGTGTCGACGCGGCGCGCCGCCACCCGGAGCGCGGCGGGGGAGGAGCCGCCGAAGTAGAGGCGGGGCCGGGGGTCGGGGGGACGGTGCAGCGCCGCCCCCTCGACCACCAGGTGCTCTCCGCTGAAGTCGACGGTCCGGCCCTCCCACAGCCGGGTCACGATCCGCAGGAACTCGTCGGTGCGGGCGTAGCGTTCCTCCTTGTCGAGGAAGTCGCCGTAGGCGCGCTGCTCCGCGCTCTCCCCGCCGGTGACCACGTTGAGCAGCAGGCGGCCCCCGCTGAGCCGCTGGTAGGTCGCGGCCATCTGCGCGGCCAGGGTGGGCGAGACCAGCCCGGGGCGGAAGGCCACCAGGAACTTCAGCCGCTGGACCGTGCCCAGCAGCGACGCGGTGGTCACCCAGGCGTCCTCGCACCAGGCGCCGGTCGGGGTCAGCACCCCCTCGAAGCCCAGTTGCTCGGCGGCCCGGGCCACCTGGAGGAGGTAGCCGAAGGACGGCTCCCGGGAGCGCCACGCCGAGGCGGTCTCCGTGACGGGGTCGACGATGCCACGGCTGTCGCCCTGGGTGGGCAGGAACCAGTGGAACGTCAGGGACATGAGGTGTTTCCTTCCGGGATCGGAGCGGTCCGCGCAGGCGGGGGAGCCCCCGGGGCGGGGGTCACCGGGGCCGGTAGACGTAGCCGACCCGCCGTACGGTGACCAGCCGGTCGCCCAGGTCGCCGAGCTTGCGGCGGATCCGGTGGACGTGGACGTCCACCGACCGGGCCGTGGTGGGCGATCCGGGCGACCAGACCTGGTCCAGCAGCTCCTGGCGGGTGAACACCCGCCCCGGCGCCGCGACCAGGTGCGCCAGGAGGCGGAACTCCTGGTAGGAGAGGGACACGGGGACGCCGCGCACCCACACCTGCCACGAGGCCCGGTCGATGACGAGGGAGTCGTCCGCGGAGCCGCCGTCGGCGGGGACCCCGCCGACGGTCGACGCCTCCACGACGTGGCCGACGACGACCATGACTCTGCGCAGATCCTCCAGGGGGATCACGCCGAGCAGCCGCTCCTCGTCGTGCCGGGACGGCACGGCGTCGGCGCGGAGCACCGGGCGGTGGGTGTCGCTGGTGGTCATGACACCATCATGGGCCAATAACCCAATTAAGTCTACCTGTTTAGTCGGTTTTTATGCCGGGGGTCCGCCGGACCGGCCGCGCAGGCCCTCTCCGCCCGCTCCGGCGGCGGGCCGGAGTTGGGTAGGCTGCGCTGGGATCGGCGCGGCGGCGCGGCCGGTCGCGCCGCGGGCCGACACGGAGGAGCACGCGATGGCGGAGGAGTCCCGTCCGGCGGGAGCCCAGGCGGTGGTGCGGGCGCTGCGGGTGCTGCACTGCTTCCGCGACCACGGGCCCGAGCTCGGGGCGACCGACATCGCCCGCATCCTGGACCTGCGGACCAGCACCGCACACCGACTGGTGCGCACCCTGGCCGCGGAGGGGTTCCTGGAACAGGCCCCCGGCACCGCCCGCTACCGGCTGGGGGCCTCCGTCGCCGAACTGGGGCAGGTGCTCTACCGGCAGCGCGGGCTCCACCGGGCCGAGCCGCTGCTCGCCAGCCTGGCCGAGGTCACGCGGACCTCTCCCGGCCTGGCCGTCCACAGCGGGCGGCGCGCCGTCGTCGTCGTGGGCGGCCCCGCCGACCCCGAGTCCGGACTCGGGGTGAGCATCCCCCTGCACGCCTCGGCGATGGGCAAGGTCCTGGTCGCCTGGAACCCCGACTTCGACGTCGCCGACCTGGGCGAGCTGCCCGCGCTGACCCCGCGGACCATCACCGACCCCCGGCGCCTGCGCGCCGAGCTGGAGCGGGTGCGCGAACGCGGCTACGCCCTCAACGACGAGGAGCAGGCCCTCGGCAAGCGCACGGTCGCCGTGCCGCTGGCCGACGAGTACGGCCAGGTCCAGATGGCGCTGGCGCTGCGCGCCGACACCGAGGGGCTGCCGCTGGAGCGCGTCCCCGAGCTCGCCGAGATCGGGCGCGAGTACGCGCTGGCCTTCCAGCGGGTGCTGCTGCGCCCCGCCCGCTGAGTCCGGCGGACCACGGACCCCTGTGACCTGGGCCTCTTTGTCGCCCTATTTCCTATAAAACCTACTGAATAAGTTGACAATCCCATTATGTGGGAAATACGGTGTGCCTGCCCGTCCGACACGAAGCGCGCCGCCGCCCCGCGGCTGCCCGGCGCCTCGCCCCCGTCCGTCACCACCCCTTGGAGGCCCCATGGCCGAGGAAGTCCTCTGGTACGTCGTTCCCCAGGACGGCCCCTACCCCTGGGAGCCCGAGGGACGCAGGGAGGTCGACCGCGAGTACCTGCAAGACCTCGCCCGCAGCATCGACCGGCTCGGCTACTCGGGAGCGCTGCTGGCCACCGCCGCCCACGACGTGTGGATCCTGGGCGCCGCCCTGGCCGACGTCACCACCCGGCTGCGCCCCCTGGTCGCGGTCCACCCCGGGCTCATCTCACCCGTGCTGCTGGCCAAGATGGCCCTGACCTTCGACCACCTCTTCGGCGGGCGCCTGGCCGTCAACGTCATCAACGGCGACACCCGCACCCTGAGCACCTACGGCCTGCACCTGGACCACGACGAGCGCTACGCGCTGGCCCGCGAGTACTGGTCGGTGTTCCGGCGGCTGACCGCCGGGGAGACCGTGGACTTCCACGGCGACCACATCGACGTCACCGGCGCCGGCAGCGGGTTCGGCCTGGAACCGGTGCAGCGGCCGCACGTCCCCCTGTGGTTCGGCGGCTCCTCCGAACCCGGCCTGGACCTGGCCGCCGAACTCGTCGACGTCTACCTGTCCTGGGGAGAGCCCCCGGCCCAGCTCAAGGAGAAGATCGACCGGCTGCGCGCCAAGGCCGCCCGCCACGGCCGCACCCTGCGCTTCGGCCTGCGCGTCCACCTCATCGTCAAGGACACCGACGCCGAGGCGTGGGCCTACGCCGACCACCTGCTCAAGGTCACCCGGCCCGAGACCTTCGCCCGCCAGATCGACCTGGCCAGGAGGTCCGACTCCGTGGGCCAGAGCCGCCAGGTGCAGTCCCACCGGGGCCGCGTCCCCGACCGGGCCAAGGACATCGAGGTCTACCCCAACGTCTGGCCCGGGATGGGACTGCTGCGCCCCGGCCCCGGAACCGCCCTGGTCGGCTCGCACGCCAGCGTCGTCGAACGCCTCCAGGAGTTCGAGGCCCTGGGCGTGGACACCTTCATCCTCTCCGGCAACCCGCTGCTGGAGGAGGCCCAGCACATCGCCGAGACGATCCTCCCCCACCTCGGCGTCCCCGCCCCCCGGCCCTGACCGCACACCCCCGTCACGGAAGCGAACACTCCCATGAACCCCTTCACCCGAAGCGCCGCCGCGCTGACCCTGCTGACCGCCGCCCTGGCCCTCACCGCCTGCGGGCCCGAGGAGGAGTCCCCCTCCGGCGGAGCGGTCATCCGCATCGGCGACCCCGGCAACGTCGGCCCCCTCGCCTACGCCAAGCGCGAGGGCATCTTCGAGGACCGCCTCGCCGAGGTCGGCGCGACCATCGAGTGGGGCGGCTCCTACGCCTCCTTCACCGCCGCCTCCGACGCCCTCAAGTCCGGCGACCTCAACGTCCAGCAGGGCGCCGTCTCCCCCGCGGTCGGCTCCCTGGCCAGCACCGACGACCTGCGCATCTTCATCGTCGCGGACCTCGTCGGCGACCCCGCGCCGCTGCGCGACGGCCTCGTGGTGCCCCCCGACAGCGACATCCGGACCGTCGCCGACCTGAAGGGGCGCAGGGTCGCCGTCAACCAGGCCGGAAAGGGCGAGTACCTGCTGCTGCGCGCCCTGGAGGCCGAGGGCGTCGACCCCGACGAGGTCGAACGCGTCTACCTCAACCCGCAGGAGGGGGCGGCGGCCTTCGCCTCCGGCAAGGTGGACGCCTGGTGGGCGATCGTGGACGCCTACCCCGAGGCCGTCGCCAACGGCGCCAGGACCGTCGTCACCAGCCGGGACATCGACGACGCGGACCTCAACGTCTTCGTCGCCCGCAAGGACCTGCTGGAGGAGCACCCCGAGGCCGCCGAGGTGTTCTTCGAGGTCCTCAACGAGCTCATCGAGGAGGGCCGCAGCCGGCCCGAGAAGTTCCAGAACGTGTTCCTCGACCAGGGCCCCACCGCCCTGGACGGCGACCGCCTCGCCGAGAGCGTCGAGCTGACCAGGGCCGCGACCTCCTACCGCTACCCCACCGAGGAGGACCTGGCCCGCATCGAGAGCGTCGCTGCGACCTTCGTCGACCACGGACTGCTCGACGGGCCGGTCAACGCCTCCGACATCGTCTTCGACCTGCCCGCCGCCCTGGACTGACCCAGACGCCCACCCGCCGGGAGCATCCCATGACCGTTCCGTCCCGACCGCTGCTCCACGACCCGCCCGGCTCCGCGGACGCCGCCGACCGCGCCCCGGCGGCGTCCGCCCTGGAGCGCCCCGCCCCCCTGCGGGGCCGCCGGCGCCACCCCGCGGTGTCGCCGATCCTGCGCGCCAGCGTCCCCGTGCTGCTGGTGGCCCTGTGGTGGTGGGGCGCGGACGCCGGCCTCGTCGACCCCCGGGTGCTGTCCAGCCCGCCCGACGTGGTCGACGCGCTGCGCGAACTGGTGGCCACCGGCCAGCTCGCCGAGTTCCTGGCGGCCTCCTTCCGCCGGGCCGCGCTCGGCGTCGCCCTCGGAGTGGGCGCCGGACTCGTCCTGGGGGTGGCGGCCGGACTGTCCGCGCTCGCCGAGGAACTCGTCGACCCGTCCATGCAGATCGTCCGCGCCGTGCCGTTCCTGGCCCTGGTGCCGCTGTTCATCTCCTGGTTCGGCGTCGACGAGGCCTTCAAGGTCGTGCTCATCGCGGTCGCGGCCGTCGCCCCCATGTACGCCTACACCTACCTCGGCGTGCGCAGCGTGGACCGCCGGGTCGTGGAGGCGGCGCGGGGCTTCGGCCTGCGCGGCCCGCGGCTGGCCGTCGGCGTCATCATCCCCGGCGCGCTGCCCAGCATCCTCATGGCGCTGCGCATCTGCATGACGGTCAGCCTCACCGGGCTCATCGCCGCCGAGCAGATCGGCACCACCGCCGGGATCGGCTACCTGGTCACCCTGGCCCAGCAGTACTACCGCACCGACTACATGGTGCTGTGCATCGCCCTGTACGCGGTGCTCGGCCTGCTCATCGACCTGGTGATCCGGGTCCTGGAACGCGTCCTCATGCCCTGGCGCGGCCACGTCGCCGCCCGCTGACCCGCCCGCCCGAAAGGAAGCCATGGCCAGCCCGCCCGTTGCCGACCTGGCCGTCCAGGTCCGCGGACTGCGCAAGTCCTACGGCGCCCAGACCGTCCTGGACGGAGTCGACCTCGACATCCGCCGCGGCGAGTTCTTCGCCCTGCTGGGCCCCAGCGGCACCGGCAAGACCACCCTGCTGCGCGTGCTCGCCGGCCTGGAGACGCCCGACGCCGGCGAGGTCTGGGTGCCGCCCCGGCGCACCACCGTCTACCAGGAGCCGCGCCTGGTACCGGCCCGCCGGGTGCTCGCCAACGTCACCATCGGACAGCCCCGCGGCGCCGCCACCCGGCAGGCCGGCCTGCGCGCCCTGGCGGAGGTCGGCCTGGCCGACAAGGCCCGGGCCTGGCCCGCCACCCTCTCCGGCGGCGAGGCCCAGCGCGTCGCCCTGGCCCGGGCGCTCGTGCGCGACCCCGAACTGCTGCTCCTGGACGAGCCCTTCGCCGCCCTGGACGCGCTGACCCGGCTGCACATGCAGGACCTCGTGGCCGACCTGTGCGTCCGGCACCGCCCCGCGGTGCTGCTCGTCACCCACGACGTCGACGAGGCCGTCCGACTGGCCGACCGGGTCGCGGTGCTGCGCGGCGGGCGCTTCGTCCACGACGTGCGCATCGACGCCGAGCACCCCCGCGACCGCGACGACCCCGCCGTCCTGGCCCACCGCCGCGACCTCCTCGCCCGCCTCGGCGTGGGCACCGGACGCTGAACCCGCCACCCACCGGGAGGAACCCGTGACCACCACCGCACCCGCGAAACCCGCAGTGGACAAGATCTGGTACACCCGCTGCCCCGTCCCCACCGCCAGCGGCCTGGCCCACAACCTGGGCTGGCTCTCCGACGCCTTCGCCGCCCGGGGACTGCAGGTGGGCGTCCTGCAGGAGGCGCCCCCCGAGATCGCCCGCCACCACTTCGACCACCGGCTCCTCGGCCTGTTCCGCGAGGGCGGCAACGTGCCGGCCCTGGTCGCCAGGTCCGAGGGCGCACCGACCAGGCTGATCGGACTGACCTGGATCGACGAGGGGCAGGCCGTGCTCACCCGCCCCGACACCGGCATCGCCTCGCCCGCCGACCTCGCAGGGCGCCGCATCGCCGTGCCCGCCTGGGCCGACACCCGCGCCAAGAGCTTCCCCCGCGCCATGGCCCTGCACGGCTTCCGGGGCGCCCTGGCCCTGGCCGGGCTCACCCTCGACGACGTCGAGCACGTCGAGGTCCCCCCGACGCTGTCGGGCCGCCTGGAGCCGGACTCGCCGGCCCCGACCTGGCCGGGACTGGCCGAACTCGCCGCGGGCACCGTCGACGCGGTCTACGTCAAGGGCGCCCGGGCCGCCGAGGAGGCCGCGGCGATCGGCGCGACCGTGGCGGTCGACCTGGACGCCGTCCCCGACCGGAGGCACCGCGTCAACAACGGCACCCCCCGCCCCATCACCGTGCACGAGCGCATCCTCGACGAACGTCCCGAACTGGTGACGGACTTCCTCGTGCAGACCCTGCGCGCCGCCGACTGGGCCGCCACCGACCCCGACGGGGTGCGCCGCATCCTGGCCGCCGAGACCCACTCCGGCGCCGAGGGGGTGGCCCGCGCCTACGCCGACGGCTTCCACACCGGGCTGCACCCCGACCTGTCCGACGAGCGGCTGGACCTGCTCGCCGCCCAGGAGGACTTCCTCCACCGGCACGGCTTCCTCGCCGAACGGGTCGACGTGCGCGCCTGGGCCGTCCACGAGCCGCTGGCCGCCGCCCGCGAGGCCCTCGCCCGCGCCACCCCCTGACCGACCGACCCCACGACCCGACACAACGAACCCGAGAGGAGACACCGAGCATGAGCGTCAAGGTCGGATACTTCCCCCACAACAACTCGCTGTTCGTCCTGCGCCACCGGGGCATCCTGGAGCGCTCCCTGCCCGACGTGGAGTGGGTCGACCTGCGCGACCTGCCGCAGGGGACGCGGCCCGACCCCACCCGCGGCCTGCCCACCGTGCACGCCGACCGCCTCTTCGACGGCGGCTACGACTTCATCGGCACCGGGTTCACCCCGCCGATCACCGCCCAGGGGCAGGGGCACGACATCGTCTACGTCGCGGTCTCCGGCCCCCGCCACGAGAACGGGCGCCTGCTGGTCAAGGCCGACTCCGACATCAAGGAGACGGCCGACCTGCGCGGCCGCCGCGTCGGCATCGCGCACGGCTCCTGGCAGACCACCCTGCTGCTGTTCGCCCTGGACCGGGCCGGCCTGTCCTGGAGCGACATCGTGCCCGTGGACACCGGGGTCGACGCCGCACAGCAGTTCCTCTCCGGCGAGATCGACGCCTGGGTGGGCTCCTACCCGGTGCTGCGCGCGGTGGAGGAGCAGGTGGCCACCCGCGACCTGGTCGCCACCGAGGGGCTGTTCAGCCACCGCTCCCTCTGGTTCACCCGCCGCGACTTCGCGGAGAACAACCCCGAGGCGCTGGCCGCCATCGTCAACGCCCTCCAGGAGTCCGACGCCTGGATCCGCGAGAACCCGAGGGAGGCGGCGGCCCTGTTCGTCGCCGACGCCGAGAAGCGCGGCGGCCCCCGCGCCGACCTGGACGCCTGGGAGCACGCCCTGCGCACCCGCCCCTTCGGCCTGCTCCCGGTCACCGACGAGTTCGTCGCCGAGCAGCAGCGCGCCGCCGACCTGCTGCACGCCAACGGCCTGCTGCCCCGCAAGGTCGACGTCTCCTCGGCGGTGTCGCCGAGCGTCAACGCCCTCGTCCCGCCGATCCCC
>Ga0207864_1003751_pt1 | contig 12417 bp, 7 predicted proteins | sample HigsolmetaAR202D_FD_184834 | JGI IMG/M metagenome (GOLD analysis project Ga0207864, IMG submission 184834) | Ionic liquid and high solid enriched microbial communities from the Joint BioEnergy Institute, USA - AR20-2-D (SPAdes) (version 2) ...
CCCCCATCACCCCCCATGCCACCCGCTCGACACGCCACTCCCGCCGCTGAAAACGCTCATCCAGCTCCATCTCCAGCCCCGGGTAACGCTCATCCATACCTGCCTCGTCCCCGCCACGATTGGTTCTGCCCAACCACGACACGGAGCAAAGCGCAGGCCACTGGATAAACGCATATGAAGGCTGGCGGGACAGACGTCTCGCCTGTCAATTCGCCACTGATCGCGACCAGACCCGAGGCTGGTCATCTTCAAATCGCGCATCAGCAGGCGAATGTCACGGATGAATCGTCTGAATCACATGGCCGACATATGGCATCGACCGAAATCGCCTGCTACTAGTTAATAGATGCGCTTCAGTTCCGCCTGAGGATAGTAGAAATTGAGGATGCTCACGGCGTGGTGGCCTTGTTGGGCCATGGCCTGGGCGCCGTGCTGGCACAGGCCCACACCGTGGCCATGGCCGCGGCCGTCGGTGAAGACGACGCGCTCGCCCTGGACGACTGGGGTGACGTGACTACTCTTGAGCGTGCTGCCGGAGGGCAGGGGCGGAGCACCTGGGCCGTCATAGTTGCAGGCAAAGCGAAAGTGCTCGGCCCCGAGCGTGTAGGCCTTGCCCGCCTCATCAACGATCTGGAACGAGACCGGCCGCCCCACCCCATTGCGGCTGGCAATGGTGATCTGGCGGATCTTCTTCAGATTGGCGATCGACATGCCCCCAGCCTTGCCCCACGCCGCGATGCGCTGCGACAACTGCGTCCGGTCATGCGCGATCGGCCCCCAGCGGAAGCTGTTGCTGTTGCTGCACCAGTTGCCCCGATACGTCGCGGCCAGGGGCGGAATCGACTGCGCATTGGGGAAGGCGTAGGCAGCATCCTGGCCCGAGCCGCCGCAACTGGAGGAGTAGTAGGCGGGCAGCACCTGGTCAGCCCACATCAGCACAACGCCGCGCGTCTGGCGCACCGCATCGATCGCCCGGGTGTTACGCGCCACGCCGCCGTACACCTGGCTGGCAGTGGTGCTTTCCAGGTCATAGTGGCGGTTGCGTGTGCGAGCCATGGTGGCGATGGCGTAGGAGCGGGCGGCGATGGCCTGCGCGATAAACGTCTGCGAGTGCCAGTAGCTATAAAGCTCGCGCTCCAGCACGCCCGGCAGGTAGGTCTCCATCAGCACGTGGTTGACTACGTCCAGCCCCGTCCCCGGCCGCTGCGGCAGATTAGCAGCGTGCAGAGCGAGCCTGCCCGGGTAGCTCGTGCCATTGACACTCATCCCGTCAGCCCCACTCAACGGTGTCACCAGCAGGGCATCGACCCGCCAGGCCAGCGGTTGTCCGCCAGCGGGGTGCAACTCGAAACGATTGTCCCGGCGGAGGATGTGCAGCGGCGTTGAGAAGGTGCGGGCCTGGTCCACCTGTCCCGGGCCAAGGAAGACGCCCACCTGTACATGCCCGGGGCCTTCGATGAGCACCCGGTCCACCCCGGCTGCGATCCTTACGCGGACCGTCGGTTCGCTGCGCGGCACCGCTGCCAGCGGCGGTCGCTCAAAACGTGGGCTGGTGCTCGTTCGGCAGCTCGTCAGCACCACCGCCACAGCTGCCAGGACGGCAAACGCCGCCCCGATCACCCGCCCGCGCCGGGGCATCCGACTGTACCTGCGCCGCCTTGCCATGATCGCGTCTCCGTCCGTGGATTGCCCCGGAGGAGTATAGCGGATCGAACATCATCGGCGTCAGCGTCTTTTCGGAGGCACAACATCGTCGTGGCACCCGTGCCCACCGGGGTGACGTCCATAACCACGGCAATTTCAGGCAATTAAATACCGATCCCACTTTCGTGGTATCCCCGGCAGACCGTTTCAGGTATGATGGGGGTGGATCGGTGAACTGGTCGGACCCCGACAACTCCCACCTCGTTCGGGGTAATGGCTCCGCAGGGTATCAGGGCGCGGCGTACGCCCGTTTCGGGAAATCCCGCAGGAGCGTGCCTACAATGTGACAAGTCGTTACGGAGATTGCACCTATGGCGAGAAAACCGATCGAGTGGGCAACCGACTTTGACGGTCAGGAAATCCGCAAGGGCGACACCGTCGCGACCCTGAGCGATAACGTCACCGCCCGTGTGTGTGATCTTTGCGAGGAAGGTGGCATGGAATGGGTTCGCCTGCGACCGGCCCACCAACCCTACGGTCGGGGTATCTGGCACTCGGCCGACCAGGTTGTCCGACTCGGCGGCCCCCGCAAGAAGCCCGCCAGCTCCACTGCCAGCGCGAAAAAGTAATAAGGCAACTGGATCAGTTACGGTGGGCCGCCCCACCGATCCTTTCCATGCCTGTCAGGCGTTTGACCCCAGGGGCCTTCGCCTCAGACAACCCGACAGTCAAGTGTGCAGGTCGGCATCTTCTCGCGAGCAAGAGCGAGAAGCGCGATCGTTATGCGTGTCCCAAATCGCCGCGACGCGAGGATGGCCGCCCTGTCAGCAGTACCGCCCCAGTGAGCATCAGGATCGCAGCAGTGGCGGGCTCGGGAATGACGCGGACCTCGATCCACTTCCAACCATCGGTCTCGCCCACCGCGATCGGTCTGATGATCGGCCCGCCGTTAGGAAATGTGTACGTCATGCCCAGCGTCAGGGCCCCGTCGCGCGTGTCGATCCAGTCCGCCGAATCGCCTTCGCCCTGCGAACCGGGGGTGAAGTCGAGCAGAAACGTTCTGCTGAAATCCTGCATCTGAACGATGACGCCCTCTTCCCACACGGCCCCACCGTGCTCGTCGTAAAGCTGCGCCAGCCCCGGGGCGAAGGAGATCCAGAACGTTCGGCCGTCCGCCTCGAACCGCAGGCCGAGCGTCTTCGCCTCCGGCAGCGTGTCACGATCGAAGGCGTAGATGCGGTACGTGCCGTAGTTGCCGCTATCGATGTCGACGATGTGCTGATCGTCAACCCAGCCGATGGTGTACTTCATCGGCAGCGGCATCTGATACATATCGCCATCGTCACTGCCCATGACGAAGAGACCATCGCGTCCCTCGCGATAAACACCGGGATAGGGCACACCATTGCCTTCAATCGCGCCGGCGTGTCCGACGTTATAGGAATGGCCCATTTCGTGAATGAAGCCCGGCGCCCAGGGATATTCGCCGGGAAGCCAGACCCGGCCCGGCAGGGCCGCGGCCCCGAAGTTCTGATTCAGCACACCCGGATACGAAAGCACCTGGTGGTCATATGCATCCACGTCGAAGCCGGCATCCCGGGCGGCATCGAGCATGGCGTAGGTGATCAGCGCGATGTCGCCAATGTAATCGGTCGATACGCCCGGCAGGGTGAGCACTGGCGTGTAATCGGCGTCGTAGCCCGCGATGCGGCCATAGGAGTTGCGCACGAAAAAAGTCTCCGCCGCTTCCTTGACGCCGATCAGTTCATTCAGCCAGACATCGTGCGTCATCGGCATCGGAGCGTTGGTGAACTCCGCCCGAATGAACAAAATGCGCTCCACGCCATCCGCATGAGCACGCTCGATGCCACCGAAAAGCCCCGCCACCACGACAACCGCGAAACACACCCATGTCTGCAACGGACGACCTATACTTTGATTCACAGATAACCCTCTCCTGGCAGTTCGCCTCACCTCATCTCCCCGATTCAACACAAGTGTACCTCACCCGCCTGTCCTTCACATAGATAAAAAACCGCCCGACAGGGCGAGACAGGTCCACAAAGGTCAGCGATCAGAAATCTTCCACGTCGCCGGAGCCTGGCCAACGCGAGGCATCTGCTGAAAGTAACCGCCTGCCCGGTTGTGTGATTGGAAAAATGTTGGCGGGCGTCACCAGGCGGTGACGCCGCGCCAACCTCAGGGACTTAGCCCCCCTCCGCCCGGTTGAATGGCAGGTCGGGGCACAGTTGTGCCCATCGTCTGGTCGCTATGCGGGCGACGTTACGTGGTCCGATCCACCGGCCGCGTGCCCGAGCCAGCCGTTCATCCCGTCGGCTGCGTTGCACGCACCAGCGCGCCAGGCGTTTGAGCCGTTCCTCGGCCGTCCCCCGGATAAACGGCCGAGCTGGCTGCTGACGCTCCATCGGATCGTGTCCCGTCGCCCGCCTTCCCTGACAAGGCAACAGTCATGCTATTGAGAGGACTGACAGCGTCCTGTCAGTGGTCGGTAGGGAAATATCTCGCCGCCGTGGCACGCGCCAGCTCAGCCACACGCTCAACCAGCTCCGGCGGCTGGATCACCCGCGCGTGCGGACCATATCCCAGCACCCACCAGACGATCTCATCCAGCCCCTCCACCTCGCAGGTGAACGTGATCGAGCCGTCCTCGTGGTCCTCAATCTCCTGTGTGGGGTGCCAGTGGGTATCGCTCACCGTTTCGGCGACTTCCGCATCGAAATGGATGGCAACGGAATAAACCCGGTCGCCGCGAATCATGCGCCACGCCTTGCCGCGAAAGGTTTCGATGGAAAAGTCTTCGGGGATGGCGTAGGGCTTGTCAGTCAGCTCGATGGCGGCGAAGCGATTGAGCTTGAGGCACCGCACCTCATCGCGCCCACCGTGATAACCAACAACGTACCATGATCGCTGCTCAAACGTCAGCGCGTAGGGTCTGAACTCGAACAGGTTGTCACGATCGCTTGATGGATTGCGCGATTCATACCGACATCGCACTGCACGTCGGTTACGGATTGCCTCCTTCAGCGTATCGAACACGTCAACGATCGCTTCACCGTCCGGCCCGGTCGCCGGCAGGCGGATCACCACGTGCTCATCCACATCCCCCAGTTCATCGTGAACGCGTTGAGGCAATTGCGCTCGAATCTTTTCCACCGCACGGGCAGCCGGACCAGTCAGCGCGATCTGCTCGTTGCCACCCACCTGCTCCGCCAGCGACATCAGTGCCAGTGTTTCCCCGGCTGTCAGTGATATGGGCGGGAGGAAATAATCACGCCGAATACGGTAACCCGTCTCTGGGTCAAGATAAAAAGGAATGCCTACCTTTCCCAGGCACCTGAGATACCGATAAACGGTGCGTTCGGTAACGCCAAGCTGTTCCGCCAGCCGCCGGGCATCACCCGCCTTGCGGGTCTGCATCAGCATGAAAACCCGGAAGAGCTGCTCGCATTTGGAGAAATCCGCATCAGACATGGCCCGGCCCCCTTTCTGGAAAGTGAAAAGTTTATTGTAAAACGAATCGGTTCGACGGGGTGGCCGCTTGGGGATGACCACTTTCGCCTGCGGTGAAAGACAGGCGAGACATTTATCCCACCCAACTCAACGGGGTATCAATTCGTCAGCCGTTCCCGCGTACCACGTTCGGCTGGGTGGGTCGGGTTATTGGGGCGTGCAAAGTTTTCGCAAACGTCACAACCGGCATAGCTCCACATCACGATTCGTATTTTTGCGGTGGTTTGTGTGGAAGCAGTGCAGCCGATGCGCTGCGCGGACGAAAGTCTGAACCGTGGGCCGTGATGCGCGGCCGAAGTATCAGGGAGGCGACATCGCCATACTTTCCAGGAGAAAGCTAATGTCCAAGCATCGAGCCAAACACAGCAAGTCGATCAAAGAGAGGCAGACCATGTCCGCGGAAGGCAATCTTCGCAAGCGAATGACCACGGCGGTGCTGCTGTCGGCGCTGGGTTCGGCCACGCTGTTCGGTTGCACTTCGCGTGAGAGCACCAGCCGGACGTCGACGACCAACCTTGGCTCGAGCTCCCCGGCCCGTCAGTACGTGAACCAGCGCGCCAGCGAATTCAACGTGCCCAGCCGGTACGTCAACGAGGCTCGCGTGGGTCTGATCCGCACCGAGGATGCCCGGGCCGAGGCGGACGTGATCGACGCCAAGCGTCTGGCGGCGCTGGATGAACAGCAGGCCCGCGTCGAGGCGGAGCGTCAGCGCGTGCTGGCGGAACATGCCCGCGCTCTGGCACAGGCGCAGGCACTGGCCAGCGAATACCAGGCCCGTCAGGACAAGATGTTGTCCAACATCGTCGCCCGGGAACGTCACCTGACAACCTCGGCGGCGGAAACGCAGGCGATCCTCGCCGCGCTGGCGAAGGAGAAACGCACCATCCAGGCGGATCTGCTGAGCAAGGCGAAGCAGGATCTGGAAGCGGCCAACGCACGCTTGGAGGAGATGCGTGCGATCCGCAAGGCGACCCAGGAGGAAGGCACCGCCTCGATCGAGCAGATGCGTGAGTCGGCCCAGGCGACCCGCGATCGCGCCGCTGCGGTGGTTCGCGCGCTGTCGACCGAAGCGGACTCGGTGCTGCGACAGACTCAGGCGGACGTGAAGGAACTGGAGAACCGGATGGCGATGGTGTCGGAGCAGGCGACCGCCCGCTTCAACAAGCTGTCCGCCCGCAGCGCCACGGTACTGGAGGAAGCCCAGGCCCGGGCAGCAGAACTGCAGGCCCGCGCGACGACCATCGAGCAGCAGAAGGCCGGCGAAGAATACAACGTCATGGTTCAGGCCGCCCACAACCGCTGGGAACAGGCCCAGGCTGAGCACGCTCAGCAGGTGCGCCTGGCGCGTAGCGCGTTCGAGCGTGAGGTGAGCCAGATCACGTTGCTGGAGGCCGAGGCTGAGAAGCTGGCTCAGCAGACGGAAGTGGCGTTCGTACAGCAGATGGGCGAGCTGGATGCGTGGCGTAAGGATGCGCTGGCGGAGGTGGAGAACATCCACGTCGCAGCGATCCGTGCCGAGTCTATGGCTCGCAACGAGTTTGTGAAGGCCGAAGCCGAAGCCCGCGCGATCGCGCTGCGTGAGACGGCTGCTCACCAGCAGGAGCTGGCAGAAGAGCTGCAGCGTCAGATTGAAGCTGAAGCCCGCGCTGAAGCCGCCCGTGTGCGCGAGGAGATTCTCGCGGAGCTGGCACGTCAGCAGCAGGCCGGCAAGGTGGAGACCTCGAAGAAGACCGCGCCGCAGAGTGAGCAGACGGCTGATCTGCATCAGGTGCCTGAGCAGCCCGAGGTGCAGCCGGTGACACCGCGCATCGAGCCGGAGCACGTGGCTGCTTACCGCGCCGCCCTGGCGGAAGTGATGAAGGAACGCGCCCGCGCTGATGCCAAGAAGCAGGTGGTGCTGGCGACCTATGACGAATCGCGTCAGAAGCTGCGTGCCGAGCGCGATCAGCGCATGGCGATGGCGGAGGAGCGCAAGGCCCAGGTCCGCAACCTGCGGGTGCAGGCCGATGCCCGCTTCGCCAACACGCAGGCGGAGCTGAAGGCTCAACTGGAGCTGGCGCGCACGAACCACGCGACCGAACTGGCCCAGGCCGAGACGTTCCGCAATGAAATGATGGCTCAGGTCGCGGACCTGCGCAGCCAGGCCAAGAGTGAACTGGAAGTCGCGCAGGTGCTCTCACGTCAGTATCAGATTGAAGCCGAAGCCGCCCGCAACGAAGGCGACAGCGAGCGCACGGCTCTGGAAGCTCAACTGGCGTCCGTGAAGCAGCGTGGTGAGGCTGAGCGCCGCCGCCTGCTGGCCGAGGCGCAGAGCGTGGAGCGAGAGCAGCTCGCCCTGGCGCAGCAGATCGAAGCGCAGATCGCCGCCGCCGAGGCGAAGCTCGAAGCTGAGCTGGCGAAGCTGGATGAATCGATCGAGTCGCACGAGACAGTGGCGAAGGTCAGCTATCAGGAAGCGGTGACCCGCGCTGATGTGGCCGGCCGCATGGTCGACGTGGAAATCGCCCGGCTGCAGGCTCAGTATCAGCTCGAGCAGGCGCTCACCGGCGCCGAGATCGATCGGTCGCGCAGCCTGATTCAGATTGCCGGCCTCAAGAGCGAGGCGGAAGTCGAACGGCTGCGTGCCGAGGCAGGCGCCAGTGCAGAGCGTGAACTGGCGCGTCTGGATGTGGACGCAGTGAACGCGAAGGTGGAAGACCTGATCGCCAAGGCTCGCGCGGAGGCGCATCGCCAGATCGCCAGCTCGCAGGAACGGGCGGTCAAGGCGCAGTTCGATGCCCGGGTGACGCAGGTCGGAGCCGAGCGGACACGGGAGGAAGCGATTGCGCGTCGCAATGAGATCTTCCGAGCGGCCAACATCGAGTCGGCTCTGGCGGAAGCTGAAGCAGCCCGCGAGCGCACCCGCCTGCGTCTGGAGGAAATGATGGCGCAGCAGAAGCGGCTGGAACGCGCTGCCGCCACCAACTGGGACATCGTCCTGGCCTCCTCGCAGGAAGCCAACCACAAGCCCGACACGAAGCTGATCGAAGGCACACTCAAGCGGCCCGAACCGGTTCGCACCCAGCCGATCCGATTCAGCAACGTGAACACCAACAACTTCGAGGAGTAATTCCAGGGAACAGGAGGAGGAGCAATCAGACGCCCGGCGGTGAAAACCGTCGGGCGTTTTTGTTGGGGGAGGTGGTGGTTCGTAGTGAGTAATTAGTGGTGGTGCGGTGGAAACAACGTGGGCTTATAAGCGCGTTGAATAAGCAGCAGGCGTTAAGCAATTGGCAATGGATAATTCAGAACACGCTAAGTGTGCAAAGTGCGGACCCGAGCGTTGGGGTCGTGCCTGATCGCGAATGAATTGCGAATTGCTTATTGACTATCTACCCCTACCGCACGACCACATCCACCACGTTCAGTTCCGCACTGCTTCGCCCGCCCCAGGTGTTGAGCTTCGGCTCAAAAGCCAGGTCAACGCGTACGCCCGGGGCGAGTTGTTCAGCAAGGTCACCCTGACCGAATGCGATGGCGTTCACCACGCGCGTGCCATCGGTGACTGCAAACCTGAGGTGTGCGCCCTCGTTGCCCACGCGCATGGGCAGACGGGCGATACGCACATCACGCAGACACAGCGTCGGATCGGGGTTACCGCGTCCGAACGGCGCGAGATCCAGAAGCTGCTGCACCAACCCAGCCTCCATATCCGCCAATCGACATTCCGCGTCGATCCGCACAACTGGCGCCAGATCGTCCGGCTGCAACAGCGTGTTCACTTTGGCGATCAGTGCTTCACGGAAGGCTTCAATGTTGGCGGTTGCCAGCCGTACACCCGCCGCCATCGCGTGACCGCCAAAGGTGGTCAGGTGTTCAGCACAGGCGGCAAGAGCCTCGTGGATGCATACACCTTCGACGCTGCGGGCCGAACCGTGCGCTTCGCCGTTGTCGACGCTGAGGATCACCACCGGCCGACTGAAACGCTCGACCAGCCGACTGGCGACAATGCCGATCACTCCCGCGTGCCAGCCCTCCTTACCGATAACGATCGCGCGGCGATCCTCATGATCGAACCCCGACTCGATCACCATCTGTCGGGCTTCTTCGAAGATTTCCCGCTCGGTGGCACGTCGGCGGTTGTTCTCGTGCGTCAGGAACTCGGCGATCTGGGCAGCCTCCTGCGGTTCCGCCCGCGTGAGCAGATGCACCGCCCGCGCGGCATGGCCCATGCGGCCACAGGCGTTCAGCCGCGGCCCCAGTACGAAGCCCACGTGATACGCATCGATCTTCTCATCGCGCAACCCCGCGGCATCGATCAGCGCATTCAGCCCCACGAAACGGGTGAACTTGATCCGCCCCAACCCGAATCGCGTAATCACCCGGTTTTCATCCATCAGCGGCACCACATCCGCCACCGTGCCCAGCGCGGCCAGCGAAAGCAGGTCGATCATCAGCGTCTTAAAGCTTTCGGGCAGTCGATCGGATCCACACCAGGCGCGAGCAACCTGCCAGGCGAGCTTGAATGCCACACCCGCGCCGCACAGGTCGGGGAAGGGGTAGGCCGCAGTTGGTTCGCCCTCCGCCGCCCCCACGGCCGATCCGGACAGGCGCGGGTGGACCAGGGCATACGCATGGGGCAGGTTGGCGGGGTCAAACTCGTGATGGTCGGTGATGATGAGGTCTGCCCCCAGTTCGCGCGCAACGTTCGCGGGCTCCACCGCGGTGATGCCGCAGTCGACCGAGACAATCAGCGGCTGACGGGGTATGGCGTCGGCCGGCGGGCTGTAGTACGGCTGGGCGGTGTGCCATTCACCCCGGGCAATCGACGCGATGGCGTCGCAGTTCAGGCCATAGCCTTCCTCGATGCGGTGCGGCACGTAGGTATACACCTCCGCATCGATGAACCGCAGCGTATGCCAGAGAATCGCGCTGGCGGTCACCCCATCCACATCGTAGTCGCCGTAGATAACGATGGGCTGACGGTCGCGCACGGCCTGCACGATGCGTTGAGCCGCTCGGGCCGTCCCGGGCAGCAGAATCGGATCATGCAACTGGCTGAGGGACGGGTTGAGGAACCGCCGGGCGGCATCGGCATCATCCAGCCCACGGTTGATCAGCAGGTGCGCCACCAGGGGATGAACCGCCAGCGTGCGTGCCAGCGCCTGCACCTGTTCCCGATCGACCCGCGCCTGGATGAACTGCCAGCGTTTTCGCGTCCTTGCCGCAAGCATGGGGGCAATATAGCACAGCCGGGCCGGCGCGGATGTCCACTTTGAAGTCGGGACTCAGAAACATCTGATGGACGATCCGACAAGCCGGGTCGATGTTGATGCTACCGCGGTGCATGTCTTTCGCGTCGCGGGGCCTCGCGGGGGTTCATCGACGCAGGCAGAGCAAAAAAGTAATGGGCACTATCGCCAACAAGGCATTTATTGCCCGGTCGGGGCAGGACGCCTTGTAGCGACGGCGTTTGTGTGAATCATCTTGCGGCACGACGGCCTATGGTTCGGCGGCGTGAATCGCGTGTATTGTCCCGCGGGTTTAGTTGCTGAGACGCAACGCCCGGCGAAATTCCCGTTGCCGGTAACCACATGATGCACCGCATACTGCGGGACGCGTCGTGCCCAATAGCCCGGAAGGACGCAGTCACGCGTGATCGGTGAACGCCGACAGATCATCCGCCACTGTCTGATCAGTCTTGTGGCATCTTGCGCTGGGATCGCGTTGAGCGCCCTGGCGACATGGACCCTCAACGTCGCGGCTGAGCCGCTGGGCGCCCTGATGCTGCTGGTCGTCGTCATCACGCTGGCGCTGGGCACATGGCCGAGCTTCATCAGCGCCACACTGGCGATGAGCTACGCCGCGTTCCGTGTGGGCCTTTTAGTCGCCCCGCCACCCATCCCGGTGTCGCCCTTCTGGCCGCTGGTGATCGCATCCAGCGCGGTGATCGCAGCTGCGTTGCGGGCCAACCTGATGCAGCAGCTCGCTGCCACCGTGCCGGTCGCCCGTCACTCGGGCACATTCTTCCCTCGCCCGCGCACCGTCCCGGACACCCCGATCGCAGACACGCCTCCCGCCGACGTTCCGCCGGATACACCATCATCCGACGCCATGATGCGCCATACCGCCCGTCTGGCACTGGTGGGACAGATGACCGCTGCCATGGCACACGAGCTGCGCCAGCCGTTGGCAGCCTCAGCCGGGTTCATCGACGCCGCTCTGCACGGACTGGAACGCCGTGGCGACGACGACATCCAGGATCAGCTCCAGCATCTGCGCGATGCGCGTGATCAGGTGATGCTCGCCGGACAGATCATCAACCGCATGTTGGTATTCCTTCGCCCGGGCGAGGACGAACGCAGGATCATCGACCTGCACGAAACAATCCGGCAGAGTCTGGCGCTGGTACGTGCCGATGCGCGGATGCACGAGGTGATGCTCACGTTCGAGCCTGATGCGCAAACAATGTTCGCGCTGGCGGACGCGGTGCAGGTGCAGCAGGTGGTGTGCAACCTGGTGCGGAATGCGATCGACGCCGTGGTTGCCGGCAATTCGTCACAGCGATTGGTGCGCATCGTCACGTGGCGTGACGTCGAAACCGGGCGGGCCTATGTCCGTGTGACCGATACCGGACCCGGCGTACCCCAATTGGAACACGATCGAATCTTCCATCCTTTTTATACCACGCGCGCCGAAGGTACCGGCCTGGGCCTGTGGATCTGTCGTGACATCGTGCAACGACACGGCGGCGATATCACGCTGTTACCCACTGTGACGGGCATCGGTGCCCAGTTCGAGTTCTGGCTGCCTCTTGAAAGTTTGCGCGACGAACCATCCGATAGATAGGTTTGCGTGGTATGGGCGGACGTGGTTGGAGTCGGCGGCACCGCCGAAACGTCCGCCGCCGGGAACCGACATGAAGATGCGAGCCCCTGACCGTCTCGCGACGGCAACTGTATATGTCGTGGAGGATGATCTGGCCATTCGCAAATCGGTCAGAGCGTTGCTGCAGTCCGTCGACATTCCGGCTGAAACCTTCGCAACCGGCGAACAGTTCTATCAGTCCTACGATCATGAGCGCCCCTGCTGCCTTGTGCTGGACCTGCGTCTGCCGGACACCAGCGGTCTGAAACTGATGCAGCGCCTCCGCGAACGGTGGAACTACTGCCCGCCCACCATCATCATCACGGGGCACGGCGATGTGCCCACCGCGGTACAGCTCATGAAGATGGGCGTCGTCGATTTCCTGGAAAAGCCTTT
>Ga0207864_1003754_pt1 | contig 12394 bp, 8 predicted proteins | sample HigsolmetaAR202D_FD_184834 | JGI IMG/M metagenome (GOLD analysis project Ga0207864, IMG submission 184834) | Ionic liquid and high solid enriched microbial communities from the Joint BioEnergy Institute, USA - AR20-2-D (SPAdes) (version 2) ...
ACGGCGACGGCCGGGCCTGGGTCCGCGACCTCGCCGGGGCCGTCCTCGACGCCCCCGAGCCGCTGCTGCTCGTCGACCGGGCGACGCTGCTGGTGTCGACGGCGCTGCAGGTCGGGCCCGAGGCGGCGGTGGCGGCCTGCCGCGAGGCGCTGGGCGACGACGCGCTGACGGCCGCGCTCCCCTACGTGCAGGTGCCGGCGCTCCCGCTGAGCACGCGCCTGCGCCTCCGGGGCAGCGAGCGGACGCTCCGGGCCGTGCGCGACGAGGCCCGCCGGGTGACCGGCGCCGGGGAGGTCGAGCTCGTCCGGCTGGCCCGGGTGCAGCGGTCGACGGTGCTGCTCCTGGTGGCCGGCGTCGTGGTGCTGACCGTGCTCCTGCCCCAGCTGACGACGCTGGCGGACGCCGGGCGGGCCATGGCCGACGCCGACTGGCCGTGGCTGCTGCCGGTCGCCGTGCTGATGCCGCTGTGGTACGTCACCTCGACGGTCACCTTCCGGGCGGCGACGCCGCTGCGCCCGCCGTTCGGCCTCACCTACCTCACCCAGCTGGCCGCGGCCACGCTCAACCGGGTGACCCCCAACAACGTCGGCGGGCTCGGCACGAACATCCGCTTCCTGCAGCGCTCGGGCTACGGCGCGACCGAGGCGGCGACGACGCTGGCGCTCGTCACCCTGGCCAACGGGATCGCGGGCGTCGCCGTCATCGCCGTGTTCGTCACCTGGGCCGGCCAGTCCGACGCCCGCCTCCCCTGGCCGGGCCGCTCCGAGCTGCTGGTCGTCGCCGGCGTCGCCCTGGGCCTCGCCGGCCTCGTCGCCGCCGTGCCCGCCCTGCGCCGGCTGGTCGGCGGCCGGGTCGGACCGGTCGTGCGGCGGGCCGGGTCGTCGCTCGCCGAGCTGGCCACCGACCCCCGCCGGGGCGCCACGATGCTGCTGTCGTCGGTGGCGGGGTCGGCGATCCAGCTCGCCTGCCTGTGGTTCGTGCTGCGGGCCTTCGGCGCGTCGGTGGGCGTCGCGGTGATGGGCGCGGTGCTCTTCGGCGGCAAGGCCGTCGCCGGTGCGGCGCCGACGCCGGGCGGGCTCGGCGCGGTGGAGGCGACGCTGATCGGCGGGCTCAGCGGCGCCGGCGTCGACCCGGCGGTGGCGACGCCGGCCGTCCTGGTCTTCCGCCTGCTCACCAACTGGGCGGTCGTCGTCCCCGGCTGGTGGTCGCTGCGCCTGCTACGCCGCCGGCACGTCCTCTGACCCGCTCGTGCGGGCGGCCCCGTCGACCCCCGGGGTGCCGTCCGGCGCCTCGGCGGGGCCCTGGCGCGGCGTGGTCTCCTCGTTCCGCGCCGTCGTGGTCGTCGTCGGCGCGGTGGTCGTCGTCGTGCGCGGCGGGCGGGTGGTCGTCGTCGGGGCCGCGGTCGTCGGGGTGGTGGGGGGTGCGGTCGTGGCCGGCCGCTCCGGCGGGGGCGGGGCCGGCGACTCGTCGGCCGTCGTCGAGGGCGCGGACGTCGTCGGGGTCGTCGAGGCCGTCGAGGTGGTCGTCGACTCCGCCTCGGTGGTCGTCGTCTCCCGGTCGGCGACGGGATCCGCGTCGTCGCCGCCCCAGGTGAAGGCCACGGCCGCGGCCGCCGCCAGCACCGCGGCCGCGAGCCCGGCCAGCAGGGCCCGGCGGCGGCGCTCGACCTGCGCCCGGCGCCGGCGGCGGGCCGGGCGGGCGGCGGGGGTCGGGGCCCCCGTGGGCGGGGCGGTGGCCGGCGAGCTGGGCAGGCGGACGGTGGGCGACGCCTCGACCGGCCGGGTGGCGTCCGGGTCGTCGGCGGCGGGCCCGGCCACCAGCGTCGCCTCCGGGTCGCCGGTCCCGCCGGTGCCCGCGGCCGGGGTGGCCTCGGGGTCGCCGGCCGCCGGCGCCGGCTGCGTGGCGTCGGGGTCCGTGCCCGGCCCGGCCCCCGGTGGTGTCCCGGCCTCCCCGGCCGGCCCGGCCACGAGCGTCTCGTCCGGCGCACCGCCGGCACCCTCCGCCACCAGCGTCGCCTCCGGGTCGCCGCCGGCCGGGGCCACGAGCGTCTCGTCCGGTGCACCGCCGGCACCCTCTGCCACCAGCGTCGCGTCGGGGTCCTCCCCCACGCCGGCCACCTGCGTCGCGTCCGGGTCCTCGTCCGCCGGCGGGAGGGGGCGGGTGGCGTCGGGGTCGTCCGGCGGGGTCCTCTCGGTCGCGTCGGGGTCGTCGCGGCGGGGGTCTGCCATGCCGTCGAGTCTGGCGGGGCGCGGCCCCGATCCCGACACGGCACCCGCGGCGCGGGCCGACCGCGCTGCGCGTCCGGCCGGCCGCGGTCGTCAGACGTCGACCGGCGAGGTGGCGCGCCCCGCGGGGGACGGCCGGGTGCCCGCCCCCGCCGGCGACGGCGCCGTGCGGCCGGCGCGCTTGTCCCGCTTGGCCCGGTAGAGGGCGGCGTCGGCCCGCTGGACCACCTCGTCGGCCGGCGCGGTCGCCACGCCGACGCTGGCGCCCACCGACACCCGCAGCCCGCCGTCCAGCGCGATGGGGCCCTCGATCGCGGAGACGACCCGGGCCGCCGACCGGACGGCGTCGTCGTGGCCGGTGCCCTCGGCGAACACGATGGCGAACTCGTCGCCGCCGATGCGGGCGGCCAGGTCCTCGCGCCGGACGCCCAGGGCGAGCCGCTCGGCGACGACCCGCAGCACGGCGTCGCCGACCTCGTGGCCGTAGGTGTCGTTCACCGGCTTGAACCCGTCGAGGTCGAGGACCGCCACCGTCACCGGCCCGTCGGCCTGGGCGAGGCGCATCTCGAAGGCCGAGCGGTTGGCGAGCCGGGTGAGCGGGTCGGTCGTGGCCTGGCGGCGCAGGTCCTGCCGGCGGCGCTCCTCGCCGATGACCAGGCTGGCCAGCCGCTCGGTGTGGCGCAGGACCTCGTCGGTCGCGATGTTGGGCTCGAGCCGCATCTTCAGCCACACGACGGTGCAGCCGATGACGTCCTGGCGCACCTGGTCGCGGATGGGCAGGGCCCAGACCGACCGGAAGCCGCGGGCCCGGGCGGCCTCGGCCGCGTCGGCCGGGACGCCCTCGAACCCCGGCGCGATGGTCGGCTCCCCGACGGCCGCCGCCTGCCACCACCGGCGGTCGCCCACGAGGTCGGCGGCCGGCGACCCCGCGGGCACCCCGGTGACGATCCCGTCGGGCAGCAGGGCGACGACGGCCGCGGCCCCGAAGGGCTCGGGGACCAGCCCGGCGCAGGCGCCGAGCACCTCGGGCAGGGGCCGGCCGGCGACGAGCAGGTCGATGACGTGGCCGACGCCCTCGTGGTGCCCGCTGACGGGGCGGGCGAAGACGAGGAGGCCGTCGGCCTCGGGGTCACCGAGGAGGTTGTGGATGGTCGCCTCCATGACGACCCAGGTGCCGTCGAACCGCTGGAAGCGGTAGCGGATGGGCTCCGGCACCGTCGTGAGGTAGTCGTGGTGGCCCTGGGCGGCCCGGAGCTGCGCCAGCCCTTCGACCAGGCGGTGGGCGTCGTCGGGGTGGATGCGGGAGACGGCGCTGTCGCCCCGGCGGCTGTCGGGGTCGGACCCGGTGATCCAGCGGGCCGACCGGCTGACCCAGGCGATGGTCAGGTCGGGGTTGACGAGCGTGACGACGGTGGAGGGCGAGCGGTCGACCGCCCGCACGATCCGCGCCGCGACGTCGGGCGGCACGGGCGGCTCGTCGTCCGCCGCCGTCCCCCCACCTGCCGTCGGCTTCGGTGCCTCCGCACCGTCCATCTGCTGCCCCCGAACCGCTGTCACGACCGACATCGCCGCCTCACCCCGCGGCGGACGCCGATCGTATCGCCGTCCGCTCGCTCCGTGTCGCGATCGGTCCACCCAGGGTGCGGGCCCGGCCGCAGGGCGGGCCCGGTTCAGCGGCGCCGGCGGTTGAGCCGGCGGAACATCGGCCGCTGCGTCGAGCAGAGCCGGGGCAGCTCGGCCGAGAGCCGGTCGTAGACGTCGCGGTTGGCGGGGTCGGGCGTGAAGGTGCGGGCGACCCGGGCCAGTCCCCGCACCTCGGACCAGTCGACCAGGCCCAGCGCGATGCCGGCCAGCACGGCGGCGCCGCGCAGCTGCGCGTCGACGGGGTCCTCGACCTGCTCGATCGTGCGGTCCATGACGTCGGCGTGGATCTGGCACCACAGCTCCGACTGCGCGCCGCCGCCCACGACCCGGACGGGGTCGAGCCGCCGCTTGGCGAACCGCTCGACGTAGCCGTGCAGCCAGTGGTCGTTGTAGGCGACGCCCTCGAGCACGGCCCGCACGAGGTCGGCCCGGGTGGTCCGCAGCGAGACGTTGTGGAAGCCGCCCCGCAGGTGGCTGTCGCTGACCGGCGTGCGCTCCCCCGCCAGCCAGGGCGTGAAGATCACCCCGTTGGCGCCGGGCGGCGAGGTGGCGGCCAGCGCGGTGAGGTCGTCGTAGCTGCAGGAGCCGGGCCCGCCGGTCCCGGCCAGGCCGTCGTCGGGCGCCACGACGTTGTCGAGCAGCCATTGCAGCGCCAGCCCCGAGGTGTCGTGGTTGTTGGCCAGCAGGTAGCCGCCCCGGAAGCCGGGGATCGTGGCCATGCCCCGCAGCACGTCGGTCTTCTTGCGCCGCAGCGGGAGGCTGATCCACGAGGTGCTCGACAGCGCCATGTGGGCCTCGCCCTCCTCCACGGCGCCGGCGCCGAGCGCCGCCGCGTGCAGGTCGGGCACGCCGGCGACCACCTGCACGCCGTCGGGGAGGCCGAGGTCGCGGGCGACCGCCGCCCGGACGGTGCCGACGACCGAGCCGGTGGGCACGAGCGGCGGCAGCTTCGAGCGGTCGACGCCGGCCCGCTCGACCAGCTCGTCGTCGTAGTCGAGGACGTCGAGCCGGCGGTTGTCGGTGAGCCACGCCGCGGTCATCGAGGCGTGGGTGGCGGCGGGCTCGCCGGTGAACCGCATGGCCAGGTAGTCGACGGGCTCGAGGTACCAGCGGGCGGCCGCGGCGACCTCGGGGTGGTGGGTGGCCAGGGTGTGCATGTGACCGACCGGGTCGTTGCCGCCGGGGATGCCCGCGGTCTTGCGCACCCAGGTGACGAGCGCCCGCGGGTCGTAGCCGGCGACCGGCCCGCCGATGCGCCGGCGCACGAGCGGGATGCCCCGGTGGTCCTGCCACATGACGCAGTCGCCCACCGGCACGCCCTCGGCGTCGACCGGCACGGTGCTGGCCCACTGGCCGGTCACGCACACCGCGGCGACCCGCTCGGCCGGGGCGAGGCCGTTGGCGAGCGCCTTGCGGACGGCGTCGCAGATGACCGTCCACCACTCGTTCGGGTCCTGGACGGCGCCACCCCCGTCGAGCCAGCGGGTGGCCACCCGGACGTGGTCGCGCCAGACGGTCTCGCCGGTCACCGAGACGAACCCGACCTTGGGGCCACCGGTGCCCAGGTCGACGGCGAGGACGAGGCTGTCGCGCCCGTGCGGCGCAGGTCCGCTCCCGCCGGTGGTGCTCACGACGGGACCCGCATCTGCTTGTCGAGCATGTCCTCCATCACCGAGCGGATGAGCTCCTCCGCCTCGGCGGTGAGGCCGCCCTCGACGCCGCCGTAGATGGCGCCGGTGAAGGGCGTCTCGTCCTTGTGCTCGAGGGCGTAGCGCACGGCGTCGGCCAGGTCGGTGGCGAACGCCTCGGTGACGCCGGGGCGGGTCTGCGGCCGGGTGACCGCCATGTGGATGGCGTTCGGGTACTGCTGGCCGTTGAAGCGCCAGCCCCGCTCCCGCATGAAGTCGTTGACGTGGTAGATGTCGAACTCGTCCGACGTGAACGAGAAGCAGAACGTCGGCCGGCCGAGGATCCGCAGCTCGGGGTGGGAGCGGACGGCGGCCATCATCTCGGCGGCGGTGTCGAAGATCTGGCGGGCGTACCGCCGGTAGCCCTCCCGGCCGAGGCTGACCATGGCCGCCCACGTGGAGGCCAGCAGCCCGCCGGAGCGGGAGCCCTCGATGCCGGGTGACATGTACTTGCCGCCGCTCCAGCCCGGCACGAAGAAGTACTGCGCGTTGCGCAGCGCCTTGTCGCGGAACAGGAGCGTCGAGCTGCCCTTCAGCGCGTAGCCGTACTTGTGGGTGTCGGCCGAGATGGTCGTGACGCCCGGGACCCGGAAGTCGAATGGCGGGATGCCGGGCACGCCCAGCTCCTCGCCGAAGGGCAGGATGAACCCGCCGAGGCAGGCGTCGACGTGCAGGCCGACGCCCCGCTCCAGGGCCAGCTCGCCGAGCTCGGCGATGGGGTCGATGGTGCCGTAGGGGTAGTTGCCGGCCGAGCCGACGAGGGCGATGGTCTGGTCGTCGACCAGCTCGGCGAGGGCGTCGACCGCCACGGTCGTGGTGTCGGGGTCGACGGGGGCGGTGCGGGCCTCGACGCCGAACAGGTGGCACGCCTTGTCGAAGGCGGGGTGCGCCGTCTCGGGCTTGACCAGGTTGGGCTGCCGGACGCCCCGGGTGGCGGCCGCGTGGTCGCGGTAGGCGAGCACCGCGTGGAGGATGCTGCCGGTGCCGCCCGTGGTGACCAGGCCGGCCGGCTCGGTGTCGGTCACCGCCTCGGCGTGCATGAGGTCGAGCGCCATGGCGATGATCTCGGCCTCGAACTTCGTGGCGCTCGGGCACATGTCGCGCTGCAGGACGTTGACGTGGGCGAACAGCCCGAACGCCTCGGTCAGGAAGCGGTAGTGCTCGTGGTCGCCGCAGTACATCGTCCCCGAGCACTTGCCGGTCTCCCAGAAGGCGTCCTCCTCGGTGGCCATGGCCCGCAGCTCGGCCACGACCTCCTCGCGCGGTCGGCCCCTCTCGGGCAGCCGGCGGTTGACCGGGAACCGGTCCTCGTACGGAAACCTCGCCATGCGGCGTCGACCCCCACTGGTGCGCGGTGCCGGGGACATCCCCCGGACGAGCGGACGCTAGCACGCACTCTGGAAGATCTTCCAGACTTTCGCTAGCGTGCCCGCCGATGGCCGGGCCCCGCCGCCACCGCCCCAGCGCCCAGGCGCGGCGCGACGCGCTCCTGCGGGCCGCGATCGAGGTGGCGGCCGAGCGGGGTGCCGCCGGCACGACCCACCGGGCCGTCACCCAGCGGGCCGGGCTGCCGCTGGCGACGGCGTCGTACTTCTTCTCGTCGATCGCCGAGCTGGTCTCCGAGGCGCTGCGCACCCACGTGGCCGAGGAGGCGGAGCGCCTGGCCGCGCTGGCCGCCGAGCTCGTCGCCGGCCGGCGCACGCCCGACGAGCTGGCCGCCGCGCTGGCCGAGGCGGCCATGCCGCGCGGGCCCCTGCCGTTCACCCTCGCCCAGTTCGAGGCCTACCTCCAGGCCGCCCGCGACCCGGCGCTGCGGGACGCCGTGGCCGACGCGCTCGCCACCTACCGGCAGGTGGCGGAGGCCGCCCTCGTCGCCGCCGGGGCGCCGCCGGACGCGGCGGCGGAGGCCGCGCCGGCCTTCATCGCCCTGGCCGACGGGTTCGCGCTCCACCACCTGGCCCACCCCCGGCCGGGCGACGTCGACGCCCTCCGGCGGGCGCTGCGCATGCTCTTCGACGGCCTGCTCGCCCGCGCGGGCACGGCGGCCGGCGCGGCCGGCCCGGACGGCGGCGGCTGACCGCGGCCCCGCCGGTGCGGCCGCCACGACGGGCCGGCGGCCGGCGACGGCCGGGCGCCCGCTGGGCCGCCCCGCCCGCCGGTCGTCAAGATGGCGGCCATGGACTTCCCGGACTTCGCCGTCGCCGCCGGCGAGGAGGCGTCGGACCCGCTCGTGCTGCACGAGGGCCGGATCGTGCGGATCGACCAGCTCGGCGCGAGCGGCCACCTCGACCGCCTCGACGCCGACCTGGCCGACGTCGCCGCCCTCGGCGTCCGCGTCTGGCGGTACGGCATGCCGTGGGCCCGCACCGAGGTGGCCCCTGGCACCTACGACTGGTCGCTGTGGGACCGGGCCCTCGCCGCCTGCGAGCGCCACGGCCTGACCCCGGTCGTCGACCTGCTGCACTTCGGGCTGCCCGACCACTACCCCGGTCTCTGCGACCCCGCGTGGGTGGACGGCTTCCGCCGCTACGTCGACGCCTTCCTGGCCCGCTACCCCGAGCCCCGCTGGTTCACCCCGGTCAACGAGCCGCAGGTGACCGCCTCGTTCTCGGCGCTGCTCGGCATGTGGAACGACCGCCGGGCCTCGGTCGACGACTACCTGGTGGCGCTGGCCCACGTCGTGCTGGCCGACCTCGAGGCCCTGGCCCGCATCCGGGCCGACCGGGACGGCTGGTGGGTCGGGGCCGAGGGGTTCAGCTGCGACCTCGTCGACCCCGACGACGAGGAGGCGGTCGCCGCCGCGGCGGCCGACCGGGCGCTGCAGTGGGCGGTGTGGGACCTCCACCTGGGCCGCGAGCCCCTCGTCGGCGCCGACCGCCTGGAGCGGGCGGTGGGCGCCGCCGTGCTCGACCGCATCGCCGAGCTCGTCCCCCTGGCCATCGCCCCCGACCGCGTCGTCGCCGGCCACGACCTCTACCCGGTCAGCGTCGGCGCCCGGGGCCGGCGCGCCGAGCGGCCGGTGACGATCGGGGATCGCGTCGCGGCCTACGAGGCGACGGCCGCCGAGTGGCACGCCCGCTACGGCGTGCCCTTCTGGGTGGCCGAGACGTCGAACCTCGGCCTGCCGGCCGACGAGGGGCCGGCGTGGTTCGAGGCGCTGGTGGCGGCGCTCGACCGGCTGCGGGACCGGGGCCTGCCGGTCCGGGGCGTCTGCTGGTACAGCCGGGGCGACCAGGTGGACTGGGACACGGCCCTGACCGTGCCGGTGGGCCGCACGACCGAGGTCGGCCTCTTCGACACCGCCCGCCGGCCCCGGCGGGCCGCCGACGCGCTCGCCGCCCTGGCCCGCGCCCGCGGCTGAGCCGGGGCGCGGGCCCGCCGCAGCCGCCGCGGGCAGCGGGCTCAGCAGGGCCCGGCCTCGCGGCCCCAGCGCACGCAGACCTCGTGGTCGGGGCCCGGGTCCGAGGGGTCCAGCTCGATCACACCCCGCTCCTCGTCGACCTCGACGTCGAGCACCTCGCCGTCGAGCACGACCTCGACCTCGCCGTCCCACGCCGCCACCGGCGCGGCGAGCTCGGTGGGGCCGACGACGCCCTCCCGCTCCGTCCAGGACATGCGGAACACCGAGGCGCCCGGGTCCCACGAGAACCCGGTGGGGACGCCGGCGACGGCCCGGGGCTGCACCCGCGCCAGCCACCGGCCCCAGTCGGTCAGCTCGCCGTCGACGGTGACCGGCGACCAGGCACCGTCGGGGCTCTCGGCCGGGTCCCACGACCACTGGGCCCACCCCGCCATCGCCCGGTCCGCCATGGCCAGCACGTCCGCCGCGTAGGCCGCCATGCCGTCCTGGTCGGGCGGGCCGCCGAGCTCGCCGATGTACAGCGTCGCCTCCAGGGCCTCGGCCTCCGCGACCCGCAGCTCCTCCCACCGGGCGACGTAGGGGCTGTCGGGCGCGTACCCGTGGCCGTCGTGGACCGCCGGCTCGTAGAGGTGGGGCGCGTAGCCGAGGCGCGGGCCCTCGGGGCGCGGGTCGCGGATCCCCGCCGCCTCCAGGTCGCCGGCGTAGGGGAAGGCGTTGAGGAGCGACGTGGGCTGCACGAACACCCAGGCGTCGTCGTCGACCGCCCGGATCGTCTCGACGCCCCGCTGCATGAACGCGGTCAGGGTCTCGTTCCGGAACCGGCCGGCGGCCGCCTCCTCCTGGACGGCCAGCGTCTCGGCCAGGTCGCCGTTGGCGAAGACGGGCTCGTTGAACAGGTCGTAGCCGATCACCGCCGGGTGGTCGGCGAAGCGCTCGGCCACGTGCGCCCACGCCGCGAAGAAGTGGTCCTGCAGCTCCGGGTGCCCGCGCTCGGGGTGCCAGAAGTTGCGGTAGGCGGCCTGGACGGCGGGGTCGGCGGCCGCCAGGTACCACGGCTGCCCCTCGGCCAGCGGCTGGGGCTCGAGGCCGTCGGTCTCGACCGCCCAGTCGGGCGCCCCGTTCCCGCCGACCGCCCAGCCGTAGACGTCCTGGTGCATGTCGAGCACGACGTGGACGCCGTGGTCCGCGTACCAGTCCATCCACGTCTCCAGCTCGTCGAGGTAGCCCTCGTCGTACTCGCCGGGCGCCGGCTCGACCGCGCCCCAGGAGATGAGGAAGCGGACGCCGTTCCAGCCGAAGCCGGCGAGGTGCTCCTGCGACTCGACGCTGTCGGGGAGGTGCCGGTCGTCGACCGAGTCGCCCTTGTTGGCGCTGGCGACGTTGGTCCCCCGCAGGACCAGCACCCGCCCGCAGTCGTCGACGACGAAGCGCGGGTCGGGCGCCTCCAGGGCGCCGGTGCAGGCGGCGCCGCCGTCGGCGCCCTCGCCCGCGTCCGCCGCCGGGCCGGCGGCGCCGTCGTCCCCGCTGCACGCGCTGGCGACGAGGAGCGCGGTCGCGATCGCCGCGGCGCGCCGCGCCCCTCCACGGTGTGAGGCCCCCACGGGGCCCTGCCTACCGCGGCGCAGGGTGCCGGCGCCACCGGCCTGGCGGACGGGTGGGGCGGGCGGTCAGCCGCTGCGCCGTCTGAACAGCAGGAACCGCCGCCCACGACCCGGGCGCCGTCGGCGCACCGCCCGAGCGGACGCCAGGAGCTCGCCACGCCGCTGCTCCGCCATGAAGATCGTCTCGTCGTGGTTCACCGGGGGCCACCTCCGCGTCATCTCGCCCCTCGACGATGGAGGAACGGGCGCACGGCGCCATCCGTGAGGTCCACGGAACCACCACGGACGGGCCACGGACCCGCCACGGAGTCACCACGGAGGCGCCACGGACCGGTCACGGACCGGTCAGGGAGCGATCGGTGCCGTCGCGCCGGGCGCGCGGTGCGCTACGGACCGTCGGCGCCCGGTGAACCCCTGCCCTCGCCCTCGACGGCCGCGGCGAACAGGTCCGGGAACACCCGGCGGACCTTGGCCAGCAGGTACTCGCCGTAGGTGCCCTCGAACGCCTCGAGGTCGGCGCCGTCCCAGCGGGGGCGGCGGGGCGCCGGGGGCGCCCCCTCCAGCGGGATCGGCACGACCTCGGCGTCCCAGGCCGGGTCGAAGAAGAACGGGATGGACAGGCGGTCGGTGTCGCCGTCGTTGCGGACGCGGTGCGGCGTGGAGCGGTAGCGGCCACGGGTGAGCCGCTCGAGCATGTCGCCCAGGTTGCAGACGAAGGCGCCCGGCCGGGGCGGCACCGTGACCCAGCCGTCGGGCCCGTGGACCTGGAGGCCGCCGACCCCGTCCTGGTGCAGGATCGTGAGCAGGCCGTAGTCGGTGTGCTCGCCGACGCCCCAGCGGTCCTCCCCCGCGTCCCGGGCCGGCGGGTAGCGGAAGAACCGCAGCAGGACCGTCGGGTCGCCGGTCAGGTGGCGCTCGAACCAGTCGGCCTCCAGGCCGAGCCCCAGCGCGACACCCCGCACGAGCGCGTGGCCGAGCCTGGTCATCTCGTCCAGGTAGGCGAGCACCGTGGGGCGCAGGTCGGGCAGCTCGGCCGGGAACAGGTTGGGCCCGTGCAGCGGCACGCCCGCCCGGACCCGGGGGTGGTCGGGCGGCAGCTCGGCGCCCAGGTAGAAGCCCTCCTTGGCGTCGGGCACGCCCGCGGTCAGCTCGCCGCCGAGCGGGAACCACCCCCGCCACGCCCGGCCGCCGACGGCCATCGACACGGCCGCCTTCGCCCGCTCCGGCAGCGCGAACAGGCGCCGGGCGCCCTCCTCGACGCGGGCCACCAGCTCCGGCGGGACCCCGTGGCCGGTGACGAGGAAGAACCCCACCTCCCGGCAGGCGGCGTCGATGGCGGCCCCGACGGCACGGGGGTCGCCGTCGCCGCGCCCCACGAGGGGGCCGACGTCGATGACGGGCAGTTCGTCCACCGGCGGGCCAACCTACCCAGGGTGCGCGGGGCAACGTGTCCGGTCGCCGGCCCCGGCAGGGCAGACTTGAGGGCGTGCCGGCACGCGACAGCCTGATCGAGGCGGGGATCTCGCCGCGCGAGGCGGAGGTGCTCGAGCTCGTCGCCCAGCACGCGACCAACGCCGAGATCGCCGCCAAGCTGTTCGTGTCGGTGCGCACGGTCGAGAGCCACGTCTCGTCGCTGCTGCGCAAGCTCGGCGCCGCCGACCGCCGGGAGCTCGCGCGGCTCGCCCGGCGCGCCGCCGGCTCGGTGGCCGGCACGAGCGGCGCCGACGGCGGGGCCGGGGCCGACGGCACCGGCCCCGGTGGTCCGGTCGTCCCGCAGCGGGTGCTGCCGGTGCCGCTGACCTCGTTCGTCGGCCGGGCCGCCGAGGTGGCCGAGCTGGGCGCCGCGGTCGAGTCCCACCGCCTCGTCACCGCGAC
>Ga0207864_1003755_pt1 | contig 12393 bp, 13 predicted proteins | sample HigsolmetaAR202D_FD_184834 | JGI IMG/M metagenome (GOLD analysis project Ga0207864, IMG submission 184834) | Ionic liquid and high solid enriched microbial communities from the Joint BioEnergy Institute, USA - AR20-2-D (SPAdes) (version 2) ...
GCCGTCGGCGAGACGAGCCCCACGACACGGGTCATCCGCGCGGACCCTCGCGCCCGCTGCGCTGTCGCGTCCTCACGTGCCCTCCCGGGGAGTCCTCCCCGCCGCGGGAGTGGGCGGGCTGCCGAGTCTAGTGCCGCCCCGAGCGCGCTGGCCGCGCGGGCCGGTCGAGCCACGAACGGCTTGGACGTCGCCGCGGGCCGGTCAGGCCAGGGCCACCAGGACCACCGCGGCCAGCGCCAGGGCGACGCCGGCGCGCTGGACGCGGTGGAGGCGCTCGCCGAGCACGAGCCGCGACAGCAGCACGGTCGACAGCGGGTACAGCGACGCGAGCACGGCTGTGATGCTGAGCAGGCCCCGCTGGACGGCCAGCAGGTAGGCGACGTTGGCGGCCATGTCGAGCACGCCGGACAGCGCCACGACGCCGAGGGTGCCCGGGGCCGGGTGCAGGCGCCGGCGCAGGACCGCGCCGACGACGCCGAGCAGGGTCAGGGACGCCGCGCGGGCGCCGAGCAGCGGCCACAGCCCCGCGCTCTCGGCGGTGCGGGCCAGCAGGATGAAGAACAGCCCGAAGGCGGCGCCGGCGGCGACGGTCGCGCCGAGCACGACGGGGGCGAGCCGACCGCTGGCCGCGGAGGGGTCGCGGGACCCGAGCACCACGGCCGCGACGCCCAGGACCACACCGCCCAGCGCCAGCGGGCCGGGGCGGTCGCCCAGCGCCAGGCCGCCGAGCAGGGGGACGCCGGCGGTCAGGGCCGCGGTCAGCGGCGACACCACGCCCATGGGGCCGGTCGCCATGGCGCGGAAGAACAGCACCAGCCCGCTGCCGCCCGCCAGCCCTGACGCCGCGCCCCACGCCAGCGACGCCGCGTCGGGGCGTCCCGGCAGGAGCGGCAGCACGGCGGCCAGCGCCAGCAGGCCGGCGACCTGCGACGCCACCGTGGTCACGAACGCGCCGGTGCGGCGCGCGGCGAGGCCGCCCGTGAAGTCGGCGGCACCGAAGACGGCGGCGGAGGTGAGGGCCAACAGCAGGTGCATGGGATCCCGTAAGGTACACGCTGCTGCACCGCGAGGTCCACTAGACTGCATCTGCCATGCCAGAGCCGGAGGTCGTCACCGCCGCCGTCGCGCGCAACCTGCGCGGGGAGCGGGCCCGCCGCGGCTGGACGCTCGACGAGCTCGCCGCCCGCGCCCAGGTGAGCAAGGGCATGCTCATCTCCATCGAGCAGGCCCGCACGAACCCGAGCATCGCCACGCTGTGCCGCATCGCCGACGCGTTCGGCGTGTCTCTGGCCCGCCTCGTCGAGGTCGCCGACAGCCCCGTGGTGCGGGTCGTGCACCGCGACGACGTGGTCACGCTGTGGCGCGGTCCCGCCGGCGGCCGCGCGGAGCTGCGCTTCGGCGCCGAGCCGCCCGACGCGGTCGAGCTGTGGCACTGGACGCTGGCGCCGGGGGAGGCGTTCGACGGCGAGGCGCACCCGCCGGGCAGCCGCGAGGTGCTCACGATCGAGGCGGGGACGCTGACGCTGTCGGTCGACGGCGGCGCCCACCGCGTCGCCGCCGGCGAGTCCGTGGCGTTCCGCGCCGACCGGCCGCACCGCTACGCCAACGAGGACGACGAGGAGCTGCGGCTGGTCATGGTCGTCACACAGCCTCCGCTGCCCGCCGACGGCTGATCCTCGCGCGCCCTCCACCGCCGCGTCCGAAACCCGCCAGTGCCCGGCCGCACCGGCTGTCATGCTGTGAGGCGTGATCGACGACTTCGAGCGCTGCTACCGCGCCGTCTGCAGCCGCGACGCCCGCTTCGACGGGTGCTTCGTGGTCGGTGTGCTGTCCACAGGGATCTACTGCCGGCCGAGCTGCCCGGCCCGCACGCCGCTGCGGCGCAACGTGCGCTTCTTCGCGGGGGCTGCGGCGGCGCAGCGCGCGGGCCTGCGCGCCTGCCGGCGCTGCCGCCCCGACGCCGTCCCGGGCTCCCCCGACGCCGACGTCCGCGCGGACGTGGTCGGCCGCGCCCTGCGCCTGATCGCCGACGGCGTCGTCGACCGCGAGGGCGTCAGCGGCCTGGCCCGCCGCCTCGGCTACAGCGAGCGCCACCTGCAGCGGCTGCTCGTGGCCGAGGTCGGCGCCAGCGCGCTGGCCCTGGCCCGCGCCCAGCGGGCGCAGACAGCGCGGGTGCTGGTGGAGACCACGACCCTGCCGCTGGCGCAGGTGGCGTTCGCCGCCGGCTTCGCCAGCGTGCGCCAGTTCAACGACACCGTCCGCGAGGTCTTCGCCGCCACGCCGACGCAGCTGCGCCGCGACGCCCGGCGCCGCCGCGACGCCGCCCCGGCGCCCGGCGTCATCGCGCTGCGGCTGCCCTACCGCCGGCCGTTCGCCGCGGCGCCGCTGTGGCGCTTCCTGGCCGAGCGGGCCGTGCCCGGCGTGGAGGACGGCGACGAGACCCGCTACCGGCGGGCGCTGTCGCTGCCGCACGGCGACGGCGTCGTCACGCTCACGCCGGCGCGCGACCACGTCGCCTGCCACCTGCGGCTGTCCGACCTGCGTGACCTCGCACCCGCGGTGCAGCGCTGCCGCCGCCTGCTCGACCTCGACGCCGACATCGCCGCCGTCGAGGAGGTCCTCGGCGCCGACCCCCACCTCGGCCCGCTGGTCCGCGCGCGCCCCGGGCTGCGCGTGCCCGGCACGGTCGACGCCGCCGAGCTGGCGCTGCGCGCCGTGGTCGGCCAGCAGGTGTCGGTGGCCGCCGCGCGCACCATCGCGGCGCGGCTGGTGGCCCGCTACGGCAAGCCGCTGGACGCGCCCGACGGCACGATCACGCACCGTTTCTGCGACCCCGCGGCGCTCGCGGACGCGGACCCGGCGACGCTGCCGCTGCCGCGCTCCCGCGCCCGCGCGCTGGTGCGGCTGGCCGCCGCGCTGGCCGGCGGCGAGGTCGTCGTGGACCCCGGCGCGGACCGCGACGAGGCCGTCGCCGCCCTGCGCGCGCTGCCCGGCATCGGCGAGTGGACCGCCTCCTACGTGGCGCTGCGCGGGCTCGGCGACCCCGACGCGCTGCCCGCCGCCGACCTCGGCCTGCGCCGCGCCGCAGCGCGCCTCGGCCTGCCCGACGACCCGGCCGGCCTGCGCCGGGCCGCGCGGGCCTGGCGACCCTGGCGCGCCTACGCCGCCGAGCACCTGTGGACCAGCCTCACCGGGAAGGACCCGTCATGACGACCGCCGCCACCACCGTGCCGAGCCCCATCGGCCCCCTCACGCTGCTGTCCGACGGACAGCACCTGACGGGGGTGCGCATGGAGCAGCAGCGGCACCCCGCCCCGCTGCCGCCCGACACGGTCCACCACGACCCGGACGACCGCTCCCTGCCGGCGCCGCTGGCGGCAGCGGCCGCGCAGCTCGCCGAGTACTTCGCCGGCGAGCGCACCAGCTTCGACGTGCCGCTGGCGCCGCACGGCACCCCGTTCCAGCTGCGCGTGTGGCGGGCGCTGCGCGAGATCCCCTACGGCACCACCTGGTCCTACGGTGAGCTGGCCCGGCGGATCGGCAAGCCCAGCGCAGTCCGCGCCGTGGGCCTGGCCAACGGCCGCAACCCGATCCCGATCATCGTCCCCTGCCACCGCGTCATCGGCGCCGACGGCTCCCTGACCGGCTACGGCGGCGGCCTCGACCGCAAGCGCTACCTGCTGGGGCTGGAGGCCGCCGAGCTGCGCCTGCGCCTGGAGGTCTAGGCTGCGGCGGCTAGGCTGCCGGGCCATGGACAAGATCGAGCTCGACGTCCGCGACGACGGCGTCCGGCTGCTCACGCTGCGCGACCCCCAGCGTCGCAACGCGCTGGGCGAGCAGATGGGCGCGGAGCTGCGCGCGTGCGTGCGCGACCTCGCCGCCGACGCCGACGCGCGCGCGCTGGTGATCACCGGTGAAGGCCCGTCGTTCTGCGCCGGTGCGGACCTGCCGGCGCTGTTCGGCGACCCCGACCGCCCCGTGTCCGAGACCCGTGCCGTGCTGAGCGCCTACTACCAGACGTTCTTCTCGGTCCGCGACCTGCCGTTCCCGACCATCGCCGCCGTCAACGGGCCCGCGGTCGGCGCCGGGCTCAACCTGGCGATGGCCTGCGACCTGCGCGTGGCCGGGCGCGCGGCCGCGTTCGGCGCCACCTTCGCGCGCATCGGCCTGCACCCCGGCGGCGGGGCCACGTGGTTCCTGACCCGCGCGATGGGCCCGGGCCGGGCGCTGCGGACGCTGCTGCTGGGCGAGACCCTCGACGCCGAGCGGGCGGTGGCCTGGGGGCTGGCCGAGGAGGGGCCGGTCGACGACCCGGTCGCGGTCGCCCTCGACCTCGCCGCGCGCATCGCCGGCTTGGAGCCGGGTCTCGCCGAGAAGATCAAGCGAGCGGTCGCCATCGCGGGGACGGGCGGCGACCTGGACGCGGTCGTCGAGCTCGAGACCGACGCCCAGGCCGCCTCCGCGTCGTCCCCGACCTTGCAGGCCTGGGTCGACCGCTTCCGCTAGGCGGGGCGCGCTGACGGCGGGCGGCGGCCCCACGTCAGCGCGTGCATCGGTGTGAGCTGCGCCCAGCCGCGCTCCACGAACCCGTGGCGCTCCAGCAGCTCGTCGTAGACGCGGCGCGGCAGCAGCTGGTCGCCGATCTGCGCCTCGAACAGCTGGATGCCGCTCATGATCCGCCCCGGGACGCTGCGCAGGCCGGCGTCGTCGTCGGGGAACGGGAAGTCGGAGATCACGAACCAGCCGCCGGGCTCGAGCGCGTCGAAGACGTTGGCGGCGACCCGGTCGATGTCACGGCACTCGTGCATGGAGATGTTGTTGACCACCAGCGTCGCCGGCTGGTCCAGGCGCAGCTCCTCCAGCGGCGTGTGCACGAGCGGGATGCGCTCGGCCAGGCCGACCTCGGCCAGGTGGCGCCGTGCCAGCTCCAGCGAGGCGGCGTCGCCGTCGACGCCGACCACGGCCGCCTCGGGGTAGCTGCGCGCCAGGCGGACCAGGCCGACGCCCGCGCCGCAGGCGGTGTCGACGATCCGCGCGCCGGGGCCGAGGTGCCGGGTCAGGCCGGGGACCTGCGCCAGGCCGTCGGGGATGAGACGGCGGTAGAACGGCCCGCCGGTGCCGGCGACCCCGGCGATCCAGTCGGGGCTGGTGTCGTCCCACCACATCCGCTCGCCGCTGGCCAGGACCTGCTCGAAGCGGCCGAACACCTCGTGCTGCTCGAGGACGTTGAACACGCCGCCGACGTAGGCGGGCGAGTCGGTGTCCAGCAGCAGGGTCGCCATGTGCGGGGCGAGCGCGATCCGGTCGCCGTCGCGGTCGCAGACGCTCGCGGCGACCGCCGCCTGGCACCACACGGCCACGTAGCCGGGGTCGAGGCCCAGCGTCGCGGCGAGGTCGTCGGCGGTGGTCGTGCCGGCGTCGGCCAGCGCCCGCAGCAGGCCCGTGCGCAGGCCCGTCCCGACGATGCGGTGGCCGACGTAGCCGGCGACGTGGGCGAGCAGGACGGGGACCTGGTCGGCCAGGGCGACGGTCTCGGGTCGTTGGGTGACGGTGGTCATGCGAAGTCCCTCCAGTGGTCTGCGTGGAACACCCGACCACCGTCCGGCACGACGACGTCGGCGTCCGCTTCACGATCTGTACTCGGCCGGTACAGGATCTGTACTTCCCGCCGACCGCCGGGCTGCGTACCGTGACCGCGAGGGACTCCCCGAAGGAGGCGGGCCGATGTCGTCGTACGGCCAGTTCTGCCCGGTCGCGAAGGCCAGGGAGGTGCTCGACGAGCGCTGGACGATGCTCGTGCTCCGCGAGCTGCTGGCCGGCACCCGCCGCTTCAACGACCTGCGCCGCGGCGTGCCGCGCATGTCCCCGGCGCTGCTGTCCAAGCGCCTGCAGTCGCTGCAGCGGGCGGGGGTGGTGGTGCGGGTCGACGAGGGCGGCCACCGCGCCTACGCGCTCACCCGCGCCGGCGAGGAGCTGGGCCCGATCGTCGACGCGATCGGACGCTGGGGCTTCCGCTGGATCGGCGAGCTCGGCGACGAGGACCTCGACCCGCACCTGCTGCTGTGGGACATGCGCCGCAGCATGGCGCTCGACGCCGTGCCGCCGGGACGCGTCGTCATCCGCTTCCGCTTCCGCGACCTGGCCGCCGACGCGGACTGGTGGCTGGTCGTGGCAGACGGCGAGGTCGACGTGTGCGACTACGACCCCGGCTTCCCCGTGACCGTGCGCGTCGACGCCGACCTGCGGGTCTTCACGCGGCTGTGGCGCGGTGACATCGGCTGGCGCGAGGCGCTGCGCTCCGGCGGGGTCGTGGTGGACGGCCCCGCGGCGGTGCGGCGCACCCTGCCGACGTGGTTCCGCCCCACCCGGTGGGCCGTGGCGCAACCCGCGTGAGCGGGCACCTCACGTGCCGAGGTAGGCGCGCTTGACCTCGGGGTCCTGGGCCACCTCGGCGGCGGGGCCGCTGGCCACGATGTCACCGGTCTCCAGCACGTACGCGCGGCTGGCGTACTTGAGCGCCATGTGCGCGTTCTGCTCGACGAGCATCATCGTCACACCGCTCTGGTTGATCTCGTGCAGCGTGGTGAACAGCTGCTGCACGAGCAGCGGGGACAGGCCCATCGACGGCTCGTCGAGCAGCATCAACCGCGGCCGCGTCATGATCGCGCGGCCCACCGCCAGCATCTGCTGCTCGCCGCCGCTGAGCAGGTCGGCCAGCTGCGACTGGCGGCCCTCGAGGCGCGGGAAGATCGCGAAGACGCGCTCCAGGTCCTCGTTGACCTGCTGCGTGTCGCGGCGCGCGTAGGCGGCCAGCTTGAGGTTCTCCAGCACCGTGAGGTTGCCGAAGATCCGCCGCCCCTCGGGCACCAGCGCGATCCCGAAGCGCCGCACGATCTGGCTGGCGCCGACGCCGAGCAGGTCCTCGCCCCGGTAGCGGATGCGACCGGAGACGACGCGCCCGCCGAGCTCGCGGATCTGGCCCACGATCGTCCACAGCGTGGTGGACTTGCCGGCCCCGTTGGCGCCGAGGAGGGTGAGCATCTCCCCCTCCTCGACCTCCAGCGAGATGCCGTGCAGCGCGTGGATGGCGCCGTAGCTGACGACGAGGTCCTCGACGGACAGCAGCGTCATGCGACCGGCTCCCCGAGGTAGGCCTTGATCACCACCGGATCACCCTGGATCTGCTCGGGGGTGCCCTCGGCGATGGTCTCGCCGAAGTTCAGCACCTGCAGGCGCTCGCAGATGCCCATGATGATCCGCATCTGGTGCTCGATGATCCACACGGTCACGCCGTAGGTGTCGCGCACCCAGCTGATGAGCTCCATGAGCTCGTTGATCTCGCCGGGGTTCATGCCGGCCGCCGGCTCGTCGAGCAGCAGCAGGCGCGGGCGCATCACCAAGGCGCGGCAGATCTCCACCCGACGCTGCAGGCCGTAGGGGAGGTTGCGCGGGCGCACCTCCGCGTGGCGCTCGAGGCCGAAGGAGCGCAGCAGCTCCATGGCCTGCTCGGTCACCTCCGCCTCGGTCGCGCGCATCCGCCTGGTGTGGAAGAACGCGTCGACGATGCCGTAGCCGAGCCGCGACGAGTGGCCGATCCGCAGGTTGTCGAGGACCGACAGCTCGTTCCACAGGCGGATGTTCTGGAAGGTCCGCCCGATGCCCAGCGACGTGATCTCGTGCGGGCGGCGGCCGCGCAGCTGCGTGCCCTCGAACAGCAGGTCCCCCTCCTTGGGGCGGTACAGCCCGCACAGCAGGTTGAACACCGTGGTCTTGCCGGCGCCGTTGGGCCCGATCAGGCCGACGATCTCGTTGCGGTGCAGCTCGGTGCTGAAGTCCGACACCGCCTTGAGCCCGCCGAAGGTGTGGGTCAGGCCCTCGATGCGGAGCACCGGTTGCTCACTGGCCACTCACGGTCTCCTTGAGGAAGCGGTCCTCGGGGGCGGGGAAGTACCTGCGCAGCCAGGGGAACACCTCGGGCAGCTCGCGGTCCCCCATCAGCCCGCTGGGCCGGAACCGCATCAGCAGGATGAGGATCAGCGGGACGGCCAGCCAGCGCCCCACGCCCAGGGGGCGGAGGGCTTCCAGCAGGAGCGTGAACCCCACCGCGCTGATGACCGTGCCGCTGAGGGACCCCATGCCGCCCAGGTACACGATGACCATGACCATGACGGACTGGAGGATGAAGTAGCTCGACGGGTTGATGAACCCGAGCAGGTGCGCGTGGAGCCCTCCGGCGAGACCCGCGAACCCGCAGCCGAGCATGAACGTGACGACCTTGAGGCGGCGGGTGTCCACCGCCATCACCTCGGCCGCGATCTCGTCGTCGCGGATCGCGACGATGCCCTTGCCCATCGTGGAGCGGACGTAGCGGGAGATGACGTAGAGCGTCAGCACCGTGGAGACGAACACCCAGATCATCAGCCACGGGACCCGCCACGTGCGCTCCATGGCGTTGAGGACGCCGCCCATCCCCATGAAGCCGCGGGGTCCGCCGATCGCGTCGAGGTTCTCGATGACGCTCTTGAAGATGAAGTTGACCGCCAGCGTGATGATGGCCAGGTAGTCGCCGCGCGTCCGGAACGACGGCACGGCCACGAGCAGGCTGAACAGCGCCGCCGCGACCGCCCCGACCACCAGGGCCAGCGGGAACACCAGGATCGAGGCGCCGTCCGGCAGCACCGGCAGTCCGAAGACCCTGTCGTTCGCCAGGAGCCACACGGTCAGCAGCGAGGCGACGTAGGCGCCGACGCCCATGAAGGCGGCGTGGCCCACGGAGAACTCGCCCATGTAGCCGTTGATGAGGTTGAGGCTGGCGCCCAGCATGATGTTGATCCCGATCAGCATGATCAGGAACTCGACGTAGCTGTTGTAGAGCCCCAACGACGAGGCGCCGACCGTGAGGAGGAAGGTCGCGCCGATCAGCAGGGGCGTGCCGCGTCGCTCCATCGCGCTACACCTTCGTCCTGCGGGCGACGCCGAACAGGCCGGTCGGCCGCACGGCGAGGATCAGCAGCAGCACCGTGAACGTGATGAGGTCGCGGAACGTCGACGGCAGCGGCGAGGCGACGACCAGGACCTGGGTGAAGCCCAGCAGGTAGCCGCCGACCATCGCGCCGCGCACCGAGCCGATCCCTCCGACGACGGCGGCGATGAACGCCTGCCAGCCGACCAGCAGCCCCATGTCGTAGCTGAGGATGGGGAAGGCCGTGCCGTACATGACCCCCGCGAGCGCGGCCAGGGACGCGCCGATCACGAAGGTCCCCACGATCAGGTTGTCGACCTTGATGCCCATGAGCGGCACGGCGAGGCGGTCGTAGGAGATCGCGCGCATCGCCATCCCCCACTTCGTCTTCTGCACCACGTACCACGTCAGGCCCATGGCCAGGAACGACAGCACGATCACGAGCAGGCGCACGTTGCTGACGCTCAACCCCGCGATGTCGAAGGTCCGGCGCTCGAACAGGGTCGGGAACTGGCGGTCGCTGGCGCCCAGCAGCGCCAGGTTCCCGTACTCCAGGAGGAGCCCGAACATCAGCGCGGTGATCACCAGGTAGAGGCGATCAGCGCCTTTGCGCCGCAGCGGCCGGTAGGCGACCCGCTCGATGGCCACGCCCACCGCGGAGGTGACCAGCATCGTCAGCAGCACGGTCAGGGACACGACCGCCCAGGTCGGCAGCTGCGCCTCGCGGAGCAGGAACGCGCCGATGAACAGCCCGGAGTAGGCGCCGACCATGAAGATGTCGCCGTGGGCGAAGTTGATCAGCAGCAGCACGCCGTAGACCATGCTGTAGCCGACGGCGATCAGCGCGAGGAAGCTCCCCCACTGCAGCCCGTTGAGGAGGTGCTGAAGGAACGTCTCCACGGCGGCCCCTGCAGCCCTACTCGGGGCAGACCTGGTCGTAGAAGGAGACCTCGCCGCCCTCGATCTGCACGATCACGGCGCACTTGATCGGGTCGCCGTTCTCGTCGAACGACATCCTCCCGGTGATCCCCTCGAAGTCGGCGATCTCGGCCATGCCGTCGCGGATGCAGGTGCGGTCGGCGACGAGGTCGCCGGTCAGCTCGCCGCAGTTGATCAGCGCCTGCTGCACCAGCAGCATCGAGTCCCACGTGAGCGCCCCCACGTCGCTGGGCGTCTCGCCGTGGCGCTCCTCGAAGGCCTCGATGAACTCGGCCGTCGCCCCTGTCGCGCCTGACGCGACGTAGTGGGTGCTGAAGAAGTAGCCGTCGCAGGCGCTGCCGCACAGCTCGAGCAGCTGCGGGTCGCCCCACGAGTCGCTGCCGAGGATCGGCATCTCCAGCCCCAGCGACTGGGCCTGCTCGACGATCAGCGGCACCTCGCTGTAGTACTGCGGCGTGAAGAAGACGTCGCAGCCGGCCGAGCGGATGTTGGTCAGCTGGGCGCTGAAGTCCTGGTCGCCGGTGGTGAAGGACTCGTAGGCGACGACCGAGCCGGGACCGTGCCGCTCCTCCCAGGCGCTGCGGAAGTTCTCGGCCAGGCCGGTGGGGTAGTCGCTGGCCACGTCGAACAGCACGCAGGCGGTCTCGGCGCCGAACTCCTCGGTGGCGAAGTCGGCCAGCACGGGGCCCTGGAAGGGGTCGAGGAACGGAGCGCGGAAGACCCACGGCCGGTTGTGGGTCGTGTCGGGGTTGGTCGACCACGGGCTGATCATCGGGGTCTCGAGGTTGTTGGCGACCTCACCGCCCGGCACCGCCGCGACGCTCGGGTTGGGGCCGACGAGCACGTGCACCTCGTCCTGGGTGATGAGCTTCGTGGCCGCAGCGGTGGCTCCCTCGGCGGTGCCGTTGTTGTCCTCGATCACCAGCTCGAGCTGGTGCTGCTCGCCGCCGACGTCCACGCCTCCGTCCGCGTTGACCTGCTCGACGAACATCTCGGCGGCGACCTGCGAGTGCTCGCCGACCTTGGGCACGTTGCCGGTCAGCTCGATGTTGAGCCCGATCTTGACGTTGCCGCCGCCACCCGCGCCGCCACCCTGGCAGGCGGCCGCCGCCAGGGCGAGCAGCGCGACGAGAGCCAGGTGGGTGAGCCGCCTCCGCTGGGACATGGGTTGACCCTCCGCTTCCATAGCGTCGACCACTGCCCGCGCACGCCGCATGCCCCGGGCGTCAGCCGACCGGTTCGCCGATCTCAGGAGGCTAGCGGATGATCCTGCAGATCTTCCGACTTCTTCCCAAGAGCGGGGCTGACGGAGGACGCGCCGTTCGCGAGGTGTGGCCGCAGGCTGGCGGCTCGCCCGGTTCAGGCGGTGGCGCTGCCCCGCCGCGTCGCGCGCGGGTCGGCGGGGAACCCGGGGATGCCGGTGGCCGCGCGCACGCCGGCGCGGATGGCCGCCGCCACCGCCTGCGCCCCGAGGTCGGCGACGAGGTCGACGCTGGCGTCGACGCGCTGGGCGCACAGCAGGAACAGCGCGTCGCCGTCGAAGGAGGTGTGCGCCGGCGAGATCGCGCGGGCGATGCCCGAGTGCGCCAGGTCGACGGCGCGGACCGCCTCCGCCTTGGTCAGGCGCGCGTCGGTGACCAGGCAGCCGATCACGGTGTTGTCGCCGGTCGGGGTCGGCATCGGCACCGCGGGGAAGCGCGGCACGTCCGCCGGCGCGCGCGAGCCGGCCAGCACCCGGCCGCGCTCGTCGAGCACGTCGCCGAGCGCGTTGACGGCCACCAGCGCCCCGACCGTGACGCCGCCGCCGCGCGCGACCGCCCAGCCCTGCCCGCCTTTGGAGCCCCACTCCAGGCCGGCGGTCTTGCCGACCGTGCAGCCCGCCCCCACACCAACGGACCCCAGCGGCGGGTCGGCGTCGCTGGCGGCCTCGCAGGCGGCCAAGCCGGCGTCGCGGCCGGGGCGGGGCGCACCGGGTTCGCGCAGGTCGAAGACGATGGCGGCGGCGACGATGGGGATCTTGACGACGCCCCGGTCGTAGCCGATGCCGTGGGCCTCGCACCAGTCGACCACGCCCTCGGCGGCGGCCAGCCCGAAGGCGCTGCCGCCGGACAGGACGACAGCGTGGCACTCGGTGACGCGCCCGTTGGCGCCGAGCGCGGCGATCTCGCGGCTGCCGGGCGCCCCGCCGCGCACCGCGGCCGCCCCCAGCGCGCCCTCCGGCGCGAGCACCACGGTCGTGCCGGTGTGGTGCGCGGTGTCGGTCCAGCAGCCGACCCTGACCCCGTCGACGCCGAGCGCCATCAGCCGACGTACACGCGCGGCACCCGCTTGCCGATGCCGCACACGATCTCGTAGGTGATGGTGCCGAGCCACTGGGCCCAGTCCTCGGCGGTCACGCGCGCGTCGCCCTGCGCGCCCAGCAGGCACACCTCGTCGCCGGCGCGCACCGGCGCGTCACCGCAGTCGACCACCAGCTGGTCCATCGTGATGCG
>Ga0207864_1003759_pt1 | contig 12378 bp, 11 predicted proteins | sample HigsolmetaAR202D_FD_184834 | JGI IMG/M metagenome (GOLD analysis project Ga0207864, IMG submission 184834) | Ionic liquid and high solid enriched microbial communities from the Joint BioEnergy Institute, USA - AR20-2-D (SPAdes) (version 2) ...
CGTCGCTTCGTCGCTTCGTCGCTTCGTCGCTTCGTCGCTTCGTCGCTCCGTCGCTCCGTCGCTCCGTCGCTTCGTCGCTTCGTCGCTTCGTCGCTTCGTCGCTTCGTCGCTTCGTCGCTTCGTCGCTCCGTCGCTGAACCACTCAGCTCTTTGCCCGGCTGTGCTCTTCCAGCCGCTGGATCAGCTCCGCGGCTTCCTCCTCGCGGTCGCCGACGCTGCTGGTCCAGACCAGCCGCTCGTTGCGGGCGACGGCCTTTTCGATCCGCCGGCAGGCACTGATCACCGTGCTGTGATTGCGCTTGCCCATGCGGGCGCCGATCTCAGGGAAGCTCAGCTTGGCCGTCTTGCGGACCAGGTACATCGCCACGCTGCGGGCGAGGCTGATCGTCCGCTGGCGCCGGCCCGACATCAGGTCCTTCTGCTCCAGACCGAAATACTCGCACACGCTGGCGAGGATGTTCTCAGGCCGGATCGGCTGGGCAATCTGCTTGTCCAGGTCGCCCAGCGACTCCTGAGCCATCTTCAGGTCCGGCCGACGGCCGGTCAGCTTCACATGCGCCGCGATACGCGTCACCGCGCCCTCGAGCTCACGCACGTTCTGCGTGACGCGGCGGGCGATCCAGTTGATCACTTCCTCATCCAGCTCGATCCGATGCCGCTGCGACAGCGAACGCAGGATGTCGCACCGCGTGCTGAAGTTGGGCGGATCGATCCGCACGACCATGCCGCTGACAAAGCGGTTGATCAGCGACTCGCCGAACTCCTCGATCAGCTTCGGATGGTTGTCGCTGGCCATGACGACCTGCCGGCCCATCGCCTCGATGGCGTTGAACGTGTGCAGGAACTCTTCCTGCGTGGCTTTCTTGCCGCCCAGGAAATGCACATCGTCGATGACCAGCAGATCCAGATCGCGCACGCGACGGCGGAAGCCATCCAGCTTGTTGCTCCGCAGCGCCGCCAGGAACTCGTTGGTGAACTCCTCGCCCGTCAGGTACATCCACCGCTTGGTGGGGTGGTGCTCGGCAAACTTGCGGCACAGGCCCTGCAGCAGGTGCGTCTTGCCCAGCCCGCAGGCGCCGTGGATGAACAGGGGGTTGTACTGCACGCCCGGGAACTCGCTGACGTACATCGCGGTGTTGTACGCAAGCTGGTTCGACGGTCCGACCACGAACGATTCGATGTCATGGCGAAGCCGCGGCCGCGCGCCAAAGCCGTTGCTGGGCATCTCGCGCACAGCCGGCGCGGCTGCGCCGTTGCGCGGGATGGCGATCACCATCGTCGCCTGCCCGATCACATCCGCATCCCGTGCCGCAGCGCGGTTGGAAGCACGGACGCCGATCTGCGACACCGACCGCTCCACGACTGCCGGGCCATCCGACTTGGCCGACCTGCCGGCGGGGGAGGACTCCACCTCGAAAAGCTGCGGCATCACATTGAACCGAACCGGCAGGGAGCAGCCCAGCACTTCGTGCGCGGCGTCCTGGATCGGCTTCTTGAAGTGCGTGCCGATCCACTCACTGATGAAGTCATTCGGAACTGCGATCTCCAAGCCGTCCTGCTTCAGGTGCAGGCGAGTGGAGTTATTGAACCAAACGTGAAATCGCTGGGGGCCAACCCGCTGCGCGATCGCATCTGCCAGACGGACCAGTTGCGGGTCTTCAATGCTCATACAGCTCACGTCGAGCTCCTTCCATGCCAAGCCCATTCTTCAAATCCCGCCATCCACGGCGCTGTCGTGCGCCGGTTGGCGAGCCCCGCTGGATCGTTCTGGCGGTCTGCTCCGGTCAAACCGCGGTCGATCGCAGCCCGAACGCCACCTGTCCGTCGCGTAGCGCGGCGAACAGCATTTCCCCGGTGGGGGCTAGGCGTCCTGCCTGGAAGTTTCGTCCGTGAATCGCGTCCGTGCGTGAGTCTGAAGCTCCGGATCTGATGTCGAGTCAGTCGAGATGGACTCGCGTGGCGTTGCCCCGCCGTTCATCAAACCCACACATCAGCTTCAAACCTGTCCTGAAGCGATGACCGGAAAGATAGTCTGCTGGAACTGTACTGGCAAGCACGTTCTTATGGGATTTTCCATGCACATCAGCGTAACCATCGGTGCCATCATGATCCGCGCAACTCAGAAAGTTTTTCTCAACGACTCATGCACATTTTTATCGGTCATGTGGATCGTTTGTGGACCGGATGACACACCGATCGTCCCGTCGATGAGCCGCATCCGATAACCTCATCGCGCCGATGTCCGAAGGTCGCGCAACATCGCGTGCTTCGAGCCGATGTACGTCAGTCCGTTGCGGCTGTAAAGCCGGATCGCCGGCTCGTTGATCGCGTCCACCGCCAGCGACAGCCGCGACAGCCCGCTCCGCTGCGCTTGATGCAGCACATGCCGCATCGCCACATCGCCCAGGCCGCGCCCGCGCGCTTCGGGCACCAGCCCGAAATAAACCAGCTCCATCGCATCCACATGCCGCTGAGGCGCCAGCAGCGACACGCCCAGCGGGCGGTCATCTTCCACCATCAGCGTCCACAGCCGCGGATCGAACTCGCCGGCTGCCCGATGACCAGCCATCACGTCCTCCATCGAACGCAGACCATTGAGGCCGGGGCAGTCCATGCTGCCGTCATACGTTCGCAGGATCGTTTGGCGGAATGTTTCTTCCAGATCGTCGCGGTAGGGGATCCACCTCACCGATCCGCTTGCCACGTCGCCCGGATCGCCGCCCAGCGGCCTGCTCATGTAAAGCAGCTCCGCGATGCGGCGGAAACCCAGCTCCTGGAAATGGGTCAGCAGGGCGGTGTCGCCCGGTTCGATCAGGGCTTGGGAGAGATGTACCCCTTGTTCGGCGTAGTGGCGGTGGACCGCCTCAATCAGTTGTGCCGCCGCCGGCTGGGGGGGACGGCCGCTGGCGCACAACAGCAACATCGTGCGCCCGGGGCTGACCATCGGCAGCACCGCCCAGATCAGCCGCCCGTTACGCTGGGCGACCCACATGGCGGTTGTGTCAATTCGTCGCGAAATGGCCGTTCGGAGGAAGTCCAGGACTTCGGCTTCCGAAGCCAGCCGGCCGTGGCTGCCCAGGATGATCCGCAACCCCTGGTGCAGCTCCTGCCGCATCGCCGGCCGGCACACCGTTCCGTCCGCCGCCGATGCGTCGGAAAACCCCAGCAGATTTGACACGACGCTCATCGCCCATGAGAATAACACTCACGCCGCCGGGAGCAATCGAAGAATTTACATACCAGGCACTTGCGGCGATGACGCCCGCCGGACGGGCGGTCCTGATGCAGTCTCGTCAGCTTGTAGTGCGACCCACCGGAGAACCTCACCTATGACGCGCACATGCCTTCGATGTCTTGCAGCCGGTATGACCTTCGCGATCGCGGTGCCCCTGGTCGCACAGGATGCCGCCACGGAGCCCAACGCCCCCCAGGCACCGGCATACCCCCAGCCGAGCGTCTACCCCGTCTCCTGGCAGTTTGATTTCAAACATTCGATCCCCCAGCGGATCGTGGTGAACCTCCCCGGTGAGGCCAATCCCCGCGCCTTCTGGTACATGACCTATCGCGTCACCAACAACACCGACCGTGAACGCATGTTCCTCCCGGTGTTCGAGCTGGTCACCAACGAAGGCCAGGTCATTCCCAGCGATCGCGGCATCCCGCCGGAGGTCTTCCAGACCATCGTCCGCCGCGAAAAGAACCGCTTCCTCCAGCCGCATGCCCAGATTGGCGGCGAGCTGCTGCTCGGCGAAGATCAGGCCAAGGATGGCGTCGCCATCTGGCCCGAGCCCATGGCTGAGATGGGGCATTTCAACATCTTCGTCCAGGGCCTCAGCGGTGAGACGGCTCAGATCACGATCGGCGAGCAGACCTTCACGCTCCGCAAGCAGCTCAAGCTCGACTTCCATGTCCGTGGCGATGCCATCCGCCCCGGCGAGGATCCCATCGATCCGGTCGTCGAGGAATGGGTGATGCGGTAAACCGCCGTCAGCCATCACCAGAACCCGAACCACAAGTGGCACGGGCTACCAGCCCGTGCTTCTCTTTTGCCAATGCATCACCACGCCACGCGGATCGATCACGCTCGGACGATCCGCCCGCGCGAGCCGCCGGCGACAAAGCGAGGCGAGCCCCCGGGGAACCGCTCCCCAGGGGCATCGCCGGCGTCGGACGGTGTTGAGTCGCAGTCATCTGCAACTCAACCGGGTATACGCAGCCGCCGTCCCCACCCTGCGCGCAAGAAAAAAGCCGCTGCGATCGCCGCAGCGGCTGTGGATGGGAAATCTGCTGGCAGGGGGCCGTCGGCCCAGGGTCACATCACGCCTGCGTACCCACGTCATCCGCCGGGGCCTGCGAGGTCACCGCCGCCAGACGCGCCAGCGTGTACTCTTCGATCCGCTTGAAGATCTCCCGCGTCGGCTTGGCGTCGTAGACGAAATCGTCGAGCCGAAGCCGGCCGCTCTGAGCCCCGGTGTCGTACTCGACGTACGCGATCCCCTTGCGATCCCACAGTTGCTTGTCGATCTTCGTGACCTGATCCAGGTCGATCTCCGGATGGCCCGGCACGCTCAGCCGGCGGCCCTCAAGCCGATACTCGCCGCGAGAGTTGTACAGCGTCCAGATCAGCACGCCCACGCCCGCCACCGGCAGCACGAAAAACAGCAGCTTCTGAAGCGCCAGATCCAGATCGCTGTGATGCGAGTATTCCTTCAACTCGCTGGCCAGTTGCGCAGCGCGCTCCTGGTCGCCGGCGACTGTCGCCTCCTCCAGCTGAGCCGAGATCTCCGCATGTTTGCGGTTCTCCTCGGGCCAGCCGATCCAGCCGTCATACCCGAACCACATGCCGCCGGCGATCAGCAGCACCGCCATGATGTAACGCGCGCGGCGATAGTACGAGCCGGCGCGGGCGACAATCGGCTCGGCGGGTTGCAGGTCTGCAGAAACGTCGGTCATGTTCGTGCTCCTCCGTCGATGTCGTTTCGGATGTGGATCATGTTTCGAAGGGTGCCCGCGGCGATCGGTCATCGCCTTCACATTCGGCATCGGGCATCGCCGCCGCCAGGGCCGCCGCGACGGCTTGCGCCGCGCGCAGCGCATCGTCCATGGCGATGCGGCCCGATGTCACTGCATCGGCTGAAAGGCCCGACGGGCTTTGCCGCAGCTCATCCGCAGCCGCCCGCAGCGACGCCGAAACCGACTCCGCCTGCCGGCGGGCGCGCTCCAGCAGTTGCCTTTGCGCCTCCGTCATCGAATCGAGTGTAACCGAAGCCCGCGGCGCAGAAAAACACCCGCGGCGCCGGCGTCGCGGGTGGCAGCTTGCAGATTGCTGCGTCCGATCTCACGACCGCGAGGCGATGGCTTCGCTCATCGGCCGGAGAATCCGGGGCAGGATGTAGTTGTCCGCCAGTCCTTCGGCGCGTTCAGCCATCTCCTCAAAGATCTTTTCCATCGGGGTCCGCGGCCGGTCACCCCAGTAGCGGCGGAGGATCAGGTAGACGCTGATGCAGTCGTCGCCATAGTCGCCGGTGCGCACCTGGTAGCTGTTGGTGCGCGTCACCAGGTCGATGCGCGCCTGCAGACGGCAGTCTTCGCTGAGCGCGACCGTCACCGTCGGCTGAAAGTCCACCGGCCGCGCGCCGCTCTCTTCGACCAGGCACGACAACGGCGAATCGCGGAACATCGTCTCCGCCACGATCTCATCATGGTTGCCGGCGTACTCGATGTCGAAGCCGAACAGCACATCCAGATAGTCGATCTCGATCGGGCTCAGGCCGATGTGATGCGGCGCCATCTGCAGGATCGTCCGGTGCAGGCGAAGCGCCTCTTCGATGCTGGGGGGATTGACGTGCCCGCTCGAAAGTCGCCGGCCTTCCATCGTCAGCCAGCGATAGCCCGGGCCGTTGCGATCTTCTTCAAGGCTCAGCTCGTGATCGTTGCGGCGAAGCCGCGTCATCCCCGGAAAACCTTTCTGCACCTGCTCGAAGAAGTGCAGAACCGTCTCGCGTCCGTGCGGCAAGGCCATCTGCGAACCGAGGCGCATGTTGACGTAGAAATCCTCGCAGAACGCCGCATAAGGATTAGACATAATGGATTCTCCGTAACCCGATTATCCCGCCCCATTCGTAGTTATCGACCATAGCCTTTCCAGAGTGTAACCGTTTCCTTCTAGAACGAAACAGCGGGGGGCCCGGTTCGTTGACCGCGGATTTCCCGCGGCTTAAAACACATCTGCCGTGAAGCTTAAGCCCATCTATGCTCTGGTCGGACCCGAAGCTTTCCTGCAGTTGCAGGAAATGGCGGCGATCCTTGCCCAGCTTCCGCCGGACGTGACGCGCATCGACCTCGACGGCGAGAAAGCTGAGCTCGCTGATGTGCTCGATGAGCTGCAGAGCATCTCGATGTTCGGCGGCGATACCAAGGTCGTCGTGCTGCGCAACGCCGATGAGTTCATCTCGCGTTTTCGCGAGTCGATGGAAAAGTACGTCGAAAAGCCCTCGCCCACGGGCGTGCTGATCCTCCGGCTGAACTCGCTCAACAAGACGCATCGCATCGCCAAGCTGCTTCAGAAGCACGCACAGATCGTCCCCTGCGAAGCCCCCAAGCCGCCGCAGTTGCCGACGTGGATCCAGCAGCGCGCCAAGACCGCGCACAACCTGTCGGTCACGCCCGACGCCGCGCGCCTCCTGGCGGAGCTGATCGGCGCCGATCTCGGCAAGCTCGACAATGAGCTGGCCAAGCTGGCGCTGCAGAGCGACAACGGCCGCGTTGATGTCCCGGACATCGGCCGCAACGTCAGCTTCCAGCGTGAGCAGGCGATGTGGGACCTGACCAACGCGATGGCAGCCGGCCAGACGACCGAAGCGCTGCGCCGATGGCGCAATCTCGTTCAGCTCGATCCGGACACGCAGTTTCGCGCGGTGACCTGGATCGGCTTGTGGCTGGAGGATGTGCGCAAGGTGCTCGCCGCCCAGCGAGCCGGGCAGAATCCGCAGGGCGTCCTGCCCACCTACAAGTACCGCGACCCGCGCCTGCGCAGCGAGTTCGTCCGCACCGCACAAGCCATGGGCGACCGCGGCGCAGCCCGCGCAATGCACCTGCTCACCGAGATCGACAAGCAGAGTAAGTCCGGCCTGGGCGATGCCGCAGCCAACGTCGAGCGCTTCATCCTGACGTTGGCTGCACACGCCTGAAGCGACAATGCAGCATCTGTTGCGAAAATTTCTTGGAAAATCCCGCGTTCGAGGGTTGATCCCTCCGTTGTCATCGGGTTATACAGGCCTCAAGTCGCATTCGGCATTGGCGTCGGATGCCCATTCTTCAGGGACATGGTCCTCCCGGGACCGCGACAAACGCTCGCCTGGTTTCTGAAGGACTTTGAAACAGCAGATGCAGTGTGATCCAGCGTTGGGTCGCTCAGGACGCCACGAGCGTTCTGCTTTGCGCACGATCTTGCTTGCGCCGAGGCGGCCCAGCCGGGAGTTCCACATTGTGACATGACCACCTGGAGGGATTGACGAATGTGCGCGATCTGCGGCGAACTCCGCCGCGACGGCAAGGGGGCTTCGCCAGCCGCGGTGCATGCGATGGCTGAACGCATGGTGCGCCGCGGGCCCGATGGGGCCGGTCTGCATGTGCAGCGCAATGTCGCGCTCGGCCACCGCCGGCTGAAGATCATCGATCTGTCCGAGCGGGCGCAGCAGCCGATGGTCGATGCGGATCTGGGCCTCAGCCTCGTCTACAACGGCGCGATCTACAACTACCCCGAGCTGCGCCAGCAGCTCCAGGCCAAGGGCTATCGCTTCTTCTCCAGCGGCGACACCGAAGTCATCCTCAAGGCGTATCACGCCTGGGGTGAGTCGTTCATCGAGAAGCTCAACGGCATGTTCGCCTTCGCGCTGGTCGAGCGCGACACCGGCCGGATGATCCTGGCGCGCGATCGGCTGGGCATCAAGCCGCTGTACTACGCCCACACGCCCGCGGGCCTGCGCTTCGCCTCGACACTGCCCGGGCTGCTGCAGGCCGGCGACGTCGATACGTCGATCGATCCGATCGCGCTCAACTTCTACATGACATTCCACTCGGTCGTGCCGGCGCCGCTGACGATCCTCAAGGGCGTCCGCAAGCTCGCGCCGGCGACGATCATGACCATCGAGCCCGACGGCACGAGCAGGCATCGCGTCTACTGGGAAGCCGCCTTCGATCCGCGCCCGGAAGATGCCGCCGTCAGCTTCGACGAGTGGCAGGATCGCGTTCTCGACAAGCTGCGCCTGGCCATCCAGCGGCGGATGATCGCGGATGTGCCGGTCGGCATGCTGCTGAGCGGCGGGCTGGATTCCAGCCTCGTCGTCGGCTTGCTGGCCGAAGGCGGGCAGAAGCAACTCAAAACGTTCTCGATCGGCTTCGAGACGGTTGGTCAGGAGAAGGGCGATGAGTTCGAGTATTCGGACATCATCGCGAAGCACTTCGACACCGATCACTACCGCATCCGCGTCGACAGCACGCGCACGCTGCCGGCGCTGGAGGATTGCGTGCAGTCGATGAGCGAGCCGATGGTCAGCCATGACGCGATCGGCTTCTACCTGCTCAGCCAGGAGGTCGCCAAACACGTCAAGGTCGTGCAGAGCGGCCAGGGGGCGGACGAAGTCTTCGCCGGCTATCACTGGTATCCGCCGCTGATGCAGTCCCATCAGCCGGAGGCCGACTATGCCCGCGTCTTCTGCGATCGCGCCTTTGACGAGTTCGCCCAGGCCGTCGAGGGGCGGTTTGTCGAGTCCGACCATGCCCGCGCGTTCATCGCCGAGCACTTCGCCCGTCCCGGTGCGACGCGCGCGATCGACAAGGCCCTTCGGCTGGACACGTCGATCATGCTGGTCGATGACCCGGTCAAGCGCGTCGACAACATGACGATGGCCTGGGGGCTAGAGGCGCGCGTGCCGTTTCTGGATCACGAGCTGGTCGAACTGGCGGCGCGGATCCCGGCTGAGTTCAAGGTCAAGGGCGGCGGCAAGCATGTGTTGAAGGAAGCGGCGCGACGCGTGATTCCGTCAGCCGTCATCGATCGCCCGAAGGGATATTTCCCCGTTCCGGCACTGAAGTACCTGCAGGGGCCGTATCTGCAGTTTGTGAAAGACGTGCTCCATGCCCCGGAGGCGCGGCGGCGGGGGCTGTTCCAGCGGTCGTACGTGGACATGCTGCTCGCGGAGCCGGAGAAGCACATCACGCCGCTGCGCGGTTCAAAGCTCTGGCAGGTGGCGCTGCTGGAGTACTGGCTGCAACGCCATGGAATTGAGGGCTCATAACTGGAGGAAGGAGCAACGATGCCCAGATCAGCAGCCATGACGACTGTCGCCCCGTTCGATCCGAGATTCGGGCCGTCGTTGCGCTACTGGGAGCAGCCCAGCGAGCAGGTGGCGCGGCAGATGAAGTCGGATGTCATCCTGCCGATGGGCTGGGGCCGGCTGATCTTCGGCCACACCTTCAGCACGTGCGAAGACCTGGCCAATGCGATCCTTCAGGAAACGCCCGGCCACCGCGACATCGCGGTCTACCTGCGCGATCCGCACGTGGTGCTGTCCCTGGCGCCAAGCGAGCTGTTTCTCGATCCGTCGCACACGTATCGCCTGTGGCTGCATCAGTACCGCCCCAACGGCGCCCAGCCGCAGGGGTTTATCGTGCGGCGAGTGCGCTGCCGCGAAGACGTCGATGCGATGAACCGCATCTACGCCGCGCGGCACATGGTGCCGACCGATCCGCAGTTTGTGCTCGAAAACATCAGCCGCCGCACGCATACGTGGCTGGTCGCGGAGGACACCGCCAGCGGCCAGATCATCGGGACCGTCACGGGCGTCGATCATGTCGATGCGTTCAACGATCCGGAGAAGGGGGCCAGCCTGTGGTGCCTGGCGGTCGATCCGCAGGCGCCCCACCCGGGTGTGGGACAGGCGCTGGTCCGCCGGCTGATCGAGCGATCTGTCACCCGCGGCCGCGGCTACATCGATCTGTCGGTGATGCACGACAACAGGCAGGCGATCGCGCTGTACGAGAAGCTCGGGTTCGAGCGCGTGCCGGTCTTCTGCGTCAAGAAGAAGAACGCGATCAACGAACCGCTGTTCATCGCCGAACCGCCGGAAGCGCGGCTGAATCCGTATGCGGCGATCATCGTCAACGAGGCGCGCCGGCGCGGCATCCTCGTGGACGTGCTGGACGAGGAGGCCGGCTACTTTCAGCTTCATTTCGGCGGGCGATCGGTGATTTGCCGCGAGTCGCTGACGGAGCTGACCACCGCCATCGCCATGAGCCGCTGCGATGACAAGCGCGTTACGCTGCGCTGCCTGCGCAAGGCGGGCTTGAACGTGCCCGATCAGCAGCCAGCCGGCAGCCGGCAGGACAATCTGCTGTTCCTGGAACGCCACGGCCAGCTCGTCGTCAAGCCCGCACGCGGCGAGCAGGGCGCCGGCATCACCGTCGGCGTGCGCGACGCCGAATCGCTGGAAAAGGCGATCGAAAACGCCCGCCGCATCAGCGATGACGTCGTGCTCGAACAGTTCGTCGAAGGGCTGGATCTGCGCATCGTCGTGATCAACTACGAGGTCGTCGCAGCCGCGATCCGTCGCCCGGCGCAGATTGTCGGCACCGGCCGGCACACCATCGCCGAACTCATCGAAAAGCAAAGCCGCCGTCGCGCCGCAGCCACGGGCGGTGAAAGCCGCATCCCCATGGACGATCATACGCGCCAGTGCGTCGCCGATGCCGGCTATACGATGGATTCCATCCTGCCAGCCGATCAGACGCTTGTCGTCCGCCGCACAGCCAACCTGCACACCGGCGGTACGATCCATGACGTGACCGATCGCCTGCATCCGACGCTCGCCGAAGCCGCGGTCAGGGCCGCCGAGGCGATCGACATTCCCGTCACGGGGCTGGATTTCCTGGTTCCGTCGGTCGGGGGGCCTGACTACGTCATCATCGAAGCCAACGAGCGGCCGGGCCTGGCCAATCACGAGCCTCAGCCGACGGCTGAGCGCTTCATCGACTTCCTGTTCCCACACACACGCCCCGCCGGCCAGCGGTCCAACGGAAAGGGCAATGGATGACGAAGCTGCCAATCGATGTGGATTACATGCGGCAGACGCTGCTGCGCCTGCTGGAGACACCCAGCCCGACCGGATACACCGATCGCATCGTGCATGTCGTCTGCGACGAGCTGACGGCATTGGGAATCCCGTACGAAATCACCCGCCGCGGCGCGATCCGCGCGACGCTGCCGGGCGATCAGAAGCATCCCGCGCGCGCGATCGTTGCGCATCTGGACACGCTGGGCGCGATGGTGCGCCAGGTCAAACCGAATGGCCGGCTGGCGCTGGCGCCGATCGGCACATGGTCGGCACGTTTCGCCGAAGGGGCGCGCGTGACGATCTTCACCGTCAACGAAGGCCGCCGCCGCGGGACGATCCTGCCGCTGAAGGCGTCAGGCCATATCTTCGACGCGGAGATCGACACCCAGCCGACCGGCTGGGACCATGTCGAGGTGCGCGTCGATGAGCGCTATCCGCGCGACATCATCCAGGTGGGGGACTTCGTCGCGATCGATCCGGTTCCGGAGATCACAGAGACCGGCTACATCAGCTCGCGTCATTTGGATGACAAGGGCGGCTGTGCCGCGCTGCTGGCGGCAGCCAGGGCGATCGTGACGCACAAGCCGGTGCTGCCGGTGCAGGTGAACCTGCTGTTCACGCTGTTTGAGGAAGTCGGCTATGGGGCGTCATCCGTGCTGGCGGGCGATGTGGCGGAGATGGTCGCGATCGACAACGCGACGCCGGGACCGGGGCAGAACGCCAGCGAGTTCGGCGTGACGCTGGCGATGATGGATATGTCCGGCCCGTTCGACTACCACCTGTCGCATATGTTGATCGACCTGTGCGAGGCACATCGCATCGACTACAAGCGGGATGTGCTGCGGCATTACCGATGCGATGCGGCATCAGCCATCGAGGCGGGGCACGACATCCGCACGGCGCTGGTCTGCTTCGGCGTGGATGCGTCGCACGGGTACGAGCGGACGCATACCGATGCGCTGCGGAGCGTGGCGGAGCTGGTGGTGTTGTACACGCAGGCTGAGCCGATCTTCCGCCGCGATCGGATGGACCTGGGGCCAATCAAGGGATTCCCGACGCAACCGGATTAGTGGGTGCACGATCATCGAGGCATGGGTGACCAGCCCGTGTTGCGGACCAATCACTTCACGGGCTGATACAACATTATGCATCAACATAGGCGATAGTCGCCCGAAATCGTCATCCTGAGCGTAGCGAAGGATCTCAACCGTCCGAACGCCGAGATCCTTCGCTTCGCTCAGGATGACCTTCGCGAAAGGACTTG
>Ga0207864_1003760_pt1 | contig 12375 bp, 9 predicted proteins | sample HigsolmetaAR202D_FD_184834 | JGI IMG/M metagenome (GOLD analysis project Ga0207864, IMG submission 184834) | Ionic liquid and high solid enriched microbial communities from the Joint BioEnergy Institute, USA - AR20-2-D (SPAdes) (version 2) ...
AACGTCCGCCCCACTGGCGCACATCCGACATCTGATTCATAATTTCGTCCTTTAAATTCCAGGGCAAAATCAGAATGTAGTCGGGCTTGGTCTCGCGGATCTTATCAGGATGGTAAATAGGGATGTGCGTTCCCGGCATAAAGCGCCCCTGCTTGTACTCGCTGCGGTCCACCGTATACTCGACGAGATCCCGTCCGATCCCGCAGTAATGCAGGAGTGTGGTGCCTTTGCCCGGCGCTCCATAGCCGGCGATGGATTTTCCTCTCTGACGCTCCGACACAAGAAACTGCACGAGTTTCCACTTCGTCTCTCTGGCGTGCCGGGCAAAGGTCTGGTAGGTGCACAGATTAGTAAGGCCTGCGCGCTCCTCCAGGTCGTGAAGCGCCTGCACGGAGGGAAGCTCAGGCTTGCTTAAGTCCTCTTCATGGCACACATAGAGCCGCAGTGATCCGCCATGAGTAGGCAGCTCCTCCACATCGAAAACTCTCAATTTGTGTTTGCCGAGAATCCGCCTTGCCGAAAAGAACGAAAAATAGGAGAAGTGCTCGTGATAAATCTGGTCGAATTGATTATTCTCCATGGTGCGCAGCAGGTGAGGGAATTCAATCGTGATCACACCCGCCGGCGCCAGGAGAATCTTCAGCCCCAGAACGAAATCGTTCAGGTCGGGCACCTGCGCAAGCACGTTGTTCGCGACAATCAGGTCCGCTCGTCTGCCTCCGCGGGCAAGATCCGTTGCCAACGCGGTGTTGAAGAACCGGGACACGGTTGGAATGCCTTTTCGCAACGCCGCCGCTGCTACATTTCTTGCGGGCTCAATTCCTAGTACTCTGAACTGCCGTGCAACAAAGTACTGCAACAGGTAGCCATCGTTGCTGCCTACTTCCACGATAAAGCTATCCCTCGTAAGGGAAAAGCGTTTCGTCATTGTCTCGCAATACCGGCTCGCATGCTGAAGCCAGGTGTCGGAGTAAGATGAGAAGTACCCGTACTCGGTAAAGATCCTGGAAGGGTCCTCGTACTCCCGTAACTGAACCAGAAAGCACTGTTCGCAGACATAACAGTGGAGCGGATAGTACGGTTCCATCCGGTCAAGATCCTCGGCGCTCGGGTAAGTTTCACAGAGCGGGGACATTCCGAGATCAATGAAGGTTACGCGTAAAGGATGCTCGCAGCAGCGGCAGACGGCGGAAGAATTCGCTTGGTCGTTCACGGTTGTCTAACACTCCTCCTCAACCCCACCTCTGAGGGGATGTATACAGGAAAGGCGCCAACAGATAAGTGCTGGCTTTCGGAGCTCCGCTGAGGTGCCGTCTAAACTAAATCCAAAGCGCCCCCTTTCGCTAGAAGAGCTTTAGTCGACTCGCTATCAACCTAATTCTCTAAATTGCGATAGCACTGCAACGGACGCTACCGAAGCAGATTACGACAAATAAGGGCAGAGGTCAACATTTTCAAGTGTCACGCACTTACTGACAGGAGGGAATACAGGCTCGAAGACTAGAGTCTTATGTTACGTCCGCGAAGCTATTGCGAAGCTTGTGAAAGCAGGCATGGCCGAAGACGAACGCTCCGCATGAAAGGATCCACAGCTTCCACATAGCAGGCAACGAAGGAGCCTTTGCTTCCAAAAAGATGGTTCGGTATCCGAGCACAACCTGGTAAATGGGGTTCTTTTTGAGAAGTGGAGCGATCGCTTCCGGAATGGACGCCTCCGGATAGCAGATAGGCGTAAGGAAGAATAACAAAGTCAGAGCAAATCCGATGACCTGCCCGAGGTCGCGGAGGTAGACCCCCAGAGACGCCAGGAACCAGCAGAGCCCGGCTGTCAGCAGGACCTGTGGAATGAGGATCACCGGCAGCCACAAGACTGTGATAGGAATTTCGCCGCGGAAGAAGAAGAGTCCGCCGAGAAATACGCCCAGGGCGAAGAGCTCGCTGACAAGACCGGAGATGACGAGATTGACGGGAAGGATCTCGACCGGGAAGAGCAGCTTCTTCACGAAGCTACGATGCTCGAGAATAACGAATGGAGAGCGCCCGACGGCTTCGCTGAAAGCAAGCCAGGGTAGCATTCCAGCCAGAAAATACAGCACAAACCCCTCCCGGCTTGGATCGCCTGCAAAGCGCGTCTGCAAGACGATGCCAAAGACGAAGAAATACGTCGCCATCAGCAGCAGAGGGTGGAGCACGGTCCAAAGGACATCGCCGAGGGAGCCGCGGTAGCGGGCGGCGATATCGCGGCGGACCATGGAGCGGATCAGCCCGGCATTGCGCCAGATCGTAGCGACAGGACGGCGAAAGGCTCGGAGCACCGAGCGCGGCAGAGACTCCACGCGAAGCCGCCGCTGGGTCGCAACACGGCTGCCGAGGAGCACGGCCTTTTGATTCTCCACCTCGGCCTCGGCAATCAGAACCGGCCAGTTGTCGAGGTAGCGCCAGCGGACTCCGTTCTCAATGGGAGACACAATGAGCCTGTACGTCCCTGGCTCCTCTGGTAAAGCAACGGTCAGTTCGACGTCGATCTCAGCTCCCGGCGGCACGTCCGCGGCGAGGGGCAGCCATTCACTCTCCCCCACGTATTCCCCGCTCTTGCCGTCGAGGATCTGGCAACCGAGCGCGAATCCCTTTTCCCTGCTCCACGTCTCTTTCGAAACATTCCGAAGGCGGGACCGTATTCGGATCGACAGTGACTCGGCAGTGAGCGCAGAGCCTTGCCAGATGATGCTCATTCACCGCCGCCGCTGTAGAGCCAGCCAGGATAGCGGTCACGGACGGGACCGACTTTCCGGCCAACCGCAAAAATTCCATCTCCGCGCAAATCCGTGGAGAGGCTATACCGTTTCAGCAGATGCTGCACCCAAAGGAGTTCCGGGTGCCGCTCATCGCGAAACTCACCGGTCTCCAGTCGCGTGACTTCAAAGCCGGCATCCACGAAGAGCTGCCGGATCTCACGCGGCGTGTATTCCCGGTTGTGCCGGGCTTCAGCGGGCCCATCAGCGGACGGGCGCAGATACGCAGGAAAGAAGCCGGGATGATAGCCCTGCAGAATGGCGGCGATCGCCCGAAGCGATCCGATGTTTGGCGTTGTCAAAACCAGGTGTCCTCCGGGCTTCAGGATCCGGTTGATCTCCGCCATCATATGCATCGGATCTTCGAACAGGTGCTCGATGAGCTCGCAGCACAGAACGGTAGAGAAGCAGGAGTCGGAGTAGGGGAAGACGTCCTTTTCCGCGTTAAACAGGTCAATCTCGCACTCGAACTCCTCGCCGTCCATTGATACGACCTTACGATGCTCGACCGTACCCGCAGGGCCGTAGTAGCACCCACGAACATCGGAGTAGCCGAGCTTCGTTTTGAGCGCGGGCGTAATCTGAAGGTATGCGCCCATCTCGAGAATTCGCTCCCCCGGAGCGCCGGGCGGGGTGATTTCGAGAGTCTTGAGAAGTCGCGCCAGGTGGGTGTTCACGTAACTGCGGGCTTCCGTACCCGGCTGTGTCCATCCAACAATATAGTTTGAGTCCACCGTGACAGAGCACGCTTCCTGCTGCGGCTGCTGTTGCGGCTCTTCTTGCGGTATCTGCTCTTGCAGCGGTTCCGGGCAGGCGGTTGCCGCTTCCTCCAACTGCACCCACTCGGCGCCTCTCGAAACGCAGTCCAGGAAATCGACGTAGCGGCGGGCAGCCAGTTCCCAGTTACACTCCCGCTCCACCCACTGCCGGGCGCGTGCGCCCATGGCGCTGGCGAGGTCGGGCCGGCAAACGAGCAGATTCAGGTACTCGAAGAGAAGTTCCTCCTCGCGGGCATCGACGGGCACCTTGAGACAGATTTCGTCGGGAAACTCGCGGAAAGATCCGACATCCGAAACGATCACCGCCTTGCCAAGCCCGAAGGAGCGCAGCAGCGTACCGGAACTCTCGCCGACAGTCGGGAACCGGAGATTCAAGACGATATCGCATGCGGCAAGGTAGCCGACGAAATCCTCGATGGGCGTAAAACCCATCAAGCGCACGGAGTGCGAGAGCCCCAGGCTGCGGATCAGAGACTCGACAGGGAACTCGGGATGCGCCTCGCCTACGAGGATCATCCGGGCGCGAGGCTCAACTCGAACAAGGCGCCGGAACGCTCGCAGCGACTCGGCGATCCGCTTGTACGGCTTGAGGAACCCAAAGATCCCAATGAGCGGGGTCGTCTCGTCGAGGCCGAGGCAGCTCCGATAGGCCATGCGATCCGCATCGGGGATCCAGGCGCCGTGCGGGATTCGGGCGATCGGTCCCGTATAGCCTGCAGCGCGTACGTCCTCCGCCACTGCCCTGCTATGGACGATCACTCCTTTCGAGGCCGCCAGAATGCGCCGCAGCATCGGCACGCCTTCATAGTCCGGCCCGACTTCCAGACGCCGTACGCGCTGGGCATAACTCAGTGCTTCCGGGCCCCCGTCAAACTCCACCTCGCGGAGATAGGCGTCCCAATCCCCCCGCTTGATCGTCATCTCGGCGATGAGATGATGCAGGTTGGACTCATGCAGAACAACGACGCCCGGGTATTTAAGCGCTATCTCGTAGGCGAAGGCGTGGTACTGATTGTTGCCTAGCTGGTAAAGGAGAACGTCATAGCTCGACGGATCGAAATGCTTGGGCCGCGAATCAAAAACCGAAACGTCCGCCAGTCGCCGCAGCGGTTCGAGCACTGCGGCCGAGTAGTCAGCGATCCCGGTTTTCAGTGGCGGAAGAGGGGAAAAGAATGCCACCCGCATGTCTAGCGGACCAGTTCCATCGAAAACGATCCGAGCGGAAGCGGAACGCGGACAAGCAGTGGTGTACGAGCAGAATCACGAGCCACAAACAATTCGAAACTTACTTCCGACGACGGGCCTTTTACTGCGGCAACCAGACGGTCGGCCTCAGCAGCGGAACCGCCAACTTCAATCTGACGCGTCCCGCCGTACTCCAGCTTAATGTGATAGAGGGCGCCGAACAGTACCGCCTGGGCGGGCGGGAGTCGGCCTTGAGAAATCTCCCGGCGCAAATGGTACAGGAACGAGAGAGCGTCGTGCGGACACGCGCCGACGGGAATTTCCGATTTCCCTCCGTTCAGCGTAGCGCGAGTCGCGAGTCCGTTGGCCAGGTCTACCGTGGTTTTCTCTTGCGCCTTCCGCTTGCCGTGAGCCGTGTCCTTGTCGTACTCGACCGTGCAGAAGGCGTCGGTAACCAGGGACCGGACGCGGTCCTTCACCTGAAAGCCGGGAACCGCGGCATCCAGATCGAACTCGAAGCGCCAGCGGGCGCCCTCCGGACCGCCGGACGGCTGATGCAGCGCGCGCATCTCCGCCTCTCCAAGAGAGAGCCCGCTCGGCCAACTAATGTTGTACCGGAGAATCTCTTCATGGAAATTCGGTCCTGGATCGGCTGCCTGCGCAAGCGACGCGGCCAGGACCGGAAGAATCAACCAACACCCCTTCATACTGAGATTGATTTCGCTTTCTGACGCGCCGCCTTTCGTTGGTAGTCTGCGACTTTATAATACACTTCCAACGTCTTATTCGCAGTTCGCTCCCATGTGAACTTGGCCGCCCGGTTCAGCCCCAACCGCTCCATCCGCGCTCGCAGCTCTGGATCGATCAGTAAGTCCCGGAGCGCCCGGCCCATTTCCTCCCGCGAATGAGGATCAAAGAGGATAGCGGCAGCATTAGCAACTTCGGGCATCGCCGAAGTCTTCGAGCACACGACGGCACGGCCGCAGGCCATCGCTTCGAGAATCGGAAGGCCAAAGCCTTCGTAGAGGGAGGGAAAGGCAAAAACGTCACAGGCTCCGTAGAGGTGAAGCAATTCCTCATCGGATACAGAGCCGGTGAAGTGGATCCGGTGACCGACTCCGGAAGCGGCAGCCGCCTGCTTCACCCGCGAGCTGTACCAAGTGTCCTTTCCTACTAAAACCAAATGGTGCGGCAGTACCGGGTGATGCCGAACGAGATCTGCAAATGCATGAATCAGCCCGATCTGATTCTTACGCGGCTGCAAGTCTCCGACTGTCAGGACAAAGGGAAAACGAAACTGAAAGCGGTTGGCGACCCAGGCAGCAGCCGACTCGCGCGGCAGCGCGCGGAAGATGGGCGAAGCCGCATAGGGAACAACGATTACTTTTCCATGACAACCGTATGCCTTCTCAATCGCCTTCCGCGAAAATTCACTCGGGCTGAGAACGTAAGCTGCGTGCCGGACGGTACGCTTTACGGTCACTCGCAGCTGTGCGGAGCGAAAAATGGGAAAGAATTCAGGATGCTCGAGAAAGCTGATGTCATGGACGCTGACGACAACCGGTACGGGACATGCAACGGGAGCAGTGTACTGCACATGCACAAGATCCGGACGGTCGAGGCGCAGTCTCGAGGAAAGATGCAGGCCCAAACGCAGAAAAGGGTTTTTCGCGACCCGGTACTTTAGAAACCGCGCAGGAATGCTCTCTTCCGCGCCTTCCACTGAATAGTAGGCGATGAACTCTGAGCTACGGTCTGACGCGGCGAAGCCATTCAATAAGTTCCGAATGTAAACTTCGTTGCCTGTTAATCGTCGACCGATAGCGTGTGCGTCGACAGAAAAGCGCATTCGCGTTCCTTCAGTATAGCTTCCACCCCCGAACCGCAGCTAGCTTAATTCTTTGTTGTAAGCCGATTTGTAAACAAATTTGTTGTCAAATTTGTAAACTGACCGGCTCGCAGTGCAGCCACTTCCTGGCGCGTCAAAACACGGTAGCTTCCGATCTGGAGGTCTCCGATCCGCAGGTTGCCGATGGACGTCCGGACAAGCTTTGACACTGTGCTTCCAACAGCTTCCACCATACGCCGGACTTGCCGGTTGCGTCCCTCGGTGATCGTGATCTCGAAGAACGTCTTGTTTGCGGAATCGCGGAGCCGTGTCACGATTGCCGGCCTCGTCGGGCCGTCCGACAAATTAACACCTCTGCGCAGTTGATCGAGCTGCTCATCATTCAGTCGAGTCGCAGATTTTACAAGGTAGGTCTTGGGTACGTTGTGCTCCGGATTCGTGAGATACTCCGCAAGCTGCGTGTCGTTGGTAAGGATGAGCAGCCCGCTGGTGTTCAGATCGAGACGGCCAACGGGAAACACCCATTGATCCACGTCACGAATGAGATCGTAAACAGTGGGGCGTCCTTCGGGATCCTTGAACGTAGTGAGATATCCTTTCGGCTTGTAGAGCAGCAGGTAAATCTTCTTCTGCCTCCGTACTGGCCGGTCATCCAGATAGACGTAGTCACGTTCCAGGTCCACCCAATGGTCGGGGTTCTGAATCACCCTTCCGTTGACTTTCACGCGGCCTGAGCCGATCCAGCTTCTCGCCTGGGTTCGGGAGCCCAGCCCGGCCTTGGAAAGAACTCGATCCAGCGTCTTGAGCGGACGCTCTCCCGTTTTCTTTTTTTGATCTTTGGATTTCAAAACTCCGGGTTCCGCTTTAGGTTGAGAGATTTACGTGAGAGAATGCTGACGGGCACGGCTAACCGCAATCTTTCACGCCGCCGTTCCAACCGGCGCGGATTGGGTCCGTCCTGAACCCGTCAGAAATTTATCCCTTTGCTCGCGCTGCCCGCGTCAGCGGCTCGCCAGCCGGCACAGACCGTTCCTCCAGCAGCAGCCTCCTCAACAATCGGAGGTCATTGAGAAGACGCCGGCTCTTGGTCAGGTGCCCCGACAGGCATTTCAGTTTGTGAGCCACCAGAAGCAATGCTTCCTTCCGCCGCTGCAGATCCTTCCTGTCGGCATCTTCGATGTCGGCGGCCACTTCCTGCTCGGATTCGTTTACCGCCTCCAGGAGCAGCTCAACGAATTCGTGGGCGCTTTCGATGCTGTCAAAAGGCGAAACCTGCATGTGCCTCCCCATTCTGACCTGCGAATTCAGATTATTATGCGACAAAAACAGGGACGACGAGCTCACTTTCTACCATATTACGCGCTTCGGGTCGCGCCACCCGTGTGAACCGGAAACGCTTCCGGTCCGGCGGCGTCCATAACCCGTGACCGGCTTTGTTTAGCCCCGGAGCGGAAGAGAGTGATCACTCTTGGGATCAATGCAGCCTTTCATGACTCTGCGGCATGCCTGGTCCGGGACGGCAGAGTGATTGCCGCAGCGGAGGAGGAACGATTCAGCCGCATCAAGCACGCCAAGAGGCCAACTCCCTTTTCCGCCTATGAAATCCCTCACAACGCCATTCACTATTGTTTGAAGGAAGCCGGCCTTCATCTCAACGACGTCGACCACATCGCCTATTCCTTCAACCCCTACCTTCTCCTCGGCGAAACGCGTCACGACGCGTCCATCACGCTTCCTCTCGAGCCAAGCGCGCATCCCAAGCCGCAGGAATGGATTTCGGTCTGGGACCCGCTCTTCCTTTCCTCCATCGTGAACGCGCCGCGGCATCTGATCGGCGGATTTCCGCACCATCTGCGGGATCGCTTTGAAGGCTGCCGATTGCACGATCCCTGGCGGTGGCACTTTGTGCCTCACCATCTTGCGCATGCCGCGAGCGCATTTCTTCCGTCCCCCTTCCAGGAAGCAGCGGTCCTCACTCTGGATGGACGAGGCGAGCGGGCAACGACAGCGTACGTCGCGGGCACGGGCTCCGAGCTGCGGACGATCGGAGAGGTGTGTTTTCCCCACTCGCTCGGCCTGCTATACGAAAAGATCACCGCGCATCTCGGCTTCCTGCATTCTTCTGACGAGTACAAAGTCATGGCGCTGGCCTCCTACGGGCAGCCGGGCTACGCGGATGAGTTCAGGGATATTGTCCGGCTGGGCAGCAACGGCCTTTACACGATCGCGGACTTTGACCCGGTTGCACGATTCGGTCCGAAGCGCGATCCGGGCACTGAGCTGGAGCAAAGGCATTTTGATATCGCCCGCTCGCTCCAGACCGTACTGGAAGAAACTGTTCTGTCACTTTGCGACTGGCTGAAGCAGGCGACCGGCTTCGACAACCTGTGCCTGGCAGGCGGCGTTGCCCTGAACTGCGTGATGAACTCGCGTATCCGGGACGACGGTCCTTTCCGCAACGTCTGGGTTCAGCCGGCCGCGGGCGACGCAGGAACGGCCCTTGGAGCAGCGCTTTGGATCGATAGCAGGGAGCGCAAAGAAACAGCGAAACCGGAGCCGATGGAGCACTGCTACCTCGGGCCGGAATACAGCGACAGCGAGATTGAGGATTTCCTGCGCCGTTCCAAGCTGCCATACCGGCGCTCCAAAAGACCTTCCGAGGAAGCGGCGGAACTCCTGGCTCAGGGGCGCGTACTCGGCTGGTTTCAAGGGCGTATGGAGTTCGGCCCGCGCGCTCTCGGCGCACGTTCGATCCTCGCCACTCCGACAGACGAATCCGTGCGGGGCGTCCTGAACTGCATTAAGGACCGCGAAGACTTTCGCCCGGTGGCTCCTTGCGTCATCGAGGAGAAAGCCGCGGAATGGTTTTTCCACACCGGTCCCTCGCCCTTCATGCTTTTCGTATCCAAGGTTCGACCGGAGAAGGCTGCTCAGATCCCCGCCGCGCGGCATGTCGATGACACGGCACGCGTCCAGACTGTCAACCGGCGCCGGAATCCACTCTTCTACGACCTTCTGCGTGCCTTCGAGCGGCGCACCGGCGTCCCGGTGCTGATCAATACATCGTTCAACATTCGGGGAGAGCCTATCGTTTGTTCTCCCCGCGACGCCATCGCCGCTTTCGCCACATCTCCGCTCGACGGCCTCGTCATCGGCTCCTTTTTGCTGGAGAAGAGGGCATGAGGGTATCGGTTGTGGTGCCGACGCATCACCGCAACGCGCTGCTCCAGCGATGCCTCTCCGCGCTCCTCTCTCAGGACCTGAACCCGAACTGCTACGAGATTCTCGTGATCGACGATGGCCGGTCTACAGAAACGGAATACCTTGTCAAACTGCACGCACTGAATACGCCGGTTCAGGTCCGCTATCTCCGGCCCGGCAATACAAGAGGTCCCGCCGCGGCCCGCAATGCCGGCTGGCGCGCGGCTGAAGGCGAGATCATCGCCTTCACGGATGACGACTGCGTGCCGAACAGCGACTGGCTCAAGCACGGGCTCTCCGCATTCGTGCCAGGAGTCGACGCGGTGTTCGGCAGGGTTGTCGTGCCCTTGCCCAGCCGGCCGACCGATTATGAGCGGAATGCGTCCCGGCTGCAGTACGCCGGATTCGTCACCGCCAACTGCTTTTGCCGCCGCACGGCCCTCGAAGCCGCGGGCGGTTTCGATGAGCGATTCAGGCTTGCCTGGCGCGAGGACAGCGACCTCTTCTTCACACTGATCGAGCTACAGAGGCGATGCGTTCAGGAACCGCGAGCCATCGTCATACATCCGATCCGGCCCGCGCGCTGGGCGGTGAGCCTTGCGCAGCAGCGGCGGGCGATGTATAACGCGCTGCTCTACAAGAAGCACCAGCGCCTGTACCGGAAGTACATACAGAGAAATCCTCCGTGGCTGTACTATCTCTCCGCCTTCGCTCTCCTTGCCTGGATTGGAGCCTGGATCGCAGGGGCAGCCGCAACGGCCGCGGCGGCTGCTACCGCATGGCTCCTTGCGACTTTCATTTTCTTTCTCAAACGCCTGGCCTTTACGTCAAAAGCGCCGTCCCACATCGCGGAAATGGCCCTCACCTCCGCGCTGATCCCTCTGCTTGCGATCTTCTGGCGACTTCGAGGAGCCGTACGCTACCGCGTGCCTTTCCTATGAGTGAACAGTTGCCCCGCTTTGTTCAGATCGAACCAGTCGGCCAGTGCAACTTAAAGTGCCAGATGTGCCCCATCATGTACCGCCGCGACGGTCCGCCCCACGGCCCGCCCGCGTTCCTTGACTTCGATGCGTTCGTCCGGCTCGTTGACCAATTCCCTGCTCTCGAAGAGCTGCACCTGCAAGGGCTCGGAGAACCGCTCATGCACCCGCGGTTTTTCGATATGGTCCGCCATGCCGCATCGCGAGGCGTTCGAGTGACGACGAACACCAACCTCACGATCCTCAACGCTCGCCGCGCCAAGGAATGTGTCGCGAGCGGCCTTGACGTTCTGCATGTTTCTCTGGATGGCGCAACCGCGGAGATGTATGAATCCATCCGTACGGGAGCCCGGTGGGAAACCGTAATGGCTAACCTCGATCTCTTGATTCGCGCACGCCGGGAGGCAGGATCGGACCGGCCGCATCTCCATCTGGTGATGGTGATCATGCGCCGCAACCTGAGGGAGCTGCCGGCCGTGGTGCGCCTTGCCGCGGAACACGGCTTCGCGGAGATGTTCGTTCAACACCTGTGCCATGAGTACGGCGAATCTACGCTGCCAGAGGAGTACCGGTCGATGCGCGAATTTGTCGGGCAGGAAACGCTGCTCGGCGAAGACGCCGGGCTTGTCGCTGCGACGTTCGAGCAGGCACGGATTATCGCGGAATCCACCGGCATCACCTTGCGCCTGCCTCCGCTTGCCGGGCGCCCGGAGCGCCAGGCCATGAAAGGAAGGGACCGCTGCGACTGGCCCTGGCGGGGAGCTTACTTCAGCTATCAGGGATTTGCAATGCCGTGCTGCATGGTCTCAACCTCGGACCGGATTCACTTCGGAAATGCGATCGAGCAGGGCGTCGAGAGGATCTGGAACGGGCCGGCCTACCAGGAGTTTCGCAATCGGCTCGATTCAGACGAACCGCCGGAGATCTGCCGCTCCTGCGCCATCTACAACTCGACATTCTGATATGCGCGCCGTCGATATTCTTCTCCCTACCTGCAACCGTCTGGAGTCGCTGATCTTCACTCTATCCGGCGTTGCCACGCAGGACTTCACGGATTTCAGACTGATTGTCGCCGATCAAAGCGACGAGCCGGCCAGAAATTCGACCGTTGTCCAAACGTTGCTCCGCATTATCGAGGCGAGAGGCGCCAGGGTCGAATGGCATCACCGTCCGTCCCTGTGGGGAATCGCCGAGCAGAGAGACTATCTCTTGCGCCGGTCCGACGCTCCGGCAGTCCTGTTCCTCGACGACGACGTTCTGATGGAAGCCGGCGTACTCGGCCGTCTGCTCCGCATCTTGAATGAGCAGCAGTGCGGCTTTGTCGGGGCGTTTCCGAACGGGGCATCCTACAGGCTCGACGTACGCCCGGAGCAGCAGGTCGTCGAGTTCTGGGAAGGACGCGTGCAGAGCGAAGCCGTGAACCTGGGTACGAGGGAATGGGAACGCTGGAATCTGCACCGGGCATCGAACCTCCTGCATGCTTCCATGCGGCTCGCGCCCGGCGAATTCCGGCTGTACAAGGTCGCATGGCTGGCCTCCTGCGTCCTCTACGACCGCGAAAAACTGCTTGAAGTTGGCGGTTTCTCCTT
>Ga0207864_1003770_pt1 | contig 12327 bp, 6 predicted proteins | sample HigsolmetaAR202D_FD_184834 | JGI IMG/M metagenome (GOLD analysis project Ga0207864, IMG submission 184834) | Ionic liquid and high solid enriched microbial communities from the Joint BioEnergy Institute, USA - AR20-2-D (SPAdes) (version 2) ...
TGAGCTCGGGACCTTAGCCTTTGTGCGCAGATCGGCCAGCAAGCCTTCTGCCGCCGGCTGCACCGTGACCCGGCAGCGCAGGCCCACCCATTGGACCTCGCTCACCGTGACGACCACGCCGGCCGGGGCGCCTGTTGCCACGAACGTCAGCGTCGGAACCAGACATTCCTGCAAGCTCGCGCCGCCGTGGGAGTACTCCTGCCCACCAACAAAGCAGTGCGCCCCCGGCGCGTAGGCGAACCGCTCCTGCGGGTTCCATGACCAGCCGGCCACGGGCACCTCGACGTGCGAACTGTCCTTGATCGACGCACACCGCGACCAGCGACTTTCTGCCAGGTACTTCGGCAACTGCACCTTCGGCATCCCGCCGGGCACAAGCAGCCATCCGTGGTCGGTCACCACGCGCACGCGCTTCCAGCCGGCGTCGAGCAGCGATTTCACACGCTCCAGCAGCAGTTCCAGCTGGTCCTCGATCCGCGACGCCAGCTTCGCCTGGAGATCGTGCCCGAGCTTGTCGAACTCGCCGTACTCGGTCCACGCACGGGCGTTCTTCGCCCGCGGGTCGCCCACCTCGGCCGGCCCAAGCACCTGGAAACCCGCCGCCGCCAGCAGACTACGGAAGCGGTCGGTGTTGAGCTTTTGGCCCGTGTCGGCCACCTCCGGGCCGAAGTCAGCTTCAAGGTTCCCTCCGCGCACCGCGCCGGCAACGGGCGAAGCTGCCGGCTTGGCCGTCGCCGTCACCGTGGGCAGCGCCGCCCAGCGCCAGCCGGCGGAAACCTCCAACTGCCGCGCCCCAGCCATCGCCGCCAGACGCTGGCCGATATCGAACCGCAGCCCATCGGCAAACAGCACGCACTCGCCGGCCGCGGCCTCTACGCCTTCCTGCTGCTCCACCGTCGGCAGGGCCTTTGCCGCCAGGCAAGCCTGGAACTGCCTCGCCGTATCGTCCAGCCACGGCAGATACACGCATCGAACCGCCGCCCGGACCGCATCCACGTCTTCCGCGCTTTTGACGCACGCGAGCGCCCGCAGCGCTGCATCGTCCGCCAGATACCCGCCCTCGGCGTACAACCTAGCCATCACATCGGCTGAGTCGCCGCCCAGCGCCGCCGCCGTCCGCTTGGCAAGCACCGCAAGATGCGCTATCGCCTGAGCCAGCGGGCACAGCCCCAGTTGGGCCCATACCCATTTTCGCCGCGGTCCGTGTTCGGCCTCCAGTTGCTCCAGACGTTGCCGCGCGTCGGACGGCTTCATCGAGCCGACCTCCTCCAGCGCCGCCCGCAGCGCGTTTTCCATTGAGTCGTTTTCGTCCGGCCACGGCTCCTTGTCGTAGATCAACTCACCCTTCGGCTTGGCTCGCCGCAGAAGGTCCGGCACGCCGGGATACAACGCCGGCGACTCGGCGAACCGCTCCCACACGCCATACCAGGCGCCTTCGCGCTGGCCGAGCTTTTCGCCGGCGACGATCTCGCCGTCGCTCTCCGGATCGAAGCCGTAATCCTGCCGGCAGCGGTTGCAGAAGGCGTTCCACTTGCCCTGATCCCACTGCCCGCGCGTTCCCTCCGGGTCGCCCAGCCACAGCAGCAAGTCGCGTGGCGTGTCGCCGATCATCAGCTTGTCGAAGTCTTCCGCTTCCAACCGCTTGCCTCGCAGCCGCGCCGCCGGCGTCACCGCCAACTGCGATAGCGCCCCCTGCATCGCCTGGAGCGTCAGCTTGTCTTCGGCCACATCCAGCCCGAGGCCCTCTTCGTCGTTCACCAGGAAGGCGCGGACCGTCCAGTCCTTGCCGTTCTTCTGTGTCCACACCGCGCCGCGGTACTGGAGTTCGACTAGCGGCTTGAGGGCGTCGGGGCATTCTTCGACCGCGCGGAGCGGCTGGCGGCTCACCCCCGGCATGTAGATCACCGGGACCGTACCATTCGGCCAGGCGAGGTCAGGGAACTTCTCGGCCCGAACCGCCGGTTCGATCACCGTCCGCAGCCAGATCGCAGGCCCGGTCCGCTTCGCCGGGTCGTACTCGCCCAGCGTCAGAAGCTCCGGCATCATGCCGCGGAGTTGTTCCACCACCGGCCGCCACTGGCCATCGGCGTCGGTCCATAGCACTGCCGCGGGCGCCACCACGTCGCCAGGGTTATAGCGAGCGGCGTGCGATAGCGAAGTCCGCACCGCCTCAAGCAAGGTCATCGGTCTTTGCGAAGTCGTCATTACCTGTTCGTTCCTCTGGCTCGAGCGCATCGTGCCCCATCAAGCCGTCAATTCCTTCTGCACGCGGAGCAGTGGCTCGGGCGCGAGTCCCTTGAACCATTTGCTGCAATCGCATCCGCCGATCGACGGCCAGCGGCAGCTATCCGGGACCATCAGCGACGCAATCTGTTTGATCCACCCGCTTACCTTGTCCTTCTCACCCGTGTACCCCTCTTCGGTGTAGCCGGCCTGAAGCTCGGCATGATGGCGCAACAGATACGCAAACAGGTCGGCAATTTGCAGGAGGCCAACCTTCTTGCTATCCGCACAAAATGGGACGTCAACAATCTGATTGAGACGGGGTTCTGAATTTGACCTCTGTCGCTTGCCTGTTCCTACGACCGGCTTATACCCATAGAAAGAATCGGTCCACACTGGCGGGCTCAAGGACAGGTCAGCCAGGTCTTCCTCGTCGTTGCCACGGTCAAGGATCAAGACGGTATTCCCCTTGTTCTTGGTCTGGGTCTGGTGGAGTTTCTGAATGCTAAGCAACAGATGCAGGGCCGCCAAACGCCAGTAGTGGGGCTTTCCGGCCTGCGTTAAGAACTCGGTCTTACCCGAAAAATCGGCCTTGCCTGCTCGCCTTTTGTCGATGGCGCTGAACACGACCTTGTGGTTGCGCTTGGCGAGCCAGTCCAAAATCGCGTTCATAACGTCAGTGCGCTGCTGTCCGTCCAAGTCGCGCCAGATGCCGTTGCCTCGGTAGAAGTGCTTGGTGTGGAACTCGTCCACCGGCTTCTTCAACCGCTCGGCGAACACGGCGATGATGTCCAGCCAGTCCCGCTTGGTAACGTGCATCCGATGCGAATCGGTTACAATGCCCGCGACCACCAGTACCGGCTCGTCCCCTTTCCCGCTCTCGTCGACGTAGCAAAACTTCATCGACGGTCCTCCTCCTTTGCCGCGTCGCGGGCGGCTTGTTTCACCTTGTTCGTGTAATGGCAGTCGTTCCACCGGTTCCCGTCGAACTCCTTGCCGCCCAGGAAGTCCACTGTCTTTTCATCCCAGCCCCAGAACCAGGGATAATCGGCCTTGTCACGCTGGGGCTCTTTGCCGCGGTCCTTGGTCCACTTGATGTTGGGGCGGTAGCGGAGGATGCCAGCGCCTTTGCGACCGTTGGGCAGGTCCGACGCCAGGAACGGACGGATGTTCAGCCGCACGCCATCGTTGATGTCCGGCTCCCAGCCGATGGGCTGCTCGGCCAGTGGCTTCCAGCGGACGAAAATGTCGAAGGGCGGCTCGCCGGCGAGGATGGCTTCCAGGCGCTTCTGGAGTTCCAGCGCCGCGGCCAGGCGGTCTTCCGCGCCGCCTTCGCCGCGCTTCACGCCGTCGCGCTGCCGCGTGATCCAGTCGCCCAGGTAGGCGTAGGTCAGGTTCTCCAGCAGCCGCCGGCCCTTGCCGCCGCCTTCGGCCAGTTTGTGGTAATTCACCAGGGCATGGAAGCCGTCGCGCTTCCGGCCGTCCCAGATGTGCCAGATGAACGGCCGGTCGTGGAACAGCCTGCAGTGTTCCTCGAAGAAGCTGTTGCGGAGCCAGTCGTCCAGATCGAAGCCGGACTCCAACTCGATGCCGCACGCGGCCAAGAGCTTCAGCAGCCGCTCGGCCGCGGGTTCTTCGCCGCGGACGGCCGGGATGCAGACGATGCCGTCGTTGTCAGCGAACGGCAGCAGTTCCTTGCACCGCTCAACCAGCTCGCGAGCACGTTTCGACAGCCGCATCGGAGATTTCACCGCAGAGGACGCGGAGGAACGCGGAGAAGAAACATCGTATTCTGGTTCGCCTCTGTGCCCCTCTGCGCCCTCCGCGGTAAGTTCTTCCGTTTCCGCCGGCCAGCGGTAGCCCAGCAGTCGGGCGACGGCCACCTGGAGCATCGCCCGTCGGGCATCGTCCGGCGCCAGCGGCTGAAGGGGCGGCATCCCGGCAGCCGGCTCATTGATGCCCGGCCAGCCGTGGAAAAGCCACTGCGTCGGGTCGTCGCTCTCCGGCTCCGGCAGGCCGTCGGGGTACTTCTCCGCGGCCATCGCAGTCCACTCGCCCAGATCGAACGGCACTTTGAGTAGCGTCGCGGTTGTCAATTTCAACTGCTGGTCGATCGCTCTGACATCATCGTGATAGCGGGGCGAAGACAGGTATGCCCATAGCGCCGGCAGGTCCGAGGGTCGCTTTGGGCACACGACGCCAGCGTTCATATCGAAGGGGACACCAGTGTACAGTGACACCGAGAGCGTGCCTGTCAGGCTCACCACGATACCAGGTCGGCCCCACGCATCTTCGCCTTGGATGCTTGCAAGACCGAGGCCGTTGAGTTCGTGCAATCTGCCCTGTCCTTCATCCCATCGAAGAGCGTGCTCACACCCGCCCCATTCGACAGTATTGCAGACCGTGCTTTGCACAAGCCGCCAGGTGGTCCCCTGTTCCGCGGCCTCCCAGAAGCACGGCAATAACGACTGGTTGTCCGCTGTCCTTGTGCCAGTGCGCGAGAAGGCGACTTGCGACAGTAACGGGCTCTCCTCCATTTCGGTCAGAACAAGACGAGAATCAGGGTTCGTTAGCTGTGAAGATTGCGAGAGCATCGAGCACTTGCGGCGTCCGTCTTCAGCAGCCGTAACACGCCCCTGCAATATGCGAGCTTTGTCCGGGGGCAGTATCGGTGGCTCGTTTCGGTGCGCGGCGGCGTCGATTCCCGCGAGCCGGTGCTTGCTGGTGGGGCGGCCCATGGAATAGCACACCAAGGCCGCAAAAGCACCGGCTGCTTGAGGACTCTCAAACGCATTCTCTCCGAGACGCACAGCGAAATGCCATAGGAACTGAGAGAAGGCACGCTTTCTGCAAGCCCGGAATCGGGGCAAGAACAGCCATTCTTGGGGTGTTACGAAGGCCAGCGTTCCGCCCGTGACGAGTACTCCCTCTGCGCGAACCAAGAAGAGCGTCGCTAGGTTGTTCTTCGCTTCCGGCGCAAACCGGTCCCCGAACTGACGTATGATGGTCCCCTGAAGCCCGCGTCCAAGGTATGGGGGATTTGTGATGACCAGCGTGTACTCGCCAGCCAGGAGGTCCGCAGCCTTGGCCATGCCGGCAGCGGCGATGGCCCGCTGGCGGGTCTCATCGTCGGCCGTTTCGGCCTGGAGAATCGCCGCCAGGTACGGCTGGATCGTCTCGTAGTCGGCGGCGATGAGGTCGCCGGGAAGTTCCTTCGGGTTGATCAGCGACCCCAGCGTCGGCGCCTGCGAGAAAAGCCGGTGCAGGTTGAGCAGGCCGTTCTTGATCGCCTCGCGGCCCACGGCGGGCATGGGGATGCCCGACTGCTCGGCCAGCTTGATCCACTGCTCGGCCGAGCATTGAGGCCCGATGCCCGTGCAGGCGATGTTCAGTTCCGGCAGTTCGCGGTATCCGCCGGCTTCGGGATAGGTCCAGGCCGCGAACGCCAGGGCGAAGGCGGCGATCTGGCAACAGCGCTCGTCGATCTCCAGGCCGTGCAGGTTGTCGCGGAGCACGGCATCAATCGCCTCGGCCGCAGACAGCCCTTCTTCAGCCATGCGGATGGGCACGAGGTGGTGCAGGGCGGCCACGAGGAAATGGCCGGAACCGCAGCAGGGGTCGAGCACCTTGATGTCCCTGGCGGCCTTGGGCCAGCCATCGAACGTGCCGGCAGCCGGACGCCACGGCCCGCCCTTGCCCTCGGCTCCGCGCACGAACCGCAGGTAATCCCAGCGGATGCCGGGCAGCGCCACCTTCTTCCGCAACTCGTCTTCCGACTCTGCGCTTTCTGCGTCCTCTGTGGTTAACTTCTTCCCGGCCCACCACGCGCCCAGCGTGTTGTGAAGCAGGAATTCGACCATGTACGGTTCGGTGAAGAGCTGGGTCACGGCGGAGATTTCATCGGCCCCGATCTTCACCTCGGATTCATTGACCTGTTTCTTCTTGTTGCTCTGCCAGAACTGGTAGACCCATCCCAGCGCATCAGACGCGGTGAACACCGCCGGCGGCAGCGACGCCAGGAGTTGTTCGAGCTTGATGCGGTGTTCCGTGGCAAAGGTGACGTGGAGCAGCGGATCATCCGGCCGGAAGATCTGCGGTAGCATGTCCTGGGCGCAGTGGGACGCGTAGGTCCAGACGTCCTGTACCTGTTCCTTGGCCAGTTCCTCAGCCTCGGCCAGGTTGATGGGCATCTTGTGCTCCGGCTCGATGAGCAGGTTGTTCTCAGCCAGGAAACGGGCGAAGAGCATCCGATGCCAGTGCTCGTAGGCGCACTCGCCGGCGAGGTGGTCGATGGCCAGCCGGCCGGACGTGTCCTGCTTGTCTCCGAGTTGCCGTGCCCGCGCCCGCAGGTGATTGCGCAGTTGTCGCTGCGCCGGCGTCATGTGCGGGTACGGTTCGTGGTGGTGGACCGCCAGCGCTTCGAGGGCCGCGCGAGCGCCCACCTCGGCCGCATCGCGTGCCTCGATGACCACGCGCTCCAGTTTGTTCCGTAAATCGCTTGTGAGTGTCGGCATAGGTGTAGTCCCCTCAGGAAATCACGACCGGGCCGTCCTTGAGCTTCGCCAGCAGGTCTTTCTCCGTGCCGGCCAGCCACGCCTTGACTTCGGCCTCGGTCTTGAGCGTCCCGCTGGTCAGGTGGACGCGCTGGGTCTTCGGCTCCAGCAGCTTGGCCGCAGCCATCGCGGCGCGGGCGAACTGCTGGGGCAGCGCGTCGGTCTTGGTCTTCCACGCCGGCAGGGCCGTCTGCTCCAGCGAGCGGATGAGGTCCGCTTCGGAGCCGACGGACAGCGCCGGCAGTTCGTCGATGCCCTCGTCGGCGAGTATCTGTTTCCGCTGGGCGTCCTTGAGCTTCTTCCAGTTGTCGCTGCCGGTCAGGGCGGCCATCTGCTCGTTGTAGGTCCGCTCGTACTCGCCGTGGGCCGCGGTGACGGCGGCGCGGAGCGCGTCGGCCGCGCCCTTGCGGATGTCCGGCACGGGGTCGCTGGCGTCCAGCAGCCGGCGCTCGGACTTCACGGCGTCGGCCTGTGCGCGGAGTTCGTCGGCCCCGGCCATGGCGTCGGCGTGCTTGAGCAGCGTGCAGAGCGTTTCCCAGGCGGGCTTGCGCTTGCCGGCGAGTTCCGCCAGCTTGCCCCAGTCCTTGGCCTGCTGAGCCAGGACATCGTGCTGCTTCAGGATTTCGGCCAGTTGCTCGACGCCGGCGTAGCCGCGAAGCGTATCGAGGTGGCCTGTGCCAGGCCGGGCCGGCATGGGCGGCTCGCCGCCGGCGCGGTCGGCCAGTTCCGCCAGGCGGGCCAGAAACACCGGAGCCTTGGCGGTTTCCTCGTTGGGCTTGCAGTCCACGCCGGCCGCCTGGAAGAGCTTGCGGAGCTTGATCTTCTCTTTGGCGTTGATCGTGGCCGTTTCGGCGCGGAAGTCGGTCACGGAAATCTTCGCCTGGTCCAACTGGCCCGGCGAAAGCGTCATGCCCTTGTGCGTGGCGCGGATGTGGCCGGTGGTGTGCAGTGTGATAAGTGCGGCGTCCACGGCGTCGCGCGGCCAACCATAGGGGCTGGCCTCGAAGGCGTCGCGGACTTCCTTGCCGCGCTTGCCCGAGCCGACCTCGGAGAGCACGGCCGCGCAAACGGGGTGCTTCTCCGGCGCGTCGGTCCAATCCACCGCGGACAAGGCTGCTTCGTCGCCGTTCCTGGCGCGGTTGATGACGTTGGCCCAGCGGTTATCGTCGGCGCTCTTGAAGTTGGGAAACAGCCGGTCGAGCGACGCCTGGGCGGCGGCTTCGACCTTGGCCACGAGGTTGAGTTCGTATCGCTCGCTGCCGCCTCCCTGGAAGACCTTGGCGCGGTCGATCACGTCGTTGACGATCTGGTTGCGGGACGCCTCGGCTGTCGCCATGCGCGTGGCCATGGCGTCGCGGGCCTCGCGGCCTTCGGGCGTGGTGGGCGTGCCCTTGAACTCCAGCGTGGCCTTGGCGGCCTCGTACTCGACGATGGCCTTCTGGAGGTCGTCGGCGCTGGCCTTGGGGATGTAGACGTAGATGATGGGCGAGTCGCTGCCGGCGGCGCGGGCGTCGTTGACGACGGTGCTTTCCTTCTCGCCCCAGCCGTCGCGGACCCACACGGGAATATCGGTCCCGCCGGCCGGCGGCGCTTCGCTGCCGAAATGCACCAGCAGCCGCCGCGGCTCCTTGCACTTGCCCTGTGCGAGCTTGATGCCCTTGAGCGCGTCACCGCAGGCGGCGCTGATGAGCGAGCCGCGCTTGCTGGACAGCGAGGTCAGGTCGCTGTTCAGCCGCGTTTGGCGGTTGCGGAACTCGCGGTCCCACTCGCTGCTTTCGCGGGTCTGGAGGCTGTATTCGCCTTCGATCTCGATGAGCAGCGCGCCCTTGTCCTGCATGGCCTTGCGGAGCCACGACGGGCGCTGCGACTCCGGCGGCGGATCGGTCAGCAGTTTCAGGATGCGCGGGATGCGCTTACGGAGTTCGGTCCCATCCTTAGCCAGGTCCGAAACCATGAGGTCGGCCAGCATTTCCGGCGTCGCTCGGACGCCGATGTCAGCCACCGGCTCCAGCGGCAGCTTGCGAATCAGGAAGATCAGGCCGCAGAGCCGTTGGGCGAGCCGGCCATCTTCTGTGCCATCGTCGAGGTTGCGGATGGTCTCGTCGATCTCACGGAGCAGGATGCCGGTCTTGCGCAGGTCCGGGCTGATCTGCTCATAGATGAAGTCGGCGGCAACCACCGTGCCGAGTTCCTCCTCGGCCGTCTGGCGGACGGCTTCATGGACGATCTTGAGTTGCGTGCGAAGCTGGCTGGCCGTGCCCGGCACGTCCACCGCGCGCAGCACGTGCTCCCAGAAACGCCGGCGGACCGGCAGCAGCGGGTAGTCGTCCACGATGATATCACGGTCTTCCGCACAGGCGGCGATGCGCGTGCCGGCAAGCTGGCGGTTGATCTCCCCGGCGTAAGCGTTGAGCGTGTCTTCGATGACCTTTTTCTTGTCGGCCTTCTTCGCCAGGACCACGCGACGGGTGACAGTTTCCACGTCCGCATCAGACAATTCGACTGGGATGGTGAACCGGCCGCTCAATCGCTGGAGCAGCGGGACGTTTCCGGCCAGGGCTGTCTGGCCTGCGCCGATCAGCAGCACGCGGCTGTCGAGTTGCTTGCAGAGAGCTTCGGCGACTTCCTGCACGTCGGTCGAGCGTCCCGGATCGTTGCCGATGAAAAGCTGAATTTCGTCTAGAACGATAACGGTGCAAGGGATTTGCCCATCGACCGACAGCACCTCGCGGACCAGGCGGATGAACTCACTGGTGGAGATATCTTCGACCACGGGAAACTGCGCCCGCAACGCTGCGCGGGCCGCTTTCAGGTCGGATGCGAAGCTAGGGTCGGCGTCGAGAACAGCCTTGGCAAGGATCGGGCTGACGTAGAGGTCGTGGAGTTCGCTGTAGAACTCCTTGCCGGCGGCCTTCACCGCGGCCTTCACGCGGTCAAGGAAGCCGTTCTTCTGGAGCCACATGCAGAACTGCGCCTGCGGCAGAGCCTCGGGCAGGTTCTTGGAGGCAAGGATGATGCTCAGCACAGCCAGACGGACGCTCTCGCCACCGCCCGAAGGCAGCGTGCCCGACGCGGCGTGCAGCCCGCCGCAGCGTTTGCCCAGTGTGTCGAGCTCGCGTAGAAGGTCCTGCACCTCTTGCGGCAGGCGGGCCAGGCCGCGGGCGGTCATGCCGTCGTCGAAGCGGGTGTCCACCCACAGATGGCGGAACATCTTGAGCAGGTGCGATTTGCCGCTGCCATAGAAGCCGCTCACCCACGCCGCCGGCTGCGTCGTCGAACTGACGTTGCCGAGGTAGGACTCCAGGATGCGGATCAAGCCGTCCTCGTACTGGCCCTCGCACACGAAGTGCTCAAGCTCGTAGCGGAGCGTCTCGATTTCCTTGGCGCTGGCGGCTTCGCGGACGGCGGCAACGCCATCGTTCAGCAGCTTGGATACAGCGGGATCGCGTTGGAAGAGTTGTTTGTTTTTCATCAGTCGTGTACCCCGTTATGGAGCGTGATCGGCACGGCCAGGTAGTTCCAGCCGTCCCGTGCGTCCAAGAGTCGGTAGTTGTTGTCTTCGTACTCGCCGGGGAAGAACACCACCAGGCGGCCCCGGATATCCTTGACCACTTCCTTGAGCACTAGCGAAACACGGGTGAAGCCGAAGAGGCACGCGACGCCCTGGACGGCGACGACCGTATCGTCGTCCACGCCGTCGGCGGTAAGCGCCGCGCGGAGCCGGCCGGCCGCGTACTGCACGAAGTCGCTTCGCAGCTTCATCGCCAGCGTTTCCGGTTCCTCGAAGTAGACCTCGCGGTAGTCGGTGTCGGCCATCCACCGGGCGAAGGTGTCGGTCAGGTCCACCAGGCGCCACTCGTGGCCCGCCCGTTTCGTCTCCACCTCGAACTGCTCCAGGCGCGCCCGCAGCTTCCGCTCGTCGGTCTTCGGGTAGACCACGAAGACAGCCTTCTGGTCGCCGGCCAGATTGCGCTGCCACGGCGCGCCGATGTGGCCACGGTATCGAGCAGCAAGTTCTTCGATTCTTCCCATTCGCCTACCGCCTTTCGTCCGGGGCTAGCAGCCGCGAAAAAGTCAAGTCAATCACGCCGCCCGACTGGCTCATGTCGAGGAAGCCCAGCCGACGGGCGTCCATGGCGAGGTTCATCAGTTCACCGACCGGCGCGTCGAGCACCTGCGCCCAAAGCGACTCGAAGAGCGCCTCGCCACGCTTGCCGGCAAGATAGCCGAGAAAGAGGGCAAAGGCCGTGGTCGTTGGTGTTGCCGTTACGGTCTGCCTAATCTTCCGACCGCGCCCCTTAAGATGTCCCGATTGCGTCCACGAAGAAGCCGCATTCCGCACGACCTTGTCCAGCGTGCTGTCGCTGAGCCGGCTGCCAACCGCGCGGTTGAGTGCGTCGGTCATCTGCTGGCGGGCGAGTTCCTCGCCCGGCCGCATCCGCAACACCGGCGGCGCGCTGGCCCGCAGCAACGGGTCGCGGGCGAGCGCCTGCAGCATTGCGAGGATCGCTTGCCCATCCCGGTCGGCATACCAGCACCGCCGCATGACGCGGAACAGAGGCACCTCGGGGTCGAGGGCGTACAACTCTGAAAGCCGCTGGCTGGAGAGCCTTCTTGTCGCGACCGTGCGCTTGCCCAGGCAGTTGTCTTCGTGGATCGCGGCAAGGTAGTCGCCGCGCGTCGCGTCGGGCCGGCAGTTGTCCAGCACGGCGCGAAGCTCGTCGAGCATGATCGTCCGGCTGGTGTGCGTGCCCTTGTCTCCCCACCGGAAGCCGGCGTCGCGAAGCCGCGCTTCGTCGGCCTTGCCGTGGGGTCGGATTTCATCTGTCGTCGGTCTGGCGTCCATGGTGAGATAGTATACCAGTTCGCCGGCCAGTTTGCCGGCGAAATCCGAAAAAATCTTTGGCCAGCGGCCGATACGTCCTAACTGCCTGTTATAAAGCATCTTGCGTCAACGCAATAGTGACGCTTCGTGGCAGGTCGAGCTTGACGGCATGAGATTCGGCTTGAACTGACGGGTGAGGCGGGCGATTATGTTGGTGTCGCGACCGGCTGGCTGGCCCCGCTTCGGGGCTGGAGCCGGCCAGCTATAAGGAGCCTCTGACATGGCAAACCGGAAGACGTACCACGTGACCCCCGACGGGGCCGGCGGTTGGCGGGTAAAGGCGGAAGGAGCTTCTCGCGCGTCGAGCACGCACGAAAACAAGACCGACGCCGTGCAGAGCGCCAAGAACTTGGCGAAGGCCCAGCCGCTCGGTCAGGTGGTTATCCACCGCACGGATGGCCAGATTCAGACCGAGCACACCTATGGCAAGGACCCGCACCCACCGAAGGGATGAGGCACGTTGCTGTTTGAGGCGGAGAAGACAACCTCCGGGTTTTCACTCCGGAAATCGTCTGTTCGTTGGGTTGGCGGGCAGTGCAGCGGTGCTGATGCTGAGAGCGGTTCGACTAGGGTTGCTCCCGCGGAGCTTTCATTCGCAAGACAAGCTGACACAATCACTTACGCCCGGCTGCGAGGATCTCACCGCCGGGCGTTTTGCGTCTGAGT
>Ga0207864_1003771_pt1 | contig 12323 bp, 8 predicted proteins | sample HigsolmetaAR202D_FD_184834 | JGI IMG/M metagenome (GOLD analysis project Ga0207864, IMG submission 184834) | Ionic liquid and high solid enriched microbial communities from the Joint BioEnergy Institute, USA - AR20-2-D (SPAdes) (version 2) ...
CTGTGGGTCTATAATGCATACAGTGGCGGCGCGCGAAAAACGGCGTCGCCCAGTGGCCCCGTAGCTCAGTGGTAGAGCACCCGCCTTTTAAGCGGAGTGTCGTAGGTTCGAATCCTACCGGGGTCACTTTTTGTATACATCAGAACGCCCTCTCAAAAACTGCGCCAGCCTGTCGGCAACCTCAATATAGAGCAAATGGCAATGAGCCGTGTACGCGCCAGCGCATAAATGAAACTGCCCGCCATACCATTTTCAATGCGATGAAGCGGCCGGCAGACAGCCCTAAGCACTTTCGGAAACCCTACGCTATCTGTTCCCCCTGTGGATGCCCCACTAGCCTAATTTGAGTGCTAACCCCTATGTTGGTGGCGGCTATTATCAGCTAGACTTAAGGAGATGATTGATTACATCCTCAGGCGGTGCTTCATGCACACCATCCGTCTCAAAGCCGCCGACTCGCGTATCGCCACGGCTGAAGAACTCGCCGAAGCACGGATCACCCCAGATCAACATCCCGAAGGCTGGCAGATCATGGCGCACCAGGCAGCGACGGTGTACGCGCTACGCTTTGGTACGGCTCCCATCATCATCAACCAGGCGATGACCGGCGACGGCAAATCATTTGCCGGACAGTTCATGGTGTTCAACGAGCCCAACTGGCGCACGTTCGCGATGTATCCCACCAACGAACTGGCGGCAGACCAGCAGCGCAGTCTCAACAGCCTGCTTGCCGGATGGACGCCGCCCCAGAACGCGCCCGACTGGCGGGTGGTCAATGCCGCCCAGATTGACCGCATTCAGGCTGCGCTGGAATCGAGCCGCATGGAAGCGCTGGATATGCTGCTTGAAGGCGACCTGCTGCTCACCAACCCCGATATTTTCCATCTGGCGATGCAATTCGCTTATACCCGGTACGGAGCCGCGCCCGATCTCATCCTCGGCAGAATCAGCCGCCGCTATCGCCTCTACGTGTTCGACGAATTTCATTTGTTCGGCGCGGCCCAGTCAGCGGCGGTGATGACTGCGCTGCTGCTCATCAGAACGATCACGGCCCAGGACCGCTCTCCGCGTTTCCTGTTTCTTTCGGCCACACCACAGCCGATACTGGGGGCTCTGGCAGCCAAAGCCGAACTCCCTGTGGAAATCATCAGCGGAAGTTATTGCGCTACCGACGGCAACCGGCCAGCGGACGACGGCTGGCGACGCATTCTTCAGCCGGTTGACCTCACGCTGCACGAAGGCCGCCTTGAAGAGTGGGTTCAGGAACATCTCGAAGACGTGATCCTGGACTTTTTCAGACGCCATCGCCCCGGCGCGAAGGGCGTAATCATCGCCAACGGCGTGGCAACCGCCCATCGTATCTATGACTTTCTCCGCGAACGCTGCCCAAATGACATTCATCTCGGGCTGAACACCGGCCTGATTCCACCGGAGAAGCGCGGCCGGGAAGTTGATTTGCTGGTCGCCACCTCCACGGTCGATGTCGGCGTCGACTTTCGCATCAATCTACTGATCTTCGAAAGCCCCGATGCCAACACCCATCTGCAACGTCTGGGGCGGCTTGGCCGGCATCAGGATGACGGCGCGGGCAACAGGTTCGAGCACTTCGAAGCGCACGCGCTCTTGCCCGACTGGGTAATCAAAAGCGTGATGGCTAAATACCCAGCAGGCACGCTGGTGGCGCGTAACGACTACGCTGATGTCGTTCGGGAAGCGATGACGGAACTCCAGGGGTTTAAAAACTATCCGCGACGGTGGGCAGGGGTACAGGCGGGCCATGTGCTGGGCCGTCTTCGTTCCTCCGCCATTCGCTCGCAGTACGAAGCCTATACGCCGCTGCTCCGCGACGCTTACTGGACATTGTATGGCAATAGTCTCAACCGATATTTCACGGTGCGCGACCAGCAGCCGGCGATTTTTGAGGCGGCGAGCTCGTTTCGCGGAACCAGCCCGTTTACGGCGCTCGTCCTCGACCTGTCGCCGCTGCGAGAGAGCAGCGAGGTGCAAACGTATAACCTGATTACGTTGCTGCTGCGCGGCGAGCTTGAAGCCGTGGAAATCGCCGACCTGCTGCGGCTGGCGGCCAGTCAGGGCGTGGATGTGGACGCCCTGAAGCGTGCCAGACCGCTGGCAGCCTACAAACTACACGGCTGGAGGGATAAGGCGCGTGAGATCAGCGTTATTTATGAACAGGAACTTGGAACTGAGCATCAGGTCGTCATCGAATGCCGGTCAATCCGCCTGCGCGTGTCCGATTCGGTGGGACTCGGCCTGTCCGCGCTCAACGATCAACTGGCAGAGCAAACCCTAGCGGCCTTTTTTATCCCCAATTATGACCCTTACAGCGTGCGCCGGATGCTGAAACTGGGAATGAAGATGGAACTGTTCCCGTTCACCAGCCTGGACAATGTGCAGGGTTGTGTCGCTTTCGGACAGGACGCGCTGTTGCTCGATTCAGCCTGGCAGCGGCGGGCAGACGATAAGCCTTTCATCCTGTAGCCTAGCCCGTAGGAAAATACCGATGATCGATTACCCTTATGATGAGTTTGAAACCGGCAAGCCGGATGTGGAAGAGTTCGATGAACCGGCTGAATCCGCGCCGCCGAAGCCGCGCGAGCTATCGAAGCTACCGCTGTTTCAGACGCTCTTCGCGGAAGTCGTCGAGCCAGGTGACGAGGTACTGCGCGATTTTGCCGCTTACGTTGTAGGGCCGCTTTCCGAGCAATTCGCCGTCTCGGCGGCGAAGGGCGGCGCGTTCTTCTGTGAAAAAGAGGCAGCCGGCGCGCGAAACACCCACCGCTATGACCACGATCAGAGCCTGCGCGCGCACCTTATCAACGGCATGTTGCCCGCCCGGCGTGTCGCGCAGTTGCTGAAAGACTGGGGCGCAAGCAAATTCAGGCGCTGGAACACCACCAGTGAACGCCTGTTTATCGCCGGCTATATGCTGCACGACTTCACGAAAATTGCCGGCGTCAAAGCCAGCCTGAAAGCAGCAGGTTTTCAGGAAATGGAAGCGCCGAGCCTGCGGCAAATTCCGACGCTGGAGGCGATTTTCCGTGAGTGGACGGCGCGATTGGGCCTCGACCGGTTTCTGGAGCCAGTCGGCGGCGTCGAAGCCCATCTGCACAACCTGATTTTCATCGCCTGCAATACCCAGCGGTACAACGGCACGATCCATGCGTCGGGGCTACTTCCCCGCACCGATCCCGACCCGAACGTTTACGAACTCGCCGCCGATGTCAGCCGCCTTGCCGACCTGATCGCCTACGTAGCGCGGACGCCACGCGATGTCGTCACTAACCCGACGATTTCCGGTTTGCTCCGGTCGCTCAGCTTCAATCTTCAGACCGGCGTCAGTCATGCGCGCTTTGTCTATCACCACGTCGCCGAGAATCGCGGCGTGTTGCTCAATCTCATTCACAATGCGACGCTGGATGCGCTTAGCAATGAGGGGCGTGTGCCATTGCTGTTTGCCCCTTCCGGCGTCGTCTACCTCGAACGGCATGACGCGCCGCCGATGCCGACACCAGAAACGCTGATACCCCAAATCGTAAGCGGTATTCGACAACAGGCCAGTGAAAAGCTGATCGCCACTGGTAAAGGCGCACGGCGTGGTAATGTCAGCTTCCAGATTGATGAAAGCTATAACGATTATTTCGACCTGCCGACGCTCATCCGGCAAAGTGTACGGCTGATCGAGAAATATATCGTTAATAATAAGGCTGCTGATCGGCTCGCTCCGGTAGCTGCGAACGGGTGGGCAGGCGGTGACCAGATTCCGCCGCTGCCCCGCGATAAACGCGATGCACGTGTCGATCAGATCGCCGAATGGGCAGGTTTCCTGGAGGCCCAACTGCGCGACCGACTTGGCGATTTTGATCTAGCGTCGTGGCTCCTTCCCCGGTTAGGGATTGGCGATTTGATGCCCGTGTTTCGCGCCCTCGAAAACGACCCCGGCGCGCGGAAAGGCGGCGGCATTAAGTTCTGGTGGTTCTGGGCTGCCGCCCACGCGCTCGACCGCCAGCCCAAAGACCCGCAGGCGACACTCGACTGGATCGCGACGCTTTCCGATGAGCTGGCCGCCGCACTGCCCGCCGATCTGCCACCATCGGCACAGGTCGACGAAACCAAATGGCGCGACCTGACCGATTATCTCAGCCGCGTGCTGACACTGGGTAGGGCGAAAACGCCCCTGCCCGCCGCGCGCGATGAACTGGCGCGTTATACCAACGCTAAAGGCAAACGCGGCGGCGCGATCTGTGCCATATGTGGCGAAGCCTACACGACATCGAAGCCGAAGGAAACCGCCGTCGCCTTTCAGCCCGGCGTTTACACCTCGAGGGTGAAACTGAACGCCAGCACCAATACCCGCAGTCTGTGCTCGCTTTGCGCGCTCGAACAACTGCTGCGCCAGCTTTTTATATGGAACCTCGACAGCGGCAGCGCCGTCGAAGGCCAGCGGCTGCGTTATCTGGCGTTCTATCCGACGTATTTCTTCACGCCGGAAACCATGCGCCTGATGCAGCGCGTCTACACGCAGTTGTCCGACCTGCGCCTCAGCGAGACGAATCTACGCCGCGCCATCTCGGACGCCGACTTGGGAGACGCCGCGTTCTGGCAGCGGCTGAAAGACTTCATGCTGCGCCCCGCCGAGGCCGAGCCTTCGAAACGGGTTTTGCGCTACACGCCCGAAGCGCAAGCGACGTTCTTTATGGCGGGCTTCCGCGAGTTCCGAGACCCGACGGATACGGAAGCATGGATTTTGCCGGCGCTGTTTGCGCTCGTGCTGCCGGTTTGCCTGGATGTGAAGGTAGTTGCCAGTGAAAGCAGCATCCCATTGCTGCTGGAAGCCGATGAATTGCCCGAAACCGTCTGGCTGGAAGGCGCGCATCCGGCAATCGCGGCGCTGGTGCAAGACTCGCGCCTGCGTATCGACTACCCGGAGGCGAAACCGGGCGAGTTCCAGCGCGGCCTGATGCCGGCGCTGGCGCGTCTGGCGGCGGCCTACATGATCCATCTGGACACGGAATATGCTCCGCCGAAAGAAAACTTTCACCGCTTTGCACCGCTCGCGCATTCGCTGATGGAATCGCCGCTCTATGTCTTTCACTATCTGAAGAAGCAGGCCCGCGACGAGCGTCCGGTGAGTGCGGAGCGCGTTCGCCGTTACATCGCCTATGCCGAGTCGTTGTTTAGCCCCAAAGGAGATTACACCGTGTCACTGGCAAGAAAACTGGTCGAACAGTACCGTGGCTTTTACCGCGCCAAAACACCGCTGAACGGCAACCGGATGCGTCGCCCGCTAGATGTCGTCGCGGAAACCCTGCTAAAAGCGGATCAACGCCTTTTTGACACGCCGGAAGCGCTGGTCGAACTGGCCGAAGCCGAACTGAAACGCTTCATGGCCCGCGTTGGTGAAGGCAAAGCCGACGGGCGTTTTCCGAAGGGTGTCAGCGCTGCCGAACGCGCGGCAGCCATGCGGCAATTCAGCGAGACGTTTGTCAACGAAGTATTCATCGGCATTTTCAACCGCGACGTTGCGGCGCTGCGCGGCAGACAACTGAACCTGCTCAGTAGCGCCTGCGAAAGCCTGTACGAAGAAATGCAGCGCGCTGAATGGGCAGAACGCGGGCGCGACGATGACGAAGCTGACGAAACGCCCATGGACGCGACCATATAACGGCTAACTCTGTTTTTGTCACAGGAGACAACATCATGCTCGATACTTCATTCTTTCATAGCGAACTGCCTGCGCGTCCGATGGGCAAATACGCGCACATCGTCCTGCTGCGGGTAACAGAAGGCTACGCGCTTTTCCAGACCGATGGTGAGTTGAACCGCGCGCGCGTCAGCGCGGGAACCCGGGATCAACGCGCCATGACGCGTATCGCGCTGTTCAAGCGCAAGCAGACCACGCCCGAACGGTTGAGTGGCCGCGAGTTGCTACGTCACTACGGCCTACTGAGCGACGCATGCAAATACAATGAGTCGGCGTGCCGGCAGTGTCCCGATTGCATCACCTACGGGTTCGCCATTGGCGACGGCGGTAGCGAAAAGAGCAAGGTCTATTCCGACACAGCCTTTTCGCTCACGGACTACGCCAGCAGCCACGAGGTCTTTACACTGAACGCGCCTTACGAAGATGGCACGATGTCACAGCAGGGCGAAGTCAGCTCCCGCATCAACTCGCAGGATCATGTAAAGCCGCAGGTGATCTTTCCGTCGGTAATCACCACGCGCGACCTGACGGCGTCGCTGTTCGCCTATGTGTTGAGTAACGTGCTGCGGACGACACGCTATGGCGCGACGACGACTCGCGGCGGCGTCATGCGGAACCATGTTGCGGCAATCGTGCTGAGCGACGGCGAAATCTTCAGCAATCTGCTGTTCACCCAGCGCCTGTATGACGCCATTCAGCCGGACGGCAACGACCCGGTCGCCATCCAGACGGCGCTGAACGCCGCGGCAGACGTGATTCCGGCGCTGCTGGCGGAAGACGGCGTGCGCGATCATCAGGTGCTGATGGGAGCAGAACTCGATCAGTATCTCGCCTCCGTGCGCTCGATGAATGAAGCCGGCAACCGGGAATTACTACAACAGGCCGTCGCGGAATGCCTGGCCTATTACAACGCTTATATCGCCAAAGGCGGTAAGAAATAACCGGGGTAAGTCGGAATGCTCCTTTACGAGTGCCAGCTGGAGTTTCATGACAATCTGTTTTACGAAACCCGCACTCTGGGGCGGCTGTACGAAACCGGGCGGCTGCTGCACAACATCGCCCTGTGCTACGCGCTTGGTCTGGCCCAGACGCCGTTTTACCACAGCGACGACGTACCGCGTTATGACGCCGAACTGGCCGCCGTCAATGAAGCGGGCATCTATGTGACGCCCGCTGGCGCGCTCGATATTCACTACGTCATCAGCACGTTCAAGTATGGCGCGGAGCAAAACTACGCCATGATGGCAAAGTCAAACCGGAACGTGCCGACCTACGGACGCGCGAAGGAAATCGGTGTCAACAGTCGCTTTCGGTTCCTTGTCCTGGCGGAGCAGCCGGTGAAGTTTCCTGACTGGATTCGCATGGGCATTTGGCTCAGCAAGGCGCGCCTGATGGTTTCGGCTCCACATGAGCTACGGCTGGTGCATCAGCGGCGAACCGAAACCATCCGCGCCGTGCCACTCAACCCGGCTGATTTACCTGCCGGGGCAAGCGTTAACGTCTTCGATCTGGTCTCGATGCGTCCCACCAGCCTGATTGAGAACGCCGAGTTACATGCGGAAAGCTGGTGGGTGTGGACTGACGCCGGCGGGACCAATTATCTCCCGGCTGGAATGCGTCACAATGTTCTAGGTTTGCGAGGCTGATGCCGGACATCGCCTCCGCTGGAAGGTAACTGATGCTCGATTTACGTCTTTATGCGATTGTTCTGCGCCTCAGCGCGCTTCGTCCGGGGGCCGTTCCCGCCGATCACGGCGACCAGGCGCGCGCCGCGCTGCTGAACCTGATCCGCAGCGGCGATCTCCCTCTGTCGCGGCGGCTGCACGATGCGAACACGCGCAAACCCTATACCGTCAGCCTGCTAAACGGTGGCAAGCGCGGGCGGGATGGCGCGCTGCACTTTGGCATGGGCGACAGCGCCGAGTGGCGCTTCACGCTGCTGCATGAACCGGCCTTCGAAGCGCTGCTGCGCCGCTACATTTGGAACCAGACGCTGCCTCATGTTCGGATCGGCGCGGTCGAATTTCAGATCAGTAACGCCTTCGCGTCGGGGTCCCATCCAGACAGCGGCAGTATCACGCTGGCGGCACTGCATGAGCGATGGAATGTCGCGCCGGAAACGCTGCCACGCTCCATCGTCCTCGATTTTCTCAGCCCAACCGCCTTCAACCTCGGTCAGGATCGGGCGTCAGGCAGGTATCGCATTCGCTCCGCGCCCGACGCCCGCACCCTGTTCAGCACGCTGCGCAAGCACTGGCTGAAGCTCGGTGGCGTTGCCCCCGGCGATGAGTTCGATACGTGGGTTGGCGAACGGGTCGAAACGCGGCCGCTCAATCCGCGCGCGCATACGGTCTTTGTCGAACGCCGCCCGGTCGAGAGCTTCTCCGGCCGGGTGAGTTTCACCGTGCATGGCAGCGATGTGCGCTGGCTGCCGCTGCTGCATCTGCTGGCGGATCTCGCCTTCTGGACGGGCGTGGGCTACCAGACGTCGCGCGGCATGGGTCAGGTGCGCCGGGTTCAGACGGAGGAACCCAGTTATGGCTGATCTTCCTGACTATTTGCCGCTCAGTTTTCTGAACCAACTGGTCTATTGCCCGCGCCGCTTCTGGCTGATGTACGTCGAATCGGAAATGCTCGTCAACGCGCCGGTGCTTGAAGGCATGTTGCGCCACCAGCGCGCGCATACGCCGGGCCAGATGCGCGATGAAGCCGGGCGCGTGATTCGCAGCGTGCATGTGTGGAGCGACGCGCTGCGGATCGCCGGTATCGCCGATTTCGTCGAAGAACGCGATGGAACAATGATCCCGCTGGAGCACAAGAACGGCCGCACGGGAAAATGGATTAACGATCAGGTTCAGTTGTGCGCGCAGGCGCTGTGTCTGGAAGAACGCACCGGCCAGCGCATCGGGCGCGGCGAGATTTTCTATTGGGGTAGCCGCCGCCGTGAAACGATTGACCTCACGGACGATCTGCGCCAGCGGACCGTTGCAACCATCGAACAGGCCTTCACGCTGCTGGAAGCAGGCGCGCTTCCCCCGCCCATCGATCATGCTGCGAAATGCCGCGATTGCAGCCTGGAGCCGATCTGCCTTCCCCGTGAAACGCTGCAATTGCTGTCAGAGGAAAGTCGCCAGCCATGAGCGTCCTGTACTTAACCGAGCAATACGCCAGCGTCCGGCTGGACGACGAAACGCTGCTGGTGAAAATCCCGGAAGACAAAGCCACCGGACGCGCCGCCCGCAAGAGCCGCGTTCCTTTGAACCAGATTACGCATGTGGTCATCTATGGCGCGATTACCCTTTCAACCTCCGCCATCGCGGCGCTTATGGCCCGCCGTATCGAGATCACCTATCTGACCCGGTTTGGCAAGTTCATTGCCAGAGTATGCGGCGACGATCATAAACATGGCCGGCTGCGCCTGTTACAAAGCCGCGCTCACGACGACCCGGCCGCCGCCCTGCACATCGCGCGGGTTTGCATTCGCGCCAAGCTACACAACCAGCGCACGCTGCTGCTGCGGAGCAATCGCACGCGCGAAAGCGAGGTCATCGATCAGGCGGCGGCGCAAATCAGCGCGCTCATGGCCCAGCTCGACGCGCTGCCCGCGGAAGCCAGCCCACCACCTGATCCGTCCCGGCCACAGGCGGGAACGATGCTCGGCCAGCTCATGGGCTTTGAGGGCGCTGCCGCGTCGGTTTATTTTCAGGGCTTCCGCGAACTGCTGGCCGACCCGTGGCGCAAGCTCTTCAACGGTCGCCGCAAACGGCCGCCCACCGACCCGGTGAACGCCCTGCTCTCTTACGGCTATACCCTGCTGACCTCGCAGACCGTCGCCGCCGCGCAGATCGTCGGGCTCGATCCTTATATCGGCTTTTTGCACAGCACGCAGTATGGCATGCCCGCACTCGCGCTCGACGTGGTAGAGATGTTCCGCGCACCGGTCGTCGATTCGGTGGTTCTAACGCTACTGAACAACCGGATGCTGACGCGGGATGATTTTGAGGAGACGCTCGGCGCGTGGCGGATGGTCGAACCGGCGCGCAAAACCTTTCTGCTGAAATTTGAGGAGCGCCTCAATACCACCATCCGCCATCCGATTTTTAAGACCAGAGTGACGTATCGCCGCTGTCTGGAATTGCAAATGCGGTTGCTGGCGCGCTGGTTGCAGGGCGAGCTGAAACGCTATCGTGGGTTTCACGCGCGATGAGCAACACCCTGCTCTACATTATCGCCTACGATATTCCCAGCGATAAGCGACGCGCAAAGGTGCATAAAGCCCTGTCTGGCTTTGGCGTCTGGACGCAGTACAGCCTGTTTGAATGTTTTCTCGACCGCCGCCAGCTCGTCCAGTTGCAGGCGCGCCTGCGTGATTTACTGAACGCCGAGGAAGACAGTGTGCGAATTTATCCGCTGTGCGCCCGCTGTCAGAATGACGTGGTGACGATTGGCAGCGAACCGCCGCATGAACCCGTTACCTACATCGTTTGAAGCAAAATTTGCGAGAGGCGAAGTACACCGGCCCCCACGCGAGAGCCTCTCGCAAATTCATTTCGCCACCTACGGGAAAAATTTAGTAGTAACAGATAAGAACACTTGCATAGCACCGCTGACCACTGCTATACTACGCGAGAAACAGGGGGTTCGAACCCTACTCACGCCGATTGAGGCATTGAAACTCAGATAAAGCTCCTGCCGCCCATTCAGGCTTAGCGATGTTCGAACCCTACTCACGCCGATTGAGGCATTGAAACGTCGACATCAACGGCGCGGAAATACTTTCCGCCAGACGGTTCGAACCCTACTCACGCCGATTGAGGCATTGAAACATCAGTGCTCCTATCACTGGTTATGTCGGCCATGCGTTCGAACCCTACTCACGCCGATTGAGGCATTGAAACGCTGGCGGCAACTTGCAACCAGTTTGCCACAACTGCCACGTTCGAACCCTACTCACGCCGATTGAGGCATTGAAACATCAGGCGGGCTACGACACCTGGATGGCGATTTTAGTTCGAACCCTACTCACGCCGATTGAGGCATTGAAACAGACTGTCGGCATCAGTTCAGTTGATGCCTGCTCCAGGTTCGAACCCTACTCACGCCGATTGAGGCATTGAAACGAGCGCGTGCAACGCCGCGTCGATAGGCTCTCGGTGTTCGAACCCTACTCACGCCGATTGAGGCATTGAAACGGCGCTGGTGCCAGGTTTGGCGGGCCGCGCCTGCAGTGTTCGAACCCTACTCACGCCGATTGAGGCATTGAAACGCTTTCTAGATTAGAGCGTGGATAACAGCGACGATCTGTTCGAACCCTACTCACGCCGATTGAGGCATTGAAACGTCCTGCTGCCAGCCGGATTCGGGGATTTGCACGGTGTTCGAACCCTACTCACGCCGATTGAGGCATTGAAACGCTCGCCTCGTCAACGCGCTGCGTCGATAGCCCGCGTTCGAACCCTACTCACGCCGATTGAGGCATTGAAACGCGAAGAGGGACTCGTAATCGTGTGTCTCGCTTAAGGTTCGAACCCTACTCACGCCGATTGAGGCATTGAAACACAGACACACCAGGAGAATAAACACCGGTGCGACGCCGTTCGAACCCTACTCACGCCGATTGAGGCATTGAAACCTCGTAGACCGCGTCGAAAGCACCGGAGGAAATTGGGTTCGAACCCTACTCACGCCGATTGAGGCATTGAAACGCTCGCCTCGTCAACGCGCTGCGTCGATAGCCCGCGTTCGAACCCTACTCACGCCGATTGAGGCATTGAAACGCGAAGAGGGACTCGTAATCGTGTGTCTCGCTTAAGGTTCGAACCCTACTCACGCCGATTGAGGCATTGAAACGAGCGTGTTACCCGTCTCCTGTACAGTACTGCTGGGAGTTCGAACCCTACTCACGCCGATTGAGGCATTGAAACCTGCGATTTGCGCGTATGCGCCCCGTCTGAATTCTCCGTTCGAACCCTACTCACGCCGATTGAGGCATTGAAACACAGACACACCAGGAGAATAAACACCGGTGCGACGCCGTTCGAACCCTACTCACGCCGATTGAGGCATTGAAACCTCGTAGACCGCGTCGAAAGCACCGGAGGAAATTGGGTTCGAACCCTACTCACGCCGATTGAGGCATTGAAACTTCGTGGGGCTGGCGGAGTACGCCAATATAAGCCTAGTTCGAACCCTACTCACGCCGATTGAGGCATTGAAACAGGTCCATGAGCGCACGGCACCCCGGTTCGTACAAGGTTCGAACCCTACTCACGCCGATTGAGGCATTGAAACTGATTCTTGCGAGGGAACAAGTTAAGCTTAAACATGGGTTCGAACCCTACTCACGCCGATTGAGGCATTGAAACGCGCCAGGGACAACGGCACGGAATGAATTGCTCCCGTTCGAACCCTACTCACGCCGATTGAGGCATTGAAACTCATAGCTGCGGGCGCTGCCGTTGTTGAGCGTCAACTGTTCGAACCCTACTCACGCCGATTGAGGCATTGAAACAAAACGCGCACGCGCGCAGAGCTACTTGAGTTGGTCGGGTGGATCTTCGACCAGCCTTGCCCCATCGAGTCAACCAAACAACTAACCGTC
>Ga0207864_1003773_pt1 | contig 12312 bp, 13 predicted proteins | sample HigsolmetaAR202D_FD_184834 | JGI IMG/M metagenome (GOLD analysis project Ga0207864, IMG submission 184834) | Ionic liquid and high solid enriched microbial communities from the Joint BioEnergy Institute, USA - AR20-2-D (SPAdes) (version 2) ...
GCCGGGCCCGGGGATCGTCCAGAAGCGCCACGCGCGCTCGCCCGTGCGGGCGTCGTACGCGTCGACGAACCCGCGGATGCCGTACTCGCCGCCGCTGATCCCGGTGACGACCCTGTCCTTGACAAAGAGCGGCGCCACGGTCGCGGTGTAGCCGTCGCGCCAGTCGGCCAGCGTCTTCTGCCAGGCGATCTCGCCGGTCTGCGCGTCCAGCGCGACGAGGCCCGCGTCGAGCGTCACGAAGTAGACGTTTCCGGCACCAATCGCGACGCCGCGGTTGACCCAGTCGCAGCAGGCGGGCACGTCCTCGGCGACCTCGAAGACGCGGTGCCAGATCTCCTCGCCGGTCGCCGCGTCCACCGCGTAGACGGCTGTGTGGCCGCCCGTCGTGTAGTACATGACGCCGTCCGCCACGATCGGCGTCGCCTCGAAGCCGTGCGGGATCGGCAGGTACATGCGCCACGCCTCCTCGAGCCCGGAGACGTTGCCCGTGTGGATCTGCTCGAGACGGCTAAACCGGTGCGCGGCGTAGGAGCCGTGATACGTGAGCCAGTCCTCCGGTTCGGCGACGGGCGCGCGCACAATGCGCGCGGTCGTGACGCTCGCGGCCGGGTTGAACCGCAGCTCCCGGGCGATGACGTGCTCGGGTGCATCGGTGTCGGGCGACGCCTCCGCGCCGGCCGCCGCCGTGACCGAGCCCGCCTGCGCGCTCAGCGGACTCGTGAATGCGGCGGACAGCGCGAGCGCAAGGCTGCATTGTGCGAACCGCTTCGTCCTCCAGCCCCTCATCGCTCACCTCCCTCACCGCGCGGCGTCACGACGAACCTCCCGTGCATCCCGCGCCGGTAGTGGTTGGTGACCGGGCACATAAACTCGTACACCCCGGGCTCCTCGAACTCGACGAACGTCGCCCACGCCGCGCCCTGCGGCAGCGTCAAGAAGACATCGCGGGGCGCGGGCGGGTCGCCGTCATGCGCGTGCGCCGGCGCCTCGCCCGGGCGCCAGAGCCCGCCGATCCGGCCGGCGGTCCCCCCGTGCTCGTGGCGCAGGTCCTCGTCTCCGTTCGCATCGCCCTCGGGGCGCGGGTGCAGCCGGAACTGGTGGAACGAGCTCGGGTCGTCGTTGGTCACGAGCAGCCGGTACTTCCGGCCGGCCTCGACGCGGATCTCCTCCGGGCTCCAGCGCAGGTAGGGCGCCGCGCGGAGGTGGATCGTCGGGACGTCCTCGGCCAGATCGGGCGCCGCGGCCGCGATCCGTTCGGGCGTACCTCGCTCCCATTCCGCGTTCTCCCACATGATGTGGAGGAAGCCGCCCGGCGCGGGCAGGTAGAACATCGGCGGCACGATCACGTGGACCTCGCGCACGGGCCGCTCGACGCAATCGTAGCATGCGTACTCGAAGTCGTCGCCACGGACGTCGCTCGTAAGCATGACGTGTAGCAGCGCGCTGGATGCGACTCGGCGACCATTCTTGTAGATGTCGGCCCAGCCCCAGGAGCACAGCATGCAGCGGACGAGCGGTTCGGCCGGGGTTCCATTGCCTGTGCCGCCATGGTAGAGCGTGTCGATCCCCAAACCGCCGAACCACGGCTCGGCCACTGGGTTCGATGAAATCGGCGCGAGTGCGACCTGCTCGATCCGCCACTCGTCGCCCCGGTAGTCGGTGAACTCGATCTCGACCTCCATCGAGTCGTCCGACAGCTTCGTGTCGTTGTACGTGTTGTCGAATGCGACGATGCGGATCTCGCCACGGGGCAGCCGCCGCACTTCGTTGGAGTAGGGGATCCGCTCCGGGTAGACCGTCTGGAGACGCTCCGGGATCCTGTCCGGGAACACCGGCGGTCCGGGCAGTGCCTGAATTGTCGGCCCACGGCCCTCGACCCGGATCGCCTGCGGCTCCGCGACCGGGATCGGCTCCGGCCCTCGGGGCGACGGCCGCTCCCACCAAACGTCCAGTGCGGCCACGACCCAAGGATCGAGAGGCTTCTGGCCCGGTGGCAGCGGCGGCCGCGGCGAATCCCTCGGACCGAACGCGCCCTCGTAGGGAATGTCCCGTTCGATCGGTTCGTCGACGACCCCTTGCTCGCCAACCACCGGGGCCGCGGGCTCACCGCCGCCCCGCTCGCCCTCCGGGCGAGCGGGGCTCGTCACGCACCCCACCGCCCCGGCGGCGCTGAACACGATCACTGCGGCAGCACCGCGCGTTCTCACTGGAATCATGCCGGCCTCCCGTGGTGGGCGTGACAGGGTCGAACGGGCCGTGGGGCCGGGACCGCCACGAAGGGCGGTGGGCCCCCGCAGCATTCGTACCGCCACGAGCCGCGCCGAGTCGGCTACGACCGACGACGCGGCGGAATGCGGAAAAGCGCGATCAGCGCCCCGGCGAGCGCGCCGGCGGCCAGACCGACCGTGGCAGCCGCCACCGTAGCTGGCGAAACGCCGGAAGCGGCGAATTGACCGAGCCCGGCAATCGCGAGTGCGCCATCCGCCAGCGACCAGCCCACCGCGCCGATCCCGACCGCACCGACCGACCCGCCGATCAGCGCGAAGCGGTGAAGCGACGGATCGTAGATCCGCATCCCCCCCTGCTCGTCCACGAGCGGGACAACGACATCGGATCGTCCGCGCTCCGATTCGCCAGGTCTCGCCGTCGGTCGGCTACGGTCGTGTTGCCTCTGCGGTCCATCGTCCGACCCGGACTCAGCCGTCGATCGCATCGCCCCCCTCCTCTCGACCTGCTGCGCTCCCCTCAAGGCCGCGCTCAGGTACGACGCCGGTTGCGACGCCCGTCGTGGGCGCCAGAAGCCGGTCCAGCTCCCTCTGAACATCCCACGACACGCGATTCTCGCCGCCGATGATCCACGCGAAGTTCAGGATCGTCTCGTTGGGCGTGAGTACGTCCGGCCGGACCATCCGCAAATAGTCGGCCGTGGCCGGTGGAACACGGTCGGGCGTCACGAGCAGGATCGGGCCGTGTTTGCCCATGTGTCCGAGCACGGCCGCGGGGATCAGTCCGAGCAGGTCGTTCGCGTCGCCGATGATGAAGTTGTGGCCCGCTTGCGCGATCCCCCAGCCGAAGTCCCGGGGCACCTCGTCCCACCACCAGCCCCAGTTGCGGCCGAAGTCCTTGTAGCCGGCGTTGACGGCATTCGTCGCAAAGACGGTCGGTCCGCGGATGCGCCGGACCGGGCCGTAGCGGGCCAGCTCGCGGGCGACGGCCGGCGAGACGACGTCCTCACCACCCGTGATGTAGATGTAGGCATCGCCGTGACGCCGCTCGAGGACGCGCCGCGTCTCGGGCGGCACCGAGTCGGGGAAGACCCAGGCGAACCCCTTGCCCATGTGCGCGTTCCAGCCCATGGCGCCGACCCCGTGTTGCATACCGACGCGGGTGGGCACCGAAACCACGACCTCGTCCGGGTGATCGCTCTTGAGCGCGGCCTGCCAGCGGTCGAGCAGCTCGGCCAGCGCGACCGGATCGCCGGCCGGAAAGATCTCGACCTGGTAGCGCAGCTCGCGACGCACTGTCTCGGCAACGGATGGGTCCACATCGCCGACGACGTAGACCTGCGTCTGTCCGTCCTGCACCACGCCGTCGGGCCGGAGGCGACGCATCTCGCGAAGCGTCGTCTCGGGGATGCGCCGCTCCTCGTCCAGGTAGAGCAGCGGCGCGTTCACCGGCATGTGCGTGATGCGCGACATCGCGGTGAACGCGATTGCGGGATTCTGCGGCGAGAGGATGATGGCGCCGACCGCGTTCTCCTCCCGCGTGGCCGGGTAGACGGTCTGGGAGATCACGATCGCCTGCGTGACCGGATCGGGTGCGGGCAGTCGCGTCGTGTAGGCGGTCACGACGGGCTCGACACCGCCCTCGTCCGGAGTGACGGGCGGGCCGTCGGTCGAGCCGCAGCCGCCGAGCAGCGCGAGCGCGGAGACGAGGGGAGTCCACGGCCGCAGCCACTTCCACGCGGTCGCCATGTACGGCGCCGTCGCCGCAAACCGAACCGGTCGTGGGACGGAGCAAGGGCCGGGCGTCATCACATCGTCCCCGGCTTGAGCCGCGTGCGCACGATCGGCCAATTGAGCGGCCAGGCCACGAGGTAGCCGACCGCGGCCGCGAGCCAGAGCGAGACGAACCACAGGATCTCGTCCTCGTGCGGCATCATCATCGGATCGCGCTCCATCAGCATGAACCAGCCGACGGACATCATCCCGAGACTCACGGCGACCATGGAGAGCGCGGTCACGCCGAGCGCGCGCCCGGCGACCTCCCGCCGCGGCGCACCGAGCATCATCGCCTGCATGCCCGTCTGGACGAACGGCCAGGCGAGGAGCACCGCGCCGACGTACATCGCGGCCATCATGATCGGCATCCCGGCGCCAAGCACGAACTCCGCGCCGTCCATCGCCCACTCGCCGAAGGCGAGCGGAAAGCCGTAGTACACGAAGAGGTAGCCGATAGCGATCATCAAAGGCGCCCCGTAGCCGAAGCCCATCGCCGTCGCGGCCGCGGCCTGCACGGCGGGTGGACGGAGCCACTTCGGCGTGTCTTCGTCCGGGTTGAGCCGCGGTCGGCGGTACGCGGCCAGGTAGAGCACGACGCCGCCGACCGGGACGAGCAGCGCCGTGAACGCCCACGCGATGCGCATGGCCGGTGGCACGTCGGGCAGCAGCCGGGCTCCATGCAGCAGCACGAAGCCGAAGCCGGCGATGCCAAGCGCGAGGAAGACGATGCCGAGCGTCTCGAGCGGCCCGAGCGCCACCGGTCCCTTGCTCAGGTACGGCCCCTTCTCGACCGCGAGGTCGAGCCGGCCCTGCGACGCGTAGCTCACCCGGTCGCCGACGAGCCACAGGTGTCGAAACGACGTCTCGGACGGCGTCACGAACCAATCTCCCCGCTGGCTCCAGAGGTAGCGGTCGGTCGGGCCGGGCACGCCGCCGTCATCGCCGGCGAAGAGGAACGCTCCGGCGACGGCCTGTGCCAAGGGAAGCGCCGAATAGGCGGCGTCGACATCTGCCGGCGCCGCGATCACGAAATGGAAGACGGTCGGCAGGTCCTCGTGCTCGCGACCCCAGCCGAAGTCCGTCGCCGCGTCCCGGTACTCGGCGATCCGGACGGCGTGCTCAGCGAGATCGTCGCCCGCGACGCGTTGCACGGGCGTGAGTCGCGCGATCTGCTCGACGACGCGCTCCGAGACGAGCGTCTCCGGCGCGAGCACGTAGACGGGCACGCCCAGTCGCCGGATCGAGTCGAGGGCGTCGTCGGGAACCGTCTCGCGCCCCAGGAAGACGACCGAGCTGCCGGCGAAGGCCGCCCAGTACGCCCCTGGCAGCGCCCACGCCGCCGCCTCCTCGCCCTCGCCCGGCAGCGCGACCACGTGCCGCGGCCGGGCGTCGACCTCGATCCCGGCGCGGATGCGCTCCCGCCAATCCAGCGCCGCGAAGCGTTCGAGCGCCGTGCTGTCGAGATAGATAGCCCGCGCGACGGCCCGTCGCACGTCGGCCGCACTGCCCCCGAGCCGGTTCGCGTTCTTCGTCTGGAAGTGGAGCCGCCCCTCGGCGCCGTGCTCGGCGCACGGCGCGACCTGCACGTTCTCCTCGAGCACGAGAAGGAGCCCGATGGCGGCGACACCGGCGAGGGTCATGGCGAGGATGGCCGGTGCGCGTGTCATGCGTCCGCCGTAGGTGCCTCCATGAGAAAAGTGCTTCGGTCAGGCCGAGACCGGCCGCGGACCGGCGGTTCGGGACCTCGCGACGAGGACGGCCCCGAGCGCGACGCCGGCCAGCACGAGGTGGATCGTGTTCGCCGCATTGTTCACGGCCGTCTCCAGGACGAGGAGCATGCCATCCGGCGTCCGCCGGACCAGCACGTCCGCCTCGGCCAGGAATCCCGCGACGGCGAGCGCGCCCAGCACCACCGCGACAGCCCAGAGGTACGTCGTCGCCGACTGCGCCGTTCGTCGCGCCGCGGTCCCGTAGGCCCCGAACGCGAGATGGACGAGCGCGTGCGCCCAGTTGACCGCGACGACGCCGAGGAGGAGACCGGCTTCCACGTTCACCGCCCCCCTTCCGGGGCCGATCACGGCCGGGCCGACGAATCCGAGCACGCCGAGCACGAGCTGGATGATGCCGATGTAGAGCGCTGTCCGCCGGCGGATCGCCACGCCGCCTCCGATGCGTCCGGGCTTCGGTGACCGGTCGGCCTCGGACGCGGGCAAGATGAATGCCGACGGCGTTCGCCGGCGCTCACCTTCAGCGTCGCGCGTACAGCTCCGTCGAGCCGTCGCCGCCGAACGCCAGCACGTCGTACGCCGGGCCGGTCGGTGCGTCCATCCCCGGCGCGCGGGGCGGCATGCCGGGCACGGTGAGGCCGGCCACGGCCGGACGCTCGCGCAGCAGCCGCTGGACCAGGTCGGCCGGGACGTGCCCCTCGACGGCGTAGCCGGCCACGACCGCCGTGTGGCACGAGGCGAGCCCGACGTGGATTCCGTGCCGCGCCTTGACCGCTGCCAACTCTTCGCCGCCGAGGTCCTGGACCTTCATCTCGAAGCCGGCGGCTCTCATGTGTTCGACCCACGCGCCGCAGCAGCCGCAGCTCGGGCTCTTGTAGACCGTCAGCGTCGCGGCATCCGCAGCGTGATCGTCGATCGCTCCCCAGGCGAGTAGCGCACCGGCGGCCACCGCCAGCCCGAGACCGCCAGGCGTGGGAATCCGTCCCTTCATCCTCTCCTCCATGGCAGAGTGCAACCGGGCTTCGTCTCGAACACTGCCACGCGCCACTTCAAGCGGAGGTGAAGGCGACGTGAAGTTTTGTTCACGCGGCAAGGTACGGACGGCGCCGTCATCCGGCCGAGGGTGGGCGGTTGAACGCTCCTTCACGCAGGCTTCACGCGGGCTTCACGCGCGACCGTGTAGCTTCTTCGTCGTGACCCCATGGAGCGGGCGGCGGCGCCTCCGCGGACGACCCCAACCGGGACCGACCGGAAGCGACCGGTACCGCCCGAGCGCGGGCACGGTCGTTGCCGGCGTCGTCACGGCGCCCGCCCCGGCCTTGTGCGGACGCGAGGAGGCCTCGTGAGCAGGACGACCGGCAGCGCCGACGTCGAGCGCATCTACGACCGCATCGCGGCGCTCTACGACCTCCTGAACTCGCCCATGGAGCGGCTGGGCGGCGATCGCCGCCGGCGCCGGCTGCTCGCCCGCGCTCGAGGCGACGTGCTCGAGGTGGGGATCGGCACCGGCCGCAACCTGCCCCATTACCCGCAAGGCGTCGAGCTGACCGGGATCGACCTATCCGAGCCGATGCTGGAGCGGGCCCGGGAGCGGGCGCACGATCTCGATCGGGACGTGCGCCTCATGCGCGCCGACGTCGAACGGCTCCCCTTCGAGGACGATCGCTTCGACACCGTGACGGCGGCCTGCGTCTTCTGCTCCGTCGCGGACGCGCTCCGGGGGCTCCGCGAGGTCCGACGGGTCGTGAAGCCCACAGGTCGCGTCCTACTCCTCGAGCATGTGCGGCCGCGCAATCCCGTGATCGGCAAGCTCTTCGATGTTCTCAGTCCGTTGACGCGTCGGCTGATGGGCCCCGAGATCAACCGCCGGACCGAGGAGACCGTCCGCGCGGCCGGGTTCGAGATCGAGGAGGTGCGCCGGGAGGGGATCTGGCGCGAGATCGTGGCCCGGAAAGCCGCGTGACCCGGCCGAGGCGTCGCCGCGGATCCGTCGCGCGGGCGGACACACTGCGCGGCCTGACTCTTGCGCCCGTCTGCCCAGCAAAGTGACTCCATCCGAGGGGAGGCCCGACATGACAGGTGCGAATCGAACGCGCGTCGCCGTCAACGGCTACGGCGTGATCGGCAAGCGCGTAGCCGACGCCGTCGCGATCCAGGACGATATGGAACTGGTCGGCGTCTCGGACGTGACGTACGACTACCGTATCCGTGTGGCCGCCGAGCGCGGCTACCCGATCTACGCGTCCGCGCCCGACGCGCGAGCGAAGATGGAGGACGCCGAGATCCCCCTCGAGGGCACGCTCGACGACCTGCTCGGAAGGACCGACATCGTCGTCGACTGCACGCCCAAGGGCATTGGCGCGAAGAACAAGGATCGCTACGAAGCCGCCGGCGTGAAGGCGATCTTCCAGGGCGGCGAGAAGCACGAACTCGCGGGTTTCTCCTTCACGGCGCAGGTCAACTACGAGCAAGCCCTCGACCGGCGATGGGCGCGAGTCGTCTCGTGCAACACGACGGCGCTCTGCCGGATCATGCACGCGCTGGATCGGAACGGTTGGGTGAAGCGGGCGCGGGCCGTGCTGCTCCGCCGGGCGACCGATCCCTGGGAGAGCCACGACACGGGGATGATCAACACCGCCGTACCGGAGACCAAGGTGCCGAGTCACCAGGGCCCGGACGCCAAGACCGTGCTTGAGGGGCTGGACATCACCACGATGGCCGGGGCGGGACCTTTCAACCTGAGCCACCTACACTTCGCCATGGTCGAGACGACGCGGCCCGTCTCCCTCGACGAGCTGCGCCACGCGCTCTGGGAGGAGCCGCGCATCGCGTTCGTCCACGCCTCGGACGGCATCGTCGCGCTGAACTCGACCGTCGAGCTCATGCGAGACCTCGACCGGCCGAGGAACGACATGTGGGAGGTCGCGGTCTGGGAGGACGCGCTCGCCGCCGACGACCGGGAGGTCTACCTCTCGTTCCAGGTCCACAACGAAGCGATCGTGATCCCCGAGAACGTGGACTGCATCCGCGCGCTCACGGGCATCGAGCGGGACGGGGCGAGATCGATCGAGAAGACGGACCGCGCCCTCGGCGTGCGCAAGAGTTTCCTTCCGAAGACGATCCGCGAGGCCGAGACGCACGCCCGCATGGGCGAGGCACTGGCTCGCGCGCCGCGGTCGTACGCCGATGCGGGCTTCAAGGGCGCCGAGGAGCCCGTGGAGCCGGGCCCGAGCGAAGCGCAGCAGCCGTCGTGATCGACCGCCGCGGTGCCACGGGCCGTCGTCTCCGGCGATGGACGATCATCGCACGATGCCGTACGCGGGTCCGCGACTCGGCCGGCCGCGAGACACGGGTCGATAGCCGGCGGCTCGTCAGCATGCACTACCCTCCTCACGCCGCGATCGACTACCGCATCACGCCGGAGAACTGGGACGGCGAACTCCGGATCCGCTCCGAGCTGGACGGGTCGGTGCGCAACACGGGCGTCGCGCGCTACCGTCAGTTCGCGAACCGGCACCTCGAGGTGGTCGGGCGCGGCCGCGTTTCCCCCGAGGGCGTCTACCTGATCGCACGCACCACGCAGTCACGATTCGAGGTCGGCGAGGCCGCGCGCACTCGCGTGATCGCGGAAGCGGATGGCGTGGAGGACGCGGCGCGGGCGGGGACGGCGGCGGCAGAGCCCAGCGGCATCGTGCAGCGCCGGATCCTGGACGGCGAGCCGGACCTCGCTTCGGCGAGGAGCTCCGCGTCCGCGCCGGCCGGGGCGAGACGGTCGCCGCCGAGCTCGCCCACGACCGCGGAGGAGATGCCATGATCGTCACCGTGACGCCGAACCCCGCCGTCGACCAGACGATATTCGTTCGCACCCTCGAGCCCGGCGCCGTGAACCGGGCGCGCGAGACTCAGCTCGACCCGGCCGGCAAGGGCGTGAACGCAGCGCGCGTCGCCGACCGGCTCGGCTTGCCGATGATCGCGTTCGGTTTCGTGGGTGGAGAGACCGGCCGGATCGTGGAAACGGCCCTGGACGCCGAGGGCGTACAGCTGCATTTCGTCCGCGTCCCCGGCTGGACGCGCGTGAACGTGACGGTCGTCGGCGACGACGGTGGGGCGACGAGCGTGTACGGTCCGGGCCCGCGCGTCGCTCACACGCCGCGACGCAACTCGTCGCGCATCCGCTCGAAGGTCTCGCGGTCGATCTCGCCCCGCGCGTAGCGCTCGCGCAGGATCTCCTCGGCCCGATCGCCGCGGGTTCCGCCGCCCGTCGCGCCGTCGCCCCGCGTCAGCCGTACGATCAGCCAGACGACGAGCGCGATGACCGCGATCCAGAAGAGCGTCATGAAGAGCATCATGCCCCACCCCCACGCTCCGTTCATGTGATCCCACCAGCGATCCCACTGGACCAAGAGCGGCGCCATGATGACCCCCTCAGATCGGCTTCGAGCGCCCGTCGTGCGAGGCCTACGACGCACGGGTGCGCAAGCGGCGCGCCGCTCGGCTCGTCACCGGCTGGACCAGTGGATGTGGCGGATCTTCCAGCCGCCGGTGGTGCGGACGAGGACGAGCGTCTCCGTACCGTGCAGGTCGATCTCGCGATCGCGATACGTTCCGTTCATCGTGTACTCGCTCAGGTAGAGCGCGGTCCGGCCGTGCACCTCGAGATGCTCCGCCGTCGTCGTCTGCTCGACGGCCGCGAGAAACGCCATGTCGGCGCCGAGATGGTGGGCGCGGTACTCGTCGAGCGTCTCCGCGTGGCCGCCCTCGTAGACGACGAGGTCGGGGTGCAGGTACGAGACCGCCCGGGCCGAATCGCCCGCGGCGAGGGCTTCCGAGAACGCTTCGACGACGGCGCGCGCCTCGGCTTCGGCGGCGGCTCCCGCCGTCTGGGCGCGGACCGATGTCGGACCCGCGAGCGCGATCAGGGTGACGGCGAAGAGAGCGGTTCTCATGCTTCGTCTCCGGTTCAGTGTTCGTGGGGCGGCGTGCCCGGGGCGTGGGTGTGACCGGAGGCCTCACGCGGCTCGTGCGCGTGGCCGCCGTCGCCGTGGTCGTGCCCGCCGCCCGCCGCCGCGACCATCGCGGCGTACTCCTCGGGCGTCATCTCCTCGAGCCGCCGCACCGCGGCGACGATCGCCCACAGCTCCTCGTCCGAGTGGGTGGGGCCGAACGCCGGCATGCCCGTCATCTTGATGCCGTGCTTGGTGATCCAGAACAGCTCCGCGTCCGTCCACTCGTGCGCCTCCTCGGCCAGGTCCGGCGGCTCGGGATTGAGTCCCCGGCCGTACTCGCCCTTTTCGACACCGGGCGCGCCGTGGCAGTCGACGCACATCGCGTGGTAGTGCCCGAAACCGTGGACCAGGAGCGCGGAATCGACCGGCATCGGCTCGCCGACCGAGGCGGCGCGGGATCGGACCGACCGTTCCATCGTCGCGCCGAGCACCCATTTGACCAGACCGGTGTGCGGCGTCGTCGCCGCGATGTCGTACGCGCCCGAATATGCGAACCCGAGTCCGCCGAGCGCGAACACGGCCACCGTCGCGGCGGCGCCGATCCCGGCTCCCGTCCACACGCGGCCCTTCTGCTCGGAATCCATCACCTGTGTTCTCCCGTCTCGATGGTCACTTACAGCGTCCGCCGGCGCAGCAGCTGCGCGTTGATGGCCACGATCACCGTCGAGAGCGACATCAGGATCGCGCCGACGGCCGGCGCGAGCACGATCCCCTTCCCCGCGAGCACGCCCGCCGCGAGCGGGATCGCGACGATGTTGTAGCCGGCCGCCCACCAGAGGTTCTGGACCATCTTGCGGTACGTCGCGCGGCTGAGTTCGACGATCCGCGGCATGTCGCGCGGGTCGCTCCGCACCAGCACCACGTCGCCCGCCTCGACGGCCACATCGGTGCCCGCACCGATGGCGACGCCGACGTCGGCGGTGAGCAGCGCCGGCGCGTCGTTCACCCCGTCGCCGACCATCGCCACCCGTTTGCCCTGGCTTTGGAGCTCCTTCACCTTCTCGACCTTCTGGTCGGGAAGCACCTCGGCGAAGACGGTGTCGATGCCGAGCTCGGCGGCGACCGCCTCGGCGACCGGCCGCGCGTCGCCGGTCAGCATGACGACCTCGATGCCGTCCGCGTGCAGTCGCTCGACCGCCTCGTAGGATTCGGGCCGGATCTCGTCCGCCACCGCGAAGACGGCGAGCGAGCGCTCGCCCTCGACCAGCGTGACGGCGGTCTGGCCCCGCTCGGCGGCCCGGTCGACGGCTCGCCGGAGTGCATCGGGCAGGTCCGCACCCAACTTCCGAAGCAGTGCGGGGCCGCCCATGTGCAACTCGCGGCCGTCCACCACCGCCCGGACGCCGTGGCCGGGGATCGCCTCGAACTCGCGCGAGGGCGGGATCTCGAGGCCCCGCTCCTCCGCACTCTTCACGATCCCCTGCGCGATCGTGTGCTCGCTGTCACGCTCCACGGCGGCGGCCAACCGGAGCGCCTCGTCCTCCGCCAGATCCCCGGCGGTGACGATGTCCACGACGCGGAACTCACCGCGCGTGAGCGTACCGGTCTTGTCGAAGACGACGGCGTCGACGTTCCGGG
>Ga0207864_1003780_pt1 | contig 12299 bp, 7 predicted proteins | sample HigsolmetaAR202D_FD_184834 | JGI IMG/M metagenome (GOLD analysis project Ga0207864, IMG submission 184834) | Ionic liquid and high solid enriched microbial communities from the Joint BioEnergy Institute, USA - AR20-2-D (SPAdes) (version 2) ...
CTCTGGCGGCGATCCGCAACTGGAATCTACTGATTTACGCCATCATTAATCTCAAAGTGGTGGCGCGACTGACAACTGCATAATCTGAAATAACCGTAATGGGTGTGCGGTCTCGGGAAGCCAAAGCACGAAGCTGCTTGCGCATGCAAGGCGGCTAGCTTTGCTTTGCCCAAAAACCGAATGCTTTGCGTACAGATAGCCGCTTGGAGCAGCAAGAATGAAAAAACACACGCAGTCTGAAATCGTGAAGAGGAATTCGAGCCGTTTTGCAGGCAAAAAGAGTGGGTTTTCGCTTATGTTAAGCGCTACCCTCCTGCAGAGCAGATAGGCAACGAAAGCGTTGTGAGCATAATGGCTGCTAGCCTCCCTCATCCCAAAGCTGTACATTACCCACAAATCGACATACGGTCAGCGTTATCTGCCCTCACCCCCGGCCCCCTCTCCCGCACTGCGGGCGAGGGGGTGAATGCACCCTGTTCTGTGCTCTCAAGGATACTCCCGCGATGCTATGCGAACGATCGCCTTTTGCTGCCGACACGACTTTTGGCTAATGCATAGCATCCCAAAGGGCGTATGTTCTCTCATACCAAATCCGTTTACATACTTGCGCTTTTGTAACGCAAAAAACGGGAAAGAGTTGTGTGACATTTCGCGCTGACGCGCGAAATGTCACACAACAAAAATAGTTAAGTTCCACTCTGCCGAAGGCCAAGAGGGAAAGTGATCTACCGAATTTGCTATCACTCATTCGCGATCTTCCAGATTGGCATCCTTACCAAGAATTTCGTGTGAGAGGGCCGCCCGCCGAAACGAAGCAGGCCAAGTCGAACACACCAATAGACCCAATTAGAACAGTAACTAGAACAGTAACTAGCACACTAGCCTAGTAAACTGGATCGTATGTGCGCTTTTGCCTTGGACATTTATCGATAGTAGCGATGCAGGTTTTATCTCACTCTAAAGCCAAATAGAACGTTTTCATCTCTGTGCTAAAGCGCCTAATACGAACTAGGCTTCTCTTCTTTCCAATGCCTAGAAAAACAGAAAATCTGTTCTTGACGAAATCGCTAAGTTCTGATATACTCCCGATAAGAACAAATGAGCGGATTTAACAGAACCCCACTAGTAGACACACAGATAAGAGTTGATACGGTCATCGATGACACAGGGATGCGGTTCTACTTACACCAACTCCTCAACACTCTCTACGGGGTCGTATACAGCCCGTTCCCTTCGCGAAAAGGTAGTTGCGGGCGCAAGCGTTACAACACAGCGGTCCTGAGACACCGCTCTAGCAGCGAGGCCCACTTGTTGTTGTAACACTCTGGTGAGACACCACCGGAGGCTTCTCGCTCATTCACTACCGTTGTTCCAAATCGAGAACAACATTCGCCCACAAACGGCAAAGCAAGCGAAGGTCGCCGCCGACACCCGGAGACCCAAAACGCTTGAAGCGTCTCGCTCATAAGCACAACGCTTCAGGAAGTCCCCCGATCAAACAAGTGGGAGTGTCAGAGAACTGTGCTGCACATTGCTTTCAGTGCGAAGGAGGAAACAGCGATGGCTGTAACAGGACGCGATCTTTACCCTCAACGTCGGACGGTTGTAACGCTCCCATCCCATAGTACAAACCGGCTTGCCTATTGGATCACCACTGGCCTGGCTCTGCTTGTGATCTATGTGCTGCTCAGCAGCATTGTCGGTTGGGGTCAAACAACACTCGACGATATCAGGTATGGACGCCCGCGTACATTTCAGCTTAGCGCAGAAGTTGGTCACGAAAACGGAAGCGGCGCACCGACTCAGTTGATTGCGCTGAACCTAAACCGCCAAGTGATGGTGATCGAAATTCCTGGTGGCGATGCTACTCAAACTCGAACTTTGGTAGGTCCCTATCTCTTCGGTGCTGGCGAGGATCTCACGCCCGTCAAGCTGCGCCTCGAAGATCTCAACCGCGATAACGCGCCCGATCTGATCGTAAGCGTCAAAGACGAAGAGATGGTCTACATCAACCGTGACAATCAATTCCAACTGATCACACCCGAAGAGCGCCTGCAGATTATTGCCAATATGAGCGCCACTCGCCGCTAGATTTTTCGCACACCCATTACGCAAAACCCCTGGACGAAGCCTCTCGTCCAAGGGGTTTTTTGCGCCCTGCTCCACCATCTCTTCGCTAATACGGCGGAGAGTTCCCTAGCTCTCATCCGATCTCAAGCGCGTCCGCCTACGGCTATCAGCAGGGCTAGCCTGCCCTCATCCCCGGCCCTTCTCCCGCAATGGCGGGAGAAGGGAGCGAGTGCCCTCACCCCCGACCCCTCTCCCGCGAAGCAGGCTGTACATTAGCCACAAATCGACATACGGTCAGCGTTATCTGCCCTCACCCCCCGGCCCCTCTCCCGCACTGCGGGCGAGGGGGGCTGAATGTTGAGGTTGTATGCTCTCAAGGATACTCCCGCGATGGTATGCAAACGATCGCCTTTTGCTGCCGACACGACTTTTGGGTAATGCATAGTCCCGCGAAGCAGGAGAGGGGAGCATACGTACCCTGTCACCACATGGCCGTACCCTGCGTTTGCCGTACCTTCGCCTCAGGGTACGGCAAGGGCTAGCAACAGGCTGAGCGCGTAGCGTAGCGCTGCTTGCAGCGCTGGCAAGCAGCCCGAATGAGAGGAAAGGAAGTTGATAGCCGGAGGCGGACGCGCCAAGGACCGAATGGAAGCTAGTGACCTCGCCGCCAGAGCAAGACACGATGCAAGATCTTGCTACTTAACGAAAGAGGATAGGCTAAAGCGCTGTTGCAAATCTTACTGAACACAAATACAAACTACTATTCCAGCGCTAGGCGGAGTGGTATAATAGCTGGCTATGATGAGCGATAAATTACCCAATCCACCACACAAAGCTCCTTCTGAAGCGCTTCCCAGCGCCAACCCACTTGTGCGCGAAGTTCAGCGTTTTGCGCGCTCGTATGGCTTTGCTTGGCAGGGCGTTCAGCACCTCTTTCGCAGCCAACCCAACGCCCGCATTCACCTGTGCGCGATGCTGGCTGTGGTTGTGCTCGGCCTGTTGTTTCAGATCGACCGCTGGGAGTGGCTGATTCTGAGTTTGATCTGTGCCTTGGTTTTGTTTGCTGAAGGCGTTAATACCGCGCTTGAGGCTGTGGTCGATCTAGCTTCCCCCGAGTTTCACCCCCAAGCGAAAATCGCCAAAGATGTCGCCGCAGGAGCGGTTCTACTCTGTGCATTCGCTGCGATTGTGATCGGCTGCCTCATCTTCTTGCCCCGTATCTGGGCGCTTATGTTCGCACTGAACACAATCCAAAGCTCTATTTTTACTCTATGCGCATTCTTGTCTTAGCACCTTACTCACCCTACCCACCTCGCAGTGGAGGCGCTTTACGCATCTATAACCTTGTGCATGGGCTGAGCCTTCGGCATGAGCTGACCTGTCTGACCTTTGTCGACAACCCAGAACAAGCGGCCGCGCTCGAACCGCTGCGCCAGAGTTGTCGAGTCGTCACCGTTCAGAATGATGTGCGCCGCTCGCTGCTACAACGCGCTATCACAACCCTTAGTTCGCCCTTACCCGACATGGCGCTGCGCAATGCATCGCCCAGCTATCGAGCGGCGCTCGAGCGCCTGCTGCGCGAAGAGCAGTTCGAGCTAGTGCTGGCTTCAAGCATCGAGATGGGAGGCTACGGGTTGCTGGCGCGCTCGGCGGCTTCTAAGCCCAAGATCGTGCTCGATGAGTTTAACGCCGAATATGTGTTGCAACAGCGCACCGCCCAGACCGATCTAAGGCGTTCGCTGGGCGAATTCAATCCACGCGCGCTCTTAGGAGGCATCTATTCCAGCATTCAGTCGCAAAAATTGCGTCGCTACGAACAGCGTTTGCTGCGTGACTACGATCACGTGCTTGCGGTTTCTCATGAAGATCGAGTCGCACTGGCGAAGATCGCTCCTGAAGCAAAGATCGCGATTGTGCCCAACGGGGTCGACACCGACTACTTCGATCCCAACGGCTTGGCCCGCGCTACGCAAAGCGATTCGCCTCAGATCGTCTTCACCGGAACGCTCAACTTCCGGCCCAACATCGACGCCATCACGTGGTTCGTCGAAGCGGTCTGGCCGCGCGTACTGAATCACTATCCCAAGGCCCGTCTGGTGATCGTTGGCAAAAGCCCGGCGCCGGTTGTGGCAGCGCTTCATAACAGCGAAACAATCGAGGTTCACGCCGATGTGCCCGATGTGCGCCCTTTTATCGCGGCGGCCTCGGTCTATATCGTGCCCATGCGTATGGGCGGTGGCGTACGCCTGAAGTTCCTCGAAGCGCTCGCTATGCAAGCGCCGATCGTGACCACCAGCATGGGCGCAGAAGGGGTCGAAGGCAGTCGCCCCGAGCAGCATTACTTGGTCGCCGACACAGCCGCCGACTTCGGCCAGCAGATCTTACGGATCTTGCAAAACCCGGCCCTCGCAGAGCAACTTGGAAGATCTGGCCGTTCGCTTGCACGTGACCGTTATGATTGGCGCGTAATTGTACCAGCGCTGGAAGCTGTTGTATCGGGAGATAACAATGACCGAATCTTATAGTGAACGCCAAATCCGCGCCTCAGAACGCATTCTCGAAGACGAGAGCTTAACCGAAGACCTCAGCGATGGGCCAGCTCAAGCCCTGATCACGTGGGCCAGCCGAGAGGCCGCTCAGTTAGCAGGCGATGAAAGCCGCTCGGACGAAGAGCTTTCAAACGCGCTCAAAGCCTTACGCAAAGCGGTTCGTAAGGTCGCCTCATCGGGCGAGGACGATCCCGATGTGTTGATCGCTCAAGCTAAACAAGCGCTGACTGCCGCCCTTGGAGACACCGCCCAAACCGCGCCCCAAGCCGCTGCTAGCGCTCAACAAGCTGCTCCAGCCGATAGCGTCGCCCAAACTGCCCCGCAAGCTCCCCCAGAGCCAGCCAAGCACCATGCCAAAGAGGGCAAAGCTGCGGCTACTCCACCCGTCGCTGCCGCACCGGTTGCCCAAGTGAGCAAGCCGCTCGACGCCAAAACGACCAGCGCCGAAACGCCTGTCTCCGAGCAAGCCACTAGCCAAGCGTCTGTAGCTGAAGCTGCTCCGGCTCAGCAAGCAGCAACAGATCAAACCGCTAGCCAAGCGCCCGGAGCTGAAGCTGCTCCAGCGCAGCAAGCTGAAGCGGCCCAAGCTCCCAGCCAGAGCACAGCCCAAAGCGCAGGTAAGATCGACCCCGCATCGCTGCAAGCCCAGAGCGAGGCCGCGCTGGAAGCCCTGCTGAAACGCAGTTCGGCAGCAGAAACAAGAAAAGCTTCATCTTCAGAAGAGGATGCTTCTTCAACATCCACCTCTAAACATGAAGCTTCGTCTTCTGAACAAAGCACAAACGATCAGCATCGGGGCGCGTTCGGGCGCTACCGACGTTGGCTGCGCAAAATCTTGAACGACGGGCGCGACTAGACCAAACTGGTCTCGCCCAAAGGTATTGTGCCACGCACTGTCACACCGTGCTCGCCACCGATCACTTCTAAGGTGCCATCGACTTCGGCGAGCCGGTAGGACAAGGCGCGTAGAGCATGCACCCCGGGGCGCTCGTAGGTGCCATCGAGCAGGCCAACCCCATCATCGCTCACAATCAGCATCAAACGATCCGGCTCATACACCAGCGTCACAAAGGCGTGTTCAGCCCGAGCGTGCTGCTGCACGTTCAACAACGCTTCCTGTGCCAAACGCAGCAAGGTTGCGTAGTGCGGCCGAGCTACTACCGTCGTCTCACCCACCACTTCGGTTTGCACCCGAATCCCGCTGCGCGCGCTAAAGCCAGCCGCCAGCAGTTCGAGGGCAGCGGGTAAACCAGCCGTCGTGCTGGCGGTCATGGCGATCAAGGTGCGCCGCCAATCTTCGATCACCGGATTACTGGTTCGCAACGTAGCCAAAGGAGCCGTGGCCGGTCGTTCGCGCAGCAGAGGATCGCGGTCATAGCTCAACTCGGCGGAAGGTGCCCGCCGGTCGAATAGGCTCGAACCGCTATAGAAGTCTGCATTTGGCGCGATGCTGTTAGTCGGGTAGCTCGCCAAGCCATGCCCTTCGGGCACTGGATAGGCCGCCCAACTGCCAAGCAGGTTATAGAGCATTCGGAAACCAACTACAAACGCAAACGGCAATATGGCTTGCAGCAGGATATCGCTAGGAGACGAGAGCCGCTGAGTATTCCCCTGTAGATACGACGCCCAAAAGGCTATTTGATCGAGCGCTACAAAAAAAGCCCCCGCTATAAAGCCACCTCGCCACTGAAAGAGCAGAGTTGGCAATAACAGGGAACCGAGAGCGAAAGGCCAGAACGGTAAGAACCCGCCGCCACTCACCCAAATTAATGATACAGCCGCTACAATGTCTAAGGCCATCACGATTGGCCGTATCCGTGCAATGCGAATATAGCTTTGAGCGAGGGCCGTTGTTAGTATGTTACAGACGCCAACGAAGATCCAGAGCCAAATAAAAAACGGCAGGTCTTCACTCGATGGCCTTGCAATGACGTATGTTAAAGCGGCCAAACCCCAGGCTACCCAACGATAACCATGAAATAACGTTGGTTCGCGTAGAACCACGCGCAGGGATTGGCGAAAGTTTATCACCAGAACACCTCAGAGATTTAGTAGTTATTAGTAGTAGTAAGTTTTTTCGATTCTCCCAATAGTGTAGGACGAAACACTTACAGTGTAGCAGAAACGCTAGCCTCCGGCAAGATAGCAGTTATATTTCACCCATTTCCACAGCTTGCAACAAGTGGTTCGCCTGCTGCATTCCATAAGCGTCGTACATATGGGCAAAATCGGTTCGGGCTTGGCTGGCGTGTTCAACAACCCAAGCCGTCTGGTGTAATTCTCGCCCGAGCTCAGCATAGTAGAGATGACAGAGTGCGCTTCCGCGTCGATCTCCGAGGCTGTTGTACAGGTCGATCGCCTGTTCCAACATGGCTGCGATCGCCTGAGGGCTGGCTTGGCCGCTCCGACGATACTGAGCCAACATTGTATAGGCTTGGCGGCGCATGGTTAAGGCTTTGCCGCGCTGATCATTTAAGCCATCGTACAGCATACGAACTTGGCTATAGTGCGACAAAGCTCCAGCATAATCGCCGATCGTGCGCTTGATCTCGGCCATACGGCCCAAGACAATCGCCTGCCAATCGCGGCGCGCCAAACGTCGCCAGAGATCGGCCGCCTCTTCCAAATAGCGCAAGGCCGTCTCATAAGCCTGCGTATTACGCGACGGCTCCTCGTCGTCATCAAGATCCGACTGATCGTAATAGAGCAGGCCCAAGGTCGAACAGGCCAAAGCCTGATTGCCCACCCAACCGTGCTTTTGGGCGCGCTTCAACAGCATGGTCACCTGTTCGAGCGTCTCGGCGTGCTGATGGCGCGCCAACTGCGGCCAACAGACAGCATACAAGGTATACCAGTCGGCCCGCTCGGGCAGATTAAGCGCCAAACAGGCCCGCACAATATCTTTGCCATAACGATCGCAATCTTGCACCCGAGTCGGGCTGCCGATCAAATTGCCATCGGTCAGGCGGTCAAATAAATCGATAGCGATCGCATAATGTTTCTCGGCGATAGCCCATTCGATCAAGCTCAAGATATTGGGGCGCGAAGCCGGATCGTAATGACGATTCTTGGCATAGTAATGGCTGGCCTTGATCAGCAACTGCTCACGCTCGCTTGGCAAGAGCTTGCTACGCGTATAAGCGCGCGTTAAGGTCATTATGCTAAAGCGTTCCTGCGGCCCACGCTCGGTCGTCACCTGTTCGCGGTTCACCAACGACAACTGCTCTAACAGCGTAAGGGCCTGTTTTGCGATCGGCACTTCACATTCGGCTACATAGGCCAGCGCCTCGACCTCAACCGCATGAGAGAAGATCGTCAAAGCGTGCAGTACCTTCAAGACAGAGGCATCTTGTTCGAGCACACTGTAGGAATAATCAAAAATGTAGCTCAGCAGCGGGCTAGAAGCATGCTCATTCTGAAGTTCTGCCAAAAGGTGCGACAGCGAACGTGGGCTGTAACGCAACTGCCCTAAAAGCCACAACAAGGCCAGCGGCAAACCATTGGCAGCCTGCACCAACTGATCGACCGTTTGATTATCGAGCACCAAAGGCGGCTGTTCAAGGCTTAACAACTGCTGCAAACAAGCCCGCAGATCCTCTTGGGTCATGCGGCCCAAGCGCACTTGAATCGGCAAAAGCTGCGCCTGAAACTGGGCGTGGTGCTCTTCGTGACGCGAGGTGATCAAGGCTTGGCTCGGGTAAGGCAGCTCCTCAAACAGAAATTCGGTGATCTTGCGCTGCTCTTGCTCGGGCAAGCTTTCATAGTTATCGACGATCAACAGAACTCCGTGTGGGAAGTAGCCGCTCGAGAGCGTCTTTAAGACCTGCTCTTGCTTCTCGCTCGAATCGAGTGCGGTCTGATCGGCACCTAACACGCGCGCCGTTATGTCGAGCAGATCATCTAAAGAGCGGATCGTATGCGAGGCATTGACCGTCTGCAGACGGGTCAATGACAGATACGATTCCTGTGCGCTCAACCACACCACCGCATCGAACAGGCGCTCTTGGCGTAAGACGTGCCAGCCAACATGCTTGGCTAGCTCAGATTTGCCCACGCCGCCGATCCCGCAGATCTCGATGATCGGCATGCGGCGATGGCGCAGTTTGCGCAAGACATTGTTGACATCGGCCTTACGCCCAATAAACGCGCCTTGAGGCGGCAGGTTGGTCATCGAACGCTGGGTCGTAATCGGCTCGGGTTGCGCTGTGGGCGGCGCTTCGCTCAGACGAATCAATTCGCCCAACAGCATTTGTAGGGCAGGTCGTTTCAGTTTATTCTGAATATGCCCAGCAACCCTGCCAACCTCTGCCGAAACTTCATTCCAGCTCAACCCTTGGCTAAAGCGCAGCTTTAAAATCCGAGCATACAGGCGCGGTCGCGACGTTGTTCGCCGCCCTTCAACACTGCTTGGGTCATCGTCACGGTCAGCTAAATTATCAACCAATGAACGCAACAAAGCCGCCAACTCATAGCCATAGATCCACGGCAAAGGAGGTTCTCGCGTTCCAGTAACCCGCTGATCGCGTGCAACTCGCTCATGTACGATATCCAAAGTAGCTAGCGGATTGAGACGCAAGCTCTCTGGATCGTGAAGGTGTTTGAGTGCTGACTCAAGATCGTTGATATCAGGTATATATGGCATTAACGTTCTAGATGATACTTGTACCTGGATGGTTACAAAAAACAAACGGGACAATAAGAATTCGGTAAGGCCAGACTAACTCAGTATCTAAAATTGCGCTTCAGCAAGAAGCAAATCCTCTCTTTACAGCCTAACTTACAATAACATACCAAAACAACCAAAACATACTCTAAAGATCATCCTCACCAGATAGCGTTCAGGGCCTAAGTCGACGATTCTCCGCATTCCAAAGCATACAAAGCCGTCTCAAAACGATGCTCAGCAAGCCCGCAAGCAACGACCTTAGCTAGTTTTTAGTTGATGAAGCGGTATCTCTTTACCAGTTCAACAAAGCGCATCTCTAAGGCGTCATATAAGCAGTAGGCAGCAGCAATGTGTCATTCGAAATCCGCTTGAATCGTCGTATGTTGGGCGGTCTCGGCACACGGCCACAACAGCATGGTTACGGGCGAGCTGTTAGTAGCCGTAGGCGGACGCGCCAGCCGCCCTCTTTGGGGAAAGTGGCCTAGCCGCCAAAGTGCTCAAGTGATCAAACGGATTTGGGATAACTTGTATTAAGCTAGCCCTTTAGCCGCTATGTTTCGAGCGCTCTCACCGCTATAATGAACGCGACTGAAATGCCCCCAATACGTACATGTGTGGCAGGAATCATCTGAAGGGAGCAGTCTATGCGTCTATATCGTTTTCTACTTTTATCACTTGTTAGTGTCTTCTTTATCACAAGTTGTTCGCTCCTCGGCTCAAGCGAGGGAGTTCCATCAAATGCCTTAACGATCAGCATCGCCTATAGCCCCGAAAAAACCGGCTGGCTGAGCGATCGTATCAACGCCTTCAACGCCCAGCGCAACAAGGTCAATGGTCAAACGATCTATGTCGAAGGGATCGAACAGAGCAGCGGCGCGGCTCGCACCAATATCAAAACGGGCCAGTTAAAAGTCACGATCTGGTCGCCTTCGGCCTCAACTTGGCTCGAAGTCTTAAAGCAAGAGACCAACAACCCCAATATCGCTGCCTCGAACAGACCGTTGGTGCTCACTCCTGTGGTGATCGGTATGTGGAAGCCGATGGCCGAGGCCATGGGCTGGCCAGAAACCCCGATCGGCTGGAGCGATATGCTCGAGCTCAGCAACGACCCAGAGGGTTGGGGCCGCTACGGTCATCCCGAATGGGGCCGCTTCTCTTGGGGCCACACCGATCCCGAGATCAGCACGACTGCCCTCTCGACCTTGATCGCCGAATTCTATGCCGCCACTGGCAAGCAGAGCGGCCTGACCGTGAGCGATGTACAAAAAAGCGAAAGCCAACAATTCATCCGCTCGCTCGGCAAGAGTATCAAACACTACGGCTACAACACGCTGATCTTCAGCGACAATATGAAGAAATTCGGCATGAGCTATATCTCGGCCTTCCCCATGGAAGAGATTACGCTGATCGAATTCAACAAAAACAATCCTCCTGCCACACCCCTCGTTGCGATCTATCCCAAAGAGGGTACCTTCTGGCATGATGACCCCTTCATTGTGCTCGCCTCTGCCAGCGAAGCCGAGCGCCAAGCCGCCGACCAGTTCTACAACTTTTTGCTCAACGAAGAGAGCCAGAAGCTCGCTATGAGCTACGGCTTCCGCCCCGCCAACGCCAGCGTCGCTCTAGCCGACCCGATCAGCCCCAACTACGGCGTTCAGCCAACCGGCGTGCAAAATCTGCTCGAAAGCCCGCCCGCCGATGTGATCGTCGCGGTCAAGAATTCTTGGCTGCAAAACCGCAAACGGGCCGACATTATGCTGGTTGTAGACACCTCGGGATCGATGGAGGGCGAGAAACTCGAACTAGTTAAAGCAGGTATCGAAACCTTCTTAATGCGCATCTTGCCCGAAGATCGCGTCGGCCTGATCACCTTCGACACAACCGCGCGTGTCATTGTAGAAGCGGGGCCGCTCAGCGAAAACCGCATCGCATTGCAAAACGGCATCCAAGCCATGCGCGCCAATGGCAAAACCGCCGTCTACGACGCGCTCCAAAGCGCCCGCGACTCGCTCAATGCACTGCCGCCCACTCCCGAAGAACCCGATCGTATTCGTGGCATTGTGCTGCTGAGCGACGGCCAAGATAACGCTAGCGCGCTCAGTCTCGAAGCCCTCGCGGCCGAATTCGAAGAGAGCGGCGTCAGCATCTTCCCGGTGGCCTACGGCGACGAAGCAGACATCGATGCACTCCAAAAGATCGCCGACTTCTCACGCACTCAAGTAGTCATCGGCAGCACCGGCAATATCGCCGAGATCTTCGAAAATCTCAGCCGCTACTTCTAATCGCAAAACGATCTAACACCTTGCTCATCTGAGCCAAGTAACAAAGAGGGGCCTTGTGCACTAGCACAAAGCCCCTCTTCTCAACTACGTCAAACAGCCTCAAGCGCAAGCGACAACAGCTTCACCCCAAAGAAGGCTCTCACCGCGTCCGCCTACGGCTATCAACATCCCTTCCTACCATTAAGGCGATCGGCCTTCGGCAAAGCGACTCAGCACCCTCAGGGCCATTCACTGCCACCAAAGCGATCGTACCTTGTCCTTCGACGAGCTTGGTTAGTGTCCTTCAGCTAGCTCAGGAACCGCTTGTCGAAGCACAGGAAGCGTCTGTCGAAGGGTACGATCGCTATCTGTTTAAAGATGCGAAATGCGCAGGTGTTGAAGCAGCTAGGCACCCGTCTTCCGCTTGCGGGAGAAGGGCCGGAGAAGTGAGCCAGCCACTCTGCCGAAGGCCAAAAACAAAAAGTCATCCGTCGGATTTGGCATTTCTCTGCCTCAGCCAACCTGTAAAAGGCAAACAAAAAACCTCGCATCATTAACGATGCGAGGTCTCTGCGCAAAGATATGTCTTACTCATAATGTTACATAGTCCAGTTACGGCTGGACAGGCCGTAACTCCGGCAAGCCCTCGGTCATGCGCCTGGATCGGCTCCACGTGTCGCCACGCCTCCACCTTCCATCGCCTTTAACTCGTCGTCTACGAGTGACCTTACCTGGCTTAAACCAGCGAGAGTG